>Ga0075163_10013293_pt1 | contig 10673 bp, 9 predicted proteins | sample JI1023141ADNA_FD_71478 | JGI IMG/M metagenome (GOLD analysis project Ga0075163, IMG submission 71478) | Wastewater effluent complex algal communities from Wisconsin, to seasonally profile nutrient transformation and Carbon sequestration -... | ecosystem: Engineered > WWTP > Effluent > Algae... | reverse complement strand
GAATTTGCGGTCGCAAAAACGTGTGCCGCATGGCGCGACGCTTGGAAATGCGCGCCGCCGCCAAAGTTCCCGCCAGCGCACCCAGTGCCGCTGCGACACTTCCGAACGGATTCAGCAACGCCGCACCGATCAGCATGCCGAGCAAAGGCCATCCATAGCCATACCATGCCTGCTGTAGAAGACTTGCCTCGGAGAGGACCAGCTCTACCTCAACCCCGACGTGCAAAATCGGATCCTGGGTCGCCCGCGTCAACCGCATATGCCGATCGATGGATCCGATCACCTCACAGTTGCCGGCGCACCCGCCACAACCGTGGCAACTGGGGGCAAGCTGCAAATGCCAGTAGCGATCGTCGACGCCAACCACCCATGCTGGACGAATGCGCGGTGACGAAAAATGCTCAGCGAGATCCTGCATCACGAAGTGGTGGCTGGATCGGCTGCAGGGGTTCCGGCATCAAGGGCGACAACTGTTGCTTGCCGCTTGCCGCGCCATACTGACCTGACTGCAGTGGCAGATAAATCAACTGCGACTGCCCATTGGCATTGGGCACCCAAAGCGGCATCAGCGGTTGCGAGCGACGCGTGGCCGCCACCGTATGTGCTGCCCGCGAAAGATCAGGCCGCAGATCCTGTTCGCGAAGGCCCGATGGTGCGACCTCAGATTGGTTCACAGCCAGAACCCCAGGCGTCGACGTGCCGCCAGTGGACTCTGGCCCCACCGGTATCACCAGCAACGCGGCCACCGCGACGGACGCCGCCACCGCGGCACCGCCAGCCCATCGCAACGTGCGCGACGCCCAACCTGTGGCTTCGCGGCCAGCGCCTGACGCGGGCGTATCCAACGCCATCCGAATGGCATCCGCAAACCCGTCGCGCAGCGGCGGACAGGTCTCTCCGCGCAGACAATTGCCGATTAGGTGATAACGCGCCCAAGTCTGCGCCAATACCGGATCAGTGCTGACTCGACGAGCCAGAAAACGCGCCGGATCGGCTTCGAGCTCACCATCTGCAAAAGCGGAAATCTGCTCGTTCAATTCGTTGTTCATGGCCGCACCCGCTCAGTGCCCATCAAGGGACGGAGTTTCTGGTCGATAGCATCACGCGCTCGAAAGATGCGTGAACGCACCGTACCGATAGGGCATCCCATCGCTTCAGAAATCTCCTCGTAACTTAGACCGTCCACTTCGCGCAGCGTGATTGCCGTACGCAGCTCGTCGGGCAAGGCCGCGACGGTAGCAGTCACGATGCGTTCCATTTCCTGACGCGCCAGTTCGTGTTCGGGCGTATCGACATCGCGCAGGAACACGCCGCCGTCGTATTGAACGGCATCACCTGCGTCAATGTCATCGGTCGGCGGGCGCCGCCCTTTGGCGACCAGATGATTCTTTGCCGTATTGACGCCGATCTTGTAGAGCCACGTGTAGAACTGTGCATCGCCACGGAAGTTTCCGAGCGCACGATAGGCGCGGATGAAACTCTCCTGCGCCACGTCCTGACATTCCGACCAGTCGTGGATGTAGCGTGAAATCACGCTGGTCAGCTTGTGCTGATATTTGCGCACCAACAGGTCGAACGCGCGTTTGTCACCCGCCTGAACGCGCTGCACTAGCGCCAAATCCACATTGGGTTCCTGCTCGACCATCCCGGGTCGTGCTCCTGTATCCGTGCGTTCCGACCCAAGCTTGACCACAGCATGCGGATTCTGGGTTGTCGACGATGTAGTGATGGCTGCGATCACGTTCCGCAAACGCAGTGGTGAGGGCAACAGCATAGACGCATCCATGTAGGCAACGCTCATTCAAATGATCCGTAGGGCCCAAATCGCACGCTGAGACATGCAGGCAAACAAAAAGTTCACTCAAATAAAGCGCATCCATCGCAGCATGTGACGGCGTCGCTTGGCCTGAGCACGTGCCAAATTGAGATTCCGTACGCCGGCGGATTGACCATTTGCTCTGACGACTTGGATCATAGTCCGCACGGAGCGTGCTGCCCGCATCCAACCCCAACCCGCACCTGGAGACACCCTGATGTTTGATGGCTTGAGATTTGCGCACTGGCAAACGGAACAGCGAGCTGACGGCGTTGTTGTGCTGACATTGGATCGTGCCGGCCAATCGGTGAATGCGCTCGCTCAGGTTGTCCTTGGCGAACTGGAGCAGATGATCGAGCGTATCGCGATCGAAAAGCCCAAGGGAGTGATCATCCGATCTGGCAAGCCAGCAGGATTCATCGCGGGTGCGGACATCGCAGAGTTCAAAACCTTCGATGAACGCGGCACCGTCTTCGAGTCGATTCGATTCGGTCAGAACGTGCTACAAAAACTAGCTGAACTCCCCTGCCCGACGGTGGCGGCAATTCACGGTCATTGCATGGGCGGCGGCACAGAGCTGGCTCTGGCGTGTCGTTATCGCGTCGCCAGCACGGACGACAGCACACGAATTGCGCTGCCCGAAGTGAAGCTCGGCATCTATCCAGGCTGGGGCGGAAGCGTACGTTTACCAGATCTGGTGGGCGCGCCAGCCGCTTTTGACATGATGCTGACCGGTCGAGGCCTGTCGGCGGCAGCGGCACGTGGTATCGGATTGCTCGACAAAACCTGCGAGCCGGCCTTGTTGCTCGATACGGCACTGCAACTGCTGCAACGCGGCGTCAGTCGCCCGTTCAAGCAACGCGCAACGGCATGGCTGAGCACCTCGTGGCTTGCGCGGCAAGTGCTCGCGCGCCTGTTGCTGAAGCAAGTCTCACGCAAAGCCCGCAAGGCACATTACCCGGCACCTTTTGCACTGATTGAAACGTGGCGCCGAAGCGGCGGCAGTATCGAAAACCGTTTGGTTCTGGAGGCCAAGTCAGTGGCCAAGCTGGCCCAAACAGCGACCGCTCGAAACTTGGTTCGGGTCTACTTTCTGCAAGAGCGCCTCAAGAGCCTGGGTGGAAAGGACAGTCAGGGCACGGCGTTGCCGAGCTTGCAGCGGGTCCATGTCATTGGTGCGGGGGTGATGGGTGGCGACATCGCCGCGTGGTGCGCTTTACGCGGATTCGACACCAGCTTGCAGGATCGTTCGATGGCGCAAGTGCAGCCAGCAATCGATCGCGCGCACGCCTTCTACAGCAAAAAAATCAAGCAGGAAGCCAAGCGTGCCGCTGCGATCACGCGCCTCAAACCCGACGTGGAAGGCAACGAGGTCGCGAAAGCGGATTTGGTCATCGAAGCGATCTACGAAAACAGCGAGGCCAAGCGTGATCTGTACGCCAAAGTCGAGGAAACGCTGCCAGCAGGTAGTTTGCTGACGTCCAACACTTCATCCATTCCGTTGACTGACTTGCGCGCCGGGCTGCGGCGTCCAGCGCAGTTTGCCGGACTGCATTTCTTCAATCCGGTGGCCATGATGCCGCTGGTCGAGATTGTTCGTCACGATGGTATGGATGCCGATACCGAGCGCCGGCTGGCCGCATTCTGCCGCGCCATCGACAAGCTGCCCGTGCCGGTCGCCGGCTCACCCGGATTTCTGGTCAATCGCATCCTGATGCCCTATCTGCTGGAAGCCATGGCCTGCTACAGCGAGGGTATTCCAGGTCCTGTCATCGACAAGGCTGCCTTGGCGTTCGGCATGCCGATGGGGCCAATCGAACTCGCTGACACCGTGGGTCTTGATGTTGCTGCCAGCGTCGGAAAGCTACTGGCAGACTTCCTCAATTTGCCAATCCCCAGCGGTCTGGATGGACTCCTTGCCACCGGCAAACGTGGTCGCAAGGACGGCCAAGGCTTCTATACATGGGTCGACGGCCGCGCACAGAAATCCGAGGTGCCGAAGGACTATCGCGCCCCTGAAGACCTGACGGATCGGCTGATCCTGCCCTTCCTCAACGAAGCCGTGGCCTGCCTGCAGGAAGGTGTTGTTGCCGACGAAGACTTGCTGGATGCCGGCGTGATTTTCGGCACCGGTTTCGCGCCCTTCCGTGGCGGCCCGATCGCGCATATTCGTAGCGAAGGCGCCGCCAAACTCAAGGCGCGACTGGAGCAACTGGCCGACCGGCATGGTGATCGATTCAAGCCGAGACCAGGCTGGGATGCCGTGATTTGAAGGTTTGCCATGGCTGTGGCAAGACAAGGTCTCTATCAAAATGGTGCCTCGCCACCCGCCGCAACGCTGACGCTTAAACGGTCGCAAGACTGATCCATGTCAATTCCTGCAGGCCGATCCCTGCCTATGCTTGGCTCGACAGGAGGGAGGACAGTGCATGGTCGAACATAGCGAGTACGACATCATTATCGTGGGCGCAGGCCCTGCTGGCCTTTGCTTTGCGCGCTCGCTGGCCGATTCGGGACTGCGGCTCGCTATCGTCGAGCCGCAATCGCGGCAACAATTGGCGGAACCAGCCTTTGATGGTCGGGAGATCGCCTTGACTCACCATAGCGTGCATCTGATGCAGGCGATGGGTGTCTGGCAGCACATCCCTGCAGATCAAATTCACATGCTGCGCGATGCCAGAGTGATGGATGGCGACAATGACGTGCGGCAGTTCACCATCCATCACAGCGAAGGCAAAGCCAGCCAACTGGGCTATTTGGTTGCCAACCATCTGATCCGACAGGCCGCCTATGCGGCCACCCAAGCCCAGCAGAACCTGAGCTTGTATGCAGGACTGCGCTCCATCGCAGCCGAGACCAATGCGACGCGCGCAGAGGTGCAGTTGTCCGATGGCCGCGTGCTGCGTGGTCGCCTGCTGGTTGCCGCGGATAGTCGTTTCTCCGAAACACGTCGCGCGGTTGGCATTGGTGCCAGCATGGAAGACTTTGGCAAGACGATGTTGGTGTGCAGGATGCGCCACGAAGGTCGCCACGAGCACGTTGCCTGGGAGTGGTTTGGCAGTTCACAGACGCTCGCATTGTTGCCACTCAACGAATATGAGTCTTCGGTAGTTCTGACGCTGCCACATGCGCAGGTCCAACGCTTGATGAGCACCGATGAAACCGCGTTCAACATCGAGCTCAGCCAGCGCTTTGAGCAACGCTTGGGCGCCATGCAATTGACTAGTACCCGGCATGCCTATCCACTGGTGGGCGTCTACCCACACAAGTTCACTGGTACCCGCTTCGCGCTGGTTGGTGACGCTGCGGTGGGCATGCATCCCGTAACGGCACATGGTTTCAATTTCGGATTGTTGGGTCAGGACTTGCTCAGCAAGGCGATTCTTGATGCTCACCACCGCGGAACGGAAATCAGCGCGGATGGCCTGTTGGCGCAGTACGAGCGCCGTCTCTGGCGCGCCACACGCCCGCTGTATCTTGCCACGCGCACCATCATCCGGCTCTACACCAACGACAGCCCACCGGCGCGTCTGGCCCGCAAAGCCGGATTGGCTTTGGGCGCGCGAATTTCACCTTTCCGTCGCATGCTTGCGGCGGGTTTGACGCAGAAAGGCAGCAGTCTGAGCAGCACGAGGCCGGTGAGCTCTGCCGTGCGGGCGCTGGTTTCACGCTAATTCGCCAGCGGGATATTGCGCCCCACTAGCGGGCAATTGCGGATGGTGCGGTGGTCGCTTGATCCACCTCAACCGCCTGCGGATGTAAGACGCTACTCTGTAGCCTCTTTTCCCGTGGCCGAATCCTGATGTCCGAACAATCCCGTGCTTGGTTCCGCGAGCCGATGGTCTGGTTGATCATTGCGCTGCCATTGTCGGCTGTCGTGGCTGGCATCGTTACGCTGATGATCGCGATCCGCTCGGGTTCCACCGACGCGGTTCCTGATGTCGTCAAGCGCACCGCGCAGATTCAGGAGTCTGATATGGGCGCGGATCGGCGTGCGATAGAACTAGGCTTGCGAGGCGACTTGATTCTCGAGCCGCAAAGCGGTGCCGTCACCGTTCGTGTGCAGGGTTTGGTGACAACCGACAACACCTTGAGGCTGAAACTGTTGCACGCAGGTCGCGCCAGTGCCGATCAGGAATTGCGCCTGATCCGTGCCAACGATGCCTGGCTGGGCCGTGTGGAAGGCGTCACAGGTCAGGTGTGGAATGTCGAGATTGAAGGCGAACAACGCGCATGGCGCCTCGGCGGCAGACTCGATCTGGATGCTACTCGTAGTGACCTGCAGCCGATGCTGTCAACGGGTGATTGAGCACTTGCACATGGCGTCACGCCGTTCCCGCATTGCAGTTGAGGGCTGCACGTGACCGCATCGAACCTGCCTGGGGCGTGCCAACATTGCGGCGAAGCCCTTCCGGCCACACCAGTTGTTCGCAGTATTCACGGCAACCGGCAGGCATATTGCTGCACCGGCTGCGCGGGCGCCGCGCAGTTCATCAGCGATGCCGGCCTCAACGACTACTATCAATTGCGCGCCGAGCAGGGGCAGCGCGTTGGAGAGGAAGCAACCGACTTCAGCGCGTTTGATCGCGATGACGTGCAACGCGAACATAGCCGCCAGGTTTCGCCCGACTGCCGCGAGATCACTTTGGTCGTCGAGGGCATGCGCTGCGCGGCCTGCGCTTGGCTGATTGATCGCGCGTTGACGCAGATCGAAGGTGTCGAAGAAGTGCAGTCGAACGCCATGAGCGGCCGCGTTCAGGTGCGCTGGCAGCCCACCAAAACACCGTTGTCGGCGTCGCTGAAACGGCTTGCGGCGCTCGGCTATTCGCCACATCTGGCGCCCGGTGAAGCGCTGGAACAGGCACGCACCAAAGAGCGCAATACCCTACTCATGCGTCTCGGCGTCGCCGGCCTCGGCGCGCTGCAAACCATGATGTTTGCAGAAGCACTGTATCTCGACACGGCGGGCGAGATGTCCGACCCAACGCGAGACTTTTTCCGCTGGATCGCCTTCGCGGTGGCCGCGCCCGTGGTGTTCTACTCCGGTTGGCCGTTTCTGGTTGGCATGTGGCGTGAGCTGCAACATCGACGCTTCGGCATGGACACGTTGGTCGCCAGCTCCGTGCTGCTGGCGTATTTCGCCAGCCTGTACGAGACCGTGCGTGGCGGTCGCCACGTGTGGTTTGATGCCGCCGTCATGTTTGTTTTTCTGCTGTTGGCGGCGCGCTATGTCGAGCGTATGGCACGCCAGCGCGCCAACGCAGCCGTGGATGCGCTCGCCCGCGCAAGACCCGCGCTGGCTTGGCGTGTTCTGGCTGATGGCGGCACAGAGCAGGTGCCGGTGGCGCAATTGCAGCCAGATGATCTTGTCCGCGTCGGTGTTGGAGAAATCGTTCCGACCGATGGCAACCTGCTGGAGGGCATCGGCGAGGTGGATGAGGCGTTGCTGTCAGGCGAATCGCGCCCAGTGGAAAAACAGATTGGCGATGCCCTTTTCGCTGGTAGCACAGTCCGACGGGTACCGCTGCAGCTCCGCGTAACCCGTACCGGACAGGACACTCGCCTGTCGCATCTGGTGCAACTGGTCGAGCGTGCGCAAAACAGTCGACCCAAAATCGCCCAACTCGCCGACCGCATTTCTGCGCATTTTGTCGCCGCACTCGCTGTCATTGCGCTCGGCGTGTACTGGGCATGGAGCCTGTACACACCGGAACGCGCCTTCGAAGTCGCACTGGCCGTGCTGGTGGTCAGTTGTCCCTGCGCCTTGTCGCTGGCACTGCCTGCTGCGCTGGCGACGGCGGCAGGCGCCTTGACACGCTTGGGCGCATTGCCCCTGAAGCCGGATGCGCTGACCGAACTGGCCGAGGTCGACACGGTGATCTTCGACAAGACCGGCACCCTGACACGCGGTCGTCCCGAAATCCGCGCACTTGGCCTGCTGCCGGCCTCTGATGCGCAGGGCTGGCAAGCGACGGATGCGCTGCGGGTCGCGGCGGCGCTGGAACGCGAAACCGGCCATCCGCTCGCGCAGGCTTTTGCGCACATCGACAGTCCACCCGCCGAACAGGTACGGGTGGAGCCGGGCGCCGGGGTTGAGGGTAAATTCGACGGTCGCATGTGGCGACTGGGCAAACACGCCTGGGCCTGCGGGCTATCCAGTGTAGGTATCGAAGACGATCACGGTATCTGGCTGGGTGACGGCCAGCGCGGCTGGGCACGCTTCGAACTGCAAGATGCGCTGCGCGAAGATGCCGCGGAGGCGATCAATGCACTGCGCGCCTTCGGCTTGCGCATCGAAATTCTGAGTGGCGACGCAGCGCAAGCCGTTGAAGACACTGCGAGCGCTTTGGGGGTCAGCCTATGGCATGCCCGTCAATCCCCCGAAGACAAACTTGCTTGGGTAAGACAACGACAGTTCGAGGGCCATCGCGTCGCCATGCTGGGCGACGGTATCAATGACGCACCCGTATTGGCGGGGGCCAATGTGTCGATTGCACTCGGCGGCGGCGCCTCGATGGCGCATCGCGCTGCTGATCTGGTGCTGACCGCCGATGCCCTTTCGCGCATCCCGGAGCTGTTCTCGCTGGCCCGCCGCACGCGCCGCATCATTCGCGAAAATCTGGCTTGGGCATTGGCCTACAATCTGCTCGCCCTGCCTTTTACGGCGATGGGCTGGGTGACACCTTGGATGGCAGCGTTAGGTATGGCGTGCTCCTCGCTCTTGGTCACTCTGAACGCATTGCGGCTGAGTCGCACCGTCTGGCGCGCTGCATCGCCATCCAGCAAGGAATCCCCATGAGCGTATTGATCTATCTGGTGCCGGTCAGCCTGATCCTGCTGGGCCTGGCATTTTGGGCGTTCTGGTGGGCCGTCAAGCGTGGCCAGTTCGACAACCTCGACACGCCGGCGATCGACATCCTCACCAGCGACGAACGCGAAACCCCGCTGCGCGACCCGCGCCAAGCCGTGATGCCGAAGGAGTCTTCGGACCGTGCCGATTGACTGGCTAGCCGTCGGTGCGGCCTTACTCAGCGGTTTGTTGGGCGGCGTGCATTGCGTGGCGATGTGCGGTGGTGTGGCCGCGGGAATTGCCGTCGGCGCACAACCACGTGACAAGCGCGAGGCACTGCGCGCCGCCTTGCTCAGCAATGTCGGACGCGTGCTTGGCTATACCCTGGCAGGGCTGCTGGTCGGCGGCTTTGGCGCAGGCTTGATCCAGCTTTTCCGTCTTGACAGCCTGCTTTTCGGAATGCGCATGGCGGTGGGATTGATGCTGATCCTGATCGCCTTGCGGCTGATGTTTCCAGGCCGAGGCGGCAATCTGCTCGGCAAACCGGGAATCGCGCTGTGGCAGAAGATCGCGCCATTGCAACGTCATCTCTTACCTGCCAACACTCCAATCCGACAACTCGCTTTGGGCATGCTCTGGGGCTGGTTGCCTTGCGGCCTGAGTCTCAGCCTGCTGACGGCTGCCTGGCTCACCGCGAACGCCATGCAGGCGGGTTTGATGATGGCTGCCTTCGGTCTGGGTACGCTGCCATTGATGTTGCCCCTCACCTACAGCGGTGCACGCGCGGCACGCTGGCTCAATCAAGGGCAGACACGTCGCTGGGCAGCCACAGTCGTGTTGTTTGCCGGCATCCTGACACTGGCAGCGCCATGGCTGGCACACCTGCCAGCGATCCATGGGGCATTGCAGATTCTGGGCTGTGCGACGTTACCACCTTGAGCGCCATGATGATCACTCATCTGCAGCAGGGCATGCTCGACCTGACCCGCTTGTGGTTGCGCAGCCTGCGTGGGGACGCCTTGCTGGCAGCGATCCCGGGTGCTTTGGCCTTGCTCTGGTTGGGGCATACCGAAGTAGTGACCGTCCTGCAGGCCATCACCGACGCTTTCCTGACCACGGATCCACAAGGGCGCTCGGCGCTCGGTGTACTGGTAGCGCAGATTCCGCTGAGTGCTCTGGTGATTGGCGCACTTTTGCTAGTGACCACCCTCACGTGCCACACCGTGATCATCCGCCGTCAATGGCGGCAACTAGATGATACGAGTCTGTTGACGGTCGATACGCGGCATCTCGGCGTCCTGGGAGCGCTTGTTTCAATGTCTGCCTGCAGCCTGCTCTACGTAGGACTGTGTCTGGTGAGCATCGGCCCAACACCTTGGGTGATCATGACCCTGGCGACGCTGCAGATTCCGCTGCTGATGAAAGTGTTGGCAGCGCTGCTGTTCTTGAGTATCGCGGCGATTCCAGCGATCTGGCTGTCCATCGCCTTGCTGCCCCTGCCCTATCTTGGCGCGCTAAGCGGCGCGTTCCCAATCGGCTTGCTGCGCCGGAGCGTCCACTTGATGCGCGGACGCTGGTGGATCGGTAGCTTGTATGCATCGATTGCGGGCACGCTTTACAGCAGTGCTCTGCTGCTGATCCCGTTCGTGGTGCTACTGCTGGTGTTTTGGTGGCAAGGCGGCCTGAACGTCGATGGCTCCGAAGTAGATCACCTGCACTGGTTGGCCACGACAATCACTGCCTCGCGCTGGTTGTTGTGGCCTTTTGACGCCTTGCTGCTGCCCTTGATCCACGCCAGTTGTCTGGTCGTGCTGCGGCAAGCGCTTCAAGCCTCGCGCAATCCCCCTGCGCCAAACACTACGCACCAGCCCACATCAGTGCTTTGACAAGCAGCGCCGCAACGAAGCCACTCAGAAAAAACAGGTAAGACAGTCGTAGATAGCGGTACTTGTGGCGCGCCAAGTAGACGCCAAGGCTGTAAAGATCATGACTTTGCGCCGCATAGACCGCGGCATCGTTGCGCATGCGCTGAGCAATTTCACGTTGGAAGCGATCCTGATCCAGCTC
>Ga0075163_10013292_pt1 | contig 10673 bp, 7 predicted proteins | sample JI1023141ADNA_FD_71478 | JGI IMG/M metagenome (GOLD analysis project Ga0075163, IMG submission 71478) | Wastewater effluent complex algal communities from Wisconsin, to seasonally profile nutrient transformation and Carbon sequestration -... | ecosystem: Engineered > WWTP > Effluent > Algae... | reverse complement strand
TTTTTGTAATTCTAGTTCTGCTCTTCCGTAATTTTCTAATTTATAAAAACAATATCCTAGAATGAGATGAGAGTCTGCGTTATAGGTTTTTAGGCTGTTATATTCTTCCAGGTATTTAATCGCCTCGTTATAATTGCGAATCTTTGCATAGCATTTGCCCAGAAGCAGCAGTATACTCAAGTCATTGGGTAAAATGCGATTAGCCTGAATCAGATGCTCTGCAGCTAATTCATAGTTTTCGCTATTAAAATTTCGTTCTGCTTCTAATTGGTGTTTATCAAAAGCTTCCATGTTTAAGCTGAGACCAATTCCGAGTAGTGTAATATCATCACCCTGGTCTGTTCCACGACAATAATGATTAAAGTTCTTCATTATGAATTCGATAGATGTCTTTACATCCATATCAGCGGATTCTAATATATATTTGATTAAGTTTTCTTGTTGAAATTGTTCCCCTACATCGTTTTGACCTTCAATGAGTCCATCTGTGAATACGAACAGTTTGTCGCCTGGCTCTAACTTTATCTTATAATCTTTGAAGTGTTCTCTTGCATCATCAAACATTCCAAGGAATGTTCCTTCTCCTTCTAGTATGATAATTTCTTTTGTTTTGCGTTTGAATAGTATGGGTCTTGGATGACCGGCAATCGAGTAAGTCATTTCATATTCGGAATCAAAAATTCCATAGAAGCAAGTTAAGTAACCCTGTTGTTTTACAAGGTCGAGTAGTTCACTATTAGCATTTCCTAATATTTCGGAAGGACTATCTAGTTTGTAATTTGTAAAAAGTAATTTCGAAATTGCTGTTATAAATGCAGCAGGCACACCATGACCTGATACATCACTTACTAAGACTCCTAGACGATTAGAACCAAAGTTAAAATAATCATAATAATCCCCGCTTACTTCTTGCATTGGCATGAAGCTAACGGCAAACTGTAATCCTCTCCAATCAGGAATTCTCTGCGGGATAATGCCGCGTTGAATATTGCGTGCGATCTTTAAGTCTTTTGTAATAGACTTTTGTTTAAGCATAAGTTCATTTCTTAAACTTTTTAAGACTTCGACTGCTGCTTCTAAGTCTCTATTCTCAATGTATAATTCTTTTGATTTACTAAATATATCATTTAGATCTATATAAGAATACTGCCCCTTATCCGCTTCATTTAAAGAAGAAATTACAAATGTCTTAGACTCAAAGGCAGGAGAAATTTTATTGATATTTGTCTTTCCTACTTTGATTTTACATTCTAACCAGGAGATTTCTACAATTGATTTCTTCGAGTTGAATTTGGTTTTATCTGAGTGAAGAAAAAAACGGGAATCTACTTCATTTAAACTTGTTTCTATTAGAGTAGTCTTACAACCGGATACTTGAAATAGAATCGCTGCTCCCTGTAAAATACCAGTTAGAAAAATTAAATCATATGCGTTTTCTTTTATCTTCTTGTGAAATTGAAATTCTATTTTCAGTTTGTTTTTAGAATAGCTAATTGTTTTAATTTCTATATAACGAATATAATGATCTATGAGCAGAGGAAGTCTAGAAATTAATTCTTCAAATTCAATTTGAACATCATCCGATGGAAGTATTTCAAAGCTATCTGCTAAAAAGAAATCTTTACCCATATTAAAAAAAGTTTCTGTTAGGGGGAGTGTCTCTTCAATTTTATTTAGAATTCTTCTTTCTAGTAAACAGGAAATCCAAAAGTTACTGTCCTTAAGGATCCTCGATAGCGTCATTGGATCTACTAATTCTTGTATAACAGATTCACTGGATTGGTTTTGGCTATGGTCTAGGTATACACGTATAATCTTGTTAAGCCTTCTAGCTGTAACTTCAGGTATTATATACAAGCCTTGCGAGGTAGAATCTGTTGTTTGAGTTTCTGACATGTTTACAATACATCCTAAATTATGGAAAAAACTTTTTCAATTAAAAATAGTTATATTCGAAATTTTAATTGGATTTTCAAGAATTGCCTAGAGTTAGAGAATGTATTATGGCAAGAAAAAATCTTATTTTCCTAATTTCCTTCGTTTTCATTCAAATACCATTTATTCTATTTAGTTTTTCTTTTTTATTGCAAGAATTTAAGGCGATATGCCCTAACCAGGACTTTTTAAGCTGGGATGCTGATTTGCGGTTTATTAAAACCTTGAAAATGCTAGACCAATTGCGACACTTCGAGTTCTTTTCTTTCCTCTTTCAGATTCTTGATTCCCCTACCTGGCCTATTTTACGTAACTTAGTGCAGATAATGGTGTTTTTATTGTTTGGAGTTTCTGCCTATGTGGATGTTTTGATTACTTTAGCAACCTTCGCTATCTTGATTGGTTTAGTGATGCATGTTCTTTATTACCTCACCGACGGACATTGGTCTTCGGGATTGTTGTTTCTTCCGATTTGGGCAATGCTTTTCTTATCTCCTCCCATTCTTATTTATACTTTTTCAGCTATGCTAGAAATTCAAGGTGCCGTGTTCTTTCTTGCAAGCATTTATTATCTTTTACTATTTTATCGCTCTGAGAATGCAACTTTAGATAAGTGGCTTCTTGTAAAATTGTCTCTCAGTGCATTTGCCTTGTTTAGCACAAAGTATCCCTATGGATATTTATTACTTCTTACAATTCTTATCATTCACACCAGTTTGTATTTAGAAGAAGTCGTTTTGTTTGTGACTCGATACATCGCTTTCATTACCCATGAAATTAAAAAGCAATATCGAATACTCGGAATTATCCTCTTAGTATTGATTTATCTGATTATTCCGGAGTCCATTCTAAAAGGAAAATCTAAGACCTATATAAAGTATATCATTGTAATGCTTGCATCCATTGATTTTTATCTTTATTTGTTTCGTCAGGCAAGTGAATTGTCTAATCTTAAGTTTGATAGGCTAACCAATATTTTCCGTTGGGTATTTCTTCCTATTATTGTTTTTGTATTGATTCATCCAGATCGTTTTTCTAGTTCTAGTAGCACACTCGCACATGTGCAATCGGAAGGACATATGGTAGGGGAAGTAGTGGAAAAGAATTTAGATTATTATCTTGTTTTCTTTAAAGCAATTACAAACGATTCCTTCTTGCCTGAATGGATAGGAATTATCCTATTCGTAATTATGCTTTTGTCTGTGGCTTACGGCTATTTTGTGTATTTCAAAGAAAAAAGAATAGAAAACCATTTCTTCTTTTCTTTATTCTCTTTCTTGACTATTTTGGTATTGACATTCTTTACTCCCAATCACCAAGCCCGTCACGTTTATCATCTATTACCCGCTATTGCTGTTGGAGCGTTGCTTTTATTTGAAACCTTTCGAGTTCGATCCAGTATTTTATATTACACTCTACTAGTTTTACTTTCTGCCCTAGTTCTAATTCCATTTGCAAATAAATTCTCTCATAAGTTTTCAGGGGAAAATGTATGTTATACGGGAAAGAACAAAGATGATTTTTTTACTCCTAGAGAAGTCGAAAGACTTTTTAAAAATCTATCCGAGAATGCTATCTTTTTTAACTTCATCAATCCACTTCATGTAAACAAGGCGGATACAGAATTGGTATTGGCTAAAATTGCCTATGAAAATAAAAAGAAGATATTGATTAATCCTAAAAATTTTAAATCAAATCCACACGAGGAAGGGTATAATGAAGTTTACCTCATCGCAGATTCTTGTGAGAAGGAATACTTACCGGAGACCTGGTTTAAGAACCTTCATCCATCTATAAAATTAACAAAACGGGATGATCCAAAATTATCTATAACCTACGAAGTAGCGACTAAGGGCAAACCATTTATACTTGCTCCTCCCTATCCTGCAAAGAATTTGCTAGAGAGAAAGGTTTATCGAGATGCTAAGTTTTCAACGGGAGAAGGGTGTTTACAGACTCTTCGGTTTACGATTCTTCCTTAGAGGAACTTCAGTTTTTGAATCTGTTTTTTTAAAAGAAAAAGATTTATTGTGCGTCTCTCTTTCTTTGATGAGTTTATCAATGTGTGCGGCGAATTCCGGGTAATGAAGGATAATCGACATGAAGGTATCTTTGTCTAGATAATATAGATCGCAATAATCCATGGCGCGGATACTCGCTGTTCTCGGAGTATCCATGATGAGGGCAATTTCTCCAAAGAAATTGCCTTCATTTAATATCCCGTAGCTGGTAATTCCATCTTCTGCAAGAATTTCAACTTGTCCTTTGCTGATAAAATACAAGTTATGACCGGTATCCCCCTTCCTAAAAATAAAATCCCCTTTCATATATACAACCGGAACTAGATTCACAATAATTTTTGATATTAAATCATCACTTGCATTTTTCAAAATGGGAACTTTTCTCACAAGATCACTGTTCAGATAAATGCTTACTTTCATGCGAAGAGAGGGAGGTAACTCACGTAAAATTTGATTTTCATCGTAGCCTTTTCTGTTCTTCCAGATATAATCGTAATAATCTAAAATATTTTTTTGCATATCCGATGGAAGCTTTTTGTATTTCATAAAGGTATTGATCTTTTGAATCTTGTCTACAAATTGCGTTCTTACAATATCTGAATTCGCAAGGATAGTAGCGATATTAGCCACAAGGTATCCGTAAGCACCTGCCCCGACTAGCATAATACACATTGTATAGATAGTCTGCGCATTGGAGACAGGGGTTATATCTCCGTAACCGATAGTTGTAAGAGTAGTCACCGACCAATAGATGGCTCGAATGTATCTAGTTACGGTATCGGGATTACTAACTCCACCGACGCCACCATCAATTACAATCCAACCACAGGCAGTCCAGTGGGCAAATATTGTTATCCAATAAACTAAAAATCCCAATCGCATAAAACTTGTGCTATCGAATTCATGCATACCCCAGGTTCGTTTAAATAAAACGCCATCGGTGAGTTTTATGATTCGTAAGAAGCGAAAGATACAGATAAACATTAAAGACTTAGGAATAATCCCATACTCAATAAATAACTCCAAGGGGATAACAGAGAGTAAATCCAATAGGAACCAACTGAACAGATAATTCTTTGCAATGCTTAGAGGATCTGTGATTAGAATTTCATTTTTAAAATAAGAGGTTCTGAAATTAAAAATTAAATCTACAAAGAAAGCAATGGAAATAAAAATTTCAAAAAAAAAGAAAAATCCTGTTTGCGGATAAGGGAATAATATCCAGAAGGGAATGTCAATAGAACAATACGTAGCCAATATGAATATGAACAAATCCCAGTATCGTTTGAATGAATTCTCTAAAGAAAAAATTTTCATAGTTATGCATTTGACTTCATAAAGTCACTAATCTCTTTTGCGAGAATATTTTTTGGTTGGTCGTTGATTTCTTTTATTAGACCGGTTTTAGAAAAAATACGAATACTAGAATTGACTTCTCCAAATCCGGTATTGGATTTACCGACATAATTTCCAATGATATATTTTAAACCCTTACGCTCTAATTTGCCTAACGCATGTTCTTCCAATTTCTCAGTCTCAGCGGCAAAGCCCACTAAGACGCTATTGGTATACTTTTTATCTTTAAGGGAAGCATTAAGAGCCATTAGAATATCTGGATTCTTTTCCAGCTCTATCATGAGCGCAACTGTAGATTCTTTTTTAATCTTATTCTCTGCAGTCATAATCGGGCGAAAATCAGCCGGGGCTGCTGCCATAATTACAAGAGTATCATTTTCCAATTCACTAAGTAATGCATCTCTCATAGCCAGAGTGGTTTCTGTATAAATATTTTTAGCACCTGAAACGTTAGTGTATTTATCAGAAACATTTCCATGAACATAGACTACAGTTGGAATCCACTTAAGGATTTCCTCTGCAATCTGAAATCCCATTTTGCCGGAAGATGCATTCGATATAAAACGAACAGGATCAATCCATTCCCGCGTTGGTCCTGATGATATAATTGCTTTCTTGAAATGAGTTGTTGACTTCATGCTATTCTTATTATCGTTTTTTAACGAATGAATTGTGAAACATAAAGTAAATGTCTTAGAAAATTAGATGAATCCATTTGTGTTTAAATATACCCTTTAAGTTGACTATAACTCTTCTTTAGTCTAGCTACACTTATATCATCGGTGGTTGGCTGTCTAAATTGGGGTTGGCAACCGATTTAGACCGTAATTATGGAATCTACGCCAACCGTATAAAGGAAAAGCTTGAGTTCATCGAACAACGAACCCGGGCACAAGTGATTGAGAATAGCTTTGAAGCAAAACCACAAAACTGCAGCTAACAGTTATTTATTCCTACTCAGCTAGAGAGACAATGGAAGGATTAAAAGAGACGCATACTTATTTGAATGGATACTTTCGACCAAAGGCTCGTCCTCCATAAATAATCTCGAATTATTACTTTTGAATTTTGAATCCTATTAACATTTTGTAAAGTCAAGTTTTTGTTGGATCCTGAAGCAAAAAATCGAGAAGTTTACTTTGCATTTACCTCTTCTTTGAATACAAAAGCAAATAAATCAAATTATCTGCCTACTTTAAAAATTTGATTTACTTTTATGTGAATGATGATTTCCTTAAATAGAAAAGAAGCTTATTTTCCTTGGATACTATAAAGAAATTCTTTAGTTTTAATTTTAATAACTTTAAAAAATAGCCTAGTATAATCTAGAGAATAAGAGTAATAACATTTAGTATGAATAAAAATAAAATTTTAGTTATTGATGATGAACTTCCTGTGAGAAATTTTTTATTTAAAGCGATTACAAGTTTTGAATATGAAGTAACCTTAGCAACAAATGGTGTAGAGGCTTTAGAGATTTATCTAAAAAATCCCTTTCCCGTAATTATTACTGATTTAAATATGCCCCTTCTAAACGGGGAAGAATTAATCGATAAAATAAATTGTTTGGAAAATATCCCCAAACCTACAATTCTTGTTTTAACGAGCGAAGATGATATAGCAAAAGTAGTCGGGATAATGAAAAAAGAGGTCTTCGATTATTTATTAAAGCCTGTTAACACAAAGGACTTAAACTTAAAACTAAAAAATGCATTTAAAGTTTTTGAGTTAAACAAAGTAAAACAATTATTAGAAAAAGAAAAAGAGCTAAGATTGCAAGAACAACTCTCCTGGATAAAATATAAAGAGGAATTAAAAGACAGAGATTCCAATAAATTTAAAAATAATCTAATTCTAAATTTAAAGCATAGCCTTGGTCAGGCAGGGGGTTTTGGTGCCTTAGTCAGCCTAACAGATATTATTTATATGAGTGCTGTTCAAGATGGCGAAAATTTTATAATAAGTAAAGAGATTATGGATTTAATAAAAGAAAATGCCTCTATCCTAAAACGAACACTAGAGGCAATGGAAAAAATTTCTTCTATAAGCGATAACTCAGCTAATCTTGAAAAGATTAGTATATTAGATTTTTATAATATACTGGAAAGAACTGTTGAAGAAAACAAAGAAATTATTTCTATAAAAAACAATACTCTTATTTTGTCTGACAGGAAAGCAAACTTTGCAACGACTTTTATTAATGCTAATACCCATCAAATAAAAGAAGTTCTCAATGAAATAATTATAAATGCTTGCAAATTTTCTGATAAGAGCTCGCAAATATTTATCCTTTGCAATACGAAGGCGGAATTTTTTTCATTTTCTCTTCTTAATAAGCCCTCACCCGAAATCGAAATTTTAGGTATTCCAGATGAATACTCAAATCTTGTATTCGAACCATTTTATAGAATTTCAAAATTTGTAGATGATGCATATAACACTTTAAATCTTGGAATTGGATTATCTCTCGTTAAAGCAGTAATAAAAAAACACAATGGAGATGTTAGAATATCGAACATAAAAGATTTTACTGCAAGGAGCGGTGACACTGTTAAGGTGAACCTAGAAATAGAACTACCCATTATAGAATAAAGTTTATGGAAAAGAATTCAATCTCCTGTGAGACAGAACCAATACATTTAATAAATGAATTACAGGATTTTGGTTTAATAATTTTTTTATCTTTTGATGATAATAAAATAATCGCATGCGGAGAAAATTCTTACGAATACTTAAAATTAAGTCCAAATGAAGTTTTAAGAAGAAAGCCCGTTGAAATATTTGAAAATTTTAGTCAGTATAAAGAAAGAATTTCCGAAGTGCTTTTTAATAAAAATCAAGAAGAATTTAAAATTCAGTTTTTATTTCAAGAGCAGCTAATGTTCGCAACTTTTCGAAAAAGCGAAAAGTTTATTTTTTGTGAGATTGAAAGAGATAATCCTAATTATGCGCTTGATATATTCAATGATTTATTGACAGAATTCAATGAACTAAGCAAAATAAATATGGCACAGAAACTATATGATTTTGCAGTAGAAGAAATTAGAACGAAAACTAAGTTTGATAGAGTTTTATTATATAAATTCAATGAGGATTTTACTGGGGAAGCTATTGCGGAGTCACGAAATCATAAACTAACATCACTTCTAGGCTTCCATTTTCCTGCTACAGATATTCCAGCGCCAGCTAGAGAAATTTACTTAAAGAATTCAATACGCCTTATCCACTCCAGACAAGAAAAACAAATTAATTTAACAAAATCCGACGAATATCAAAACTATAATTTTGATATGGGTGCATCCATACTAAGAGCACCTCACAGTCACCACCTTGAATATTTACGTAACATGGGCATTGTTACATCGATGTCAATTTCATTGACGGCCGAGAAAAAATTATGGGGTTTATTTATCTGTCACTCATTAGAGAAATTAGTTCCTTCTACATTTATCCGAAATTATTTATCGATTTTTTCTAAGTCAGTTTTTAGACAAATTGATTTATTAAACAAACACAGAGAATCCTTAGAAGAAATAAAAATCCAGGAATTATTTACAAACCTAATTCAAAAATTAAATTCAGTCTCTCTAGATAACATAATCAATGTTTTCGAAAAACATATACATCTATTAATGAAAGAATTCGAATCAGATGGACTATACTTACAGTTTAATAATAAAAGTTTAAGCATTGGAATAATACCGGAGAAAGCAATTTTAGAAAAAATTATATTTATATTATCAACTGAATTTGCCGGTAAATTTTTCTTCACAAATGATTTACAAAAATCTTTTCCTGATAAATTTACAAATCCAGATAAAGCAAATGGTATATTGTCGATTCCTCTATCTTCAAACAAAAATGATAGGATAATCTGGTTTAGAGGAGACGTAATTAAAACTATAATCTGGGGTGGAAATAAAGAAGAAGCATTTACTATCTCGAATAATCAAATTTCTCCGAGAAGGTCATTTGACAAATGGATAGAAACTGTAAAAGGAAAATCTATTCCTTGGTCTGGTTTACATATTAAAATAATTTCTGAATTACAAAGAATCACAGAAATCATAGATAAAAAAATAGCTGAAAATAAATTAATTGAAACTTTAGAACTTATTAAGGCCTCAGAAAAAGAATTACAAGATTTGAATGCAACTAAAGATAAATTTTTCTCCATAGTTTCCCATAACTTACGCGGTCCATTTTCTGGTTTACTTGGAATTTCTGAATTATTAAAAGACTCTGTCAATGTCGAGCCTCCGCAAATGGATGAAATTAAAGAATACTCAGAGTTAATTCATATTAGCTCCTTAAAAGCATTTGACTTATTAAAAAATTTATTCGAATGGGGAAAGATTCAAACCAATAAAATTAAAATAAGAAAGGAATATATAAACTTAAGTTTTTTAATTGAGGAAATCATTTATTCTCTATCAAAAAAGTTACAGAATAAAGAAATAACCCTTATTACTGAATGTAAAGAATCAATAAACTTATTTACTGATAAAGATGCACTAATGGCAGTAATGAATAATATACTTATGAACTCAATTAAGTATTCTTATAGACAAAGTCAAATTCTATTAAGTGCAAAAGAAGTAAACAGTACAATCCAAATAGAAATAGAAGACTCTGGCATAGGAATGACAGACCTAGAAATCAAAAAACTCTTTAAAATAGAAGAACATTTCAATATGCCGGGAACGAATGGAGAAACAGGAACTGGTTTAGGCTTAATTATATCTAAAGAGTATATTGAAAAACTTAACTTTAAGATTGTAATTGAAAGCCAAAAGGGAAAAGGAACGAAGGTAATGATAATTTGCCCCTTTCAATATAATTTATCTATGAAATCTAAACTAAAATTTTAATATTACTTTTAAAAAATTACTTGTAGGTATCTACAATTATTTATAATGAAGAGATGAAAGGAATGATGTCAAAAAAACTATTTCTATTTATTTTACTTTTTTATTCTAATCTAACAATTTTTTCTCAGACAATAGATTTTTTTGAAGCAATTGCAACTGAAGTGAAGCTATCATTAGGTGAACTATCAATAAAAAAAATGTGAATAAAATCGTAGATGAGAACACTCCGCTACTCACTGCTATGCCTACAAATAAACCAGGAATATTAAAAAATATTCTGGATGCAAAAGAAAATCCAAATTTAAAACCAAAAAGAAACAGGCAAAACTCTCCTAATGGTCTGGATGGAATCAACCTACATGATTTCTGAAAAAGAAAAATTTCCCCCGTTTAGTTAAAAACACCTTTTTATGAAGGAGACGAAAGTCCATTTTTGCTACACCCATTCTCAAAACTAAATTCTGAATTTAAATTGGATACTCTGCTTTTG
>Ga0075163_10013291_pt1 | contig 10674 bp, 9 predicted proteins | sample JI1023141ADNA_FD_71478 | JGI IMG/M metagenome (GOLD analysis project Ga0075163, IMG submission 71478) | Wastewater effluent complex algal communities from Wisconsin, to seasonally profile nutrient transformation and Carbon sequestration -... | ecosystem: Engineered > WWTP > Effluent > Algae... | reverse complement strand
TAGCGGTCGACGGAGAAGATCAGGGTCACGTTCACGCTGATGCCCTGGCCGATGACCGCCGTGATGGCCGGCAGACCGGCGCGCGTGGCAGGGATCTTGATGAGGGCATTGGGGCGGTCGACCGTGGCCCACAGCTCCCCGGCCTGGGTGATGGTCTCGTCGGTCACGTCCGCCAGGCGTGGATCGACCTCGATCGAGACTCGACCGTCGACGCCGCCGCTCTCGGAGTAGAGGGGCCCGAAGACGTCGCACGCAGAGCGCACATCATCGGTGGTGAGAACCCTGATGATGGCGTCGACGTCATGGCCCGCGGCCGCGAGGGCCGCGAGCTGGTCCGCATACGCCGCGGCGCCCGTGGAGATGGCCTTGTCGAAGATCGACGGGTTCGTGGTGACTCCGCGGACGCACTCCTCCGCGACCAGTCGGGCCAGGTCGCCGGACTCGATGCGATGGCGATCGAGGTCGTCGAGCCAGATGGACACCCCTGCATCCGTGAGCGCCTGAAGGCGTGGGTTCGCGCTGCTGGGCATGGTGGTGGGTCTCCTGTCGGTTGGGATCAGTCGCGCGCGGCAGCGGTGATGCTGTCGCGCGCAGCGGCGATGATGTTCTCGACGGTGATGCCGAACTCGCGGTAGAGCACCTGGTAGTCGGCGCTCGCCCCGAAGTGGTCGAGGCCGATGACCCGGCCCCGGTCACCGACGTAGCGCCACCAGCCCAGGGTCGCGCCCGCCTCGACCGCGACCCGGGCGCGCACCGAGGGCAGCAGGACGCTGTCGCGGTAGGCGAGCTCCTGGGCGTCGAACCACTCCAGGCAGGGCATCGAGATGACGCGAGCACCGATGCCCTCGGCCTCGAGGGCCTGCGCGGCCGCCAGCGCGAGGGCGACCTCGGAGCCCGTGGCGAGGAGCTGCACCTGGGGCTGGTCGGTGTCGGCGACCACGTACGCGCCCCGGCTGACGCCATCGCGGACGGTGTCGTGGTCCGTGGCCGCCGTCGGCACGTTCTGGCGGGTGAGCACAAGCCCTGCGGGGGCGCGGTGGTGCAGGATCGAGCGCCATGCGGCCGCGGTCTCGTTGGCATCGGCCGGTCGCACGATGCTCAGCCCCGGAATGGCGCGCAGGGACCACAGATGCTCGATGGGCTGGTGCGTAGGCCCGTCCTCGCCGAGCCCGATGGAGTCGTGCGTCCAGACGAACGTGACCGCCGTCTGCATGAGCGCCGCGAGCCGCACGGCGCCGCGCATGTAGTCGGAGAACACGAGGAAGGTCCCGCCGAACGGACGCGTGAGGCCGTCGATGGCGATGCCGTTGAGGATCGCTCCCATCGCATGCTCGCGGATCCCGAAGTGAAGGACGCGACCGTACGGAGAGGCGTTCGGCATGGTGCTGCTCGAGGGAAGGAAGCTGGCAGCTCCCTCGATCGTCGTGTTGTTCGACTCCGCGAGGTCGGCTGAGCCGCCCCAGAACTCGGGCATGATCGCAGCGACGGCGTTGATGACCTCGCCCGATGCCTTGCGCGTGGCGACCGATCCACCCGGCTCGAACCAGGGGAGGGCCGCGTCGAGTCCGTCGGGCAGCTCGTGCGCGAGCAGCCGGTCGAGGAGTGCTGCATTCGACGGATGGGAGGTACGCCACGACTGGAAGCCTGCATCCCACTCGCTGCGCGCGGCGTCGACGCGATGGCGCAGGTTCGCGCGCACGCGGCCGAGGAGGTCGGGATCGAATGCGAAGTGCTGGTCGGGGTCGAGGCCCAGGAGCTCCTTGGTCGCACGGATCTCGGCCTCGCCGAGCGCCGAGCCGTGGGCCTTGGCCGTGTTGCGGGCGTTGGGCGCGGGCCACGCGATGGTCGTGCGCAGCTGGATGAGCGTGGGGCGGTCGGTCTCGGCCTCGGCCGCTGCGATCGCGGCGTGGAGCCCCGCCACGTCGACGGAGCCGTCGGGCAGTGCGGCCACGTGGTGGGTCGCCCAGCCGTAGGCCTCGTAGCGCTGGCAGACGTTCTCGTGGAACGCCACGCCGGTGTCGCCCTCGATCGAGATGTGGTTGTCGTCGTAGATGACGCAGAGGCGGCCGAGGCCCTGGAGCCCGGCCAGCGACGACGCCTCCGAGGTGATGCCCTCCTCGAGGTCGCCGTCGCCCGCGATGGCCCAGATGCGGTGGTCGAACGGGCTGGCGCCCTCGGGGGCGTCCGGATCGAAGAGTCCCCGTTCGTAACGGGCCCCCATGGCCATGCCCACGGCGGTGGAGAGTCCCTGGCCGAGGGGGCCGGTCGTGGTCTCGACGCCGGCCGTGTGCCCGTGCTCGGGGTGGCCGGGCGTGCGGCTGCCCCACGTGCGGAAGGACTCGAGGTCGGTCATGGACAGGCCGTAGTCGGACAGGAAGAGCTGGCTGTACAGGGTGAGGCTGGCGTGGCCGGCAGACAGGACGAAACGGTCGCGGCCGAGCCATGCGGGGTCGCGCGGATCGTGGCGCATGACCTTCTGGAACAGCAGGTAGGCGGCCGGGGCCAGGCTCATCGCCGTGCCGGGATGCCCGTTGCCGACGCGCTGCACGGCGTCGGCGGCGATCGCACGCAGGTACGCGACCGCACGGTCGTCGTCGGCCGTCCAGTCGAGGGCTGCCGAGGGCGTGCGCGCAGGTGCGGGTGGGGTCATGGGACGACCCTAGCCAACGCCGCCGACCGACGAACGCCGATCAGGCGGCGTGAGTAGAGTGTTCACAATCCGCGGCACCGGAGCCGCGTCGCCCCCGAATGCCAGGCTGGGCGGAACCGGAGGCAGGGTGGCGATCTCGATGAGTGCCGACGGCGCCGTCACCGCATCGGCCCGCGTACGGGCCCACGTGGCCCTCACCAAGCCGCGCATCGTCGAGCTGCTCCTCGCCACCGCGCTCCCCACCACGTTCCTTGCCGCCGGCGGGCTTCCGCCGCTGGTGCCCACGATCGCCGTCATGGTGGGCGGCACCCTGGCGGCCGGGTCCGCCAACACCTTCAACAGCGTCTACGACCGCGACATCGATGCCCTCATGGGACGGACGTTCCACCGTCCGGCGGCCATGGGGGTCGTCAGCGTGCGGGCAGGGATCGCCCAGGGGATCGTGCTCGGAGTCCTGAGCGCGCTGGTCCTCCTGCTGATGGCGAACGCGCTGTCGGCGCTGCTGTCCTTGGTGGCCATCGCCTTCTACGCCGTCGTGTACACGATGGTCCTCAAGCGGCGCACGCCGCAGAACATCGTCTGGGGCGGCGCCGCGGGCTGCATGCCCGTGCTCATCGCGTGGGCAGCGGTCACGGGGTCGCTCACGTGGACGCCCGTGGTGCTCTTCCTCATCATCTTCTTCTGGACTCCGCCGCACTACTGGCCGCTGGCGATGAAGTTCCGCGACGACTACGCCGCTGCGGGCGTGCCCATGCTCCCTGTCGTGGCGACGCCCGCCGTGGTCGCCAGAAGCATCGTCATCTACTCCTGGGTGATGGTCGCCATGTCGCTCGTCCTCATCCCGGTCGCGCCCATGGGGTGGGTCTACGGCATCGGCGCGGCCGTCCTCGGTGCGGCCTTCATCGCCCAGGCGCACGGGCTGCGCCGCAAGGTGGCCTCGGGAGCACCGGACGTCACCGCGACGGCGATGCGCCTGTTCCAGGGCTCCATCACCTACCTGGCGCTGCTGTTCCTGCTCGTGGCGCTCGATCCGTTCCTCGTCTGACGCGGTCGACGCTTCCGCCTGATCAGGCGGCAGGTCCGCGCTGGCGCAGCGTGGAGGGAACGAACAGCACGGCAACCCAGACCAGCCCGGCGCCGAGCACGTGGATGGTCACGAGCAGCGCCGGCAGACCGGTGAAGTACTGCACGTAGCCCAAGGCGCCCTGGGCCAGGGCGACGCCCAGCAGCAGCCAGGTGCGCTTCAGGGCGCGCCGTGGGGCGCCGACGACGGTCAGCGCGACGAGCAGCCCGATGACCAGCCCCAGGAAGAGCAGCACGACGTCCGCGTGCAGCCACGAGATCGTTCGCGGGTCGAAGAAGAGCCGGTTCTCGGACTCGGCGTCGCCGCTGTGCGGGCCGCTGCCCGTGACGAGGACCCCCAGGAAGACGACCACCCCGGTGACCGCGACAAGCGCCCACGCCAGGGCCCGGACGGGAGATGGCACGAGCACGGAGATGGGCCGGTCGCCCGGGTCGGAGGCGCGGACGACGAGGGCGACGTTGCCCGCGACGATGGCCATCGACAGCAGGAAGTGCGCGGAGACCGTGGCCGGATGCAGCCCGGTGAGCACCGTGACGCCGCCGAGCACGGCCTGGGCTGCCGTCCCGATGAACGGGATGAGCGCCAGGACGACGATGGCCGGGCGCGGTGGGAGGGAGGCCCGTCGCCGTGCCCGCCGATCCCACAGCGCGGCGACGATGGCCGCGATGGCCAGGACGACGAGCACGAAGGTCAGGAGGCGGTTGCCGAACTCCACGTACTTGTGCCACGACTCCGCCTGGCGCGACGTGGGGGTGTAGGAGCCCTCGACGCACTCCGGCCACGTGGGGCAGCCGAGCCCCGAGCCGGTCACGCGGACCACGGCCCCCGTGACGAGGATGCCCACCTGCGCCACGAGGTTGGCGATGAAGACGCCGCGGACGACGGATGTGCAGGGACCGGTCGGGACGTTCACGACTCGACCCTACGACCAGCGGAAGGTGCGTGCCGACGCGGCCGCTCCCACCGCCAGCCATGCGCCCAGCACGGCGATCGCCGTCGTCGGGGGAGCGGCGCCGTCGACGACGGCCGCCGTGAGCGCCTCGGCGAGCGCTCCTGAGGGAAGCCACGGGGCGAGCGAGGCCAGCGGCCCGGGCAGCGAGGCGGCCGGCACGATGACGCCTCCGAAGAGGATGAGCACGAGGAAGAGCCCGTTCGCGACCGCGAGCACGGCCTCGGCCCTCAGGGCGCCCGCGAGTGCGAGGCCCCACGCGGCGAACGCCGCCGTGCCGAGCAGCAGCAGGGGAGCGATCCAGGTGGCGGCCGGCGTGGGCCGCCACCCGAGCGCGACCGCGGTGAGCAGCACCGCGGCCGACGACAGCACGGTGACGCCGAGCGTCGCCAGCGCCTTGCCCCCGAGCAGCTCGGCTCGGCTGAGCGGCGTCGTGCCCAGGAAGCGCAGCGCGCCCGACCGGCGCTCGAACCCGGTGGCGATCGCCAGGGACGTGAAGGCGGCGCTGATGACCGAGACCGTCAGCACCGTGGCGAGTGCCTGGGGCGTGCGATCGTCGCCATAGGCGTCCGACATGAGCGAGGTCAGCGAGAGGCCGAGCAGGAGCCCGACGGGGATGAGGAAGGTCAGGAGCAGCTGCTCGCCGTTGCGGAGCAGGAGGCGGGCCTCCCACCGCGCCTGCGACGCCACGCGCGATCCCGCCGAGACCCCGCTCACTCCTGCCCCTCCGTGAGCTCGAGGACGACGTCCTCCAGGGAACGACGCCCGACGGTGAGCCCGCTCGTGCGAACGCCGTGCTGGGCGCACCAGGCCGCGATGGCGCTGAGGATCATCGGGTCGGCGGCTGCGGAGACCCGGTAGCGGCCCGGGCGGTCCTCCTCGATGCGGCAGCCGTCGGGAAGGACGGCGACGAGGTCGCGCAGGTCGGCATTGACCGGGCCGCTGAACGCGATCGTGTCGTCGTCGCCGACGAGGTCTGCGACGCTGCCCCGGCTCACGTCGCGCCCACGGGAGATCACCACGACGTGGTCGGCGAGGCGCTCGACGTCATCCATGAGGTGCGTGGTGAGCACGACGCTCGTGCCTCCGGCGCGCAGCCCGGCGATGAGGTCGTGGACCGCCCGCCGGCCGCTGGTGTCGAGCCCCGCGGTCGGCTCGTCGAGGAACACCAGGCGGGGGCGCCCGACGAGCGCGAGTGCGCACTTGACCCGCTGCTGCTCCCCGCCGGAGAGGCGCCGGATCGTGGTGCGCGTGCCGGGATCCACGCCGAGGGCGGCGAGCAGGCGCTCGGGATCGTCCGGGTCCGCGTAGAGCGACGCGATGTGCCGGGCGAGCTCGAGCGGACGCGCGGTCGGGTAGAGGCCGCCGTCCTGGAGCATCACCCCCACGTTCGAGCGCAGGGCACCGGCGACGCCGCCCTCGGCGGGCTGCCGGATGCCGAGGATCTCGACGCTGCCGGAGGCCGCCGACCGCAGGCCGACGCACGTCTCGACGGTCGACGTCTTCCCGGCGCCGTTGGGGCCCACGAGGGCGGTCACCTCGCCCGCCTGCGCCTCGAACGTGAGTCCGGCGACCGCCGAGCGGGATCCGTAGCGCACCACGAGGTCACGCACGCGGACGGCGGGGGCAGGCACGGTGGGAGTCTAGGCGGGGGTCCGGCTTGCACTCTGCGGCATTTACGCAACAATGGTGTTGTGAAATTCCCCGGGGAGGCCGCTGAGCGCGTGGCGCGCGCCCTTCTCACGTCGGGCCCCTCGACCGCCTCCGACCTCGCCGACCTGCTCGAGATGACGCCTGCGGGCGTCCGCAGGATCCTGTCGGGGCTCACCGACGCCGGCCTGGTCGTGTCCCACGACCGTGCGCCGTACGGCCCGTCGCCCAAGCGGGGCCGTGGACGTCCCAGCAGCGTCTTCTCGCTGACGACGCAGGGTCGGGCCGCGTGCGACCAGACCTCCGACGAGCTGGCGGTCGAGGCGCTGCGCTTCATGGCCCATGCCTACGGGCCGGAGGCCGTCGAGGCGTTCGCGGTGGATCGCGCCGAGCGGCTGGCCAGTGCCATGGTCCCGGCCGGCGCCACCACGGCGACGCCGCACGAGGTCGCTGCCGCCCTGAGCCTGGCCGGCTACGCCGCCGAGATCGAGCCGCTCGGCGGGGTCGCGGTGCAGCTGTGCCAGCACCACTGCCCCGTCATCGACGCGGCCCGGGAGTTCCCCGTCATGTGCGAGGCGGAGACCGCCGCCCTCGGACAGGTCCTGGGGCGCCACGTCACCCGACTCGCCACGCTCGCCCACGGCGACGAGGTATGCACCGCCGTCATCCCGTTCGACGCCAACGCCGTCGCAAGTCGCGACACCTTCGGAAAGGTCTCCGCATGACCACTGCAGCGCAGGACACGGCCGCCGCGATCGACGACATCGGCAAGTACGAGTACGGCTGGCACGACGCCAACGATGCCGGAGCCACGGCGCGGCGCGGACTCAACGAGGACGTCGTGCGCGACATCTCCTCGAAGAAGAACGAGCCCGACTGGATGCTGCAGATGCGGCTGAAGGGCCTGCGGCTCTTCGAGAAGAAGCCGATGCCCACCTGGGGATCGAACCTCAACGGCATCGACTTCGACAACATCAAGTACTTCGTCCGGTCGACGGAGAAGCAGGCCGCGTCGTGGGACGACCTGCCCGATGACATCCGCAACACGTACGACCGCCTGGGCATCCCCGAGGCGGAGAAGCAGCGACTGGTGTCGGGCGTGGCAGCCCAGTACGAGTCCGAGGTGGTCTACCACGCGATCCGAGAGGATCTCGAGGCGCAGGGCGTGCTCTTCCTCGACACGGACACCGGGCTCCGCGAGCACGAGGACATCTTCCGCGAGCACTTCGGCTCGATCATCCCCCCGGGCGACAACAAGTTCGCGGCGCTCAACACCGCGGTCTGGTCCGGAGGCTCGTTCATCTACATCCCCAAGGGCGTCAAGGTCGACATCCCGCTGCAGGCCTACTTCCGGATCAACACCGAGAACATGGGGCAGTTCGAGCGGACCCTGATCATCGTCGACGAGGACGCCTACGTTCACTACGTCGAGGGCTGCACGGCGCCGATCTACTCGAGCGACTCCCTGCACTCGGCGGTCGTCGAGATCATCGTGCGCAAGGGCGCGCGCTGCCGCTACACCACGATCCAGAACTGGTCGAACAACGTCTACAACCTCGTCACGAAGCGCGCGGTCGCACAGGCGGGCGCGACGATGGAATGGGTCGACGGCAACCTCGGCTCGAAGGTCACGATGAAGTACCCCGCGGTCTGGATGACCGGGGAGCACGCCAAGGGCGAGACCCTGTCCATCGCCTTCGCCGGCGAGGGCCAGCACCAGGACGCCGGGGCGAAGATGGTCCATGCAGCCCCCAACACCTCGTCGACCATCGTGTCGAAGTCGGTGGCGCGCGGTGGCGGGCGCACGTCCTACCGCGGCCTGGTGCAGATCCTCGAGGGTGCGCACAATTCGAAGAGCACGGTGCGCTGCGACGCCCTCCTCGTCGATGACATCTCGCGGTCGGACACCTACCCCTACGTCGACGTGCGCGAGGACGATGTGTCGATGGGTCACGAGGCCACCGTCTCGAAGATCAGCGCCGACCAGCTGTTCTACCTCATGTCGCGCGGCATGACCGAGGACGAGGCGATGGCCATGATCGTCCGCGGGTTCATCGAGCCCATCGCGCGCGAACTGCCCATGGAGTACGCGCTCGAGCTCAACCGGCTGATCGAGCTCCAGATGGAAGGTGCGGTCGGGTGACGGTCCTCGAAGCTCCACCCCTCGACCTCGCCCCCCGAGTGGCCTCCGCGGCCATCGACGACTTCGCCGTGCCCACCGGGCGCGAGGAGGAGTGGCGGTTCGCCCCCGTCGCCGAGCTGGCGGGGTTCATGAACCCCGACCCGGCCGTCGGTGACCTCCTCGCCGACAGTTCCGCGCACGTGCGCGTGGTCCCAGCCGACCGCGCCGAGGCGAGCTCATGGCTGCCCACCGACCGCCCGTCGGCCGTCGCCCGCGCCGGAGTGCGCACGGTGATCGAGGTCCGCGTGGCCGCCGACGAGGTCGTCGCTGAGCCGATCGTCGTCAACCTCACCGGCAGCGCCGCGGCCAACTACGGTCACGTCGACGTCAGGGTCGGGCGGCACGCCAAGGCGACCGTGGTGGTCGTCCATGACGCGACGGTCGACGCCAGCGGCTCGATCGTCACCCAGGTGGGCGACGGCGCCGACCTGACCATGCTCTCGATCATCGACGGACCCCCCGAGCACGTCCACCTGTGGCAGTGGCACGCCGACGTCGGCCGAGATGCCCGGTTCGTGGGCTCCGTGGTGACCCTGGGCGGGCGGGTGGTCCGCATCATGCCGTCGGTCTCCTACCTGGCCCCGGGCGGATCGGCCGAGCTGCTGGGTGCGTTCCTCGCTGACGGGCCGCAGTACCTCGAGCACCGGATCTTCGTGAACCACGAGCAGCCCCACTGCTCGAGCAACGTGGTGTACAAGGGCGCCCTCTCGGGGGAGGGAGCCCACACGGTCTGGATCGGCGACGTCCTGGTGCGACGCGAGGCCGTCGGCATCGACACGTACGAGCTGAACCGCAACCTCCTGCTGGACGACGGCCCGCGGGCGGACTCCGTGCCGAACCTCGAGCTCGAGACGGGCGACGTCGCGAGCGCCGGCCATGCCAGCGCCACTGGTCGCTTCGACGACGAGCAGCTGTTCTACCTCCAGTCGCGCGGCATCACCGAGACGCTGGCCCGCCAGCTCGTGGTCCGCGGATTCTTCGTCGACGTGCTCGGGCGGATCCCCTCGACGCAGTGGCGCGACCTCGTGCTCGACCGCATCTCCAACCGGCTCGGCATGACGGCGAGTGCCGTCGACGACGAGGTCGGAGCGCTGGACGACGGGATGGGCGCGTGAGCGAGTTCACCACGGCGTGCCTCGTCTCCGACATCGCACCGCAGTCGGCCAAGCGGGTGTTCATCGACGGCACGGCCATCGCGGTCGTGCGCACCGACGAGGGCGTCTTCGCGATTCAGGACCGCTGCTCTCACGCGGACGTGTCGCTCGCGGACGGCGAGGTCGACGGCTGCTCGATCGAGTGCTGGCTTCATGGGTCGGCGTTCGACCTGCGGAACGGGTTCCCCCTGAGCCTGCCGGCGGTCGAGCCGGTTGCCACCTACGCAGTGCGCGTCGTCGGCGAGGGCGACGATGCCGCCGTCGAGATCGACCCCACTCCCATCCGCGCCCGCGGCGCGGGCCCCGCCTCCTTCAACTAGCACCCACCACCATCAGGAACCGAGGAAACATGAGCATCCTGGCCATCAACGACGTGCATGCGTCGGTCACCACCGACGCAGGCCCCCGCGAGATCCTGCGCGGCGTCACGCTGACGGTCGACTCCCGCAGCACCCACGCCGTCATGGGGCCCAACGGCTCCGGGAAGTCCACGCTGGCGTACGTCATCGCCGGCCACCCCAAGTACGTCGTGACCCAGGGCTCCATCGAGCTCGACGGGCAGGACGTGCTCGCGATGAGCGTCGACGAGCGGGCCCGGGCGGGCCTGTTCCTCGCGATGCAGTACCCGGTGGAGGTGCCGGGGGTGTCGGTGTCGAACTTCCTGCGCACCTCGGTGACGGCCGTCCGCGGCGAGGCACCGAAGCTGCGCACCTGGATCAAGGAGATGAAGGAGGCCATGGCGGGCCTTCAGATGGATCCCGCCTTCGCGGAGCGCAACGTCAACGAGGGCTTCTCGGGCGGCGAGAAGAAGCGGCACGAGATCCTGCAGCTGTCGCTGCTCAAGCCGAAGTTCGCCATCCTCGACGAGACCGACTCGGGTCTCGATGTCGATGCGCTCCGTGTGGTCTCCGAGGGCGTGAACACGTTCCGCGAGCAGACCGACGCGGGCATCCTGCTCATCACCCACTACACCCGCATCCTGCGCTACATCGCTCCGGACTTCGT
>Ga0075163_10013290_pt1 | contig 10674 bp, 10 predicted proteins | sample JI1023141ADNA_FD_71478 | JGI IMG/M metagenome (GOLD analysis project Ga0075163, IMG submission 71478) | Wastewater effluent complex algal communities from Wisconsin, to seasonally profile nutrient transformation and Carbon sequestration -... | ecosystem: Engineered > WWTP > Effluent > Algae... | reverse complement strand
CACGGGATCATCGGCGAGGTGGCCAAGCTTGAAGGCATCGAGTGCTGCTGCATTGCCGTCGCCCCCCAGCATGCGGGACCAGAAGACGATATTCTCGCGCACCGTCATGGCGTTCTTCAGGGCATCAAGATGGCCGATGTAATGGCAGTGCTGCGGCAACGGCTCGTCACCCGAAGGTGTGAGCGACACTGTGCCTGAGGCGGCGGGCACCAGCCCGGCGATGAGGCGCAACAGCGAGGACTTGCCCGAACCATTGGGGCCGCGCAATTCGGCGAGTTCGCCGGCGGCCACCGTAAAATCAAGGTGAGAGAAGACAACGCGCCCGTTCCGTTCACAACTGAGCGCGTTGGCAATGAGTGTCATGGGCCGGGAATTACCCGGTCAGACCATGTATTGTCCACCATTGACCGAGAGCGTGGCACCAGTGATGAAACCAGCATCGTCAGCGGCAAGGAAGGCGACGGCGCGGGCGATTTCTTCCGGCTCGCCAACACGCCCCACCGGGATGAAGGGCAGGATGCGCTCGTTCATGACTTTCTCTGGCACAGCCTTCACCATGTCGGTGCCGATGTAACCGGGGCAGATGGCGTTGACGGTGATGCCCTTGGCGGCACCTTCCTGGGCCAATGCCTTGACGAAGCCGATTTCACCGGCCTTGGCGGCGGAATAATTCGTCTGGCCCATCTGGCCCTTCTGGCCGTTGATGGAGGAGATGCAGATGATGCGGCCAAAATTTCGGTCGCGCATGCCGTTCCACAGCGGGTGCGTCATGTTGAAGAGCGAATTGAGGTTGGTGTTGATCACCGCCTGCCATTGTTCCAGCGTCATCTTGTGGAACATGGCATCCTTGGTGATGCCGGCATTGTTGACGAGAATGTCGATGGGGCCAAGCTCGGCTTCAACGGCCTTGATGCCAGCGGCGCAAGCGGCCGCGTCAGACACGTCCCACTTGAAGACGGGAATGCCGGTCTCGGCCTTGAAGGCGTTGGCGGCATCATCATTGCCGGCATAGCTTGCCGCAACCTTGCAGCCCGCAGCCTTCAGCGCTTTTGAAATGGCGGCTCCAATACCGCGTGAACCACCGGTAACCAATGCGACGCGTGCCATGGGCAATCTCCTCTGCGTTTTGTCTTCGCATAGAGGTGCCACGACACTGTTGCCATAGTCAATTCGGTTAGGTGGTCTTACGCCACTTTGTCCAGCAGGGGCAGCAAAGCCGGATGAATGTTGGTTGCTTCCTGCTTGATGAAGAGCAGGGCGGCGCGTTCGGCGGCACTCAGCCTGCCGTCCCGGTTGATGCGGTTGGCCAGCCAGAGGCTCTCGGCCTCGCTGATTTCCTCGGCCGCGGTGGCGGCTCCGAAATATGCTTCACGGCGAGCCTTTTGCGCGTCCGTTTCGGAGAAAGTGGCGACTTTGTAGATGTCCCGCAGTGACTTCACCATGGCGCCGACAAAGTTGCCGGTGCTGACGGTCGTGTCGTCGACCCAAGTATCGCGTCGCAAGGCCTCCGTCCGGCTCACGGGAGCGTGGTTGGTGGCAAACATCAAATGGTTGGCGATGGCCTTGGCAAACAAATCGTTCCAGGCGGCATGGTTGTCTGCATCTGCCGTGGCGTCGTTGATGTCAAAAAGCACATCGGCCTCGGCCGTCGTGATGGCGATGTTGCCACCGCCTGCATAGGCGTAGAGGATGCGGCGCAGCAGTTCGACGTCGGCCTCGACTACAACGCCAGGCTTCAAGGATTTCCCGCTGCGCAACGGACCCTGCCCGGAAACGACGGCATGTTTGACTTGCGTGAGGGCATAGGAAGAGAGGCTTTCCGGCACGGTTTTGGCCTGCTCGAGAATGGCAACGAGGAGGTCGAGTTCAGTCGAGGTCCCGACCTTGCCATTGCCATCAATGCGCTGGATAAGCCAACGTGCGTTCTCCGCGCTGACGTGGCCGTGGGGTTCCATCTGGTGCACAACATAGTCACACATGGCCTCCGTGAAGAATGCACTCCACGACGGATGGGTTACGGAGCAGCCATCGTTGGCGGCGAAAATGGCGTCAGCTTCGCTTTCGACAATGCGGCCATCGTCATAAAATGCCCTGCGGAAAGACAGCACATCCTCTGCCGTGATCCGTCCGGCCTTGGCGACGGCAGTAACAAGATTGTCCAACATGAAAAACTCCCACCCAATGTCTTTGGGCGGGAGTTATGTCGCAAGAGCTGTTTGCGGCCTGTTAATCAGGCGTCGTCTGCCGATGGATTTGCTAGCGCAGGGTTAACCCGCGCCTACCTTTCCACGCACATTGCGATGCCCATGCCGCCACCAATGCAAAGCGTCGTCAGGCCCTTCTTGGCACCCGCACGCTTCATTTCGTGCAGCAGGGTGATGAGGACGCGCGCGCCCGAGGCACCGATGGGGTGACCGATGGCGATGGCACCGCCGTTGACGTTTACCTTCGCTGTGTCCCAACCCATGTCCTTGTTCACGGCGCAGGCCTGGGCGGCAAAGGCTTCATTGGCTTCGACAAGGTCGAGATCGGCGGCCTTCCAGCCAGCCTTCTGCAGGGCCAGCCTGGATGCAGGAATAGGACCCGAGCCCATGACAGCAGGATCAACGCCCGCGGTGGCAGACGAGGCGATGCGGGCCAGTGGCTCAAGGCCGCGGGCGGCGGCTTCCTTGGCTGACATGAGGATCAACACAGCCGCGCCATCGTTGATGCCTGAGGCATTCGCGGCGGTGACCGTGCCATCCTTGGAGAAGGCGGGGCGCAGCTTCTGCACCGAATCCAAGGTCACACCCTTCTTGATGTATTCGTCGTCGGCGACGATCACGTCACCCTTGCGTCCTGCGATGGTGACAGCGCAGATTTCATCCTTGAACTTGCCGGCGGCCTGGGCTGCTTCGGCCTTGTTCTGCGAGGCCACGGCAAAGGCATCCTGCTGCTCGCGGGTGATCTGCCACTGCTTGGCCACGTTCTCGGCGGTCGTGCCCATGTGGTAGCCATTGAAGGCATCCCACAGGCCGTCGCGGATCATGGTGTCGATGAGGCTCCAGTCGCCCATCTTCACGCCGTCACGCAGATGCGCGGCGTGATTGGACTTCGACATGCTCTCCTGACCACCGGCAGCGACAATCCTGGCCGAGCCATCGGCGATCTGCTGGGCGGCCAGCGCCACGGCGCGCAAGCCCGAGCCACAAACCTGGTTCAAGCCCCAGGCGGTGGCCGTATTGGGAATGCCAGCATGGATGGCGGCCTGGCGGGCCGGGTTCTGGCCCTGGGCCGCCGTTAGCACCTGGCCGAGGATCACTTCGTTCACGTCCTCCGGCGAGAGCTTGGCGCGTTCGATTGCGGCCTTGAGCGCGATGGTGCCCAGTTGGGCTGCGGTCTGCGAGGCCAGCGCGCCGTTGAAGGAACCAATGGGGGTGCGGGCGGCGGACACGATGACGACATCAGACATGGGCAGGCTCCGTGGATGGGTTGGTTATGGTCACTTGGTTGTATGGCATTCCAGAGGCCCATTGTGCAATGCGACATAGGTTGGCGTTTGCCAAGGCCCCAGTTGGCCCGAGTTCGGCCCGAGTTTTTGCACTTGCAATTGTGCGGTGCGGGGCGCAGATTTTTCGCAGTGCACGGACGGTCGTGCCGTAGCAATTGCGTTGTGGAGAAGACACGTGAGTGAAGAGCAAGCCAATGCCTCCGGTCCTGCCAAGCAGGAGCAGCCCAAGAACGCCACCGTCATCAAGAAATATGCCAACCGACGGCTCTATAACACTGCCACCTCGACCTATGTGACGTTGGAAGACCTCGCGAAGATGGTGAAAGAAGGCACGGATTTCATCGTTTATGACGCCAAATCCGGAGACGATATCACCCGCTCGGTCCTGACCCAGATCATCTTCGAGGAAGAGAACAAGGGGGACAATAATCTCCTGCCCATCAATTTCCTGCGTCAGCTCATCCGCTTTTATGGCGACTCGATGCAGGGCATGGTGCCTGGTTACCTGGAATTCTCGCTGGGCAACCTGATGAAAGAACAGGACAAGGTCAGGAAGCAGATGATGGACGCCTTTGGCGGCGATGCTTTCAAGACCATGGAAGACACAGCCAAGCGCAACATGCAGATGTTCCAGGATTCGCTGAAGATGTTCACGCCCTTTGGCGCTGGCATGCCCAACATTGCTGCCGGGTTCCCCAATCCATTTGCCGCCGCAGCCAAGCCCACTGAAAAACCTGCGTCTGCCGGCCCAAGCCGTGACGACCTGCAATCACTGAAAGATCAGCTTGCAGCCATGCAGCAGAAGATCGACCAACTGAACCGATAATCCCTGCGGCTACGTTCTCAGCCTGCGAGACGGGTTTCTTCGGGCCCCTCGTTTCTATTGCGGGCGGGACCGAATTGCTGGTTGAGCAGATCCAGTGCCTCTTTCAGCTTGGAAAGCCCGGTTTCCATTTCAGATTCAAAATCGAGCGGCGCTTCAACTGACCCCTCAATTGTGCTGTCGTCTGAAAGGGGCTGCTCGGCCTCGGCGAAGCTCGCGGGCGCGAACGTCGGGTTGTCGAATACCGGCATGTCGGCTTGTGGAGATTCGGCAAAAGCGCTGTTTGTGGCAACCGGCAGGGAAAGGTCCACCCCGGCATCCTCGACTACCGTCTCTGCGACAGGCAGAGCAGTCTCCGCGCCGTCGTCCGGACCAATCACGTCTTCTTGTGGCACGGTGGTGAATGTCAGGGTTGGGATCGTTTCCGGTGTGTGCATGGGCGTGGCTGCCTCGCCAGCAAAATCGAATGACGCAGCGGCTGTGGCGGTCCAAGGAGCCTCAACGCTGGGCAGTCCGAAGTGGTTGCCTTGCAGGAAGTCAATGCCGAGGCTGCGCAGAATTTCCGCATCGGCTTCGGTTTCCACCCATTCAGCCACGGTGCGTATGCCGAAATGGTGGGCCATCTCAATCAGGGTGCGGGCGAAATAGACGTTCTCGGCATCCTTGGCGAGGTTGCGGCAATAGCTGCCGTCGAGCTTGATGATGTCAACCGGCAGGTCGCGCAAATTGCGGAAGGAGGTGAAGCCAGCACCAAAATCGTCGATGGCAACACAGCAGCCGACGCCGCGCAGTTTTTCCAGGAAGGCGAGCGCCACCGTGAGATCGGTCAGTGCCGTGGTTTCGGTTATCTCGACGGTGAGGCGACTGGCCACGGCATGAGCCATCTCAATCATCTCGATGATCTGGATGTTCCAGCGCGGGTCATTGGCCGTGGTGGCTGAAAGATTGATGGAAAGGCGGGCATCGGGATAGGAATGCAAGGTTTCGATGGCCATCTGCACGACGGCGCGGTCCACCAGTCGAATGAGGCCAAGCCGCTCAGCCACCGGAACGAGGTGGGCGGCTGTCACCAGTTCTCCGGCACCGTCGCGCATGCGCAACAGGGCTTCGTGGCAAGCCACATCGCCTGTCGTGGCGTCCACCAGAGGCTGGTAGGCGAGTTGGAACTTGCCCGTCTTCAGGCACTCGACAATTTCGGCCGCACAGCGGGCATTGACGATGCGGTCATTGACTGATTTTTCCGAAGGCTGATGGACGACGAAACTGTCACTCGACATGCGCAGCGCTGAAGACAGGGCCTCTTCGGCCAAAGCCTTGGCACTGTGGCAGTTGTCGGCGTGGACCGGGAGAAGGACGGCACCGATGGACAGAAGGGCCCAGACGGGGCCGTGACTTGTCTCGATGACACTGTCGCGGGCGGCATTGAGAAAGCGCTCGAGGGCGATGGGAAGGTCTTCGGCACTGCATGAGTTCAGGATGACGCCAAACTTGCCCCCGGAGTAGCGGGCAATGCCGTCGCCGGTGCGCATCACCGCGCGCAACCGTGTGGCCATGGCAGCGATCACCTCGTCGGCAACCTCGAAGCCGTAGGCTTCATTCACCACATCGAGATTGCGGATTGTTGCAACTGCAAAGGCGCAAGGCCGTTCGCTGCCCTGGGCCTCGCCAATGGCCTCGCCCAATGCCTCGTCCAGACGCGTGCGGTTCATCAGGCCGGTGAGCGGGTCGGTATGGGAGAGTGCGCTCAGTCGCTGGTCGCGCGAATGGCGATCATCGATGGGGCGCAGAATGCCCACTGCCTCATGCGGCCTGCCATCACGATCGGCGAACCATCGGCCACGATCTTCCACCCACATGGCAGGCAGGTTTGTCTCCGGGTTGGCCCGCAGCTGGTATTCAATGTGATAGGGCACGCCGTTGCCATGGTCCTGAAGCGTGCTGTTGAAGATGGTGTCGTAGCGGCTGGTCAGATTGTCCGGATCAAGAAGTGCTGCAAAGCGCTTTCCTGCGGCCAGGTTGTCTGCTGGGCGGTTCAAGACCATCTCCGCCATCGGGCTCCAGGCCAACAGATCATCGGCGATGCTCCAGCGATAGCTCGCCTCTCCTGCTGAAGCGATGGCCACGCAGATGCTGTCGTAGTCCTGCTGCTGCGAGGGCGTCGCCTGAGCCGGATTTTGCGAACCCTGCATGGTGCCGGGTTGATGTGCCGCCTCGAAATGATCAGTCATCTGATGTGTCGCCGCCTCTTTTGCCAGACGCCGTCCCGCAAACGTGGCGGCCCGGTGTCCTGGTGCATGGGATCGCCGCATGTTGCAGGACCCCGGATTCCAGCGATCAAGCTAAAGATAGTCCGTAAATTTTTGTGGAAGGATCGTGGCTAACGGGCGTTAACTCTTTTGACCTTGCGGAGAGTGTCCGGCGATCGGTGGCTTTCAATGCAGCCCTTCTCAGTAGCCCAATGCACACCCATCCTTGCGCGGGTCTGAGCCTCCGATGAGTAGTCCGCGGCGATGGTCGAGGGCAATGATCTGGCCTCCGCCCAGAGGTTCGACGGAGGGCACCATAACATGGCCCATGGCTTTCAGGTCATTGACCAGGCTCGTTGGCATAGAGGCTTCCGCTTCCACCGTTTCGCCCGATGGCACACAGCGCGGCAGGTCAAGGGCGGTCTGCGGGTCCATGCCATAGACATAGCGGTTCATCACCATGTTGATATGGCCCATGGGTTGGAAGTCTCCTCCCATGACGCCGAAGACCATGTCGGCCTTGCCGTTGCGTGTCGCCATGGCGGGGATGATGGTGTGAAGCGGTCGCTTTGAGGGTGCGATCACGTTGGGGTGGCTGGGGTCGCAAGAAAAGCCTGCGCCGCGGTTCTGCAGGGTGATGCCGGTTTTCTCGGTGACGATGCCGGAACCGAAGCCCCAATAGATCGAGTTGATGAAAGACACGCAGCGGCGCTTTTCATCCACCACTGAAAGATAGACGGTGTCGGATGGTGGCAGGGTCACCTTCATGTTGGAGGCGCGGCGCTGGTCAATGGTGGCGGCAAGGCGACGTGCCGTGGCGGCACTCAGCAGTTCTTCCACCGGAACGCTCGCATGTTCCGGATCGGCAATGTGGCGGTTGCGCAAGACCCAGGCCCGCTTCAGGGCCTCGATTTCCAGGTGCCGCCGTTGCGGGCCAAGTGGATCAAGTTGTTTCAGTCCAAAGCAATCGAGGATGTTGAGTGCAATCAGCACTGTGAGGCCTTGGCCCGAGGGGGGGATTTCATAAATCTTGGGGCCGGCAAAGCTGGTGGCCACTGGCTTTACCCAATCGCAGTGGGTGGCAGCAAAATCCTCGCAGGTGAGCAGACTGCCGCGCTGTTGCAATGTCGCTACCATGTCTTCCGCAATCGCCCCGCTATAGAAGGCGTCGCGACCACCCTTGGCAATCCGCTTCAATGTCTCGGCCAGGGCGGGGTAGGCCATGACATCACCCAATCGCGGCGCGGTGCCGTTGTGCAAGTAGTGTTGCTGTCCCCCGGGATCGAGCGACAGCATCTCGACATGTTCGGGCCAGTCCCGGGCAACGCGGGGCATGGTGGCGACACCCTTTTCGGCAAGGGCAATGGCGGGTGCGAGGCAGTCTCCCAGTGAGCGTGTGCCGTGCGCGCGCAGCAACTCATCCCAGGCATCAATGGCCCCCGGCACCGTGATTGCGTGGGCTGAATGGGGATCGATGGCCGTCAATCCTGAGCCCGCCAACCAGTCCGGCGTGGCTGCGGCGGCGCTGCGGCCTGCCCCGTTGAGCCCCAGCACCTTGCCATCCGGTGTCGTCAGGAGGGCAAAGCAATCGCCGCCGATGCCGGTCATGTGGGGTTCGGTGATGCAAAGAACGGCGGAGGCCGTGACGGCCGCGTCAATGGCATTGCCTCCGGCGCGCAAGACATCAAGGGCGGCGAGGCTGGCCTGGGGCGAGGAGGTGGCGACCATGGCCTTTTCAGCGAAGACGCAGGAGCGGCCGGGGAAAGAAAAATCACGGGACATGACTACGTTTTGGCGTCCACGATGCGGCGCGCCAAGGGGAATCAGCGCGGCGCCTGTTTCGGCATCGCAGAAAGCATGTTGCAACGCAGCGCATGCGCTAAAAAAGCAGGCATTCTGCCCAATTGTCATGCGCTATTCGTATAACTCTTGGTTGCGCCGCGAGAATTATCGCCCAACTTCGCTCAAATATGGCAGTTTTGTGACGACTGACGGTCGAGGAGATTGCACTCGAAGCGCTTTAGAGGCGCTCATGGATGTGTTACTGCTTTGTGAACGCACCATTTTTACAGCAAACATGCAAGCCATGCAAAATTTGCATTTCATTTTCTGCTGCACTGCACATATCTTCCGGACGTCGAAGAAAAGAAACAAGAGCCGGAACTGTTCCGGAAATACCCTGAAAGGAGACTCACATGTTTGAAGTCCTCAAGACCCGTATCACCGCCTGGAAGCGCTACAACCGCACCGTTTCGGAGCTCAATGCGCTGTCCAATCGCGAACTGTCTGACCTCGGCATTGCCCGTTCGGACATCCAGCGCGTGGCCCGTCAGGCCGCCCGCTAACAACAAGGATCACAGCGATGAACAGTTTTTCCCTGTTTGGCCGCTATCTCGAACGCCGGGCCCGTCTCAAGGGCTATCAGGCGATCCAAAACGAACTCGCCTCACTTTCCGAGGCGGATCTCGCCGATATCGGCGCCAAACGCTATCAGATGGCCCATGCGGCCCGCGTGAAAGCCTTCAAGTAAGGCTTTCCAACACAAGTTCCTCCCGGGGCTCGCTGTCATGAAAATGGCGGCGGGCCCCACCCTTTTTGGAGCTGGCCATCCCATCGATGTGGACGCTTGGACCGGACGTTGCCGCGAAGGTCTAAGGTGTTTGTGCCGTCTCGCGGCAATCCGCCGCGAATCGCCTGTTGCGAGTCTGAAAGCCTTATGATACCCAGCGCCCGCGGCGGGAACATCCCGCATCGCAGCGTTTTGACTTGTGCAAAATGCTTCCCAATAAAATCAATGACTTGGGCCTGTCGTCCGATTGGCTCTCGTCGCTTTGAAAGATCGATCGTGGCAACGACAGATCAATCCTCTTCTGGTGTCTCGGGACGATATGCCCGCGCCCTCTTTGACCTTGCGTCAGAAAACAAGGCCGTGGCCGAGGTGGCCAAGGCTCTTTCCGCCTTTCAGGGCCTCGTTGACGAGTCCTCCGACCTGAAGCGCCTGATGGCCTCGCCGGTGTTCAAGGCCGAAGCCCAGACCGCCGCTGTCGAGGCGCTTGCCGCCAAGGTGGGAATCAAGGGCCTTGCCCTCAATTTCCTCAAGGTGATGGGGGCCAACCGCCGCCTCGCCGCTGTTCCCTCCGCCATCTCCGCCTTCCACGCCCTGGTGGCGCAGTCGAAGGGCGAAACCACTGCCGAAGTGACCTCGGCGGAAAAACTTTCGGCCAAGCAGCTCGCTGACCTCAAGGCGGCGCTCAAGGCCTCAACGGGCTCCGACGTGGCGATTTCCGCCAAGGTCGATCCCGCCATCCTCGGTGGCCTCATCGTCAAGGTGGGCAGCCGCATGGTGGACAATTCGCTTCGCACCAAACTCAATTCACTCCAAGCCGTCATGAAGGGGAGCCAGTAATGGATATCCGCGCCGCCGAAATTTCTTCCATCCTCAAGAAGCAGATCAAGGACTTCGGCAAGGACGCTGAAGTGGCCGAAATCGGTCAGGTTCTCTCCGTCGGCGACGGCATTGCCCGCGTCTATGGCCTCGACAATGTCCAGGCCGGCGAAATGGTGGACTTTGGCAACGGCATCAAGGGCATGGCCCTCAACCTCGAAACCGACAATGTCGGCGTCGTGATCTTCGGTTCGGACCGCGAGATCAAGGAAGGCGACACCGTCAAGCGCACCGGTGCCATCGTCGAAATCCCGGTCGGCAAGGAACTCCTCGGCCGTGTTGTTGATCCGCTCGGCAACCCGATTGACGGCAAGGGCCCGATCAAGTCGAAGCTTAAGTCACGGGTTGACGTGAAGGCGCCAGGCATCATTCCCCGCAAGTCGGTGAACGAGCCCATGGCCACCGGCCTCAAGGCCATCGACGCCTTGATCCCCGTCGGTCGCGGCCAGCGCGAACTGGTCATCGGTGATCGCCAGACCGGCAAGACAGCCATTATTCTCGACACCATTCTCAACCAGAAGCCCATCCACATTGCCGGTCCGGAAAAGGACAAGCTCTACTGCGTGTATGTGGCCTGTGGCCAGAAGCGTTCCACCGTCGCCCAGTTCGTCAAGGTGCTGGAAGACAATGGCGCTCTTGAGTATTCCGTCATCATTGCTGCCACGGCCTC
>Ga0075163_10013287_pt1 | contig 10676 bp, 6 predicted proteins | sample JI1023141ADNA_FD_71478 | JGI IMG/M metagenome (GOLD analysis project Ga0075163, IMG submission 71478) | Wastewater effluent complex algal communities from Wisconsin, to seasonally profile nutrient transformation and Carbon sequestration -... | ecosystem: Engineered > WWTP > Effluent > Algae... | reverse complement strand
ACTCGTAGCTGAAGTAGTTGAGCATCTCCTCGATGCGCACGGCGTCCTTGGGGGGCAGCTGGCCCTGGTTCAAGAAGCGCCGCAGGTTGGCGTAGCTGGCGGTGTCCACATCGATGGAGAAGGTGGACAGCGGGTCCTGCAGGGCGCTCTTGAAGGGGTTGTCGGTGATGGCATCGTAGCCCTCGCGGTTGGAGGCCTCAGTATCGGCCATCGCGCCCGTGTCGCCGGCCGCGATCTGGATCGGCCGCGGGGCCGGCGGCGGGGGGGGCCGGAGGGCGGCGTCGCGGGCGATCTTGCCCTTGGTGGGCACCGCCGCACCACCGGCGCCATAACCGACGCCGCGGCCACCGCCAATGCCCACCACCCCGGTCGGTCCCTTGGCCTCGGTCTTCTTCGCCGGTTTGGTGGTCACGGTCTCGGGCTCGGCCGGGGCGGGCTCAGCCTTGGGTGCCTCCACCACCTTCTCGGGGCGGGCGAGGCGCAGCTCCACGTTGGTTTGGCCACCCGCCGCCACTTTGACCTGGGCGCTGCCGGTGACGTAGCCCGCCACGCTGCAGGTGACGGTGTGGTCGCCCGCGGGGACCTTCACCGTGAACTTGCCCAGGGCGTTGGTGGCGGCCACCTGGCGGTCGATGCTGCACCGGGCCCGGTCGATGCCCTTGCCCGTCTTGGCGTCGCGCACGACGCCCACCAGCTCGCCCGTGGCCTGAGCCCAGGCCGATGCCGTCCATAGGGCGCCGCCCAGGATCAGCAGGACCGAAAAGCGCTTGAACATTGCATCCCTCCAGCAGGTTTCGCCACCGCCACCCGGCGTTGCCGAGGGCCGCAGGCAGGTCTGCGGCGTCCGAACGTTTCGCACGACCGAAGGATCCACCTGCGACCCCCAACGCAGCCTTTGCGCCGGTGGCCTCAGCTGAGGACAATACGCCGTTTCGTCGCGCCCGCGGAGTCCTCATGCGTGTTCTGGCTCTCCTGTCCTTCTCCCTGATTCTGGGCTGCCTGCCTGAAGAGGCCACCAGTCCCAACTTCAGCAGCCCCCTCAACGGGGACGCTACGGTGGCCGATGCCCGGGAGGCCGATACCGCGGTGTCGGACGCCACAGCCGATGCCGATGCCCCCGACGGGCCCCAGGTGGCCTGCACCTGGCCCTCGGACTGCCCCGAGGGCGATTGTGTCGACGGCTTCTGCTTCAACACCCGCCCCGCCCAATGCCTGTTCCTGGAGCCGTGTGTGGACGGCGCTTGCCCCGCCGGCCAGGCGTGTGTGGACGGCACCTGCCAGCAGACGTGCCCCGCCGGCGAGACGTGCGGCGGCTTCGCGCGCGGCCTGTGGTGCGAGCTGCCCTGCGAGGTGGCCCGCACCTGCCCCGCTCGGCCCCGGCTCTGCGAAGGCAACGTGGAGTGCGCCCGCGGATCCGTGTGCGTGACGGGTCGCTGCATCAACGCCTGCGAGCACGACGGGCAGTGCCCGGCCGACGGCTACTGCTTTGAGGGCGAGTGCCGGCGCTTCCCGAGCGAGCTCTTCAACGGCGCCGAGCCCACCCCGCTGGGCACCCCCGGCCAGATCGTCGCTGGCGTCGGCGTGGTGCCCCTGAAGTACCCCCTGGGCGTTGAGATGGCCGGCTACGGCGGCCGCCCGGGCCCCCGCAACCCCTACGCCGTCACCCTCGGTGGCAGCGACCGCTTCTTCGAGCAGCAGGATGTGCGCGCGGTGGTGCTCTCCACCGACGAGGACGTGCTCATCCTCATCCGGCTGCCGCTGTGCTGGTCCACCGACGACATGCTGGCCCAGACCGCCCTCAAGGTGCAGGCGGCCACCGGCGTCAATTACCTCAATAAAATCATCACCTTCGGCACCCACTCTCACAGCCAGCCCGGCCGGTTCTGGAACCTCGTGCCCGACACCGGCTTCGGCATCTTCGGCCACGGCAAGTTCTCGCCGGCGCTGCAGGACGGCTACACCGATGCCTTCGCCGCCGCCATCGTGGCCGCCCTCGCCGATGTGCGCCCCGCCCGCGTGGGCTGGCATGTGGCCGACGACTTCGATCCCCAGCGCCGCATCCACAGCAACCGCCGCGGCGAAGGGCCCGATATCATGGACGATCGCATGATGGTGCTGCGGGTGGAGGACCTCGACGGCACCCCCCGCGCCGGCCTCGTCAACCTCGCCATCCACGGCACCCACATGGAAGAGACGTGGATCACCGGCGACGCGCCGGGCGGCATCGAGGTGGTGGCCAGCGACAAGCTCTCCGCCGAGGCGGGCCGCTTTGTGCCTGTGCTCTTCGCCAACGGCAGCGCCGGCAACGTCAGCCCCCGCGGCGACGACAACGTGGAGCCGCCCTGGGGCAAGATCCAGGTGGTGGGGCAGCGGGTCTGGCCCATCTTCCGCGCCGCCTGGGCCGCCGCCGAGCCCCGCGCCGACCTGAAGCTGGAGGTGCTCCAGCGCCGCATCCCCGTCAGCTACAGCCTGCTCGGCTACGATCGCAGCGTGCCCGACTTCCGCGGCAACGACGGCACCGCCCAGGAATACGGGGCCTTCCAGTGTGTGGCCGACAGCCGCGAGGCCGGCGAGCCGCCCCACGAAGATGGCCGCCTGGGCTGCATCCTCAACCTGCAGACCTTCCTCGGCAAACCCACGGTTCAATTGCACAAAGCCACGCTGTCCGCCTTCCGGCTGGGCGATCTGGTGGTCACCACACTGCCCGGCGAGCCCACCTCTCAGCTCGGCCTCGACGTCTCCACCGCGCTGGAGGCCCAGGCCGTCACCGCGGGCGAGGCCGGTGTGCGCGCGGTGAACTTCGGCTACTCCCAGGACCACCACCTCTACCTGGTGCTCGAGGATGACTGGTTCCGCGGTGGCTACGAGGCCGCCCAGTCCCTCTGGGGCTGGAAGCTGGGTCGCTACATGGCTGAAAACGCTAAGGATTTGGGCCGCCAGCTCTTCACCGCCGACAAGGAAGACAACAACACCGGCATCAAGCCCACCCTCTGGCCCAACCTGGTCGACGACACCATCATGCCCACCCCCGGCGGCGAGCCGGCGGGCGGCGTGGTCATCGACACTGCCGACACCGCCACCCGCGGCGACCAGATCGAGCTGCGTTGGATCGGTGGGCACCCCGGGGTGGATGAGCCCGATGTGGTGATGCAGCGTGCAGGCGAGGACGGCACCTACACCGATGCGCTGCACCACGGATTCCGCTTTGATCACCGGGGGTTTGAGACGCAGACGTTCTACCTGGGCGACTTCGCCGGCCACCATGTCTGGGCCGTGCGCTGGGAGCTGCCCTTCGATCTCGACCTCGGCACGCTGCGCATCCACGTGGCCGGCAACGCGGTGGAAGGCCCCTACACCGTGGACAGCACGCCCTTTGTGCTGCGGCCCGCCACCCTGGTGGCCCGCGATGTGGGCGTGAACGCCGGCACCCTGGCCGCCCACCTCACCTACCCCGACGGGCCCAGCAACGACGACGGCGTGGCGCCCTTCGAGGCGCTGGAGGCCCACGGCGCCCTCGTGCGCTTCGACGCCACCGAGGTCCGCTTCGACGGTGTGGTGCGGCAGTGGTCCATCTTGCTGGGCCCCGCGGTGCCCCTCCTGGGCTTGCACGCCACCGCCGCCGACGCCCCCGTGGAGCTGACCGCCGCGCCGGAGCCCATGGATCGCACGTTGGTGACGGCCCGTGCGGAGGATGGCACGCCCACCCTCACCGCGATTCCGGGCTGGCCCGCCACCCGCATCGAGGTGGCCGCCCCCGCCCGCGGCGTGACCGTGCGGGTGGAGGACGCCTGGGGCAACGGCGTCGATCTGGCCGCGCCCTGAGCCTGGATCTGGCGCGGCGCGCTGAGCAAGCCACCCAAAAACCTCAATTAAGTCGGAAGGTTGGCCCCACCGCCTGGTGGGGCTGGCGCCTCGGGCGAGGCGCCCAGGGCGTGCTATCGGCGGCGGCGCAGGCGGGGGGCGAGCAGGCCCAACAGCAGCAGACCCAGGCTGGCGGGCGGCGCACCGTCGGTGGCGTCGCAGTCGCAGCCGCTGCTCTTGTCGGCGCCCAGGTAGCGGGCGCGCAGCGCTTTGGTATTGTCGGTGATGATCTCGGCCTGCCCCTGCTCAAACATCCGCTCGATGATGCGCGCGGCGGGCACGCCCTGGCCCCGCACGGTCTCGCCGGCCTGCCGCTGGATGGCGTCGGGCACCTGGCCGTTCTCGTCGAACTGGAAGCGCAGGCCACTCGGCGTCTCCACGTAGGAGAGGCTCGACAGCTCGCGCCCCTGGTCATCGCAGACGACATACCAGGTGGCCGTGCGCTGGCGATCCACCGGCGCCAGGTCGGGGTTGGTGCCAAAGATGGGATCCTGATCCATCTCCTCGGGGCTCATCGTGGTGTAGAGGCGCGTGAGGTAGTCGTGCTTGGCCAGCAGCGCCAGCAGGCCCTCGCGGGGCGCGTTGATCTCCTTGTCGAGCCGCTCGGCGATGGCGAGGCCATCCACCGCCTGGGCGTAGTCCACCGGGCCGAAGCAGTCGGGACAATTGAAGAATTGGGCCGGCGACACCCCGGCGGGCACCTCGAAGTAGTCCGCCACGAGGCGCTGCATGTCGGCGTCACCGAAGCTCAGCCACGCGGTCAGATCCCCCAGGGTGCGGGCGGTCTTCACGCCCTCCACCACGTTCTCGGGCACCGGCTGCAGGCCGCCCGCCAGGAAGTCGGAGGTGCCCGCATAGTCGGTCACCCAGGCCTTGCCGCCCGCCGCTTCATCCGCCGCCTGGCTCACCACGTCGGCGTAGTTGGCGCCCGCCGCCGGCCAGTCGATGGCCGCCTCGTTGATCTGCACATGCGCGTAATTCTTGGGGATTGCCCGATCGCCATCCAGCACGTGCACGATGAGGCCCATGTCGGGATCCGCCGCCACGCGGGTGGGCAGCAGGGGGATGGCGGCCGTGTCGCTGGTGAACTTGAGGTGCAGCGGCTGGATGTCGCCGCTGTCGGCGCCCGGCAGCAGCTTGATGGCCACAAACACGTCGCCCATCTCGATGTAGGGCGTCAGTGTGGCATCCACCGCGGGGGGGATGGCGAAGGCGTTTTCGTCCAGCCAGGCGCGCAGCACGCCCACGTTATCGGCCTGCAGGATCACGCGGTCGTAGGGGCCGATGGCCTCGCGGGACAGCACCTGGACACCGGGATCCTGGGGCGACGGCTCGTTGTCGCGGTCATCCACCCCCCCGCCCCCCGCAGAGGGCGCAAACTCGGGCTGGGCACAGTTGTTGTCGAGCTGGCGCTGGAGCTGGAAGAGCGGCGCGGCCTGCTGGTCGAGGAGCTGGAAGAGCTGCTCGCTGGACAGGTCGGTCTCCACATCGGGCGGCGCCGGCAGCAGCCAGGCAAACTCGGTGGGCGGCCCCGAGTAGCTGATGCGCACGTGCATGTTGAGCGTGGCGCCATCCCGCGAGAACAGGATGCGCTCAGCTGACTGGTTGATGGGCTGGGTGCTGTTGCAAAACAGCCCCCCGCAGGCGAGGGCAGCAGCGGGCGCCCCCACCACCCCGGCCGACAGCGTCAGGGTGCGCAGCGTACGGCGCCCCCAGGCAGTGGATGCAAGCATGGTGCTTTTCCTTTAATCTTGAAATTTCAGGTGGTTAGCGGCGACGCCGCGCCACCGAGCCCAACCCGAGCAGACCCAAGAACAGCAGCCCCGCGGTGGCGGGTGAGCCGCCCTGATCCACGTCGCAGCCACACCCACCGTCGCCCCCCTGGGCGCTGTAGCGGGCGCGCAGCGCCTTGGTATTGTCGCTGATCACCTCGGGCTGGCCCTGCTCAAACATGCGCTCGATGATGCGCGCGGCGGGCGCATCGGCCCCGCGCACCGTGGCGCCGGCCTGCCGCTGGATGGCGTCGGGCACCTGGCCGTTCTCGTCGAACTGGAAGCGCAGCCCGCTGGGCGTGTCCACAAAGGACAGCGAAGACAGCTCGTTGCCCTGCTCATCACACACCACGTGCCAGACGGCCGTGCGCAGGCGATCCACCGGGCCCAGGTCGGGGTTGGTGGCGAAGATGGGATCCTGGTCCATCTCCTCCGGGCTCATGGTGGTGTACAGGCGGGTCAGGTAGTCGTGCTGGGCAAACAGCGCCGCCAGCTCCACGCGGGGCGGGTTGACCTCGGCCTCGATCTGCGCCGCCAGGGCTTCGCCGTCCACCGGCTTGCTCGGGTCCACGTCGTAGCAGAAGGGGCAGGCGAGGAACTGGGCGGCCGGCACGCCGTCGGGCGGCTCGATGAAGCCCCCGGCCAGGCGCAGCAGGTCGGCGTCCTGGAAGTTGTAGATGGACAGCAGATCACCCAGCGTGCGGGCCTGCTTGATCTGGGCGACGGTCGCCTCGTCGATGGGCGCGATGGAGGGCGGGATGACATCGGAGGGCCCGGCGTAGTCGGTCGCCCAGGCCTTGCCACCAGCGGCCTCATCGGCCGCGGCGCTCACCACATCGCCGTAGTTGCTGCCCGCCGACAGCCAGTCGATGGCGGCCTCATTGATCTGCACATGGGCGTAATTCTTGGGGATTGCCCGATCGCCCGCCAGCAGGTGCACGATGACCCCCATGTCGGGATCGGCGGCCACGCGGGTGGGCACGAGGGGGATGGCGGCGGTGCTGCTGGTGAAGGACAAGTGCAACGGCACCACATCGCCGGCGTCGGCGCCCGGCAGCAGCTTGATGGCCACAAACACGCTGCCCATCTCGATGTAGGGCGTCAGCGTGGCGTCCACCCCCTCGGGAATGGCGAAGCCGTTTTCATCCAGCCAGCCCCGCAACACGCCGACGTTGTCCGCCCGCAAGATGACGCGGTCGTAGGGGCCCACCGCCTCCCGGGACAGCACATCCACCGAGGGGGCGGCCGGCGGCTCCGGGCCCCCGCCATTGCCCGAGTCGTCCTCAAAACCCGCCGCCGCGCGGGCGTCGAGGCAGGTTTCACCGAGCTGGCGCTGGATGGAGAAAATGGGCGCGACCTGCTGGTCGAGGGCCTGGAAGAGCTGCTCGCTGGACAGCTCGGTCTCCACATCCGGGGGCGTCGGCAGGAGCCACGCGAAGTCGGTGGGCGGGCCGGCGTAGCTGATGCGCACGTGCATGTGCATCTTGCCGTCGTCCTCCTGGGCAAACAGGATGCGCTCGGCCGACTGGTTGACGGGCTGGGTGGCGTTGCAGAAGAGGCCGCCACACGCGAGCGCGGCCGACGGCAAGCCGCCCACCAACGCCGCGGCCAGCGCGGGGCGGTGAAGCAGGGTGGTGATTCGGCGAATCGTCATTTTTTTGATGCCTCCCCTCAGGTTTCAGCGCAGATCCCCCCCGGGATCTGCTTCATGGGGGGCATTGTGCAAAGGGCGGGCCGCGCTCCGCGCCGCGCGACGCCCCCACTGGACGCCCGGCGCTCCGATCGCCATGCTTGCGCCCCATGCGCCCGCTCATCATCAAGCCCGGAACCGCCTCCGAGGGCCTGCGCGCCCAACGGCAGGACTACGATCGCTTCTTCGCCGATGGCCTCGGTTGGCCGATGTCGCGCTTCGAGGTGCTCGATGCCACCACCGACCCCACGTTCCCCGACCCGCGCGGTGTGGATGGCGTCTTCATCACCGGCAGCCCGATGTCGGTGCACGACCACCACCCGTGGTCGGTGCGCCTGGGCGAGTGGCTGGCCGCGGCCATCGAGGCCGGGGTGCCGGTGCTGGGGGTGTGTTACGGCCACCAATTGGTGGGCGACATCTTCGGTGGCGAGGTGGGCCTCAACCCACGGGGGCGCGAGATTGGGGTCATCGAGGTGGAAGTTGTGGAAGATCCGCTGTTTGCGGGCCTACCGCCGCGCTTCCCGGTCTTCCTCACTCACTGCGACGCGGTCAACGTGGCCCCGCCCAACGCGCGGGTGCTGGGCCGCACCACGCAGACGCCCGTAGCGGCCATGGCCATCGGCCCGCGGTGTCGCACGTTGCAGTGGCACCCCGAGTTCGACGCCCACATCCTGCGGCACATCATCCGCGAGCGCACCCCGCTGATCGACGCCGAGCGCGAACCGGGCGCGGCGGCACGCATCCTGGAGGGGGTGGTGGGTCTGCACACCGGGCCCATCATCCTGCGCAACTTCGTGGAGCACTATCTGCGCGGGTGAGCTGGCCCGGAACAGAGAAATCTCAAGTCAAATCGGAACCTTGTGGCCTGCTAGCCGCAGCCCTTCTGGATGGCCACCTCGCGGTGCAACCGCGCCAGCAGCACCGTCGCCTGCTGCCGTCGGGCCGGCTCGCCGTGCTGATCGGCCACCACTCGGCCGAGCTGCACCCGCGCCAGGGGCAGCAAGGCCGCGAGATCCAAGCGCTTGTTCACCTGAAGCCACCCCGCCACCTCGCCGGGCAGGTCGGCCACCACGAGTCCCAACCCCGCCGCCACCGTACAGGCGGCCGCCAGGATGAGATCGGCTTCGGTGTCATCGGGATCGGCATTGCCCGGCTGGAGGGCCTGGCGCAACACCCCCACTTCGCGGGCCTCCAGGAGGGCCTGCACCCAGGCCTGCACCTCCTCGGGCGCAAACGGGTCGCTCAAGGCGCTTCGGGAGGGGCCGGGTCGGGCTCAGCGGGGGCGAAGTCGGGGGCGCTTTGCTCATCCACGGCTGCCGGCAGCGGCGGGGCGGCCTTGGATTTGGCCCGCAGCGACTCCAGGGCCCCGAGCCGCGCCTGCGCCAACGCCCGCACGCGGGGGTCACCGCTGCGTGCCGCCAGCCGGTAGAGCTGCATGGCCCGACCCACATCACCCAGCGTCTCGTAGCTCTGGGCGGCCTCGAGCATGGCCGTCGCAAACTGGCTGTCGCCGGAATTGCCTGTGAAATAGCGCTGATAGGCCTCGGTGGCTGCTTCGTGGTCGCCGCGGCTCCGCGCCGCGCGGGCTTCCACCAGTGCGGGCGGTGGGCCCGCCTGGCCCCCGGCTCCGGCCCCGGCTTCGCGGCCGGCCTCGCGCACCGCGGCCGGTGCCGCGTTGGACGCCGGGCGACGGGGCGGGGCGGTGCCCCCGGTGGCGGCCCCCATGGGGGCACCCGCGACCGACTCGCCGTCGGCCTCAACCCGCACGGCCTGATCCTCGTCGGCATCACCCTCGTTGGTGTTGACCGCTTCCGCCTCCGCCGCCTCCGCGGGGGGCGCAACGGGCTGCGCCGGGGCGGCCTCGGCGGCCGCAGCGACCTCAACCGCCGGCTGCCGCACGGGCGCATCCTTGGCCAGCGCATCGTCGCCACCGGCCTGGGGCGCCGTGTCCAGCACGGTGCCCGGCGCATCGGTCAGACCATCCACCGCACGCCCGTTGTCAGCCGCCTGCACCACCGGCGGACGGGGCTGGTTGGCGTCCGGCTCTGGCGCTCGGCGATCCGCCACCGGTGCCGCCGTGGGCGCCGCTTCTTCCTGAACCTCGGCGGGGAAGGGCGCCGGCTCGCCGCCCTTGTCCCCCGCGACGAACACATCGGATTTGCCATCAGCGGGCCGAGCCGTCTTGCGCGGCGACTCGGCAGCCTTGCGCCCCTCGGCCTGAGCCGGCGCCGGCGGTGGGGCAAAGTTGGCACGCCGCGTCGGGGCCTCCTCGACCCCCGCCGCATCCAGTTGAGCCACGCTGTCGCGCGCCTTCTCGGCCTTGCGCCGGGTCTTGGGCACGTCGTCCGCAGGCTCTGCCGTCACCGCCTTCTTGGCAGCGCGACCGAAGCCCGCGCGCTCGCCCTGGCCGTCCGCGAAGCCATCGGGGGCCGCCACGCCGCCCTCCTTGGCATTGCCGACGCTGCGCTCATCCAGGTCACCCAGCGCCAGCGTGCCCGGGGCCTCCGCGGCCTTCTCGTTCTCCTCCGCTGTCGGACCGCGCAGGGCCTTGGCGGTCTCCGCCGCATCGCCTACCCGGCCCGCCTGGATGCTCTTGTCGCGCTTCAGATCGTCCGGCCGGCTGAGCCCGTCGCCCGGCTCAACCGCTGGTTTTTCTTCGAGTTTTGCCTCGGCGACGCGCTCTTGCGCCGCGCCCCTGGGCGGCACCAGAATCGTCTGCTCGCCACCCTGGGTGAGCTCCGGGGCCTTCACGGCCGCCTTCTCCAGCGCCGTCACCTGGCTGGGCGCCTCGGAGTCGCGGAAGTTCTGGCTCAGGGCCAGCCAGCCGCCGACGGCCAGCACCGCTACGCCCAAGCCCGCAAAGGCCGGGGTGGCCACAAAGGACGACAGCCAGGCGAAGAAGCCCTTCTTCTCGCCCCAGCCCGCCGCCTCTTGTCGCGCCGTGCGCAGGAGGTGGTAACCCACCTGCGGATCGGGCTCGGGCTCGGGCAGCTCGGCCATCTGCGAGCGCACCGCCTGCCAGGCAGCCAGGCGCGTGCGCAGGACGGGATCGGTGTTGACCTCGGCCAGCAGGGCGGCCTCGGCTTCGGGGGGCAGCTCGCCGTAGAGCAGCTCCAGCAGCCGCTCATCCATCGCGCTGAGGTCCGGCTGCGTCTTCATGCCCGGCTCCGCGCAGGAATGGGGTTGGCGGCGTCGGGCAGCTCCACGGCGTAGTCGGCCAGGGCGAGGCGCAGGTTCTCGAGCGCATAGCGCATGCGGCTCTTGACCGTGTTCTCGGACACCTTCACCAACTCTGCGATTTCATTGAACTTAAGCCGCTGGAACTCGCGCATCACAAACACTTCGCGCTGCTC
>Ga0075163_10013285_pt1 | contig 10677 bp, 10 predicted proteins | sample JI1023141ADNA_FD_71478 | JGI IMG/M metagenome (GOLD analysis project Ga0075163, IMG submission 71478) | Wastewater effluent complex algal communities from Wisconsin, to seasonally profile nutrient transformation and Carbon sequestration -... | ecosystem: Engineered > WWTP > Effluent > Algae... | reverse complement strand
GCAGTTTTGATCGGCTAGCTTTCGCGGCGCATTCGGGACTCGAGGAACCGCTCCAATTCCTCCCATGCCTTGACCGCAGCGGCGTATGGCGGGCCCGGCTTCTTGGTGAAGTCGGGGTCGAGGACGTGGTTGACCAGTTTGCCCAATGCGTGGTCATCCGCGAGGAGAGTGTCCACGGTGTCCTCTTCGGAGTACACGCCGATGTCGCGGATCAGTTCCACGGCGAGCTGGAGCTGATCGCGATCGATAGCGTCCGGACCGCTGGCGATGTCGTCGACCAGGCCGGTCAGCACGTAGACGTTCTCCTCGGTGACGAAGGCACGAAGGGAACCGTCGGTCGCCGCGGTTCGGATGTCGTCGTAGGTGACAAGGTCCGCCAGATCGTGGTCATGTTCGTCGGCGAGGTAGCGAGTGAGGGTTCGCTCCGAAGGGAACACGCTGACCCGTCCGTTGCGGCCGAGGAACCGCGGCTCGTCCTCGGGGTAGTAGCACCGCAGTGTGTAGAAGGTCCCCGCGTTCATGATGATCCGAATCGGATCGATGCCCACCTGCTCCCAGAATTTCGGGTCGCTACCGTGAATCACATTGTCGGCCTGAGGCGAAATTTCGGAATCGTCGTCCTCGCCCTCGTCCTCGCCGCCCTCTGAATCGTCCTCGGTATCCGCCAGGCTCTCGACGTCGTCCGCGGTCTCGGCGGAGATCGGTTCGGACTCGTCCTCGAATGGCTCATCGAGTTCCGCGGCCGCCGACCGCGAAGCGGCGGCGTCGACGTCCGGTGTGGTGATTGCCTCCTCGATGGCGGTAATCACGTCGTCCCAACTACGGCCGACGATCTCGCCGACTGTGTGCCACCGCTTGCGGCCCGCCCGCCCGGAGAATTGGTCCATGCCGCCGGACAGCCAACCGAGGTTGGGATTGCCGTTGAAGAATCGATTCACCGTGGGCAGTTCGCATGCCGTGCCGATCGCCGAGATCAGGGCCATCACGTTCGCCAGCGTCTTCACCGACTCCTCGGTGGGCTTCTCGGCGAGAATTTCCGCGACGCCGATCAAATCGATGTGGCGAGCGTCCGAGGGCTCGAGTTTGTGTGCGTTTGCCTTGACCAGTGTGGACCAGGCGGGATGATCAGCCAGGTCGTGGTCACTTTCATGGCGAACAAATGCCGTCAGATCGGCGACGGATTTGAATGCGAACAGGTCCTCGTCTTTGCCGAGGAACGCCTCCCACTCGTCACCGTCTTCTCGCCAGCGCGGTGCCCACATGGTGTAGAGGTCGTCGTCGGAGACAGTCAGGCGGATCGGAACTAGCTCAGCAACCATGGCCGACAGCCTAACCACGGCAGTTGTGAGCCTATGCACAGGCAGTGACACCTACAGTTTGTGCCCATGGATGTGTCTGTTGTCAGCCACCCGTTGGTGGCCGCCCGGTTGACCACTCTGCGCGACGTGAGCACCGAGAACCCGGCCTTCCGGGCGGCTTTGCGGGACCTCACCCACATGCTCGTCTACGAGGCCATCAGGGATGCGCCGTCCGAGCGGATCAGCATCCGCACCCCGTTGGCCGAGACGGCTGGATTCCGGCTGGCCAAGCCGCCGTTGCTGGTTCCCATACTGCGAGCCGGGTTGGGCATGGTCGATCAAGCACACGCCCTCGTTCCGGAAGCTCAGGTCGGCTTCGTCGGAGTGGCCCGTGACGAGGCCACTCACGAACCCGCGCCGTACCTCGAGTCGTTGCCCGACGATCTCAGCACCCAGCCCGTGATAGTGCTCGACCCGATGCTGGCCACCGGCGGTTCTATGGTCTACACGATTGAGTTGCTCCACAAGCGCCACGCCGCTGACATCACCGTGGTGTGTGCGGTGTGCGCTCCGCAGGGAATTGCGGCCCTTGAGAAGGCAGCGCCGGAAGCGAGGCTTTTCACCGCCGGCATCGATGAGGGTCTGAACGAGGCCGCGTATATCGTTCCGGGTCTTGGCGACGCCGGTGACCGCCAGTTCGGGCCCCGCTGAACTGCTGATCTACAACCGGGTCAGCACAGCCGCCAGCAAAGTGCCGATCGTGGTGGCCGACTGCCGTCCTGCCGCTAGCACTTCGTCGTGGCTCAGCGGGTCCCCTGTCATTCCGGCGGCCAGGTTCGTCACAAGAGAGACACCGAGGACTTCGGCCCCGAACGCGCGGGCCGCGATCGTTTCGTGCACCGTCGACATTCCGACGAGATCCGCCCCCAGCGTGCGCAACATCCGGATCTCGGCGGGCGTCTCGTACTGCGGGCCCGACAATCCTGCGTACACGCCCTCGGCGAGTGACGGGTCAACTGCCCGGGCCAGCTCTCGGAGGCGGGGGGAGTAGGCGTCGACGAGATCGACGAACTGCGGACCCGCCAGTGGAGTGCGGGCGGTGAGGTTCAGGTGATCGCTGATGAGCACTGGTTGTCCGACCCGATATTCGGATCGGAGGCCACCGGCCGCGTTGGTGAGGATGACCGTCTCGGCGCCCGCCGCGCATGCCGTCCGGACGGGATGGACCACGGCGGCAGGGTCATGGCCTTCATATCCGTGGATCCGCCCCAACAGCACCAGGACCCGATGGGGGCCGACCGGTATCGACAGAACACTTCCTCGATGGCCCAGCGCGGTCGGCGTTGAAAAGCCCGGTACTTCGTCCATCGGGATGACTGCCGTCGGTTCGCCGAGTGCGTCCGCCGCGGGGCTCCAGCCGGATCCGAGGACGACCGCTACGTCGTGTGTGGCGACGCCCGTCCGGTCGGCGATCGTCGCGGCTGCTTTCTCGGCGTCTGGCCCCACGGATGCCATACTGCCAGGATGCCAACCGCCGCAGCGTCGACTCGCGTCGAGGACGTGATCACAGCGCGGCGTGGCGATCTCATCGAACTTTCACATGCCATCCATGCGGACCCAGAGCTGGCCTTCGACGAGCACCGCGCCTGCGCGAATACCCGAACGCTGGTGGTGGAACGCGGCTTTCAGATTAATGCGGCGCCCGGCGGCTTGCCCACGGCGTTCCGCGCCGACTTCGGATCGGGTCCGTTGGTCGTCGGAATCTGCGCCGAATACGACGCGTTGCCCGAGATCGGGCACGCATGTGGACACAACATCATCGCGGCGTCTGCGGTGGGAGCGGCGCTGGCGCTCGCGGAAGTTGCCGACGAACTCGGCCTCACCGTCGCGTTGATCGGCACTCCCGCCGAGGAATCCGGGGGAGGCAAGGCCCTGCTGCTTGAGGCCGGGACTTTCGACGACGTCGCCGTGGCGATGATGATCCACCCCGGTCCCGTCGACATCGCCGCGGCCCGATCGCTGGCGCTTTCCGAGGTGACGGTCACCTATCGCGGGCGTGAGTCACACGCAGCTATCGCGCCGCACCACGGCATCAACGCCGCGGATGCGGTGACCGTCGCCCAGGTTGCGATCGGTCTGCTGCGTCAGCAACTTGAGCCGGGCCAGATGGCGCACGGGATCGTGGTCGACGGCGGTGCTGCCACGAACGTGATTCCCGGGCGTGCGGAACTGCAGTACACGATGCGCGCGGTGGACTCGACGTCACTGCGTTCGCTCGAGGCCAGAATGTCCGGATGTTTCACCGCCGGGGCGGTGGCAACGGGTTGCAGCCACGAAGTCCGGTCGGCTGCACCCGCCTATCTCGAACTGACCCCGGATCCGTGGCTGGCGGCCGCATTCCGCGAACAGATGATCGATATCGGTAGGTCGCCCGTGCCGGTAGAACGCGAGGCCGCGCTCCCATTGGGGAGCACCGACATGGGAAACGTCACGCAACGGATTCCGGGCATTCATCCGGTCATCGCGATCGACTGCGGTGACGCGGTGCTCCATCAACCCGGGTTCACCGCCGCAGCGGCCGGCCCCAGCGGAGATCAGGCGGTCATCGACGGCTCGAAGCTGTTGGCACGCACTATTGTTCGTTTGGCCTCGACGCCGGCCGAACGTGATCGGGTTCTGGAGCGCCGATGACCCTTGCCGATGTCACCGAATCTTGGTTGGCGTCTCGCTACGACGACTTGGTGTCCTGGCGGCGCCATATTCACCGCAATCCGGAACTTGCCCGTCAGGAATTCGCCACTACACAGTTCGTGGCCGACCGGCTCGTGGAGGCGGGTCTTAATCCGAAGATTCTGCCGGGCGGCACCGGACTGACTTGTGACTTCGGTCCGGAGTACGCGCCGCGCATCGCATTGCGCGCCGATATGGACGGTCTCCCGATGCCCGACCTATCGGGTGCGCCGTACTCGTCCACCGTGCCGGGCGTCGCTCACGCGTGCGGCCACGACGCGCATACCGCGATTCTGTTGGGTGCGGCGATGGCGATGGCGTCCGTCCCCGAGTTGCCGGTCAGCGTGCGATTGGTCTTCCAGGCCGCCGAAGAGGTGATGCCCGGCGGAGCGATCGACGCGATCGCGGCGGGCGCACTGGCGGGTGTCTCGCGGATTTTCGCTCTGCACTGCGACCCGCGTTTAGCGGTTGGCCGTGTCGCGACCATCCCGGGCCCCATCACGTCGGCGGCCGATGCCGTCGAGATCACCCTGTACTCGGCGGGCGGACATACGTCGCGGCCACACCTCACGTCTGACTTGGTCTACGGCATCGGAACCGTGATCACCGGGCTGCCGGGTGTCCTCTCGCGGAGGGTCGATCCAAGGCACGCCACCGTGATGGTGTGGGGAGCCGCCAATGCGGGCGTGGCCGCAAACGCCATCCCGCAGATCGGCACCCTGGCCGGGACCGTCCGGACGGCGAGCCGTGATACCTGGCTGATCATGGAAGATCTTGTGCGCGAGGTGGTGTCGGGTCTCCTCGGGCCGTTGGGGATTGAGCACACGTTGCAGTACCGCCGCGGAGTTCCGCCCGTGGTGAACGAGGAACGGTCTACTCAGGTCCTCACCCATGCGATCGAATCCGTGGGGCCGGAGGTGCTCGCGGACACGCATCAGTCCGGAGGAGGGGAGGATTTCTCCTGGTATCTCGAAGAGGTGCCGGGCGCTATGGCGCGGTTGGGTGTGTGGAACGGGGTCGGTCCGCAGCTTGACCTGCACCAGCCGACGTTCGACATCGACGAACGCGCGTTGGGCGTCGGGGTACGGGTTTTCACGAACATTGTCGAGCAGGCCGCAAACTTCTGAGTGCTGTGTTTCAGGTGCTGTGTTTCAGGTTCCGGGACCTATATTGCGAGCCGGTTTAGTCCGGATGTCGTGGACGTAGTCGGCGGGTGCTCCCGCTATCTCGGCGGCGTCCGCCATGACGCCGAGATAGCGTGCCGAAGGTAGACCGCCCTCCCATGCGTCGAGGACGTACAGCCACGCCAGTACGGGATCTGTTGTGGTGTCTGAGGATTCACGGTCGATCCGGCACCGAATCTTCTTGTGAAACCCGAGTTCGGATCCTTCCCACCGGTCCAGGTTCATCTCGTCGGCGGACGTCATGTCGTAGAGCACGACGAACACCTTCGAAGCCGGGTCTTCCACCACCGTCGCCAGTGCACCTTCCCAACCGATGTCCTCGCCGGCGAAGGTCAATCGCCAGCCGTGCAACCAGCCGGTGCCTGCCATCGGGGAATGTGGCGCCCTTTCGAGCATCTGTTCGGGATGCATGTTGGAGCCATAAGCGGCGTAGAGCGGCACGGGAAGAGCCTAGATCGGTGATTAGATATGCGCGTGACAACGCGCATCGTGATCATCGGAGGCGGCCCGGCCGGATACGAGGCCGCGCTGGTCGCGGCGGCGAGCGGAAAGGATGCCGTCGAAGTCACCGTTGTGGACTCCGACGGCATCGGCGGCGGTTGCGTCCTTTTCGACTGTGTTCCTTCAAAAGCATTCATCGCGTCGACGGGCGTGCGCACCGAATTGCGCCGCGCCGCAGGTTTGGGATTCGACATCGGTATCGACGACGCGAAGATCACGCTGTCGCAGATCAATAATCGAGCCAAGACCCTCGCTCGCTCGCAGTCGGCCGACATCGGTTCGCAGCTGCTTCGCGAAAAGGTCAATGTGGTGCCCGGTCGAGGTGAATTGATCGACGCCGTGCCGGGTATGGCGCACCACCGGGTGCGGGTCACCACCCATGACGGCAAGGTCGGCGTTCTGAAGGCCGACGTGGTGCTGATCGCCACCGGCGCCAGTCCCCGGGTTCTCCCCGGCGCGGTGCCCGATGGTGAGCGGATCCTGACCTGGCGGCAGATTTACGACCTCACCGAGCTGCCGGAACACCTGATCATCGTGGGTTCGGGTGTCACGGGGGCGGAATTCTGCAACGCGTACACGGAACTCGGCGTGACGGTCACAGTGGTCGCCAGCCGGGATCAGATCCTCCCGCACGAGGACAGCGACGCCGCCGCCGTGCTCGAGGAGGTGTTCGCCGAGCGCGGTGTGACGCTGGTGAAGAACGCACGTGCCGATTCGGTGACGCGCACCGAGTCGGGCGTGCGGGTCGCACTTGCCGATGGCCGGGTGGTCGACGGAAGCCACGCGCTGATGACAGTCGGATCGGTGCCCAATTCTCGCGATCTGGGTTTGGAACGGGTTGGCATCGAACTCGGGCCCGGCAACTACATTCCGGTCGACCGGGTGTCCCGCACAACCGCGCCCGGCATCTATGCCGCCGGAGATTGCACGGGTCTTCTGCCGTTGGCCTCGGTGGCCGCCATGCAGGGCCGAGTGGCGATGTATCACGCCCTCGGCGAAGGTGTTTCGCCGATTCGGCTTCGGACGGTCGCATCCGCGACGTTCACCCGCCCGGAGATCGCGGCGGTGGGGGTGCCCCAGACCGCGATCGACAACGGCACTGTGCCCGCGCGCACCATCATGCTCCCGCTGACCACCAACGCCCGGGCCAAGATGTCGTTGCTTCGGCGCGGGTTCGTCAAGATCTTCTGCCGGCCGGCTACGGGTGTGGTCATCGGCGGCGTGGTGGTTGCGCCGATCGCTTCCGAACTGATCCTGCCGATCGCGCTGGCGGTGCAGAATCGGATCTCGGTGACAGACCTGGCGCATACGCTCTCGGTATACCCGTCGCTGTCCGGGTCGATAGTCGAGGCCGCGCGCCGCCTTATGGCACACGACGATCTCGACTAACCTTTCGGTACCGACCAGTAACTCTGGAGGAGCTGCGGTGGTATTTCTCGGACCTGCCCAACGAGCAGACGCCTGGCAGAAGCTGGGCAGTGAGCAGTTCGACGTGGTGGTGATCGGCGGTGGCGTCGTCGGCGCGGGTTCGGCATTGGATGCCGCGACGCGAGGGCTGAAGGTCGCCCTGGTCGAAGCCCGGGACTTCGCCTCGGGCACGTCTAGTCGCAGTTCGAAGATGTTCCATGGCGGTCTGCGGTACCTCGAGCAACTCGAATTCGGTCTGGTGCGTGAGGCGCTACACGAACGAGAGCTGTCGTTGACCACCCTGGCACCGCATCTGGTGAAACCGCTGCCATTCCTGTTCCCGCTGACCAGGCGGGTGTGGGAACGTCCCTACATGGCCGCTGGGATCTTCCTGTATGACCAGCTCGGCGGTGCGAAATCGGTTCCGGCGCAGAAGCATTTGACCAAATCGGGTGCGCTTCGGCTGGCACCCGGATTGCGGCGCAGTTCGCTGGTCGGTGGGATCCGCTATTACGACACCGTGGTCGACGACGCCCGGCACACGATGACCGTGGCACGGACCGCCGCGAATTACGGTGCGGTGGTGCGGACCTCGACTCAGGTTGTCGCGCTGCTCCGCGAGGGGGATCGGGTCGTCGGCGTCCGCATCCGGGACTCTGAGGACGGTTCGGTGACCGAGGTGCGCGGGCACGTCGTGGTGAACGCCACGGGTGTGTGGACCGACGAGATCCAGGCGCTCGCGAAGGAGCGCGGTCGGTTCCGCGTTCGCGCGTCCAAAGGCGTGCACATTGTGGTCCCGCGCGATCGGATCGTCAGTGAGGTCGCGATCATCCTGCGGACCGAAAAGTCTGTGCTGTTCGTCATCCCCTGGGGAACGCACTGGATCATCGGAACCACCGACACCGACTGGAATCTGGATCTTGCTCACCCGGCTGCCACCAAGGCCGACATCGATTACATCCTTGACCACGTCAATACCGTTCTGGCCACGCCGTTGTCCCACGACGACATCGACGGGGTGTATGCCGGCCTTCGCCCACTGCTCGCGGGGGAGAGCGACGAGACCTCCAAATTGTCGCGTGAACATGCTGTCGCCGTCGCTTCTCCGGGCCTGGTCGCTATCGCGGGCGGCAAGTACACCACCTATCGCGTGATGGCCGCCGACGCCATCGACGCGGCGGCCGAGTTCGTTCCGTCGCGAGTGGCTCCGACGATCACTCAGAAGGTGCCGTTGATGGGTGCCGACGGGTACTTCGCGCTGGTGAATCAAACCCAGAGTGTCGGTGCCCCATACCAATTGCATCCTTACCGGGTGCGTCACCTGCTCGACCGCTACGGCTCGCTGATCGGTGAAGTTCTAGAACTCGCCGATAATCAGCCGGAACTTTTGGAACCCATCACGGATGCGCCGGTCTACCTGAAAGTCGAAGCCGCATACGCAGCGGCTGCCGAGGGGGCGCTGCATCTGGAAGACATCCTTGCGCGGCGGATGCGGGTTTCTATCGAATACCCCCACCGGGGCGTCGACTGCGCCCGCGAAGTCGCCGAGATTGTCGCGCCGATCCTCGGTTGGTCGCAGGACGATATTGACCGCGAAGTGGAAACCTACATCGCTCGGGTGGAAGCCGAAGTCCTCTCGCAACGTCAGCCCGACGACTCTTCTGCCGACGCATTGCGAGCGGCGGCGCCGGAAGCGCGCGCGGAGATTCTCGAACCGGTTCCGCTGAATTGAAACGCCCCCCGCCGTTGCCGGTGCGCGACGGTCTGGGGCCCGCCCGGCTTCGGCTCCAGGGCGGCAGTGTGCTTGGGGAATTCGCCCGCAGATTCGGCACTGAAGGTGTGGCAAAGGTGCTTGCGGGTGAGGTGGTCGACGCCGACGGCCGCGTTGTCGATTCTTCGATGGAGATGGCACCCGGATCCGTTGTGTTCCTGTACCGAGAGCTACCCGACGAAGTCGAGGTGCCCTTCGACATTCCGATCATCTATCGCGACGACAACATAGTCGTGGTCGACAAGCCCCACTTCCTGGCTACGATTCCGCGCGGCAAACACGTCGCCCAGACAGTCTTGGTCCGTTTGCGCCGTGAATTGGGTATGGCCGAGCTCAGCCCCGCCCACCGCCTGGATCGACTCACGGCCGGGGTGTTGCTGCTGACCACTCACCGTCAGGTCCGCGGCCGCTACCAAACACTGTTCGCCGCCGGTCTGACCGCGAAGTCGTACTTGGCTCGCTCGGGCGGCGTGTCCAATGTCGCACTGCCACACATTGTCTCGAACAGGATCGTCAAGCGACGCGGCTCGCTGCAGGCGATTGTCGAACCAGGCGAGCCGAATGCCGAGACATCGATACAAGAGATTGGCGACGGACTCTATAGGCTCCTGCCCAGGACGGGGCGGACCCATCAGCTGAGACTTCACATGGCATCGATCGGTGTGCCGATCGCCAACGACCCCCTATATCCGCGAGTCGTGCCCGCCGAACCCGCGGACTTCGCGGCACCCTTGGCTCTGCTAGCACACAGCCTGGAGTTCGTGGATCCGATATCGGGTGAACGCGTACGTTTCGAGAGCAGTCGCCGAATCTAGTTCTGGCAGGACGGACACCAATAGGTGACACGTTCACCGGTGAGATCCGATGCGCGTGCGTATTCGATCGTCGTTCTGCAGCGCCGGCATGGTTCACCGCCCCGCCCGTACACCCACAGTTGCCGGCCGGTGCGCCGGTTGCCCGTGGTGGTTCTCTCTGGCCGATTACGGTTGACCCACAACATGTCTCGCGCGCGGGCGACCACCCGTGCCGGATCGCTCAGCGATCCGACAGTGTTGGTGGGAAGGCGCCCGAACAGGAAGCACAGTTCGTTGCAGTAGACGTTCCCTATTCCGGCCATGATCCGTTGATCAAGTAGTGCGTCTGCGAGCCCTCTACTCAAATCGGCGGTCAGATTCGCAACGGCCAATCGCGGATCCCAGTCGATACCGAGTAGGTCCGGCCCCAGGTGACCGACAACCTCTTGATCGTGATCCCGATCCAGGATCTCCAGCACTCCCAGGTCGATACCTACCGCATGAATCGGACCGGCCTGCAGAATGATTCGGATCTTGTAGGTCTGCCGACCGAGCTGTCCGGGATGCGCGATGCGCCAACTGCCCTCCATCTTCAGATGGGAATGGATGCTGGCCGGGCCGACTCGGATGAACAAATGCTTTCCTCGGCTGAACACCTCGTCGACAATGTGCCCTGTCAAATCCACGGTCGCATAACGGGGTACGCGAATATCGCAGCCGGTCAGCAGCTTTCCCGCCAACGCCTCGCGGAGGATGGTGGCGGTACGGAAGACGGTGTCGCCTTCAGGCATTCATCGAGTCTAGAACGGCGGAGCATTCCAGCGGGCCCGTCTGCTCGGGGATGTGGTGGGGTCGATGTCGAGTTGGGCTTGGTTGATGGCGCGTTCTCGGCGGATCCGGTTGGCGTGGTCGGCTTTTCGGGTGCGTGTACGGGTGGGCATCATCAATCCGCGGCGTGATGTCGGCATCGGGGTGGTGGGCAGGTCTAGTTC
>Ga0075163_10013283_pt1 | contig 10678 bp, 8 predicted proteins | sample JI1023141ADNA_FD_71478 | JGI IMG/M metagenome (GOLD analysis project Ga0075163, IMG submission 71478) | Wastewater effluent complex algal communities from Wisconsin, to seasonally profile nutrient transformation and Carbon sequestration -... | ecosystem: Engineered > WWTP > Effluent > Algae... | reverse complement strand
CTGCTCTCGGATCACGATCAGCGCCGCATCGGCTGCATGGTCGCGGCCGCGGTGGTCGGCGCCGACGGCGAGGTCGATCGGGCCGAGGCCACCACTTACGCCGAGATCTGCACCGTCCTCGGCTTCTCGGTCGACGAGGCCACCGAGATCTGGGACGAGGTCATGAACAGCGGCGCCGCCGACGAGGACGACGACGACGACGAGCCCGACGACGACGACGATGTCGAGCCCGGCGACGACGACGAGGACGTCGAGCGCGACCCCGACGCGGACTGAGGACCCCGAGCGCAGCGAGGGTCCGACGGATCAAGGAGTGCTGCTGCGGCCGCGTAAGGGCGTGCCGCCCCCGCCGCCATCGCCGCCATCGCCGATTCGTTCAGGCCCGCGGCCTCACGCCGATCGCGCGGCGCGCAGATCGGCGTGGTCGAACGCGGTCGCCATCCGATCGACGTGCGCCGGGCTGAGCCCGTGGCGGGCCGCCACCGTGCGCCAGCGGGCCACGGCCGCGCCGACCTCGCGTGCGATCGCGCGCGCCTCGGCGGCCGAGAGGCCGAACTGGGGCGCGACGCCCAGCGCCAGGTCGAGCGAGCCGGTGGCGTCGCGCTCGTCGATGGCGAGGGCGTGGACCCGGGCCTTGACGTCGACCGGCATCGGGTTGAGGTCGTACGCGGGCGCGAGCGCCCAGCCGTCGCCATCGCGGACGAAGCCGTGGTTGCGCAGGTGGTCGTCGGTGTTCGAGACCAGCACGTTGAACACCAGGCGACGCCAGAGCTGCAGCAGGTCGCGCCGCACGCTCGGGCTCTGCTGGCGGATCACGACCGCCAGATCGAGGTAACTGTGCGGCGCACGATCGTCGGCGCCGAGCGCGGTGAGGGCCGACATGAACGCGATCCGTCGCGGACCGACCCGATCGAAGCGACGCAGGATCAGGACCGGGCGGCGCGCGATCGGCTCGAGCCGCGCGGGCGGGACGGCGATGCCGGCCGCCAGGGCCAGCGCCAGCGTGGTCGCCTCCCAGCGCGTCACCGGCCATTCGTCGTCCTTGCGCGGGAACTTCGCGATCGCGAGGTGATCGTCGGTGTCCCGGATCGACGCCTTGGGTCGGGCGCCGCCGAGCGAGGTGCCGGGCGCCAGCACCAGCCGCAGATCCTCGTCGGTCTCGCGATCTTCGGTGACGCGGGTGGCCGCGGCGAGCAGCCGGGGCAGCTCGATGAGCGGTGGCACCCGCGGCCCGCCCGAGCTGAGCCAGGTGTCGCCGTCGAGGTCCCGGAAGCGCAGCGCCCCCAGGCGGGTCTCGTCGTCGACCAGGGTGAGGAAGTCGACCGGCAACAGCGTGCGCGGGGTGCGGCGTTCGCGGCGCGCCCGCGCCACCTCGTGGCGGCGCAGCAGCACTTGACCCCAGCGGTCGGGCGCCGGATCGGTGAAGGCGTTCCACATCTCCCGTCGCGAGTGCTGCGGGCCCGACGTGAGCGGCAACTCGGGCTCGAGGGCGAACGCGCCCGGGCGCGCCAGCCAGGTCCGGTCGTACTCGAACGACGCGCTGTCGCGGCCGCCCCGGCTCCGTACCCACAGCCGACCGACCAGCACCGGCGCTCCGGCCAGGTCGAGGTGAACGGTGAGCGCCCGCTCCATCATCGCCTCGGGCTGTTGCCGGTGGCGACGGTCGCCGGGCGCTTCGGCCCACGGATCCGGCGCGGCAGTCGGTCGACGTCGAGGTCGAGGTCGCCGGCCAGCTCGTCGAGCGACGGGTCGGCGAGCTCGACGAGGTGATCGGCGAGCCCGAGCGCGAACAGGACCGAGGCGTAGACCGCCATCGAGACCCGGGGATCGCCGCGCTCGACCCGGCCGATGGTCGCGCGGCTGGTGAACGTGCGCTCGGCCATCGCCTGGACCGAGATGCGACGACGGCGACGGGCGATCGAGAGGTCGCCGCCGAGCTTGATCAGCGCCTCGCGGACGGAGAGTGGCAGCCCGGCCAGGGACCGCGTGCGCTTCATGAAGGCTCATTTGTACGTCGCAAGGTGACGTACGGCAACACATATGACGCGCTGGGCCTTGGTTCGGGGGATCCAGCGGCCGGAGGTCGTTTCGCGTCATACGTGCGTCCCAAAGCGCCTTTGCGCTGCACGTATGAGGCGTTGATCAGTCGTAGACCAGCAGCAGGGGACCGGGGAACAGCCACGACAGGCCCTCGCGCAGCCGGTCGCGCCAGTTCTCCCAGTTGTGGCCGTCGCGGGCCTCGACGTAGCGGACGTCCATGCCGGTCGACTGCAGCAGCGGCACCAGCGACCGGTTCTCGTAGATCAGCGACTCGTAGGTGCCGCAGCTGACGAACACCCGCTCGGCGACCGCCAGCGGCCGGGCGCGGAAGTGGTTCATGAACGCGACCACCGGGTCGAACAGCGGGCCGCGGTGGTTGCGGTCGCCGATGTCGGTGAAGGCGAACGAGCCCGACTGCAGCAGCAGGCGGCCGAAGAAGCCGGGCCGGCGCCAGGCCGCGGCCAGCGTCGCCACCGCGCCGAAGCTGGCGCCCATCACGCAGCGGGCCTGCGGCCGGGGATCGATCGGCAGCCGGCGCTCGAGGTACGGCACCAGGTCGTCGACCAGGAAGCTGGCGTGGCGCTCGTCGTCGGCGTACTCGCCCAGCCGGTTGGGCGACGACGTCAGCGCGACCACCATGTCGGGGATCTCGAGCCGACCGATCAGGTTGTCGAGGATGGTGCCGAGCGAGGCGTAGCGGAGGTAGTCGTGGCCGTCGTGGACGATCAGCAGCGGGTAGCGGCGGGTCTTGCGGAACCGCGGCGGCACGTAGAGGCCGAAGGTGCGCCGGCCGAACGCCTTGGAGTTGATGAACAGCTCGTCGATCCGGCCGGGCGCGACCGTGGGATCGGGGTGGATCCAGGCCGGGACCTCGTAGCCGGTGCCGTGGGCGACCGAGTTGGAGCCGAACGGATCGCGGGCCCGGCTGGGGTTGAGCGGATCCTGGATCCACTCGCCGCGGCCGCCACGGACGACCTCGAGCTTGTACTCGACCCGCGAGCCGGGCGGCAGCTCGAGGGTCAGGTGCCAGACGTCGGTGTCCTTGACCCGGTGGAGCTGCTGCGACGACGGCAGGCCGTAGACCCAGTGCTTGAGGTGGACCGCCTCGGCCTCGCCCCGGTAGACGATGGTGATCTCCGGACCGTCGACGATCGGGAAGCTGCGACCGGCGAACCAGGCGTCGACCGCCTCGCGGGTCCGCGGCCCGCTCTCGAGCTCGGCCAGGGCGCGTCGCTTCTCGCTCATCGTTGCCACTCGCGATCGATGTCGCCGTCGGGGGTGAGGCGGGCGGCGTGGGCGGCGCGCAGCCGGGTGCCGGTCAGCGTCAGCCGCGCACCCGGATCCATGGCGACGCAGGTGGCGGGCGCCATCCGCTGGGCGAAGCGGCCGATGCCGGCGCGATCGTCCTGCCGGACCCGGCGCGCGGCGTCGGGCAGCACGACCACGCCCGGGACCAGGCCGAAGCCGGCGTCGAGGACCTGGGCGATGTCGGAGCCGTAGGGCGGGAAGTCGTGGAACAGCACGACCCGATCGGTCAGGCACATCGCGCCCGCCGACCAGGCGACGATCGGCTTGCCGCCGGCCAGCTCGAGGACGTCGAACAGCTTGAGCCGGTTGAGCAGCGAGGCGACGTGGCCGCCGGCGATGACCAGCGCCGCCGCCGGCTCGATCAGCGCGCGCAGCTCGTCGCGGTGGCGGGTGATCGCCGGCCGGGAGCCGAGCTGCCAGCGATCGTCGAACGCGGCGTGGATCGCCCGGCAACGCTCGAGGTGATCGACGTCGAGCTGGCGGAACTGCTCGACCGACACCCGCCACTCCTGGGCCAGGAGCTCGGGCTCGACGTGGCGGACCGAGATCGCCCGCGCGGCGTCGTCGGTCTTGTCGAGGCGGATCCGGTAGAAGCTCTGCAGGTGGCGGAGCAGCTCCTGCCGCGCCGAGTAGGCCGCCGACAGCGGGGCGTCGGCGGCGAACACCTCCTGCGACCGGGCGTGGAGGCGGAGGTTGTCGGCCGGGACCGCCATCGCCCGCACCAGCGGCTCGTCGTCGGCCTCGCGCTCTTGCCAGCCGGCGGTGACCAGCGCGACCCGGCCGCGGACGCCGAGCTCGGCCAGCGCGGCGCCGATGTCGGGCGCGATCACCGCCGCGCGCACCACCGGATCGATCCGCTGGGGACCGAGCAAGACGATGTCCGGACCGCCCTTCACGCCGGCGCGACCCCGGCGTGGCCCGCGCCCGGTCCCGGCGTCGCCGCCGTCATCGCGCCCGGACCTTGACCGTCTCGCCGACAGTGTCGAGGATCCGGCGGAGGGCGTCGTAGCTCTCGTGCTTGTAGCGCATCCAGGCGTTGGCCATGTAGCCGGCCTCGACGCCCTGGGTCGGGGTGCCCGCCGGCGGCAGGTGGGCGTCGATCAGGTGGTCGCCGAAGTGGCGGTCGACCGCGTCGAGGCCGTCGTAGCCGACGATCCGGCCGTCGCGATCGGGCCGCAGCGCGATGATGCCGGCGGCGAGGCGGCGCGACGGCCGCTGGCTGGGCCGGCCGTGGGCCATGAACATCGCCCACTCGCGGTACAGGTCCATGTCGTTGCCGACGTTGTACAGGTCCCAGGCCCGCACGCCCGGCGGCCGGCAGCCGATCTCGGAGAACTTGAGCCCCTTGGGGCCGAAGAACCACTCCATGTGGGTGGCCGACGTCTCGATGCCGAGCAGCTCGACCACCTTGCGGCCGAGCGCCTTGATCTCGTCGTAGCCCGAGGCGGCGTCGATCCGGTTGGTGGTGATGAACTGGGGCGAGATCCACCGGTGCCGCATCGCCTCGAGGACGTTGGGGTAGTAGTGGGTCGCGAACTCGTGCACCACCTGGCCGCGCAGGGTCAGCGTGTCGTAGAAGCCCTCGTGGCCCTCGATGAACTCCTCGACCGCGATCGAGCGGCCGGGGCGGTCGATGTGGAGCTCGGCCAGGGCGGCGTCGAGCCCGGCGTCGTCGTCGACCCGGGTGGCGCCCGAGGCGCCGGCGCCGTCGCGCGGCTTGACGATGATCGGGTAGCCGACCCGCTCGGCGAAGTCGCGGACCTCGGCGGCGCTGGCGGCGGCGGTCGAGGCGGCGCACGGCACGCCGCCGGCCCGCAGCACCTCCTTCATCGCCGGCTTGTCGCGGCACAGGAACGCGGTCCGGGTGCTGGTGCCGGGGATGCCGGCGGCCTCGCGCACCTTGGCGGTCGGCATGATGTGGGCCTCGACCGTGGCCTCGAGCCGATCGATCTCGAGGTGACGCTGGATGAACGACACCGCCGGCAGCACCTGGCCCGGATCGGTGACGTTGCCGACCTCCTCGTAGTGGGTCAGCCAGCGCCGCAGATCGTCGTCGAGCGAGGCCTTGCTGCCCTCGCCGATCGCGCTGATGGTGGCGCCGACCTCGGCCAGCGCGCGCACGAACAGCTTCTGGTTGGTCGGGAACCGGGGCTCGATGAAGCAGACGTGCATGGCGGTTCTCCGTCGAAGATCAGCGGTCGCGCCCGGGCTCAGGCGGCCATCAGGCGGTGGTAGACCAGCTCGTAGAGCTTGCGCTGGGCGTCCCAGGAGAAGTCCTCGGCCATCCCGTTGAGCATCAGCCGGCGCCAGGCCGGCTGATCGCGGAAGGTGGCGAGCGCGCTCTCGATCGCCCAGCGCAGGCCGGTGGCGTCGTGGTGCTCGAAGACGAAGCCGGTGCCGCCGCCCGAGCGCGGGTCCCACTGCTTGACGGTGTCGGCGAGGCCGCCGGTGCGGTGGACGATCGGCACCGTGCCGTACTTGAGGCTGTACATCTGGTTGAGGCCGCACGGCTCGTAGCGCGACGGCATCAGGAACATGTCGGCGCCGGCCTCGATCAGGTGGGCGAGCGGGTCGGAGAAGCCGCGGTAGAAGCAGACCTGCTTGCTGAACCCGGCCTGCAGGCGGGCGAACAGCTCCTCGAGCCGGCGCTCGCCCGAGCCGAGGACGACGAGCTGGAAGCCGTGGCGGCGCAGGAGCTCGGGCATGGTCGACTCGAGCAGGTCGAGGCCCTTCTGGCTGGCCAGCCGCGACACGATGCCGATCACCGGGACGTCGGCGTGGTAGGGCAGGCCGAGGCTCTCGACCAGCGCCCGCTTGTCGAGCGCCTTGCCGGCGAGGTCGCCGGGGTCGTAGCGGTAGGGGATGTGGCGATCGCGGGCCGGCGACCACTCGTCGTAGTCGACGCCGTTGAGGATGCCGACCACGGTCGACGACCGGGCGCGGAGGAACGGATCGAGGCCGGCGCCGTGGGCCTCGGTCTGGATCTCGTGGGCGTAGGTCGGGCTGACGGTGGAGATGCCGTCGGCGTAGAGGATGCCGGTGAGGAGGAAGTTGACCCGGCCGGCGCGGAGCTGGTCCTGGTGGAAGATCGCCGGATCGAGGTTGGTGTCGGCGACGGCGGCGGCCGGGAACGTGCCCTGGTAGTTGAGGTTGTGGATGGTGAGCAGGGTGCGGGCGCGGGCGAAGCGGCGATCGCGGGCGTAGGTGCGCTTGACCAGCGCCGGCAGCAGCGCGGCCTGCCAGTCGTGGCCGTGGACGATGTCGGGCGCCCACTCGCCGACCCGGCAGGTCTCGAGCGCGGCCAGGCACAGCGCGATGAAGCGGCGGTGCTCGTCGGGGTCGCGGGTGTAGAGCGCGCCGCGGCCGTACAGCTCGGGGATGTGGACGAAGTGGGTCGACGGCGCGCCCGGCTGGCGCAGGATCGCGGCCCGGTAGCGGTGGGCGCCGAGCTCGAGCGGCAGGTCGTCGAGCACGACCTCGAGGTTGAGCTTGCGCTGGTCGACCTTGTCGTACAGCGGGATGAAGACCCGGACGTCGTGGCCCGCCTTGTGGAGCTGGATCGGCAACGCGCTCATCACGTCGGCCAGGCCGCCGGTCTTGGCGAACGGCGCCTGCTCCGACGCGACGCACAGCACGTTCACGGCGGCACCATACCAGGGGCCGCGCCGCCGGCGCTACCGCCGGGGCCACGGCTCGTCGCTACCACCAGCGGGCGAGGGCGGCGGCGATCGGATCGGCCAGGCGATCGACCAGCGTCGGGCTGATCCGCATCTCGACGAACGGGTCGAACGGATCGGCGAGCAGGTCGCGGCGGACCTCGAGGCACAAGGTCCGACCGGGCCGGCGGACGACGTGATCCCAGGCCAGCGTGCTGGGGTGGAGCGGGTAGGTCGCGCTGTCGGCGACCGCGAGGTCGAGGGGGGCGAGGCCGGCGCGGAGGGCGGCGACCACCGCCGGCGGCGCGTGCTCGGTGCCGTCGAGGCCGCGGCCGATGACGTCGAGCGGCGGCCGCAGCGGCCAGGTCGGCTCGACGTCGGGCTGGTAGGCGGCGCGCAGGCTGGCGACGATCCGGTCGTCGACCTCGACGTCGACGGTGCGGGGGGCGTAGCTGTGCAGCAGCAGGACGGCGCCGTCGGCGGCGAGGGCGGCGTCGGCGGCGGTGACCGCGGCGACGTAGGCCTGGTGGAGGTCGCGCAGCAGCGCCCGATCGTCCTCGGTGACGATCCACGGCATCAGGCCGGGGGTGACCTTGCCGGCCTTGAAGTCGGCGGCGCTGGCGTCGAGCCGGCGGTTGCAGTCGATCAGGGTGCGGGGGACCCGGCAGCGGAGGAGCGCGACCGCGCGGTCGGGGGCGGCGGCGACGATCCGGGCGGCGACCGCGAGCCCGAGCTCGGGCGCGCCGACGTCGGTGTTGACGTGGAAGAAGTCGACCAGGCCGGCGGGCAGCGGGCTGGTCAAGCGGGCGGCGAGGCCGGTGAAGTCGGCGGTGCGGGTGGCGCCGTGCGGGATCTCGATCAGCAGCGACGGCGCGGCGGTGGCGGCGTCGGCGCCGCGGACCACGGTGACGTCGACGACGTCGGGGATCGACTCGAGGGCCTTCATCGCCGGTCAGCTTGCCACGGTCGGCGGCCGTGGCGTGCGGCACGGCGCCGCCGCCGATCGGTCGGGCCAGCCATGGACGTCCGGGGTGGCGGGGTCGAAGCTGCACCCATGCTCGGTCGCAAGCTCCTCGTCGTGTCCCTCACCTCGGCCGCCCTCGCGGCGTGCGCCGGCGGCGCTCATTCCCGCCACCCCAGCCTGACCCAGGCACCGCCCCTCGAGCTCGATCGGGTCGTGCTCTACCGCAACGGCGTCGGCTACTTCGAGCGCACCGGCACCATCGCCGGCGACGTCCTCACCCTCAAGGTCAGGAAGGACCAGGTCAACGACCTGCTCAAGAGCCTGACCGTGGTGGAGCGGACCAGCGGTCGCGCGGTCAGCGTGTCGATGCCGCTCGACCCCCAGACCTGGGCCAACGCGGCGATCGCCACCCTCCGCCCCGGCCAGGGCAGCCTGGCCGAGGTGCTCGACGCCCTGCGCGGCAGCCAGGTCACCGTCGCCACCACCGACGGCACCGTGCGCGGCCGGGTCGCGATGGTCGAGCGGGTCGACAACGGCGGCGGCGGCGATGACGACGACGAGGCCGGGCCGCGGATCGATCACCGGCTGTCGCTGCTCGACGGCGACGTCCTCCGGGTCGTGCTGCTGTCGACGGTGCGCGGGCTCAAGCTCGAGGACGGCGACCTGGCGATGCAGTTCAACCGCACCCTCGACGCCAGCGCCGGCGAAGGCATGTTCCAGCAGGTCGAGGTCAGCATCCGGCTGACCGGCGCGAAGTCGCACGACCTGCTGGTGAGCTACGTGGTCGCGGCGCCGATGTGGAAGCCGACCTACCGGGTCGTGCTGCCCAAGGAGGGCGGGGGCAAGGCCCTGCTCCAGGCCTGGGCGGTGGTCGACAACACCAGCGGCGAGGAGTGGCGCGACGTCAACCTGGCCCTGACCTCGGGCGCGCCGATCGCGTTCCGCTACGACCTCCACACGCCGCGCGACATCGCCCGGCCCGACCTCACCGATCGCGGCGTCCACCGCCAGGCCGAGGCGATGGTGGGCGAGACCACGTACATGCCGCCGCCCGCGCCGCCGCCGGCGGTGGCCGCGGCGCCGATGCCGCCGCCGATGCCGTCGCGCGCGCCGCGGGCCGAGCGGGCCGCGGCCGGCAAGCCGGCGCCGAAGAAGGCGTCGCGCCCGACCGGCGGCTACCCCAGCGCCGACGACGCCGGCGACTACTGGGGCGACGCCGAGACCGAGGCGAGCAACGGCGACGAGGACCTGGCGGAGGGCTCGGCCGGCATCGACATCGACGCGCTCCGCCGCTCGACCCAGGCCCAGGCCAAGGCCGCGACCGTCGCCGGCCAGACCCGGTTCGAGCTCGGCGAGCGGGTCACGGTGCCCGAGGGCACGTCGACCATGGTCGCGATCGTCAACGCCGAGATCGAGGGCGAGGAGATCTTCCTCTACCGGCCGGGCGGCGCCGGTGAGGGCTACGAGCAGAACCCGTACCGGGTGGTGCGGTTCAAGAACTCGACCCCGTTCGTGCTCGAGCCGGGGCCGATCGGCATCTACGCCGGCGGCAGCTTCGTCGGCGAGGGCCTGAGCGAGACCATCGGCGCCAACACCAGCGCCACCATCCCGTTCTCGGTCGAGACCGGGCTGCTGGTGTCGTCGACGAGCAACAGCGATCAGGACCAGATGCGGCTGGTCAAGATGTCGCGCGGCGTGCTCGAGGTCGAGCGGTACAGCCGGCTGACCACGACCTACACGGTCAAGGCGCTGACCATGGACACCGGCTTCACCGTGATGCTGCGCCACCCCAAGGCCGGGTGGAACTACAGCCTCGACAAGCGGCCCGACGGCACCGAGGACCTGCCCGACGGCTACATGATCCGTCTGGTGGTGGCCAAGGGCAGCCGCGAGGGGACGATCAGCGTCACCGAGCAGACTCCGAGCCGGACCACGATCAGCATCTGGAACGAGCCGGCGCTCGACGTGCTGGAGAAGCTGCTGGTCTCGGCCGAGATCGGACCCGACGTCCGGGCCCGGCTGCAGCCGATCATCGATCGCCGGCGTGCCCTGGCCAAGATCGAGGAGCAGCTCAGCGGCGTGGCCGACCGCCGCAACAAGCTCGACCAGCGGGCCGAGGAGCTGCGCGAGAACCTGCGCGCCATCGCCAAGAACCCCAAGGCCGGCGCCCAGCGCGACAAGTGGACCAAGCAGCTCGACGAGTTCACCAGCGAGGGCAACAAGCTCGGCGCGCAGCTCGCCGACCTCGAGGCCAAGCGGCTCGATCAGCGGGTCGAGCTCGAGGACGCGCTGCAGGAGTTCGAGCTGGTGATGCCGGCGCCGAAGCCGGCGGCGCCGAAGCCCTGACGGCAGGGGCGCCGGTCCGCGCGTCGGGTCGGCGCCGGGGCGGCGGGCGGCGGGCGGGCGGCCGGTGGATGACTGGTGGATGGGCGGCGGGCACGAGGTGAACCGCGGTGCGGTACCCGTACCTCGATCTGGAGCCCCGGCTCCCCGCCGCAGGCGCGACGTGGTCGAGGAAGTCTCGATGGTTGGCGTTGGCATCGGCCTCGCATAGGGCGGGTTGCGCCTCCCAACGCCGCCGGCGCTCGCCGCGGTTCCCACCTTCCCCCCACCTCGCCACCACGCCCCTCGATCCGGAGGATCCCATGTCTCGCACCGAGCTGACCCGTGACGCCCTCGACCTCGTGACCGGCGGAGATGACTTCGGCGG
>Ga0075163_10013281_pt1 | contig 10678 bp, 10 predicted proteins | sample JI1023141ADNA_FD_71478 | JGI IMG/M metagenome (GOLD analysis project Ga0075163, IMG submission 71478) | Wastewater effluent complex algal communities from Wisconsin, to seasonally profile nutrient transformation and Carbon sequestration -... | ecosystem: Engineered > WWTP > Effluent > Algae... | reverse complement strand
ACCTCGCCGTCGGCGACGCCGAGCGCGCGCGCGTCCTCGCGGTTGACCTCGACGTAGGCCTGCGGCATCGCGCGCTGCAGCTGCGGGATGCGCATCGTCATCGTGCCGGTGTGCCAGTGCTCGATCACCCGGCCGGTGCACAGCCACAGCGGGTAGTCGGCGTCGGGGCTCTCGGGCGGCGCCTCCCACGGGTGGAACCAGATCAGCGCGCGGTCGTCCTTGGTGACCGAGTGGTAGAACTGGATGTCGGCCTTGGTGGCGTACGGGTCGTCGAACTTCGAGAAGCGGAACCGGGTCTCGCGCCAGGTGTGATCGGCCTGCTCGACCACCGGCCACCGCAGCCCGCGCGCCTTGACGTACTCGCTGTACGGCGCCAGGTCCTTGTGCTTGTGCCGCGAGAACTTGCGGTACTCCTCGAACAGCTGCTCGTCGACGTTGACGTCGTAGTAGCGCGGCCAGTCCCACACCGGCACGTCCTTGCCGGCGGCGTCGACGACGTGGAACAGGAACTTGCCGTCCTTGTCCTTGAGGCCCGGGTGGCCGCGATCGTGGAGCCGGCGCGCCACCGCGATGGTCTGCCAGCAATCGTCGCGCGCCTCGCCCGGCGGCGGCACCTGCTTGAACCACTGCTGGGTCCGCCGCTCCGAGTTGCCGACCATGCCGTTCTTCTCGACCCACATCGCGCTGGGCAGCACCAGGTCGGCGGCCATCGCGGTGGCGGTCGGGTACACGTCCGAGACGATCAGGAACTTCCCGGGGATCTTGCGGCTCGGGTAGAACAGCGCGTCGACGTTGGGCAGGCTGCGCGCCGGGTTGGTGACCTGGACCCAGATCGTGTCGATGTCGCCGCCCTGGTCCTTGGGCGTCGAGAACCGCTTCCACATCTCGACGGTGTGGTAGCCGGGCTTGGGGTTGATGCGGCCCTCGGGGAGGTTCCAGTGCTCCTCCGCTTCTTTGCGGTGCTCGGGCTTGGCGACCACCAGCCCGCCCGGCAGGCCGTGGGCCAGCGTGCCGACCTCGCGGACGGTGCCGCACGCCGACGGCTGGCCGGTGAGGCTGGTCGGCGCGTCGCCCGGCTTGCCGAAGTGCCCCGACAGCAGGTGGACGCCGTGCACCAGATCGTTGATCGCCGTGCCGCGCGTGTGCTGGTTCATCCCCATGCACCACAGGCTGGTGATCTTGAGCGCGCGCTGCCCGAACAGGTCGGCCAGGTAGGAGAGGTCGGCGGGCGACACCCCGGCCAGCTCCTCGACGCGCGCCGGCGTGTACTCGGCCAGCGCCGCGCGGTACTCGTCGGCGGTCATCACCTGGCCGTCGAGCGTCGGCGGATCGGTGCGCTTGCGGAAGTTGCAGTACTTCGCGACGAAGTCCTGATCCCAGGTGCCGCGCTCGAGCAACAGGTGGGCGATGCCGTTGGCGATCGCCAGGTCGCCCTGCGGCTTGAACAGGATCGTGCGATCGGCGAAGCCGCTGGTGCGGGTGCGCCGCGTCGTCAGATCGATCAGCGTGATCTTCTCGCCGCGGCTCTTGCGATCGATGAACCGCGAGAACAACACCGGGTGCATCTCGGCCGGGTTGTTGCCCCAGCACAGCACGACGTCGGCGTGATCGAGGTCGTCGTAACAACCGGCGGGCTCGTCGACGCCATAGGTCGACAGGAAGCCGGTCACCGCCGACGCCATGCACAGGCGCGCGTTGGGATCGATCTGGTTGGTCGCCAGGCCCGCCTTGATCAGCTTCTGCGCGGCGTAGCCCTCGGGGATCGTCCACTGGCCGCTGCCGTACATCGCGAAGCCGGCCGGGTTGGCCAGGATCTTGTCGGCGACGATGTCGAGCGCCTGCTCCCAGGTGATCGGCACCAGCTTGCCGTCCTTGCGGAGCAGCGGCCGGGTCAGCCGGTCCTTGCCGTAGAGCGCGAGCCCGACGTGATAGCCCTTCACGCACAGGAGGCCCTTGTTGACCTCGGCCTGCTGATCGCCGGCGATGGCGACGACCTTGCCGCCCTTGGTGCCGACCTGGACGTGACAGCCGGTGCCGCAGAAGCGACACGGCGCCTTGTCCCAGCTCACGCCGTCGTCGGTGACGCGCGGCAACGCGCGCACCGGGCCACCGTCGAACGCGAGCCGCGCGGCGGCAGCCGCGGCGGCGGTCATCGCAGTCGTCTTCAAGAAGTCTCGGCGATCCATCACGGCACCTCGAAGTCGATCGACACCACGTCGACGCGGGCGACGCCCGCGATGGCCTGCAGCTCGTCGACCAGCTGCGCGCCGGCCGCGGTCGAGTCGGTCTCGCTCACCACCGGCAGGCGGTCGCGATGACACGGGCCCAGCTCGAGCCGCGGATCGGCGGCGAGCTGCGCCAGCGTGGCGGCGCGAGTCTCCGCGTCGGGATGCAACGTCACGACGAGCGCACTGACGACCATCGCCGCGAGGTTCAGCAAGAGGCGGGCCACGCTGGTGCGCCGCGCGCGCGCGCCGCGCCCCGCGCGCTGGCGTGAGAGCTGCAACCGGATCGCGTGTGACCTGGCTTCGTGTCATCGCGGCGTCGCTCCTGCTCGTGGCCGCCTGTCGCGCGGATCAAGCGCCGCGGCGGCGTCCGCCGCCGGGCCCGCCGACGTTCGCCGTCGAGATCCACGTCCCCGAGCGCCTCACTGGCGTCGCCACCGGCGACGTCGACGATCTCGGCCGGCCGGTGCGGGCCTCGTGCGTGTCGTGTCACTCGCTGCGCGACGCGGCGCCGATCCCGACGAGCATGGCCGCGCTCGACGAGTTCCACCAGGGCATCCAGTACGCCCACGGCGAGCTGCCGTGCGCGAGCTGCCACCTGGCCGGCCCGACGCCAGCGCTGCACCGCGCCGACGGGACGCGGGTCGATCTGCGCGACGCGATCACGCTGTGCCGGCAGTGCCACGGGCCCCAGGCCACCGACTACGATCACGGCGCCCACGGCGGCATGAACGGCCACTGGGATCGCTCGGTCGGCGGCCAAACGCGCAACCACTGCGTCGATTGTCACGACCCGCACGCGCCGCGCTTCCAGCCGTCGTGGCCGGTCCTCCCGCCGCGCGATCGCGGCATCACCGGCGCGGCGCCGAGGAGCAAGTGATGTCAGGTCCTTCGCGTCGCGTGGCACTCAAGGTCGTCGGCGCCACCCTCGGCGCCGGCGCGTTCGCCTACGCCGGCCAACCGGTCGCGCAATGGGCCGCAGGAATCGACGTCGATCAGGTGCTCCAGCGGCACTACAAGGAGCTCACCCCGGAGGAACTCGCGCAGATCCTGCGGAGGATCGAGGTCGAGACGCAAAAGAAGTACGGCGTCGAGGTGCACGTCGAGGACATCCCGCCCCAGGACGGCGTCAGCTTCGGCTACGCGCTGAACCTCACGCGGTGCATCGGCTGTCGCAAGTGCGCCGAGGCCTGTCATCACGAGAACAACCACGATCGTCCGACGAACAACTCCTACATCCGCGTGCTCGAGATGCAGCAGGGGTCGTTCGCCATGGAGCACGGCACGGTCGACTACGACCACGCGGTGCCGGCGCCGGGCAAGTACTACATGCCCGTGCAGTGCCACCAGTGCGACAACGCCCCGTGCGTGAAGGTGTGCCCGGTCGAGGCGACGTGGAAGGAGCGGGACGGCATCGTCGTGGTCGACTACAACTGGTGCATCGGCTGCCGCTACTGCGAGGCCGCGTGCCCGTACCACGCGCGCCGCTTCAACTGGCGCGCGCCCGAGATCCCCGCCGACGAGATCAACCCCAACCAGGGCTACCTCTCGAACCGCATCCGGCCCCAGGGCGTGGTCGAGAAGTGCACGTTCTGTCTGCACCGCACCCGCAAGGGCCTCTTGCCGGCGTGCCTCGAGGCGTGCCCGACCGGCGCCCGGGTGTTCGGCAACCTGCTCGATCCGACCAGCGAGATCCGCTACGTGCTCGAGCACAAGCGGGTCTACGTCCTCAAGGAGGAGCTCGGCACCCGGCCGCGGTTCTTCTACTTCTTCGACAAGTGAGCCCATGAGCGATCCCGTCGAGACCATCACGCCCGCCGCGCCGCCGCTGCCCCCCGCGCTGAGCTACCTGCGGTTCCTGGCGACCGCGCTGCGCCGCTCGTTCTCGGGCTCGTGGCGCTTCTACGCCTGGATGACCGTGCTCACCGCGATCGCGCTGGTCGGGCTCAACGGCTGGGGCCACCAGCTCCAGAGCGGCATGCAGGTCACGCGGCTCTCCGACCACGTGTCGTGGGGCCTGTACATCGCCAACTTCACCTTCGGCGTCGGCCTGGCCGCCGGCGCGGTGATGATGGTCATCCCGGCGTACCTCTACGACGACCACGACATGCACGACGTCGTGATCATCGGCGAGCTCCTGGCGATCGCGGCGATCGCGGTGTGCATCGGCTTCATCGTCGTCGACATGGGCCGGCCCGATCGGCTGTGGCACATCCTGCCCGGCATCGGCCGCTTCCACTGGCCGGTGTCGATGCTGACCTGGGACGTGCTGGTCCTGAACGGCTACCTGCTGATCAACCTGCACATCGCCGGCTACCTCATGTACCAGCGCTACCGGGGCCGGCAGCCGCGCAAGCGCTGGTACCTGCCGTTCGTGTTCCTGTCGATCGGCTGGGCGATCTCGATCCACACGGTCACCGCGTTCCTGTACCAAGGCCTCGGCGGCCGGCCGTTCTGGAACACCGCGCTCCTGGCGCCGCGGTTCCTCGCCACCGCGTTCATCAGCGGTCCGGCGTTCGTGATCGTGCTGTTGCACATCATCCGCTGGAGCGGCCGGCTGACGTTCGGCGACGGGCCGATCCGCACGCTGACCTCGATCATGCGGGTCACCGTGCTGCTCAACCTGTTCATGCTGATGTCGGAGCTGTTCACCGCGCTGTACAGCGGCGGCGCCCACGCGGCGGCGGTGAAGTACCTGTTCTTCGGCCTGCACGGCAAGCACGCGCTGGTGCCGTACATCTGGACCGCGGTGGCGCTCAACGTCGCGTCGGCGGTGCTGCTGTTCCTGCCGCGCACCCGCGTCGATCGCCGCTGGCTGCTGGCGGCGTGCGGCTGCGCGTTCGTCGGGGTCTACCTCGAGAAGGGCATGGGCCTGATCATCCCCGGCTTCGTGCCGTCGACCCTGCACGAGGTCGTCGAGTACACGCCGAGCATCACCGAGTGGAAGGTCACGGCCGGCATCTGGGCGCTGGGCCTCCTGATCCTCACCGTCGCGCTGAAGGTCGGCCTGGCGATGTGGACCGGCCGGGTGCGGGCGCCCGACGCGCTGCCGGTGGCCGCCGACGCCGACGCCGAGTGACGCCGCGCGACCGGGACGCGACGGGACGCGCGACGCAAGCCCGGGCGATGGGCCGATCGGCCTAGTGACGGCGACCGCGGGCTGGCGTCTCGTGCGCCCATGCTCAAGCACGCCTCGCTCTCGCTCGCCGCGACCACGTCGCTGGTGATGCTCGCCTGCGGCGCCGACGCGCCCGCCACCGCCACCGTCGACGCGCCGCCCGCGACCGCCGGGTTTCGCATCGCGACCCCGCCGATCGACATCGCCCCCGGGCAAGAGGCGACCTACTGCTACTACACCAGCGTGCCGGTCGACGCCGCGGTCGGCGTCAAGCGGTGGTCGTCGTCGATGACGCCGGGCAGCCACCACCTGACGCTGTACTTCGCCGACAGCGCCAGCCCGCCCGACGGCACGATCGATCAGAACTGCGGCGCCGGCGTGCCGTACTGGGTCTACGCCGCGCAGCAGCCGACCGCCGAGCAGGTGATGCCGACCGGCGTCGGGATCACCGTGCCGGCGCGGCAGAAGGTCTACATCCAGCTGCACTACGTGAACACCAGCGACGCGGTCATCCACGCCAGCGCGACCGTCGACGCCGACACCTACGCGCCCGGCGAGGCGTACACCCCGGCCGCCGCCTTCGTGACGTACCGCTCGGGCTTCACGGTCCCGGCCCACGGCACCGCCGCGACCGGCGGCTCGTGCGCCGTGCCAGCGGACGCGCGGTTCTTCGCGGTGTCGACGCACACCCACCGCCTCGGCGTCCACACCGCGGTGCGCGACGGCGACGCGATGGTGTTCGAGAGCACCGACTGGGAGCACCCCGGCACCCGCGGCTGGGACGCCGAGCCGTTCTATCGCTTCGCCTCGGGCCACCTCACCTACGCGTGCGACTACGACAACCCGCGCGACACCGCGGTCAGCGAGGGCGCCAGCGCGCGCGACAACGAGATGTGCATGGCGATCGCGTACTACGTGCCGGCGACCAGCCCGACGTTCTGCTTCAACGACACCGTCGTGCGCTGAGCGTCACCGGAGGTCGAACTCCCAGCCGAGGTTGACCGTGGCGAACGGCTGGATCGGCAGGCCGTCGTAGGCCCGGCCGGCGACGACCGCGTCGGCCGAGGTCCACGCCAGCACGCCGACGCCGACCCACGGCTGCACGTAGAAGCCCGCGCGGGTCGGGTGCCAGTGGTAGCCGGCGATCACCTCGGGCGAGACGGTGCCGAGGTCGCCGTGCGCGCCGGGCGCGTCGTCGTGGGTGTAGCGCAGCCGCAGGTAGCGCAGCGAACCGCCGACCAGCCAGCCGCTCCGCCCCGGGAAGTACCGCAGCACGTAGAGCGCGGCGCTGGGACGAACGCGCAGGTGGAAGCCGTCGTTGCCGCCGACCTGCACCGCCGGGTCGGGCACGTCGAGCGAGAAGCTGGCCACCGCGATGCGCCAGGGCGTGCCCGCCGGGCGCACGCCGGCCTGCAGGCCGTACCCGCCCTGGATCAGCGGCAGCGGGTCGGTCTCGACGTGGAGCTGCGGCGGCTCGGCGGCGGCGACGGGGGCGAGCGCCGCGACGAGCGCGACCGCGAGCGGCGAGGCGAGGAGCGAGCGATGCACCCGCCGAGCCTGGCCGCGATCGCGCGCCGCCGCGACGGGCCAGGTGGCCTATTGCGCGCGCCGCGGCCGGCCGTGAGCAGGATCTGCTCACGGGCGTCGACATCCCGCGACGACCGCGCAGCCGATGCTCACCGCCACGACGAATCCGCGGCGCAGGCGCGTCACTGGCCGCGGCACGTCGGGTGCAATTCCGCCGCGCATGCCCAACCCGACTCGTCTCGACCGTCGCTCGTCCGCGTGGCCCGCGCTCGCGCTGATCGCCATCGGGCTCACCGCCAGCGCGTGCGGGTCCAAGCGCGACGGCGCGCCGTCCGAGACCGCGACCGCCAAGGCCGCCCCGGCGACGGCCACGGCCGCCGCGAAGGCACCCGCCGACGGTGCGCTCGGCGGCGCGTGCGATCGCCGCGCGCGCGAGCAGCTGTGCGCCGAGTACCGCGGCGCCTACGCGAAGCCGGCGTGGGTCGAGAAGGAGTGCGTGACCCAGCAGGTGCCGTTCCTGCCCGGCGGCTGCCCCGCCGACGGCGCGGTCGGCCGCTGCACGCGCGATCGCGGCACGCCGAGCCAGACCGACACCGTGTTCTACGCGCCGATGACGCGCGAGACCGTCGTCGCGATGTGCCGCGACGGCATCGTCAGCGATCGCTAGCTCACGCGCCCGGGCAGACCTTGGCCCAGCGCGCGGCCAGCGCGGTCCACGCGGCCTCGCTGCCGTGAGCGCGATCGAGCGCGGCCTTGGCCTTGGTCCAGCCGTCGCTCTGGCACTCGGTGAGGCTCGGCGCCTCGGGCAGCTCGGCGCGGGCCTTCTCGGCGGCGGTCACCGCCAGCGTCGCGTGGCGCATCGGCACGTCGAAGCTGCACAGCCGCGCCAGCTCGGTCGCGGTCGGATGGCTCGCCACCCAGGTGCACGCCTCGGCCGGATCGGTGTTGGCGGCCAGCGCGGCCTTGGCGCTGGCCAGCTGCGTCGCGGCCTCGTCCTTCTCGAGCTTGTCGACGGCGTTGTCGAGCTTCTTGGCGGCGGCCTCGACCTTGGCCTTGCCGTCGTCGCAGGCGGCGATGGCGCACAAGAGGAGCACGGCGGACAGCGTTCGCGTCATGGCGGCATCGTGCCACCGAATCGATCGCGTCAATAGCGCATCCACCGCCACAGCTCGCGGAGGCTGGGGCGCTTGCCGTACATCAGGATGCCGACCCGGTACACCTTCGCCGCGATCCGCGCGACCACCACCGTCGACGCGATCAGGATCGCGAGGCTGAGCGCCAGCTCGCCGACCGACGCGCCGCCGAGCAGCCACCGCATCGGCATCAGCACCGGCGACGAGAACGGCACCAGCGTCAGCATCCGCGCCGCCCCGCTGCGCGGCGCGCTGGCCACCAGCTGCACGCACAGGACCGGCACCACCAGCAGCATCGCCACCGGGGTCTGCACCTGCTGCGCCTCCTGATCGCTCGACACCATCGCGCCGACCGCCGCGTACATCGCGGCGTAGAAGAAGTAGCCGAGCACGAAGTACACCAGCACCACGGTGACGTCGATCGCGCGCAGCGGCGGCACGTTCCAGTTGCCGGCCTCGACGCCGAACACGCCGAGCAGCTCGCCGCGGTACTTCATCGACAGCATCGCCATGCCGACCCACACCGCCACCTGCACCAGCCCGACCGCGCCGACGCCGAGGATCTTGCCCAGCATCAGCGCGCGCGGCTTGGCGGCGGCGACCATGATCTCGACGACGCGGTTGGTCTTCTCCTGGACCACGCTGCGCAGCACGTTGACCGCGTACAGGATGATCGCCATGTACAGGATCAGCATCGCGGCGTAGCCGACGATCATCGCGGCCATGCCCGACGAGCCGCCCGCCTCGCCGGTGGTGTGGGTCGCGGCGAACGGCACCGGCGCCAGCACGCTGGCGAGCTGGTCGTCGGGCAGCCCCGCCGCCCGCGCGCGCAGCGCCTGGGTCACCTGGGTCACCACCTGGGCCAGGATCGCCATCGCCATCGCGTTGGCGGCGTTGCGGCCCTGGTAGGTGACGGTGCCGCCGGCCGGCGCCTCGGGCGGGATCACCAGGAAGCCGTCGATCTGATCGTCGGCGATGCGCTTGCGCAGCGCGGCCTCGTCGGTGGCCGCCGGGGCCAGCTCGGCCTGCCACTTGAGCGCGCCGAGCGCGGCCACCACCGTCGGCCCGACCTGCTGGCTCGGGCTGCGATCGACCACCTGCACCCGGGCGGTGTTGTCGACGGCGCGGCCGATCAGCGCCGGCAGCACGATCGTCGCCACCATCAGCACCGGGCCGAGCAGCGTCACGACGATGAACCACGGCGAGCGCACGCGCTCGAGGAACTCGCGGCGCGCGATCACCAGCCAGTCGGGACGTCCGGCGCGGCGCGGCGCGGTCATCGGGGAGCCTCGGCCATCGGCGGCACTCTACACCGCCGGCGCGCCGGCGCACCGTTGGCGCGCCGCGGCCACGCGTGCGACAACCGTTCGGTGACCCCGCACGTCGGCTGGCGCCCGCTCGAAGTCCCCGACCCCGCGCAGGACGCGACGATCCCGGTCCACGTGCTGTATCCGACCGCGACGCCGTCGACGACGGTCGCCTTCGGACCGTACGCGCTCGAGCTGGCCCGCGACGCCGCGGTCGGTGGCCGCGGCCTGCCGGTGGTGGCGATCTCGCACGGCCAGACCGGCACGCCGTGGAGCCACCGCGGCCTGGCCGCGCACCTCGCCCGCGCCGGCTTCGCGGTCGTGCTGGTCGAGCACCCGGGCGACACGCGGCGCGATCCGGGCCTGGCCGGCACCGCCGCCAACCTGGCCAACCGGCCGCGCCACGTGCGGCTCGCGCTCGACGCGGTGTTCGCCGACGCCGCCGTCGGACCGAGCCTCGCGCCGGGCAAGGCCGCGGTGATCGGCCACTCGATCGGCGGCTACACCGCGCTGGCCTGCGCCGGCGGTCGACCGATGGCGCTGCCCAACCAGGCCGCCGACGGCGTCGCGCGGCCGGTGCCGGTCGAGCCCGATCCGCGGATCGTCGCGGTGGCGCTGCTCGCGCCGGCGCTGCCGTGGCTGATGGCGCCCGGCGCGCTGGCCGACGTCCGCGCGCGCGTCTACGCTCGCGCCGGCGCGCTCGACGAGCTGGCGCCGCCGTACGTCATCGAGCGGATCGTGCGCGGCCTGCCGGCGAGCGCGCCGCTCGACTACCAGGTCGTGCCGGGCTGCGGCCACTTCGGCTTCCAGTCGCCGTTCCCGCCGGCGCTGGCCCAGCAGCCCGGCTTCGCGCCGGCGCACGATCCGCCGGGCTTCGATCGCGCGGCGTACCAGGCCGAGCTCGCCACCGAGCTGACCGCGTTCCTCGCGGCCGCGCTCGCGGCGTGAGCCGACCGCCGACCGCTCAGCCGGCGTCGTGCCGCGCCGCGACCTCGGCCTGCTCGCGGCCGACCCGCTCGACGAAGATGTCGTGCAAGGACGGCGTCACGACGTCGAACCGCCGCAGCGCGACGCCGGCGCCGACCAGCGCCACCAGCAGCCGCTGCGCGTCGACCCCGGCCGCCAGCTGCACCTCGCGATCGAGCGCGTGATCGACCGGCCCCGCGACGACCAGCGCCGCATCGGCCAGCACCGGCGCCGCGGCGCGCGCGGCCGCCTCGTCATGGAAGCCCAGCATCACCCGGCCCTCCTCGGCCGCCGCCCGCTTGATCGCCGCCAGCCCGCCGTCGAGCACCTTCCGGCCGCGGGCGATGATGCAGATCTGCTCGCAGATCTTCTCGGCCTGCTCCATCTGGTGCGTCGAGAACA
>Ga0075163_10013280_pt1 | contig 10680 bp, 9 predicted proteins | sample JI1023141ADNA_FD_71478 | JGI IMG/M metagenome (GOLD analysis project Ga0075163, IMG submission 71478) | Wastewater effluent complex algal communities from Wisconsin, to seasonally profile nutrient transformation and Carbon sequestration -... | ecosystem: Engineered > WWTP > Effluent > Algae... | reverse complement strand
GCGATCGACGGCGAGCTGCGCCGCGCCGATCGCCGCAGGTGGCTGGGCGAGGTCGACGACTTCCTCGCCGGCAACTCCTGGGACGCGACCTGGGACGGCATGCAGCGCCTGATCTCCGCGGTCGCGCCGGCCGGGGAGCGCGCCGCGGCGCGCCCCGCTCACGACCTCGCGGCCTCCGCGTCGGCCTGACCGGCCGCGCCTCCTCTCCCTCGCTTTTTCATCCGAAAGACCACCCACCATGTTCGACTATTTGATCGTCGGTGCCGGCTTCGCCGGCAGCGTGTTGGCAGAGCGGCTCGCGCGCGGCTCCGGGCGCAAGGTCCTTGTCGTCGACAAGCGGCCGCACATCGGCGGCAACGCCTACGACCATTACAACGAGGCCGGCCTGCTGGTGCACCGCTACGGCCCGCACATCTTCCACACCAACTCGCGCGAGGTCTTCGACTACCTGAGCCGATTCACGGAGTGGCGGCCGTACGAGCACCGGGTGTTGACGAGCGTCGACGGCCAGCTGTTGCCGATGCCGATCAACCTCGACACGGTGAACAAGCTCTACGGGCTGAACCTGACGGCGATGCAGCTCGAGCAGTTCTTCGCGTCGATGGCGCAGCCGGTCGAGCACGTGCGGACCTCGGAGGACGTGATCGTCGGCCGCATCGGTCGCGACCTCTACGAGAAATTCTTCAAGAACTACACGCGCAAGCAGTGGGGGCTCGACCCCTCGGAGCTCGACGCCTCGGTGACCTCGCGGGTGCCGATCCGGAGCAACCGCGACGACCGCTACTTCAGCGACACCTACCAGGCGATGCCGCTGCACGGCTACACGCGGATGTTCGAGCGCATGCTCGACCACCCGAACATCAAGGTGATGACGAACACCTGCTACCGCGAGATCGTGGACGTCATCCCGCACCGGGAGATGATCTACACCGGGCCGATCGACGAGTTCTTCGAGTATCGCCACGGCAAGCTGCCGTACCGGTCGCTGCAGTTCAAGCACGAGACCCACGACCGCCCGCGCTATCAGGCCGCGCCGGTCGTCAATTACCCCAACGAGCACGCCTACACCCGCGTCACCGAGTTCAAGCAGCTCACCGGGCAGGAGCACGCGAAGACCAGCATCGTCTACGAGTTCCCGTGCGCCGAGGGCGACCCGTACTATCCGGTGCCGCGGCCCGAGAACGCCGAGCTGTATCAGAAGTACAGGGCGCTGGCGGAAGCGACCCCGCGCGTGCACTTCGTCGGGAGGCTGGCGACGTACCGCTATTACAACATGGATCAGGTGACCGCCCAGGCGCTGACGTTGTACGCCAAGCTCAGCGGCGTGCATCAGCTCAAGCGTCCCGGCGCGGCGACCCCCGAGAGGGCTGCTCATGACCACGAACCCGCGCTCGTCCGCGCCTCGGTCGCCTCTTGAGCTGTGGGGCGGCGTCGAGTGCACGCACAACCGTGTGGGCGCCGACTATCTGTGCCAGCTGCAGCGCAGCGGGCATGACCGGCGCCCGGAGGACCTCGACGCGATCGCCGGGCTCGGGCTGCGGACGCTGCGCTATCCGCTGCTGTGGGAGCGCACGGCCCCGCAGGGCCCGGCCTCGGCCGACTGGTCGTGGGGCGACGCCCGCCTCGGCCGCCTGCGCGACCTCGGGGTCGCGCCGATCGTCGGCCTCGTGCACCACGGCAGCGGCCCCCGCGACACCGACCTGCTCGACCGCGAATTCCCGGCGAAGCTCGCGCGCTACGCCGGCATGGTCGCCGCGCGCTACCCCTGGGTCGACCGCTACACGCCGGTCAACGAGCCGCTGACGACCGCGCGGTTCAGCGGACTGTACGGCCACTGGTACCCGCACCGCCGCGACGACGCGGCCTTCGTGCGCGCGCTGGTCCATCAGTGCCGGGCGACGCAATTGGCGATGCGGGCCATCCGCGCCGTCAACCCGGCCGCGACGCTGGTCGCCACCGAGGACCTCGGGATGACGCTCAGCGCCCCGCGCCTGCGCTACCAGGCCGAATTCGAGAACGAGCGCCGCTGGCTGTCCTTCGACCTGCTGTGCGGTCGCGTCGACCGCTCGCACCCGCTGCACCGCTATCTGTTGGCGGCCGGCGCGGACGCGGAGACGCTCGCGGCGATGCGCGACGAGCCCCCGGCCGACCTGCTCGGCGTCAATCATTACATCACCAGCGTCCGCTACCTCGACGACCGCGTCGCGCACTATCCCGGCGCCATGCACGGGGGCAACGGGCGCGACGTCTACGTCGACGTCGAGGCGGTGCGCGTGTGCGCCGAGGGCACCGTCGATCCGCACGAGCTGCTGCGTCAGGTGTGGTCGCGCTATCGTGTGCCGATGGCGGTGACCGAGGCGCACCTCGGCTGCGCGGTAGACGAGCAGATCCGCTGGTTGCACGAGATGTGGGCGGCGGCGGGCCGCTGTCGCGCGGAGGGGGCCGACATTCGCGCGGTCACGGCGTGGTCGCTGCTCGGCGCGCACGACTGGCATTGCCTGGTCACCCGCGCGGAGGGTCGGTACGAGTCCGGCGCGTTCGATCTATGCGACGGCGCGCCGCGGGCCACGGCGCTCGCGGACTTCATCAAGACGCTCGCGAGCGGGGGCGATCCGCAGCATCCGGCGCTGGCGAGCCCGGGGTGGTGGCGGCGGCCGGAGCGGCTGCTCTATCCGCCGGTGCGGCGGCATGAGCCGGTGCTGCGGCGGTATCTGCGGCATGCGCAGGCGGTGCCTCTCGTGTCCGTGCGCGTCGGGGACGAGACCGCGGTTTGAACGCCCCGCGGTCCCCGAATCAGCGCACGAGGACATCCGGGCGGGCCCGGCCGCGCACCTGTCTCATGGGCCAGGCTGGGTCGACGGTGAGGATCTCGAGGCCGGAGTCGCCGACGACGATCGTGTCCTCAATCTTCGCCCCTGGCAGGGACGGGTTCCACGCGACGGCGCCGTTCGGGGCGAGCGGGGCGGCGAGGTCCGGGGTGGCGATCGCCTCGCGCGCGAGGTAGCCGCAGGGGCCGCCCTGGTGGTGGAACGCCTCGGCGCCCGGGTGGCCGGTGCGGGCGTAGCTGGCGACCATGACGGCGAAGATGCCGGCGAGCGCCGTGCCCGGGCGGCAGGCGTCGAGGGCGTCGGCCTCGACCTCGGCGACGGCGTCGAGGACGTCGCGCTCGGCGGGCGTCGGCGGGCGGAAGTAGACGATGCGCGTCAGGTTGGCGTAGAGGCCGTGGCGGCGGGCGCAGAACACCAGCATCGCGCGGTCGCCGAGGGCGTCGCGGCTCGGGGTCGGGTGGCGATGCAGCGGGAGGCGCCGGGCGTCGCCGACGAGCACCAGCGCCGGCGTGATGCCTCTCGTCCACAACGCCCCGGCGCTGGCGCCGGCGAGCTGATGCCCGGTCCATGTCGGTGACGCGGCGTGGAGCACCGCGGTCATCGCCGCGGCGGCGTCGCGGCCGAGCTCGCGGTAGCGTTCGACCTCGGCGGGGTGCAGGGACCAGCGCGCCGCGGTGAGGGCGGGGGGCAGCGGGCGTTCGCCGGGCTCGGGGCGGTCGGAGGCGACGGCGCCGGCCGCGGTGTGGCCGGCGATGAAGGCCTCGCGCAGGGAAGGGGCGGCCCACGGATATGACCACAGTCTCAGGCCGGGCGGCAGCTCCTCGGCGGCGATGCGGTCGGCCTCGATCGCGTCGCAGACGACGAGGGCCTCGTCGGCGGTGACGAGGACCTCGGCCACGCCGCGCTCGCTGGTCGTCAGCACGGCGCTCGAGCCCCCGGCGGTGGCCCACGCGAACCAGTCGACGCCGCGCAGGCGGATCGCCGCGAGCCCCGCAGATTCGAGCGTGGTCCGAAGGATCGTGAGTTTCGCGGCGAGCTCTTGCATATGCGACGGACGGGCTGGACGATCGGCGCGCATCGGTTAGTGACCCGGGGCGATGTCACCGCCCACTCCCACCTCACAGGAGACCCCCGGAAGCGGCGAGCAGGGCGGCCGCGGATATCCGCGTCCGATGTGCCGCCGGCCCGGCTGGACCAGCCTGGACGGCGCGTGGGAGTTCGCCCTCGACCGCGATGCCCGCTGCGCGCACCCCGGCGAGGTCACGTGGGAACATAGCATCGAGGTCCCGTTCTCGCCCGAGACCCCGCGCAGCGGGATCGCGGAGACCGGGTATTTTCAGGCCTGCTGGTATCGTCGTACCCTGGCCGTGCCGGCGCTCGAGCCGGGCGAGCGGCTGTTGCTGCACTTCGGCGCCGTCGACCACGCCGCGTCGATCTGGATCGACGGTGCGCAGGTGGCGACCCACGAGGGCGGCTATACCCCGTTCACCGTCGACCTCACGCGATCGCTGCGCGGGCAGGACAGCCTCGAGCTGGTCGTGCGCGCCGCCGACGACCCGCACGACCTCTGCAAGCCGCGCGGCAAGCAGGACTGGCTGCGCGAGCCGCACTCGATCTGGTACCCGCGGACGTCGGGGATCTGGCAGACGGTGTGGCTCGAGCGGGTGCCGGCGGTCTCGATCGGCGGGCTGCGCTGGTCGTCCAACCTGACGCGCTGGGAGATCGACGTCAGCGTGCAGATCCACGGCGCCTTTCGCCCGGGGGTGCGGCTGCGGCTGCGCCTGCAGGTCGGCGAACAATTGCTCGCCGACGACCTGTGCCAGCTGACCCACCCCGAGCTCTATCGAAGGATCGCGCTGTCCGACCCCGGCATCGACGACGCCCGCAACTCGCTGCTGTGGAGCCCGGAGACCCCGACCCTGATCGACGCGCGCGTCGAGCTGCAGGACGCCGACGGGACGGTCCTCGACGCCGTCGACAGCTACACGGCGATCCGCACGATCAGCGTCGAGCGCGACCAGATCGTCCTCAACGGGCGCCCGATCAAGCTGCGCATGGTCCTCGATCAGGGCTACTGGCCGGACACCGGGATGACCGCGCCCGACGACGCCGCGCTGCGCCGCGACGTCGAGCTCGCCCGCGCCATGGGCTTCAACGGCGTGCGCAAGCACCAGAAGATCGAGGACCCGCGCTATCTGTACTGGGCCGACCGCCTCGGCCTGCTCGTGTGGGCGGAGATGCCCAGCGCGTACCGCTTCACGCGCCCGGCGATCCAGCGGCTCGTGAGCGAGTGGATGGCGGTGCTCGAGCGCGACGTCAGCCACCCGTGCATCGTCGCGTGGGTCCCGTTCAACGAGTCGTGGGGCGTGCCGAACCTCCCGGACAACCAGGCCGAGCGCCATTACGTGCAGGCGCTCTATCACCTGACGCGGACCCTCGACCCGACGCGCCCGGTGATCGGCAACGACGGGTGGGAGAGCGTGACCACCGATATCATCGGCATCCACGACTACCAGATCGACCCGAGCCTGCTCGACGCCCGCTATCAGGAGCCGGAGATCCGCGCCGGCCTCCACGCGCAGCGCTATGGCGGCCGCAGCCTGCTCGTCCAGGAGCACAAGGGCGACCAGCCGGTCGTGCTCAGCGAGTTCGGCGGGGTCGCGCTGTCGAGCGACGCGCGGACCTGGGGCTACGTGCGCTCGGAGAGCGCCCGCCAGCTCGAGGGCCTGCTCGGCCGGCTGTTCGCGGCGGTTCGTCAGCAGGAGCTGTTCGCCGGCTATTGCTACACGCAATTCGCGGACACCTATCAGGAGGCCAACGGCCTGCTGTACGCCGACCGCACCCCGAAGATCCCGCTCGCGCGCATCGCCGCGTTCAACGGCGTCGGGCCGCCCGGAGAGTGAGCCGCGAATGTTGCACAGACTCGACCTCCGCAAGCCCGACGGCCGCGCGCTGCACCTCTACGCCCGCGAGCCGCTGCCGCCGGACATCGCCGCGACCGGACCGCAGGGCGGCCGCCCGGGCTCGCACCTGCGCTGGCACCCGCTGCGCGGCGAGTGGGTCGTCTACGCGACGCACCGCCAGACGCGCACGTTCCTGCCGCCGGCGGAGTTCAACCCGCTGCGTCCGACCACCGACCCGGCGCACCCGACCGAGGTGCCCGCGGGCCCGTGGGAGGTCGCGGTGTTCGACAACCTGTTCCCGGCGCTCGGGGCCCACGACGGCGCGCCGCCGGAGACGCTGGTCGCGACGCGGCCGGCCCACGGCGCGTGCGAGGTGGTGGTATTCACGCAGGACCCGGGCGCGAGCCTCGGGAGCCTGCCGCTCGCGCGCATCGAGCTGATCCTCGAGGTGTGGGGTGATAGGTATCGCGAGCTCGGCGCGCGCGACGACATCGCCTACGTGTTCCCGTTCGAGAACCGCGGCGTCGAGGTCGGCGTCACGTTGCACCACCCGCACGGCCAGATCTACGCCTATCCGTTCATCCCGCCGATCCCCGCCCGCGAGCTCGAGCAGCAGCGCGCGTACTTCACGGCGCACGGGCGCGGCCTGCTCGCGGACCACGTCCAGCGCGAGCTCGCCGACGGCCGGCGCATGCTTTATGCGGGCGAGCACGCGGTCGCGTACGTGCCGGTGTGCGCGCGCTATGCCTACGAGGTGTGGGTCTCGCCGATCCGCCCGGTGCCGTCGTTCGCGGCGCTCGACGGGCCGACGCGGGCCGACCTCGCGCGCGCGCTCAAGACCGTGCTCATGAAGTACGACGCGCTGTGGCAGCGGCCGTTCCCGTACATCATGGCGTGCAAGCAGGCGCCGACCGACGGCGCCGAGCACCTCGAGACGCACCTGCAGATCGAGCTGTATCCGCCGTATCGCATGCAGGGGCGGCTCAAATACCTCGCGGGCACGGAGATCGGCGCGGGCGTGTTCACGGCCGACACGCTGCCCGAGGACAAGGCCGCCGAGCTGCGCGCCGTGGAGGTCACGCTTGCCTGAGTTCGCGGCGCTGTTCGGCGACCCGCCCGACGTCGAGGCCAGCGCGCCCGGCCGCGTCAACCTCATCGGCGAGCACACCGACTATAACGACGGCTTCGTGCTGCCCGCGGCGATCCCCCGGCGCACGCGCGTGCAGATCCGGCGCCGCGACGACGACCTCGTGCGCGTGTTCAGCGGCGAGGTCGGCGGCGGGATCTTCGGCCATCGGCTCGGCGAGGAGGCCCGCCAGGGCCGCTGGCTCGACTACGTCCAGGGCGTCACCCACCTGCTCGCGGCGGTCGGTCTGCGCCGCGGCTTCGACCTGAAGATCTCGTCGGAGGTGCCGCCCGGCAGCGGGCTGTCGTCGAGCGCCGCGCTGACCGTCAGCCTGATCCGCGGCCTGCGCGAGGCGTTCGACCTGGCGATCGACGATGTCCCGCTCGCGCGCCTCGCCCACCGCGTCGAGACCGACTTCGTCGGCGTGCCCGTCGGCGTGATGGACCCGTTCGCGGTCCACTTCGCCGACGAATCCACCGCCCTGCTGCTCGACACCCGCAGCCTCGCGCTCGAGCGCGTGCCGCTGCCGGCGAGCCTCGGGCTCGTCGTCATCGACTCCGGCGTCCGCCACCAGCTCGCCGCCCAGGGCGGCTATCGCACGCGTCGCGCGGAGTGCGAGGAGGCGGCGCGCATGCTCGGTCTGCGGTCGCTGCGCGACCTCGAGGCCGCGGACCTGGGCCGCGTCGCCGCGCTCCCGCAGCCGCTGCCTCGCCGCTTGCGCCACGTTTTCAGGGAGAACGCGCGGGTGCTCGCGGCCGTGACGGCGCTGCGCGCCGGCGACCTCGAGGCCCTCGGCAGATTGTTCGACGCGTCGCACGCCTCGATGCGCGACGACTACGAGGTATCGGTGCCGGAGGTCGACACGCTCGTCGCGCTGGCGCAGGCCGACGCGGACGTGTACGGCGCGCGGCTGACGGGCGGCGGCTTCGGCGGCTCGGTCGTGGTCGCCGCGCGGGCGGGGGCGCGTGCCGCGGTGGCAGAGCGGGTCGCCCGGGCCCACGCGCGCGTGACCGGCCGCCCCGCGCGGGTGCTCGTGCCGGTGACGGATGTTGCATCCGCGCGATGATGCGACATGTTGCCCCCGGAGCTTTTTAGAAGATGCGAGTTCTCGTGACAGGCGGCGCAGGGTACATCGGCAGCGTGGTCGTCGAGGAGCTGGTGCGCGACGGCCACGGCGTCGTCGTGGTCGACAACCTCGGCAAGGGCCACGCGGAGGCGGTCGCGCCGGGCGTGCCGCTGCGGCGCATCGACCTGCGCGAGCGCGACGCCGTCGAGGCCGTGCTGCGCGACGAGCAGATCGACGCGGTCGTGCACATGGCCGCGGACTCGCTGGTCGGCGAGTCGGTGCAGCGCCCGGAGAAGTACTACGATAACAACGTCGCGGTCGGCCTGCGCCTGCTCGACGCGATGGTCGCGTGCGGCGTGCGAAGGCTGGTGTTCTCGTCGACCGCGGCGGTCTACGGCGAGCCCGAGCGCCAGCCGATCGCGGAGACCGACGCGACGTGCCCGACCAACCCGTACGGCGAGACCAAGCTCGCCTTCGAGCGCGCGCTCCCGTGGTACGAGCGGGCCCACGGGCTGCGCGCGGCCAGCCTGCGCTACTTCAACGCCGCCGGCGCGAGCGACCGCTGCGGCGAGATGCACGACCCGGAGACCCACCTGATCCCGCTGGTGCTGCAGGCGGCGGCCGGGCAGCGACCGGCGGTGACGATCTTCGGCGAGGACTACCCGACCCCCGACGGCACGTGCATCCGCGACTATATCCACGTGATCGACCTCGCCCGCGCGCACGTGCTGGCGCTCGGCGCCCTCGAGCGCGCGAGCTGCACATATAACCTCGGCTGCGGCGGCGCGGGCTTCAGCGTGCGCCAGGTGATCGAGGCCGCCGCGCGCGTGACGGGCCGCCAGATCCCCGTGCAGGTCGGCCCGCGCCGCGCCGGCGACCCCGCCGTGCTCGTCGCCAGCTCGGCGAAGATCCAGCGCGAGCTGGGCTGGAAGCCCCGGCTCGGCGCGCTCGACGAGATCGTCGCCTCGGCCTGGCGGTGGATGCAGGCCCACCCGCACGGCTACGCGCGCCCGGGCGCCGCCGCGTGACGCCCGCGCCCGTCGCCGCCGCGCCCGCGAGGTGATATCGTCGCGGACGATGCGACGCGCCGCGCTGCTCCTCGCGCTCGCGCTCGCCTGCGGCGGCGGCGGCCTCGCGCGGGTCGAGCAGGCGACCACGGCCGCGCAGGAGCGCGAGGCGTTCGCGGCGCTGGCCCGCGGCGGCGTCGGCTTCAGCGCCCACGACGTCGCCGGCGCGACGGTCGACATGTCGCGGCCGAAGTGGTGGGAGCGCACCCACCGCATCGTGCTGCGCGCGCACGGCCGGACGCTCGACCACGTCCTGATCGATCGCGCCAACGTGCTGGTGTTGATGCAGGAGTGACAGGCGTGCGCCGGGCGCCGCGGCGCCCGGAATCGTCATAGTTCAGGATATGCGCATATCACGGCGCCGGCGCGTGCGGCTTGCGTAGCCAGCGGATCGTGCTCGGCATGCGCTTGTCGAGGTCGGTCATCATCTCGAGGTGGTGATTGAACCACTCGCGGTAACCGTCGAGCAGCACCAGCGAGCGCGCGATCGGCCGGCGCTGCAGCACCACGTCGATCAGCGTCTGCTCGGCGTTCTCGAGGTTCACCCGCACGCTCGCCGTGTCGCGCTCGACCTTCGCGGTCTGCATCAACTGGCCGCGCTTGAGCGTCCGCTGCGCGGTCGTGCCCTCGACGAGGTCGACCTTCACCTCGAGCGGGACCCCGACCTTGAACGCGTTGATGCCGGACTTGGTCGGCACCATCGGATAGACCACGAACACCAGAGTGTGGCCCTCGTTCGGCCACGCGGGCACCATCGCGGGCGAGACGAGGCGCTCGCTGCCGGCGCCGAAGGCCGCGTCGGCGACCGCAGCGACGAGCTCGCGCGCGGCCTGGATCGTCTCGACCTTCGCGGGGATGCCGGGCGCCGGCGCGGGCTCCTCGCTCGCGGCCGCGTCGGCGTCGTCGCCCGCGTCGACCGGGTCGGCGGCGGCCTTCTTGCCCGACACATACGTGTCGCCGTCGTCGGCCGGCGCGGGGTCCAGGGCCTCCGGCGGCGGGCCCGGAGGCGCCGTGCTCTCCGCTTTGCGACAGCCGAGAGCACACAGCACGATCAACCCCAGCACGCGCAGCTTCTCCACCTCTCCGCCACCTTTCGCCCGCGCTCCGGCGGATCCGACGGCACTGTATCAGGTCCGACGCGCGCCCGGAACAGCGTCCCAAACCCGGCCCTCCGCGCGCCGGCGCGTGTCCGCGAGGGCAGAGCGACGCGATGAACCTACATCGCGCTGTCTGCATCGGACTGCGCGAGCTCGCGGCGAAGGCGCTACCATGCGACCATGACTTGCTCGCATCCGCAGATCCTTCACACCGGCCGCCGGTCGCTCGCGCTCGGCCTCCTCGTGCTCACCGCCTGCACCGGCCAGTCACCCGGCGACGACGCGACCGACTCCGGCGCGTCCACGCAGAGCCCCGCCGACACGGGCGCGTCGACCGGGACGTCGTCGAGCGGCGAGACGACCGCGGGCCCGTCCCCGACCTCCGGGCTCGAGACGACCGCGAGCGCGACCGCGGCGACGAGCACGGGCGACGATGCGACGAGCACCGGCGCGGTCGTGACGACCGGGGCCGCGGACACCAGCACGGACACGAGCACGGGCGGCGACGCGAGCACGGGCGGCGACGCGAGCACGGGCGACGCGAGCACGGGCGGCGACGCGAGCACGGGCGGCGACGCGGCGCTGGTGCTCGA
>Ga0075163_10013279_pt1 | contig 10680 bp, 14 predicted proteins | sample JI1023141ADNA_FD_71478 | JGI IMG/M metagenome (GOLD analysis project Ga0075163, IMG submission 71478) | Wastewater effluent complex algal communities from Wisconsin, to seasonally profile nutrient transformation and Carbon sequestration -... | ecosystem: Engineered > WWTP > Effluent > Algae... | reverse complement strand
TTTGCCATTTCAAAATGGATCGGATCAAAATACGGTGGCAGCTTGATACCGAACTCTAAGGTTCCACCAGTAGCTTCATCGACTCGGCGTAACAACTCTGATGTTGCTTCAAAGTCATAACCGATTTGTGGTTTACCAGGCACATTGGGACAGCTCAAATTAAGCTCCGCCCCGGATACGCTAACAGTCTCGTCGTCAACCATCTTCATCATTTGCACGTTTTCATCCATCGTTAGACCAGCGATGCTAACGAACATGGGCTTTTTGTGAGAGCTTAACTTTGCAGCAACATCCAAATAATACTGCAGTCCTTCGTTAGGCAAACCCATGGAGTTAATGGACGTGCCGCCCGTTGCATAGTATCTCGGCGACGGATTGCCATCGCGCCGTTGTAAAGTGCAGCTCTTCGTGAAGATCGCTCCAATTCTGTCATCATTAGCTAAGACTGAGAGTTGATCTTTTGTTGTGCACATGACGCCGCTGGCATTGCAAACTAACGTGTTTAACAGAAAACCATTGATTGTTGTTGAAAGATCGGCCATTTAACCTTAAGCAAAACAGATTTTTTTCGTGATTTACTGATTTTTTTTGAGAACAAAATGAGGGTTTCCCGTTCTCTAAAGTCATTCAAATCATTCGGTTCGTCCGGTTCGTCTAGCCCGTTCGGTGCATTTGGTGATGCAGTTCTGATGGAATCAGGACTCAAAAAGTTCATGTCACGTGTGTTTTTGCGATCAGGAGCTGGTGTCGCGTCTACACTTGGCGTGGCACTTGCTGTTCCATTTACCTCAACAAACGTGTGGATGTTGTTCGGAACTGGCACTGTTATGGCGTTCGGTAGCATCTTTGCCGTTGGAGGCTTGAAGCCTTGTTTTGAAACGACAAAAAATGGACATCATCAGTCTACTAATCCGATTGGGCGTGAAATTGCGTTCGGTGGTCTTACTGTCGGAATGGGCTTGACTATGGCTCCGTTTGTGTCCATGATTCAGTCAGTGGACCCGATTGTGCTGCCAGCATCGTTAATAATGACTGCTGGAATCTTTGGCGGATCAGCATTCGTTGCTCTCAAGTCATCAGTCGACTTTGCTCGTTGGAAAGGACCTTTGATGGTTGGACTTGGATGCCTCATCGGAACCCAACTTGTCGGACTCGCAAGGTGAGAATCAGCTTCGCCCTAAGCCAAAACTGATTAGCTGACTTCCACTATGTGATAGCTTACTAATCGCTGGTCCAAGCTCCGGTTTAGCGATGCTGTTGCACAATGTTGACATTTACGGTGGCATCGGCCTGTTCACTTTGATGACAATGTACGTACATTGTTTTACTTTGTTTCCACACTTCCTAATCTTGATTAGGTACGATTCCTACGTTGCAAAGCAATTGTATCTCAAAGGAGAACCCGATGACTTAGGTGAGCTTGCTTACAAGGTAAACAATTTTGTTTAACTCGAATCACGCGATAGGTTGTGCGGTCTCTGTTTACCTCGACTTCATGAATTTGCTCATCAGAATCATGGAAGCCATGGCAAAAATGAAGAAAGATTAGGCCTTTAGCCCTTTAGTCTGTATTCCAAATCTCAAAGTCCAGTTTCCACCAGTCCAATTGAACGACATGAAAAGACTTTCTTCTCCTAATCGTTCGATTAGTTTCGACTGACAAAACACTTTATCTTCACCTAATATCAGACTAATGATGTCTACGGTGACACCAGGCGTGTCTGTTGTGAACACCGATAGTGCACGTGGGACTCCTTTTGGGAATGAGAAGGTTGCAACAGAAGTGTGCGACGCCAGTGAATCAAACGGAGCAACTTCCATTTTCTGCCATGCCCAGTTCTGCGTGGGTGACGTTGGCTGATTGATGCTAACGCTGTAGAACAACATACCCAACGAAACAGCAAAACTAATCGACTGCATGAATATCCGAAAACAGCCCCCCGAAAATGATCAAATTTTTGAAATAGTCAAAAAAGGTTAAAAAAATGAAAAGGGCTTTGGATGATTTGATGTATCAAGGCCCAGCTTGGTTGTTAAAAAAACGATTGGAAAAGCATCCATCAGACGGGACCGAACAAGCATTGCGTGTCATTAAAAAAACTTGGCCAACCACACAAACAGTGAACAATCGTGTTTATGATAACATTGAATACACGTCAGCCGAAACACGTTTTAAACAAGAACTGTACGTTACATTGCAAAGCTTGGGTGATTAACATTTTTAGCAGGTACGGAAGTTCAAGTTACTGCATGCGTGAATATCTTGTTGTTGGCTTTGCATCAAATGGTCTTGTTGGTTCTTGTAGGTTGAGAGAGTTCACGAGTCAGTGGAAAATTGACGAACAAAAACAAAGTTTTATTGCTGACAATCAAGTTCTGTTTGACATAATTCAAGATCATCGAGAGTTAAACCTTAAAACTTTGTTGTTCAAGCACTAATATTTGTGCTAATTAGGCATCCAATTTGGGTGGCAAGACGTGCTACAATCACATTTCTGTATTGTGCGCCAAAAGCTTTACCGTTTCCGAAAGATGTCGTAAAGTTAATTGCAAAAGAGATTTGGGCAACTAGATTTAATTGTTTCACGTGGTGGCCAGAAGTGACTGATGAAGAAATGTACGTTCGCTTCTGCAAACGAGAACCATGACTAACATTTTAGCAGATACGAATAAATCAGAAAAGTTCAAGATCAGTAGCATCAACATCAACATCAATATCATCGTCGTCAGATGTTGGTTGTTGTGTCTTTGCCATCGCTATCGGAATCAGAGGTTGTTGTGTCTTTGCCATCGCTATCGGAATCAGAGGTCGACAGGGTGTGGCACCAAGAGAAACCAAATAATTATAGGCAGGCCATTTTCGAGTGAAATAAGCACTTTGAACAGCTAAATTCATAAAAGTGCCAAGTCCGATCAAACAAGGATGAGCCATTTGTTTTAGCATGTACATGTTTCCACTTATTGCAATGTCAACCAGTAAACTTAGAAAATACCATCCACCACGCATGTAAAGTAATGTAAACAGTTCATCTCGCGAATGAGAAACGCAAGCTTCAAGATAACTTTTTAACTGTTTAGCGTCCTCACTCTTTCGATTGTCCAAGTTAATGTTTGGGAATGTGTTCATCCAATGTTTAACGAATTCCGTTTTGCCACCTTTGATGGCGTTTAAGATGTCTGATGGTGCTGGTGTTGAACAGTACCTGTCAAAAAGTTTAGGCTAAAGACAAAGGTTCCTCGTTCGCTTTGCGAACGTACGTAGCATAACTCTGAGTCATTCCATGAATGGCGTAATATCCTAACGTGAAACGTGAAGTCAAAAACTGAAAGTTTTTAACTCGTTAACTAGTTAACTTAACGCATGCTTCAGATTAGGACTTTTAGACAAGTGGAGTCTTCCGCTTCGAGCCCACAGCTTTGATAACTGAGATGCCAAGCAAAAGTCCCACGGATCTAACAACGGCATGACACAATGAGCAATGATATCTCTGAGGCCCTGCATCTAGTTGCAAAAAATGAATGAGAGGGTTGCGTTTGAAAACAGTCCTGAATGGACTGGACTCCTAGAGTTGGCCAAAGCACATGGGGTGTGCTTGTGCATTGACGAGGAGGACTATATTTGCATTAGCGTGAGTGGTGGTGATTCTCTACACAAATCACTTCCAAAATGGGAAACGTTTGACAAGACTTTTTGGGTGGCAGTGTTTGAAACGTTAATAAAGATTTACTCTACATGATTGTACAATCAGCACGTGGCTCACGCTCCTGCGTGTAAGGTTCCTCTTGTTGCCGCGGCTGCTCCTCTTGTCGTTGCTCCTCTCGTTGCTGCTCCTCTTGTCGCTGCTGTGAGGTTTGCGGTTGCTCTGGAATGACTTGAGGTTCTTGAACAGGCTCAACCTTCACTTCGTGTTGAGGTTCTTCTGGCGCACACGGCTCTTTGATTTCAGCCGTGTTAGCAACAACGGCAGTAGAAGGTGCGACAGCGCTCACAGGTTCCACTTTCTGTTTGGATGCTCTCACCGTTTGACGCTCAACATCAATTGTGATATCTTTGACTGCGCTAATGTGGATAGAACCCCAACTGAAGATCTCACTTGGATCCTTGTTTAGCGGATCATTATGAATGATTAAGAACCCATCGCTGTATCGGTCACCCTCATCGGTGCAAGCTAAATAGATTTGCTTAAAATCCTTGTACTTGGGCACTAACACCCCAAAGTCGCTCCAAACTGATCGTGTCTGCGTCAAACCGCCTAACATGATAACATAAGTCGCAAACTTGGCAAATGAACGATCATTGGGATATTCTGACATGCAGACGACATTGATTTGTCCTGTAGTAAGCACCTCTTTCAGAGCACGCAGGTCAACATTTGGATCATCAATAACGCGATACTTTGTCCGTGAAACTAGTGATTGAGTTATTTCAGGAACAATTTTGAAACGACGACAATCCTCCCAAATATTAGCGTTTCTGTTAGCCACCACAACACCGCCAGAGCCTTTGATTGCGTCACAAACACATGCAACTTTGCGTGATGAACTTGCTCCAATGATGATAATGTTAACAGGAGCTTGGGCAGCAGCCGCTGCAGCGCTAATCGTTCTCAGATCAAACTTTCGCAAATGAATTCTGATTTTTTCCGACATTTTTAGGTTTTGTAAAGGCGAAGTAAATTTATTTGTCCAAAAATGAACGCACTTTTAAATACCTGGTAAAGTTTTAAAAACAGTAAAAAGAACTTTACAAACAAAATCTAATTACACTGTTTGCCAACTATCGTTATTGAAGTTGTCAAAAATATCGTTTTTGTCAGGCTTTGATGTTCGCAAAAGCTCAATGTCAGTTTGTTTCAAGAACAACTTTGTTTCTTTTAACGTCTTTTGAAAGTTTTCCAAACAATCAAATTTGTTGAATAATGTCAATTGCAATAAGCACAAATCTCTTTGAGAAAATCTCAACGACAATGCTGAGTCACGATCAGCACCTGTTAAACTTTTGAAAACAAAATAACAATACATGCTATTTTTTACGTTTCAAACGTTTTGGAATTCTTAACACTTCGCAAGCGTTTTTGAATTCAACGATGTGTTTTGTAAAGTTTCCAGTTGCTAAATGAATCGATAATGCCTTAGCTTGACTCTCTGGTGTGATGGCATCCAAGTCAAACACTGGGATAACGCCCCCAGGATAACTCTGATCTGCTTGTGCCTACAAAAACGTGTTTTGTGGTGAGAGGAGGAGTTCTTGCAAAGTGTTTGCGTACAGCAAATAACAGTTTGTCTAATGCACGTTCGAAACCTAATGTCACGCACAGATCAAAAAATGAACATTCAATCACAGACTTTGTGTGTTTTTCAGCTAACGCCATAGCATCCATCAACATGTTCTTCAAATCAATAATGCCAGTCCATTCGCTCTGGTACCTATTTGCTTTCGATATTACTATAATCTGATTCGTTTTTCAAGCTAACCAATCAAAACACAGATATCGTCCATTTTTGAATGAAATCTTGTCTGATGATATAGTCGCACCATGAGGCAATTGATTGTCCAAATAAAACGGTAATTGTCTTTCCTTCGAATGATTGCCACAGCTACCAGCACCATTATTCGTTATTGGTGTTTTAACAGGAAACTTGTCGGGATCTGATTGTTGTGCCCAATATGCCGCTAAATCAAACAGTCCTAATTGCTGACATCGAATCGCAATCATCCATGTCGATTCGCCTGCAAGCAAGCGTTCAACTTCAGCAGCCGTGACAAGTAATTTCCCATTGATGGACTGATAGCCGGCTGTCAAATCGTCAATAACGTGTTGTTTGCTGTTTAGTTGATTGAACGGATGTCTGTGCTTTAACCTAATCACAAGTTAAGGCTAAAGCCTAAAAACAAAGTGTTTTTGGTTTACATAAACCATTGACCCATGATCTCATCGACACTTTTGAATCCTAATTGATGAACGTTGGTAACAGTTAACACACATCGACAACGCGCAACATCCATTAAACGCAGTAATCCATCGCAGTGCGAAACCGACGTTTGAATGTGCATGAAGTGTGATAACTCGATTGACGCTTTCGGTGGTGCCGCTGCCGTTACACCAAATTCGGTTGTGAATTGCTTTAACACACAACTTAACTTCTTTGCATTGAGCTTGTGTGCGTTATCACGAAACAGCTTGATTAAGCATGTTTTCTCCATCACCGAAGGATGCAAACGCTTTGGCAACATTTTGAGCATTAGCTGATGTGGAACTTGGAAAGAAGATGCTCCTCGATCGCGTTTGCCTCGTTTGTGATTTAAATCCCAAGGAAGTGCATCCAATCGCGCTAACATTTCCGATAGCGCCTCTTTATCGGAAATCATTTTATTCACCATGAATTAAAGCATCTAAATCAGCCTGATAGATCGTGCGTTTTGATAACTTCCATGTTTTACTGCAGAATGATCCAATGTTCTTCAATGACGTGAGGACTACGATACAGTTTTGTTGTATTTGTTCAATGAAATCTTTGTATTCAGCGTAACTGGTTGACGTTTCAGGTTGTTTCACACTTTTAATGCGTTGTCCAAAGCGCTCAAATGCAATCGTCGCCGCCTTAGCCTTAGACTCGCGTTTTTGACTGGATCGTTCAACGGCAAATGTTTCACACCAGTCTCTCATGTACTTTTTGCGTTCTTCATTGCTTCCAAATTGAACAAACAGATCGACAAAACACAGGTAAAACAATCGGTTCAAGCGTTTAGCGTATTTGTTGTCATCCCACGGATGTTCGTTGAATTCAAACAGAATGTAATCCAAGTCATTGATTAAGCTTTGCAACGTGTAAGCGTAAAACACAATGGGTGGTTGCGATTGTTGTTTCAATTCGTATCTGCTAATGACATTTGGTGTTTCAAAAAACTTACGTAAACCACGGTCCTGACGTTTTGGTATGCTTACATCTAACAGTTCACCACCAAAGTTGTATGTCTTTAGCACTCCATTGCGATCAGTAAAACTTGTTGGAAACAACACTTTGATACGGACTAAGTTGAATATGGATCGATTGGTGCCAGTGCCAAAGTCTAATGCTGTGTTGACTTGAATTCGAAGATACTGATCAATATCATCGATGGAAAATGTCACTGTGTTATGCTTGTCATCAAACGCTATAAACACGTCTGGACTGGGAGTGTACAGCATATCTGGTGCAGTTGCTACGTTTGTGCCAGCAAACTTGACACCGTTAAATGTACCACCAAAAAATGTCTTGTTAGACGGATCGTCATTTGTTTTGGCCTTTTGAAATTCTGTTAGCAAGCCTTTGAGTGCTATTAATTGAGCTTCTTTGTTCAAACGGAAAAAATCTAAATATTTTGTTGGTTCAGCAACAATGGTGTCACGAATGAGTTGCTGAAGTTTCCATGTGATGGTGGTGAGATCAGTGACAATAGCGTCAAAGTTTGGCAACTTGGGGTCAATGTAAATGCTAAAGTCAGCGTCTGTTCGTTTAAAATACGGATTGTAAAACTCATTGATAATATCAGAGGCGTGACCAGGTAACTCCAGAACAAACTCATTTGCAACAATGCGCAAAATGTTACCTCCTTTGTAAACAAAGCGTATCCGTTCAACATCAATGGACTGTTGTTGACAATACTCTCTTAACGCATCAGTGAACACATCAATCACCAATCGTAAATATTCAAACACATTGTTCTTTTGTGCTAGAAATGACTTATTGACAAACTCTGTGCAAATGCTCTTGTACTCCATACTGGGATTTACATATTCTTTGCCTTCAATTTCTTCGTCATCGTCTTGACTTTCACCTTTGAAATCAGTCACCACTTCATAAGCATAATCTTTATACACTGGCAACACACCAGCTTCATCGGAAGAATCGGCTTCAGCGTCGCTCGGTTTCGTTAGCCATGTTAAAGCTAAAGCAGCTCCTGATAAAACAACAAAATTCATCTCTCAAACAACAACGACAACGAAATTTAATTTTTTTGCGTTTACATTGAACAAAATCTTTTAACACGTTAAAATCGTTTTGAAATGAATGAATCAGAAGGGTCTTTGTTTTGTATTGGAAGTTGTAACGTTGCCACAAAGTTACGCATGGAAGATGATGCAAAATCCATACCGGCGGGAAAAGATGTGATCATAGGCATGTCCACAGCTCACAAACGTGAAGATGGCGATTGTTGTGCGATATGCTATTACGATAGTGCTGCCACTGGATCAAGTGATAGTGAGGCAGAAAAAGAACTCAAAAAACCCACATTGATTCCAGTTGGACGATACGCAAAGTTGTGTGTTTGCGAAGAACGTGCCGATCCCGGTGCCGATTCCGGTGCCGATCCCGGTGAAATTGAAGTGACAACTGTTCAAGTATGTGGGCACACATTTCACACTGCTTGTCTTTACAAATGGATACGAGCGGATAACGGTGGTTTCAGTTGTCCAATATGCCGTGGAGGACTCGAAAAACAGAGATTACACGCCGATGACATACCGTTACTGTTTGCAGCCACTCCAGAGTTCATTGTTGTACGTTGGCCAAACGGGAACTTGAAATCAGAGCACTTTGAAATGAGCAAAGTCAAACACGGAATCAGTAAGACTTACACACAGCAAGGGCAACTCGAATGGAAGTGTAACTACGTGAATGGCAAAAAGAATGGCACTGAAGCTTGGTATTACCCCGAATCAGGAACGCTAAAATCAACGACAGAGTTTCTCGATGACATTAAACACGGATTGTGTCAACGTTTTGCCACTGATGGAAGAGCGATCGGCGAAAGCCATTGGGCACACGGGAAACGATCGGGACGTAACATTGAATGGTACACAGTGGATGCTGATGATGGCAGGCCTCGAATCTGTAATTTGGAGCATCACTTAGATGGTGAAAAACATGGCCTCGCGATGAAGTGGGCGTTCAACGGTAAACTGACAATGTATGGGGTGTACAACAAGGGTCAACGCAATGGGCGTTTTTGTGCTTGGTTTGAGAACACAGGAGCTTTGAGATTGAAGGAATTTTACATTGACGGCATTCGCGACGGACGCGCTGTCGAGTATTACGACGTTGTTCCGATTACCGGAGGAACCGGAGGAACCGCTGGAACCGCTGGAACCGCCGGAACAGCCGGAACCGCAAAGAACGGTCACATTAAGGAGTTGTCATGGTTTAGACATGGCATGCGATATGGACCTCATCAAATCAATTGGAGTAATGGTCAACGAAAGATGCAAACAGAATATAATGATCTAGGCCAAGAAGACGGTGTTCATCGAGAATGGAACCGTTTTGGCAAACTTTACCGTGTGTTATACTTTGATGGTGGCAAACTGGATGGCGTTTGTCAAGCATTCGATGAAAGGAGCGGCGAACTGTTGGAAACAGAAACCTACAGTCAGGGCGTGTTGCACGGGTTGAGTGTCCAGCGTTACAAAGGATGCGGCGGAACACCACGCTTCGTTAGAATGTTCAAACGTGGAGAGGAAGTGTTCACTCGTCATCTAACGCGGCAGGGTCGTGTTGTGTGGGAAAAACTACCTGATGGCACGATTAATAACCCATCGGCGGATGCCATTCGCATCAAACACAACAAACCGCCACAGACAAGACCAAAGTTTAATTTTCTGTGAACTTTACGTCTTTATGATCCAATGCGTGATCTGAGGCTTGCTGCCAGGTTCTCTCTCAACGTAAGTCTCGACAGAAAACTGTTCTTCGATCATCTTCATCACTTCCACCTCAAGCCCCCACGCGTAGACGACTTTCACTGACGATTGTCCATTCAAAACCGCGTTCTCGATGCTCTTCAATATCGATTGCAGTCTTTCTTTGATTTGCTCTTCTTTTAGAGTTTTCTGAATGTGCTGTGCTTCCTCTACGGATTGCTCAGCTCTTACCTACTGAAAATTTAGGGCTACATGGTTTCTCGCAAACACAGATGTTTAGGGAGATCTCTTTTTCAAAAGTACCCGAGAGACTTCTTCGTGAATCTTTCTCAAATGAGGAAGCTTCACTTTGGTTTCTTGAATAAGACCCTTCATTTGATTTTTTTAAATTGAATCAGAGCTTCACCATTTCACAGTCCAACTGTCGATGATGAGGTTGTTCGTCAAGTAGCACTCATGAGTGCACACTTCAACTTGAAAGTGCTTTGCGATCTCTTTCATCGCTAACTCGTCAATTTCATCGTGTCTGTAGAACGTGAACGACGATCGCTTGTGGGCACTTGCCTGCTCTATTTGCAGCATTATTAATTCCACTCTGGACTTGACCTTAGCCGCAGTGTAGTCTGGTGCTGCTTGAGCCTGTTTCTCGGCAACCACTTTCGCTTTGGTTTTAGCAATCAGACCCTCCATCTTAATCGGTTTTCATTTTTCGTTCAAGATCGACAATGAGACCCACGTAGTGTTGTGTCAACTTCAGATGCTCCAAATACTCAAGTCTTAACGTTTTCAACTTCAGATGCTCCAAATACTCAAGTCTTAACGTTTTCACTTCTTTGTCTCTTTGGTCGGAGTTGAGATTCTTTCGACACTTATTCAGACTTCTTAAAGCTTGGGTGCACTGACTATCGTGAAACTCAAAGTGCCTTAACAATGTTGGAAGCAGACAAGAACGAGACATCACCCCTCAATTTATTTGTTTCGTAAAAACATGCCATGG
>Ga0075163_10013278_pt1 | contig 10680 bp, 9 predicted proteins | sample JI1023141ADNA_FD_71478 | JGI IMG/M metagenome (GOLD analysis project Ga0075163, IMG submission 71478) | Wastewater effluent complex algal communities from Wisconsin, to seasonally profile nutrient transformation and Carbon sequestration -... | ecosystem: Engineered > WWTP > Effluent > Algae... | reverse complement strand
TCGACGATCAGGCCGCGATCCGGCCACACGGCGTAAGTCACCGCAACGCCGACCGCGATCATCTTCAGGAACGACTTCAGCAGGTTGACCCACGCCTGCGCGCCGAACATCCGCCCGACGCCCTTCATCGGCGACAGCTTGTCGAGGTCAGGCTTCATCTTCTCGGTCGTGAACACCGGCGGCCCCTGGATGACGTGGCCAAGGAGCGCCGCGCTCGCCATGGCGCCAAACACCACCGCCATCGGCGTCATGATCGCCATCAGCACGTCGTAGAAAAGCTTCTGTGCGCCGCCGCCTTCAAGGTGGAAGGCGTGCGGGTGATCCATGATACGCGCCAGCGGTGTTGCGATCATCGTCGCCAGCGGCCCCGCCGCCGCCATCACCCCGGCCGCCGCAAGCAGCAGGAACCAGATCGGCACATCCTGGCTCTTGGCGACGTCGCCCTTCTTGCGCGCGTCGTCGATCCGCTTCTGTGTAGGATCTTCTGTCTTCTGGCTCTTGTCCTGCTCGTCGGCCATGGCGCTCTCCTAGCTGACCGAGAGGAAGCGCGCCTGGCGCCCCATCTCTTCAAGCCACACCATCATTCCGCCACCCAGCCCCAGCGCGATCACCGACACGCCCAGCATCACTGACAGCGGCATCGCCACCATGAAAATCTGGATCTGCGGAATGAGGCGCGCCACCAGCCCCAGCGACATGTTGAAGATCAAGGAGAACACCATCACCGGCGCCGCGATCTGGACACCCAGCCGGAAACTGTCGGCCACCGCGTTGATCACGAAGGTCGACGTATCGCCAATCGGCGGCAGGTGTCCTGGCGGGAAGATCACATAGCTGTCGGCCGCCGCCTGGATCATGATGCGGTGAAGCCCGGCCGACATCACCAGCACGACGCCCATGAGCGAAAAGAAGGCCGAGAAGATCGCAGCCTGCTGGCTGGCGATCGGATCGATCTGCTGTGCAAAGCCAAGACCGGAGGCGATGCCCGCAGTTGCGCCCGCCACCTGCAGAGCGCTCATCATCAGGCGCGCGCCGCCGCCCAGCACGAGGCCGACAATCACCTCACTCACGATCAGCGGTATGCCATCGACAATGTTAGCGGGCGCTGGCGGCGTCTGCCCGGCCAGCGTCGGCGCCAGCACCGCGGTCACCAGCACGGCGGCGGCAAGACGCATGGTCGCAGGCGCCGCCTGCTCGCCCCAGCCGGGCGCAAGCATCATCACTGCGCCAAGCCGTGCAAACAGCAGCGCTCCGATCCAGGCGTATTGGTTCAGCCAGTCCAACGACCGGTCACTCCTAGTAGGCGGCTATTCGTTCGAAAATCTGCGTCGCAAACCCGCCGAGCGTCGCCCCCATAAGCGGCAGGAAGATCACCAGCGCCACGAAGATCGCGATGATCTTCGGCACGAAGACCAGCGTCATTTCCTGCACCTGTGTCAGCGCCTGGAAGAAGGCGATCACCAGACCGACCACGAGGCCCGCGATCATCGCCGGCGCGCTCATGATGACGGTCGCCCACAGGGCGTCGCGTCCAAGGTCGAGAACTTCTGCGCCTTCCATGGGGGCCTCCTCGGGGGCTCAGGCCGAGCGGGTCCACGCGGGGACACGGATGGCCGGAAGCGATGGCTACCAAGCTGTTAACCCTCGCAAAGAAAGGGTTAACAAACCGTGCTGATCGGTAATTTCTGCCCAGTTGGCCCCGCGGGTCGGGCCGCGGCCTTCAGCCACGGCGATCCCTTGTGAGGGCCTCACAGCCTTTTCCCGGTTTGAGGCCCGGCCGGAACCGGCTAATCCTTGGCTGGAAGCGTCTGAGGCCAGAGGCTGCCGGGGCCAGAGGCTGCCAGGGCCAGAGGCTACCGGCGCCAGAGGCTTTTCGGGGGCAGAGTGCTTCCGGCGGGGTCGGGAAGACCGGAATTCGACGACCGGCGCCTGCGTCTGCGGCCGGTTTCGGGGTGACTAGATGGTGGTACGGATCGTTCAGTTTCTGCTCGGGGCCATTCTGGCCGGGGGTGGAGGCTATTTCGGCTGGCTCAACCGCGGGTTGGCGAGATCGCTGTTTCCAGCCGATGCTGGCGCTGCGCCCTGGCTGCTGATCGGCGCGTTGCTGGCGGTGTGCGTCGGGCTCGTGCTGCTGGTCGCCGCCGTGTCGCCGCAGGGCGCGCGCAAGGCGCAAGCGGCCGCCGAGGCGGCCCGCCGCGAGGAAAGCCTGCAGGCGGCCGAGACGTTTTACGGCGAACGCTCGCGAGCCGCCGACCGTGACTGGCGCTCCGGCGACCTGCCGCCAGCGCCTCTCGCAGAATCCAGATCCGTCCCGTCCAGGCCTGCACCCGCAGCGCCGACGAAAGCCGTTGCCGCAAGCGGCCCCTTCCCTGCCGCCGCCGCGCTGGCGCCGATCCCGGTCGCCGCCGACCCGCCGCTGCAACCACTCCCGGCATCAACACCCTCGCCCGCGACTGCCGCTGAGCCGGTCGCTGCACCTGCGCGGGTCGAACCCAAACCCGCGCCCATCGCAACGCCGGCGCCTCCACCTGTCGCGCAGCCTGCGCCCGCGCCAGCCCCAGAGCCTCCGCCACAAACTGTCGTGCAGCCCGCACCTGCGCCAGTTGCAGCGCCCGCGCCTCAACCCGTCGTGCAGTCCGCGCCGGTTGCCGCGGTGGAAAAGGTATCGTCGGGCAATGGATCATTCGCCAGCATTCGCGCCGCCATTTCCGGCAACCGGCTGGAGGAGGCAGACAAGCTTCTCGCAGACGAACGGGCGCGCGCCGAAACAAACGGCGCAATACTGGCCGAACTGACTGGCCTCGCGGGTGATCACGCCGTCGCCGCCGGCAGACCCGGCAATGCGAAATGGCTGTGGCGCCTTGCCCTGAAGCGCTTCGCCGACGCCGGCGAAATCAACTCGAACCAGGCGCGCGAGGTGTCCGAACGCCTGCGCCTGATCGACCAGTAGTCGACCCGGACTATTTCGACAGGCGCAGAAGCGTGATCGAGGTCGCGATTTCCTGGAAGGCCTGCTGCAGCTCGCTCGCGGTTGCGGCGAGATACGCGTGGTCTGCGTCCGTCGCGCAGCCGGTCATGAAATCGATGATCGTGCTGTCGGTGCCGACGTCAAAACCGACGGTGTAGATGATGATGTTCTGATCCTTCATCGCATCGCACAGGTTTTCAGCCTGCGTGAACGGATTCCCGTTGGTGGCGTTGACGTTGATCCTGTCGGCGTTGTTGGCGGCAGAATAGTTCTTGCTGGCCACGCCATTGTAGTGCGCCGTGTTGAATGCGCCGTCGGTCATCAGCACCACGACCTTGACGCTGTCCTCCTGCGTGTAGAGCGCAGGCTGGTTGTCCGTCGACGGCCAGAGATAGCCCCAATCGGGCGACAGCATGTACCAGCCCCAGGCCAGACCGATCTGGCCTGCGGTCGAGCCGGCGGCGTTCAGCGAGGTCACCTTGTTCGTCAGCGTCGTCTTGTTGGTGGAAAGCGGGATCATCGCGCCAGTGGTCTCGCAGGTCGCGTAGCTGGCGGTGGCGTAGTTGCGGCCAACCGGCGAGGTGCTGGGCGGCGTTTCAGTATAGGCGTCTGTACCGATGCGCTCGGTGACGCAGTTGCTGATCTGCTTGACCTGAATGCTGCTTGAGTTGTTCGTGAAGCGGTACCATTGGCAACCGACCGTCGTGCAGTACGCCACATCGTTGGCGTTGGCCGTGTACGTTCCGTAGCTGGGACCCGTGGAGCCCACCAGGCGGTAGGTGTTGGCGGTCACGCCCGTCACCTGCCAGGCAACGTTGCTGGCGTTGTTGAGCTGCGTCATGCCGGTGACGCCGGAGATCCATACCCAGTCGTTGTTGGCAAAGCCGTGCGCGGTGGAGGTGACCTGAACTTCGCACGTCGCCGCCCAGCACTTCTGGATAATCGGCGTGCCGCTGGCCGAGAACGTGCTGTAGCTGCTCGAGTTGATATAGCTGGTGGTCGACGGATTCTTGATCTTGAAGGTGTTCGCCGTCGTGTCGGAAACGAGGAACTTCTTGTTGTTGATCTGCGTCATGCCGCTGACGCCGGAAATGTAGATGTAATCGCCGTTGACGAGGCCGTGCGCATTGGAGGTAACGACGGCCTGGCTGGCCTTGGTCACCGCGCTGATCGCCTTGGTCGCGCCGTTCTTCCAGGTCGCGGCGTCGATCGCCTTTCCGGCAGGGGGCGTGCCGCGAAGGGCCGCAGCATTCGAGCCGGCATAGACCGTGTTGCCGTAGGTCACGAGCGCGAGCTTGGAATAATACGGCTCCTGCACGTCGCTGACGACCGTGTTGATAAGGTCATTGGCCGCCACTTTGAGCGCGGCCAGCTTGCTGCCGCTCATCGACCCTGTCGTATCGAGGACCAGCGCAACTTCGACGTCCGCGCCGCCGCGACGAACTTCACTGGAGGCGCCGACGGTCACGTAGGGGTGACCGAACAGAGGCATGAAGTAGGTCTCGATCTGCACTGTGCCGCTCAGCGTGACGACATCGCCCTGCGGATCAAGGTCGAGGGCGACGTCGCCGGCGCCGGCGACGTGGAAATTCTGTTCGACGAACTTGGCGGCGAGCGCATCAAGATCCTGATCGGGATCGATCGTCGACCCGATGGCCAGCGCCGCGGCATCGAGTGCCTGGGCAAGTTCGAAACGGGCAAGGAAGGCGCGGCCGCCATCAACGGCGAGACCGATGCAGCCCATGATCGGGATGACCATCAGCGCAAACTGTATCGCGAAGGCTCCGCGCTTGTTGCGGAAGAAGTTGCCCAATGTGCGAGAATTCCTGATCTTGCTCATCGTCTCTGCCCCAGGCCGGAACGCGCCGGCCAACTGTCCGTCAATTGCCAAAGTAAACGATCGTGCCGTTGTCGTCGGTCTTGCCGTCCATCGAAATCAGCCGCGTCGTGCGCGGGCGCGTGTAGGAATAGCGGATGATCGCAAGCGTATCGCCGCCGAACAGCGTGGTGATCGGGCTCTCATAGTTGTAGCGGACGCCAACGCGGATCACGCTTTCTGTGGCTTCGCCGAGACCTGCCGAATCGCTGATGTCATAGGGAATTTCGACGCCAGCGATGCGGCGCCAGAGCAGGAATGGCGTCTTGTCTGCATTGTCCTCGAAGCCGATGGCCGACAGGTCGAAATCAAGATTATCCGTCGTCTCGATCGGCTTCATCATGTGGATTGAGGCGTTGTAGATATCGTCCACGTTGGCGGTCGAAAGCGTCGACTCGCGCGCGATGAGGTCGGCCGCCTGGTGGACATAGCGCGTGGCTTCCTCGCTGGCGCGGAAGCGCAGGGACATTTCCAGAACGCCGACAACGATGAAGATCAGAGCCGGCGCGATCAGCGCGAACTCGGTCGCAGCGATGCCGCGGCGATCGCGCAGGAATGACTTGCGCGGCGCCTTGAGGGGCGACTTGCCGGGCGAGGAACGGGATGATTTGCGGGGCGCACTCATTGGAACGGCTCGTTCTTCACGATGCAGTAGGCGTTGACGATTGCCGGCAGGTCCGGGCCCATCCGGAACAGCTCGTCCATGAACGGCGTCACGAACTGGTGGTGGATCGAGGCGCGAACCACGGAGTACTTGTTGGGACCGCCCGGCTCGAACACGAAGTTCGTGGGATTGCCGTCTTCGTCGAACGTCGCCTCCGGGTAGGTGATCTCGCTGATCTCGTCGAAGGTGCGGACGTCGAACTGGATGCTCTCGCAGTCGATCATCTGGTCAGCGTGGGCGCACACTTCGTTGTGGAACGCCGAGGCCATGTTGGCGCTGGTCTGGACTTCGCCGGTCTGCAGGTTGCGCGTGGCTTCATAGACCACGTGGTTCAGCGCGTAGGCCTTGTACTGATAGAGGACAAACTCGATCAGGCCCGAAATGAGCATGAAGAAAACCGGGGCGAGCAACGCGAACTCAATCATCGTGTTGCCGCCCTCCGACCTGGAGAGGCTTTTCTTGGTCTTCATGGCGTCCCGCCTATTTGCCGGATCGCATCATGACTCCATGAGGTTTAATTATCCCCTCAGCGCCGACGGTGATTTGAAACGCAGCGTTTACGCTTGATTCACCCTGCCCCTGCGGCGGGCGGCGGGCGGCGCAGACCGGCTCAGACCGCCCCGGACATCGCCTTTGCCGCCGCGCTGTCGGGGAAGACCGAGCTGTCGAGATCGGCTGCCGACCAGCCGAGGTGGTCGCGCAAGAGGCCCTTGAAGACCGAACGTGTTTCGAGGGTCGGCGCAAGATCGCGGTTTTCGAACAGGGCGGCCGGCTTCAGCGTCGGCCAGTCGCCAAAGATGCGGCCGCCCTTGATGGCGCCGCCGGCGAGGATGCCGAGCCCCGCCGTGCCATGGTCCGTGCCTTGAGCGCCATTGACGCGCGCCGTGCGGCCAAACTCGGACACGGCGACAAGGGCTGTTTTCGACCAGGCCTCGCCCATGGTCTCCTTCAGTGCGCGAAGACCGCTGTCCAGCGCCTGGAAGCGCTGGTTCAGGGCGGCGTTCTGGCCTGCATGGGTGTCCCATCCTTCGAGACTGACAAAGGCGATTTCCGGCCCGTCCGGCTGCGCAAGGAACTTTCCCGCCGCCGTGAGCAAGGGGACATACTGCGCCGGGCCGCTGCGGGCGCCGCCCATGCTCGCCTGATCCATGCCGCCCGCCACCCTGTCAGCGCCCAGAGCCGCCAAGAGAGCGGGCTTCAGCACGGCGTCGTTCTCGTAGAGCTCCATCAGGCGGTTGAGCGTGTCGTCGCTGGCTTCCGGCAGCACGGCGGGCGACCATGAGGAGATCGCCTGCGAAGCGCCCCTCATGATCAACGGCTGCGCCGGGCCGATCGAGACAGCGGAGTATGCGCCAGGCGCCTTCTGGAGGGCGCGGTTGAGCCAGCCGTCGGCGCTGACGGTGCGGACGCCGCCACACTCCAGCAGATCCTGCGCTTCGAAGTGCGAGCGTTCGCGGTAGGGACCTGCAAGGGCTGGCATGAACGCCGCCTGCCCCGCCCCATAGAACGACGCCAGCGTCGGCATGGCGGAATGCAGGGCGAAGCCATCGCTCAACGCACGCGCATTGGGATCGATCAGCGAGGCGCGATAGTCCCGGATATTTGCATCATCCAGCTTCGGCAGCGCCGCCAGACCATCCATGGCGCCGCGCAGCATCACCACAACGAGCTTGCGGCCCTGGCTCTGGGCCGTCGCTGCTCGTGCAGATGAGGCGACCGCGGCGACCGAGACCGCGCATCCGGCGAGCACCAGCGAACGGCGGCTGAGCGTGTGAAGCGAGGACATGGGTTATCTCCTCTGGAATTCGGGGCTCATCAGGGCGAGCGTATAGCCCTGCTCGGCGCTTTCAGCGCGCGAGACCGCAAGACGGGTTCGCTGGCTGGCCGCCGGACCGAGCGCACGATCGAGAAAATCGACGGGCGTGCCGACGCGCGTCATGCGGCGCGAAACCGCGTTGGCCCATTCGAGACGCTTCTTGATCGCATCAGCGCCGGACCATGTCGCAGTGTCATCAGCCCAGCCGGCGGGCGATGGCGCGCCAAACGGCTGCTGACCGAGCGTCTGATAGACCGTGCGCTGATCACGCCCGAAAGCGGCTTCAGCGCCGGAGGCGCGCGCCACCGACACCAGCAACTCTTCCGGCGTCTTGAACTTGGCGGGCGTTTCAACCCACGCCTCATCGAGATCGACAACGGCGCGCGCCAGAACGGAAAGATCGCCATGGCTGCGTGTGAACGCCGTTTCGAGCGTAGCGATAGCCGATGCGGGCGGTTGGTCGGCGACAAAGTGCCGGGCCAGCTTGGCGGCGATATGCCTCGCCGTTGCCGGATGCCGGGCCAGATCATCCAGGATTGCGGCTGCTTGCGTCCGGGGTTGGGCGCCATAGCTCTTGCCGAGCACCGTGCGGGCGCCGGGCTCATGGAGCGGCGGCACGAACAACGTCTCGCCGGCCTTGTCGCGCAGCTCGGTGATCATGTCCTTTGTGGCGCGTTGCTTCCTGCCGTCACCTTTTGCAGCAGCAACGGCAAGTCGCTGTATCTGAGGGCCGCCGACCGTCCAGCCGGTCAGCGCTTTCGCGAATTCGATGATGTCCGCTTGCGTGTAGCCCGAGCCTACGCCCAGCGTGTGAAGCTCCAGGATCTCGCGCGCGAGGTTTTCATTGAGCCCTGCATCACGCCGCCTCGCGGCTTCCGTCGAAGGACCGATGGACCGGTTGGCGTCGAGATACATCAGCATGCCGGGATGGAAGGTTGCGTGTCCCAGAAGACCGGCGAAGTCGCCAAAGACGTGTGGGCGGATTGCTTCCCGCTCGAAGGGACCGACAACGGCAATCAGCTGGGCGTTGCGCGCAGCGACGGTGAAATGGTTGGCCCAGAAGCGCGCCCAGCGCTCGGCAAACGGATCAGCGGTTGTGGCCGCATGCCTGCCGCGGGCCTGGACTTCGACGACCAGCCCCTCGCGCGCATCCTTCTGCGCCTGCTTGCGGATCTCCATCCTGGCGAGGTCGTCTTTGTCCGGCCCGTCTGGCTTGCCTGGCTTGTCTGGCTTGCCGGCCGGACCGGAGACGCCGCGATAGGCGTCCTGCTGGTCGCGAATGGATTCGCCGATCGACTTCAGCCCCGCGCCAGACACGATGGCTGCATCCGGCCTGATCTGCGCCTTCAGCCAGCCACGCGGATCAGATGACGCCACAGCGATTTCACCGGGCTTTGCGCCGATGCCAAACCGGGTCGCTGCAATCGCGCCTTCCAGCTGGGACAAATCAGCCTCCCTTGTGGTCTCGCTGCGATCCTACCCGGCTGATCGCGTTGAAGTGTGCCGACCCGCCGATGCATTGTAACAAAATGTCGTCTGAAGACCGAATGAACGGCCCGGAACGCTTCGGCCGAAGATGACAGACGCCAAATCGCCCCTTACGTAGGGGTATGGCCGACGCATCCTCCCAACCCGTCCGTGGACAGTTCAGCTTCTTCGAGCCCATTCGCGTGCGCTGGGCCGACATCGACATGCAGGGGATCGTCTTCAATCCCAACTATCTCGTCTACGCCGACACGGCGATGACAGAGTATATGCGCGCCGTCGGCTTTCCCTATCCTGAGGCCCTGGCGCCATTCGGCGCGGACATCTTTGCAGTGAGTTCGGCAATCGACTTCAAGGCGTCGGCGCGGTTCGACGATGTGATTGACGCGGCCGCCCGGGTCGAGCGTATCGGGCGCACCAGTTTCCGGTTCCGCATTGCGATGTTCCGGGGCGAGGACCTGCTCGCGGATGTGCGCACCACCTATGTCTGCGCCACGCCCGGCGAGACGCGCACGACCCTTCCCGTGCCGGACGCCTTCATTTCCGCGGTCAGCGCGTTCGAGCGACATTCGCCCGAACGCGCCTGATCGCTACTTCGCCGCAGGCTCTGCAGCTTGCGCTGCATCCAGCTCCGCCTTGCGGAAGTTCTCACGCACGCCGGAGGACGCGCCGAACTCCATCAGCTTGTCGCTCTTGGGAGCGTATTTCGGCCAGATCGGGCCCGACGGACATTTCGCCGTTCCGTTCTTCGCGAACGCAACCCAGCAGCCATGGATGAGCCTCGCCATCGCCTTGTCTTCTTCCGACTGGACGGCGGGCGGCGCGCCCGGAATCGGCGAACGCGTCATGCCGCCAAAGACATACGGGATCTCCGCGGCGTGAGCAGCGCCGGGGCTGCCTTCACGCTTGTCGGCCGGGACGTAGGAGAAGAAGTACAGCCACACCGGCTTTCCGCCCGCAGATTTCGCCGCGATGTATCGGGCGGGTGCGCCGGCCTGGGAGTTCGTCCAGTCCGTCAGCGCCTGACCCTGCATGGTGCGGGCGACCAGTGAGGCCTCGAAGCTGTTGGTGCCGATGATCATCGGCACATCGACAATGCGCTTGTTGGCGACCGCAGAAATCGAGCTCTCGGTCATGAAGCGGCCGTCGACAATCGGGAACAGGGCGCCGTTCTGGGCGGCCAGCAGCTTGTCGGCGGGAATGGCGCGCAGATCGGCGAGCCGTGCGTCTTCAGCAGCGCCAGCGCGGATCGCAAGCGCCTTGCCGTCTTCCTCGGCCTTGGCCAGCGGCGCGCTGTCGCCCCAGGTGATGTTGGATTCCAGGATCGCCTTGCTGAACAGGTTCTTCGAGGTCTTGAGGCCCAGCAGGCCATAGATGTTGATGGCGCCGGCGCTTTCGCCGAACACGGTGACCTTCTTGGGATCGCCGCCGAAGGAGGCGATGTTCGCCTGCACCCAGCGCAGGGCTGCGGTCTGGTCCATCAGGCCATAATTGGCCAGGGGTTCGGTGGGGGACGCGGCCGCCGTGATGCCGGGATGGGCGAAGAAGCCGAACGGCCCCATGCGATAGTTGATCGTCACGGTAACGATGCCGTCCTTCGCGAACGCCGCCCCATTGTAGATGGCGCCGGAGCCGTTCGTGTTGGAGCCGCCATGGATCCAGACCATGACAGGCGCCTTCTTCGCGCCCTTGGGCGCCCAGACGTTGAGGAACAGGCAGTCTTCGGACGTCTTTGCTTCTGCGCCGAGACGAGCGGTCTGCGTGCAGCTGGCGCCGAATTCGGCGGCGGCGCGCTCGCCCGTCCATTTCGCGGCGGGTTGTGGCGGCTTCCAGCGCAGGTCGCCGACAGGGGGGGCTGCATAAGGCAGGCC
>Ga0075163_10013277_pt1 | contig 10681 bp, 9 predicted proteins | sample JI1023141ADNA_FD_71478 | JGI IMG/M metagenome (GOLD analysis project Ga0075163, IMG submission 71478) | Wastewater effluent complex algal communities from Wisconsin, to seasonally profile nutrient transformation and Carbon sequestration -... | ecosystem: Engineered > WWTP > Effluent > Algae... | reverse complement strand
GATCGGCTTCATCAAGTCGGTCTTCGGCGGCAAGGTCCGCATGAAGATGGACGGCCCCGGCGGCAAGATCATGCACTCGGAGGTCGAGCTCGGCGACTCGCTGCTCATGGTCAGCGACGCGGTAATGGAGCCGGCCCGCGTCGCGAGCCTCTTCGTCTACACCGACGACGTCGACAAGACCGTCGCGAAGGCGGTGAAGGCCGGCGCCACCGTGCTCATGCCTCCGGCCGATCAGTTCTGGGGCGACCGCTCTGCGCGCATCGCCGACCCCTTCGGGAACCTCTGGAGCATCGCGACCCACGTCGAAGAGGTCGACGAGGACGAGATGAAGAAGCGGTCGAAGGCCTTCGCGAAGCAGATGGCCGGCAGCGCCGGTTGAGCCGGCGGGTCACGGGAATGTGACGCAAGGGTCATGTTCGGTGGAGCGCGCTCGATGTATCGTCGGCGCCGAGCCCCGATGCCGACCCGCCCGCCACCGATCGCGCCCGATTCCTCGTCGAACGACGCGGGATCGCCGCCGACCCTGACCCGTCGCGCGCTGCTCAAGGGCCTCTCCGCCGCCGCCGCGGGCACCGCGCTCGGCTGCGAGTCCGGCGCGTCCATCGCCCCCGACGGCGGCGACGACGCGGGGCGTGACGCGTCCTCGCCGATCGTCGACGCGGGTCGTGACGCCGGCCGTGATGCGGGCCGTGATGCGGGCCGTGATGCCGGCGGCGACGCGAGCACGCCGCCGCCCGAGCCGACCTGCGCCGACGGATCGAACCTCACCGCGAGCCAGCTGCTCGCGCCGATCGACACGATCGTCGTGCTGATGATGGAGAACCGATCGTTCGATCACTACCTCGGCGCGCTCTCGATGTACGAGTCGCGCCCGGTCGACGGACTACGCGGGGACGAGACGAACCCGAACGGCGCGGGCGTCGCGATTCCTGTCTTCAACCTCACCGACTACACGGTCGAGGACCCGCCGCACGATTGGGACGCCGCGCACGCGCAGTGGAACGGCGGGCAGAACGACGGCTTCGTCGTCGCGCACGCGGGCGCGACCGAGAACGACGTGATGGGCTACCACCTGCGCTCGCAGCTCGCCGCGACCTATGGGCTCGCCGACGTCGGCGCCGTCTGCGACCGATGGTTCGCGTCGGTGATGGGACCCACCTGGCCGAACCGCTTCTACCTCCACGGCGCGACGTCGAAGGGCAAGACCGACAACACGCCGATCCTCTTCGGCAACGGCTATACGTCGATCTTCGAGGCGCTGAGCGCGAACGGCTTCACGTCGAAGAACTACTACCACGACGTCCCGTGGGCCCTCGGCGCGTACCAGAAGACGAGCGGCAATGCGGGCATCGACACGTTCTTCACCGACGCGGCCGACGGAACGCTCCCGAACTTCAGCGTCATCGACCCGCAGTTCTTCGGAAGCGGCGCGAACGACGACCATCCCGACCACGACGTGCAGCTCGGCCAGGCGTTGATCCAGACCGTCTACGCCGCCCTCGGCGCGAGCCCGCAGTGGTCGCGCACGCTCTTCGTCATCACGTACGACGAGCACGGCGGCTTCTACGATCACGTCGCCCCGGGCACCTCCGTCGACGAGCGCGCCGCCTTCCAGCAGCTCGGCTTCCGCGTCCCCACGCTCGTGCTCGGCCCGCACGTCCGCCGCGGCTGCACCGTCAGCACGCCCTTCGACCACGTCTCCATCCTCAAGACGCTCCAGACGCGCTTCGGCCTCCCGCCACTCAACGCGCGCATGGACGCGGCGAACGACCTCTCGAGCTGCATCCACCCCGCCTACCTCGAACGCCCACAGCCCGCGGCGACGCTCACGCCCCTCGCGCTCAGCACGAGCCGGCTTCGAGCGCTCCGGCCCGCCAGCACCGCGCACGCCGAGCTCGCCGAGGCGCTCCGGAGCGTCGCGATCCCCGCGGGCATGGACCGGCGATCGAACGGGCTCGGTGAGATGGCGAAGGTGATCGCGCGGGGCGAGGAGCTCGGGGTGGTGGTGAGGCGGTGAGGGGGCGAGACGGCGGCGGTCGATCGGGCCTCGGTGAGGCGTCGAAGAGGATCGCGCAGCCACGCGACACCGGCTCTCGCGCTCAGGCGAATATGTCGACCGCGAGCACCTCGCGAGCGTCTTCGACATCGGACGCCGGGACGAGGACCTGGGCCTCGTAGAGCGGCCCGAAGAGATGATAGAGCGACCGGAGCCGTTCGTTGCGCACGACGAACGGGATCCCGGCCTCGTCGAGGGCGCGCGCGACTCGATCGACGTCGGGCATCGTGCTCGGGGACGCGACCTGGACGAGCGCGCCGTGCGCGCGACGCGCGGCGAGCTCGGATCGTAGGTCGAGGACGATCGCCGGGACGATCGCGACGAGCGTCGCGTCGAACCAGATCCCGAGTCGATCGAAGACCACGCCTTCGATGCCGAGGAGGAGCAGCAGCGCCGCGACGGATCGGACGAGCGCCTCCCGATCGACCGCGGGGCCTGCCTGGGCCCCGCCACGGGACCGCGCGCACTCCGACACGATCGCGACCGCGAAGACGCAGGTCAGCACGGAATGCAGGACGAAGTACTGCGACGGCGACGCGCGGATGCCGAGCACGTCGGACGCGCCGAACGTATCCCCGAGCGTCGTGACCGCGTTCGCCGCGATCGAGGCGAGAGCGATCGGGACCAACCCCACGGTCCGCGCGAGGGGGGCGTGCGAGCCCGTGCGCGGACGAACCAAGAGCGCGCCGATCGCGACCGACGAGGCGATCGCGAGCAAGAGCGCCGTCAGACTCGCCGTGTGGTTCGCTTCGAGGTTCGCCTCCTCGAACCACGAGACGACCGCTCCGGCGTAGAAGAAGCCGAGGATCCATACGAAACCGGCGCCGATGCCGACTCGGTCGAGCCACTTCGCGCCGACGACGATCAGCGCGAAGCCGGCGAGTCCCTGGAGGAGCACGAGCGGGACGATGAATCCGGTGAAACGCTCGTCGGCGAGTCCGCTCGTCGGCGAGTCGAGCGCGAGTCCGACGAACCAAGACTGGACCGATGCGGCCACGAGGCCGAGACCGATCGCGGCCCGGCGCAGACGTCGTCGACCGTCGAGCGATCCGTTCCGCAGCGGCCGCCATCGAGGGACCGCGCGCGCGACGAGCTCGACGACGATCGCGGCGTCGACGATCGCGACGTCCTCGAGGAACAGCATCGACACCGAATTCGGTAGGTCGTCGAGCTTCGAAGGGTCGAATCCGAAGAGCGGCGTGCGCGCGAGCAGGGTGAAGATCCCGAGCACGAACGCGACGACGAGTACGCGCGAAGGGATCGATGGATCGGCGGGAACGTCGGTCGCCATGGCGCGACGGAGTATGCCGCAGCTCCGGTCGTCGCGGATCGTTCGCGGCGGCCGGCCGACCCGCGCCTCAGCCGACCCCGTCCGGGACGAACCCACTCCGCACGAGCGCGTCGAGCGGCGCGAACCGCGGCGACGGCAGCTCGGTCCAGCGGCACCACGACCAGCCGGCGCATTTCTCGGGTTCGAGGATCGCCGGCTCGCCGACGACGCCGTGCGCGATCGCGAAGAGCGTGACGTAGTGCTTCTGCTCGTCGGCGAAGACGTCGTTCGTGTAGGGCCCGAGCGTGAAGCGCGCCGCGACGAGGCCCGTCTCCTCGAGCAGCTCGCGCGCCGCGCAGGCCTCGATCGACTCGCCGTGTTCGAGGTGCCCGCCGGGAAACGCCCACGTGTGCGCGCCATGAGCGCCGCGGCGCTCCCCGACGAGTACGTGTCCGTCGCGCACCACGATGACACCCACGCCGACGCGCGGAGCCGGTAGGTCCTTCGGCGCGTCCTCAGCGGCCACGGCCATACGACGCTTGCTGGAACGCGAGACCGCGGAGCACCTGGTCCACCCGCTCTTCGGAGAGCCGGCCGAGGAACTCGCCGAGCGCCGCCTTCTCGATCGCATCGATCTGAGACACCACCACGACGCTCCGCTTCGGCAGTCCGCCCTCGCCCTCGTCGAGCAGCACGTTGCCGGGCTCCGTCGCCCGCGAGAGACGGCTCGTCAGCGCGCAGACCACCACCGTCGCGACCCGCGATCGGTTGAACACGTCGTCCTGCACCACCACGTGCGGATGCGCGATCGCAGGCACCGTCCCGCGCGACGCGTCGGCGACCACCATGAACAGGTCGCCGCGCCGGATCGCCGTCGTGTCGCGCGCGGGCTCGGACGTCATCGAGCGGAAGTCTGACATGCGTCCCGGCGAGCTTCGGGCCGGGTTCGGTGGTCGAGGCGAGGGTCGGGATCGGAGGGGCGGTTCGATTCGGGGAGAGTGCTCCGGCGAAATATCGAATCATTATAGTTATTTGGGGCACCCCGGGCTGAAGCCCCGGGGCAGCGATCCTGGTCAGCGTCACCGGAAAGTCCGCCCCGCTTCGGGGGAGGACTAGGTCGGGGTGGTCCCGGTCGATCGTTCGACTCGGGGGCCGATCGATCGGGGCTTCGGCGACGTTCGGTCGTGCCGCCTTGGAGTCCGGTTCGAGTCGTTGTCCGAGGGGCCGGTCGCGCGGGGCGAATTCGTTGGAACGACGTCCCCTCGAGACGTGGGAGGGGGGTCAACCCCCCGTCGATCGTCCACTGGGGACCCAAAAAAGCTTCTGACCCCCCATGCCGTGGTCCCTCGGGGACGTCGGAGGGGGGGGTCAACCCCCGGTTGGTGGTCCTCGATGGACCTGGAGCAGGGGGGTTAACCCCCCCTCCGACGTCCATCGAGGAGTCGGAGCGAGGGGTTCGAAGCTTTTTCCGTCCCCTTGGGACATGCAGCGAGGGGTCAGACGCGCGAAACGCGTCCATCGGGGACGCCGAGCAGGGGGTCCGAAGCCCGATCGATTCGCCGAGGGACGCCCGCGACAGCCACGCCCCTCCGTGGCCCACCTCCACGTCGACCCCACCCGCCGAGGGAGAGGTAGTTCGCGCCCGAAGGGGGCGAACTTTCCGGTGGCGCTGACCAGGATCGCTGCCCCGGGGCTTCAGCCCGGGGTGCCCCCCCATACCCGCAATGATTCGAGAATCCAGCCAAAGATCCGACCTTGGACCCCCCAGCCGCTCCCGAAGACCCGACACCTGAGAGCCCGACCCGAGACCGAGACCGAGACCGAGACCGAGACCGAGACCGAGACCGAGACCGAGACCGAGACCCCATTCCCAAGGCCCAGGCCCATCCCAGACCCCACCGCCTCCGCACCCGACTGGCTCGAGCGCGGCCCCCGCCCCCTCAGATCTCTCCCGACACGCCGATCGACGCATTGATCGGCGTCCCCGGCTGCCCGTACTGCGCGTTCGTCAGACTCGGCGCCGTGTTGTTTCGGTCGAAGAGGTTGCGGACGGTGACCGTGACCGAGAGTCGATCGTCGATCGCTTCCCAGCGCGCCTGCAGGTCGACGCGGTAGTAGACGGGCAGGGTGCGTTGGTCGCGCAGGAACGTGGTCGAGACCGGGTCGCCGATCGTCGAGCCCGCGGTGAGCCGCTGGAAGGCGAAGAACGAGAGGCGCGCGGAGGCGACGTCGACGCCGACGCCGAGGTTCGCGATGAGCTTGGGGAACGCGCGGTACTCGACGCCCTCGCTGTCGTTCCAGCTACGGATGTACGACGCGCTCGACTCGACGCGCGCCGGGCCGCGCGCGTACGTGAGCGAGGCCTCGGCGCCGAAGGCGTGGTTGCGGCCGGCGTTGTCGTAGCGCGAGGTCACCGCGGGATCGGTGACCGGCACCAGGATGATCGCTTCGCGCCAGAGCGACGCGAAGGCGGTGGCCTGGGCGCGGAAGCGCTCGCTCTCACGCACCGCGACGAGTTCGAAGGTGTCGATCTCCTCCGGCCGGAGCGTGTCGTTCGCGCCGATGTCGGTGCCGTCGCCGCGGGTCTCGAAGACCGAGGGCGCGCGGAAGGCGCGGCCGTAGAGCGCCTTCAGTGCGAAGCGATCGGTCGGCGCGACGACGACGCCGACGCGGGGCGTCACCTGGAAGCCGAAGTCCGAGTAGTGATCGACGCGGCCCCCGTAGTGGATGCGCACGACGCCGTTGCCGACGCGCGTCTCGGCCGTGAGGAAGAGCGAGACGATGTCGCGGACATACGACTCGCCGACGAAGGTCCCCGAGCGGAACGGGATGCCGGTCCGTGGATCGGTGATCTCCTGGAAGCCGCCCGAATAGAGCCGCAAACGTGAGTTCTCGAGGCCGACGAGCCAGCGGGTGTGGAGGTCGTTCGTCGGCTGGCGCAGGGTGATCCGCACGCCGCCGCGCGCCTGGGCGAACGTGACGTCGCTGTCGGAGGGGATCGGCCCCGCGAGCGTCGGGACGATCGTCGGGCTCCGCGTCGCGACGTCGCCGTACCAATAGTAGGCGAGCGCGGAGAGGCGCAGCGAATGCGGCAGCTCGACGCCGACCTCGGCCCGGCCGAGGTAGAGCTCGGTGTTCGAACCGCTCGCGTCGCGGTTCGTGAGCAGCGACTCGCCGTTGAAGGTGCGTCCCTACCCGGGCGCGCCGACCGAGCGCGCGAGGTTGGCGTGGAACGCGAGCGACGCGTCGACGCGGCTCGAGGGCGGCGCGTAGCGCAGCGTCGCGCTCCCGTGCAGCGAGCGGAACGACGCGGCGCGTGTCGACCGACCGGGAGCCGACGTCGCGGGATCCGTGTAGCCGTAGGGCCGATTCTGATCCGGCAGGCCGCTGTAGGCGATCGCCGCGTCGAGGCGGGTCGCGCGACCGAGCCCCTGGCTCACCACGCCGTAGCCGCGGTGGAATAGGTCCGAGCCGATCTCGCCGCCGACGACGTGGCGATCCACCGTCGGCAGCTCCGAGCGGTAGGCGAGCACGCCGTGGAAGGCGTCGGTGCCGTGGATCGCGGAGCCGGGGCCCCGGACGATCTCGATGCGCGAGAGGGTGGGCAGCTCGACGTTGCTCGAGAAGTTCGACGCCGACGCGTAGACGAGGTCGTTCAGCGGTACGTCGTCGAGGAGGATCGACACGCCCCGGACCGAGCTCGCCGAGCCGTAGCCGCGGATCGCGACCGCGGTGCCGCCCCAGAGCGAGGCGTAGGTCGCCATCGCGGGCTGGTTGCCGATGGCGTCGAGCGTCCGACGCGCGCCGCGTCGCTGCCAGTCGTCGCGCGTGACGAGGTCGACCGTCGACGCCGCGTCGAGGCTGCGCTCGTCGAAGAGCGAGGCCGCCGACACGCGGATCTCGAGCTCGAGCAGCTCCTCGAGCGAGAGACCCTCGATCGGGTCGAGCTCGTCGAGCGACGCGGCGTCGGTCGGCTCGGCGACCGGCTCGGCGTCGACCGGCTCGATCGCTTCGGCGACCGGCGGCGGGTCCGGTGCTTCCTGGGCGATCGCGATCGTCGGGACGCCGCACACGGCCGTGAGGAACGTCACGGCGGAGCAGAGCAGGTCGCGGGAGGTGCGTGCGGCTTTCGGGATCACTGCGGGCACGGAGAGGGGACGTTCATCGGCTCGATGCCCGTCTCGAGCAACGTGAATCCGCCCGGCGCGGAGGCGTCGAGCCGGAAGAGCGCGTAGGCGCCGAGGACGTCGCCGCAGGCGTCGAACTCCAGCCGGCCGCCGATCCCGACGAAGTCGAGGTCTTCGCCGGCGTTCGCGGCGAAGACGCCCGCGGCGAGGTCGTCGGCCTCGATCGGCGTGCCTCCGGCGTTCGCGACGCCGACGATCGCGTCTCGCACCGACGCTCCGTCGAGCCGGTCGGCCGCGACGATCGCGAGGCCGATGAGCGCTGCGGCGTTGAAGGAGCCGGAGGCGGGCGGGGTCGGGGTGTGGCCCACCTCCGCCTCGAAGCGAGCGACGAACGCCGCGGCCTCGGGGCGATCGAAGCTCCACGGTGCGCTCGCGATGATTCCGTCCGAGAGCGCGTTGTCGGCGTACATCGGCGTCGTCGCCTCGCCGATGACCGAGTCCGTCCCGAGCCAGTGCACCGCCGGTCGTCCTTCGCCGATCCACGTCGAACGGAAGCCTCGGGCGTCGTCCACGTTCGAGATCAACGCGATGCAGTCCGGCGTCCCGGCCGCGACGGTGGCGACGTAGGTCGTCCAGTCCTGCTGGAAGAACGGGTGCGAGACGTTGGCGACGACCGCCCCGCCGCGCGCCTCGAACTCGGTCGCGAGCGAGGCGGCGAGCGGGCTCCCGTAGCTGTCGTCGGTGTGGAGGATCGCGAGCGAGCGGCAGGCGAGATCCGGGCGGTCGTAGGCGCGCGCTGCGAGGACGACGCTCTGGATCCGGTCGGGCGGCGCGACGCGGAAGAAGTACCGGTCCGCGCCCGGCGGGTTCGCGTTCGTGAGCTCGTCGGACGTCGAGCAGCAGCCGACGACCGGCACGTGCAGCTCGAGCGCGGCCTCGGCCTCGCGCACCGCGAGTCGGCTGAGGTAGCCGCCGATCATCGCGACGGCCCCGTCGTCGACCGCCTGGTGGAACGCGGAGTAGCTGACGTCCTCGTCCCACATGACGTCGTAGATCACGAGCTCGAGCGGCCGGCCGTTCGCGCCGCCGGCGCCGTTGATGTCGTCGATCGCCATCTGCATCGCCAGGACGACGTCGGAGGTCTCCGGGCTGTAGGGCATGAGGACGCCGATCCGGATCGCGCGGTCCGAGGTGTCCGAGCAGCTCAGGACGCCGAGGGCCAGCGCGACCGAGAGCGTGGCGCGGACGCCGATCCGCGCGACGCGACGAAGCGTTCCCGTCGACTCTCCCATCCCGCGACGATACGACGCGCCGTTTGTCGTCGCGAGGGGTATCCTTCGGATCCGCTGACGAGCCCCATGAGCGACGCCCCGATCCGAACGACCACGAATCGCGGCACGGTCCTCGTGGGCCGTTCGTCGCTCGCGCTCGCGTTCGTGCTCGCGCTCGTCGTCGCCGCGGCGCCGCTCCATTCGTCGGCCGAACACACGTACGACCCGGAGGTGGTGAAGGCCGGGGTGGTCGCCCAGCTCACCCGCTTCGTCGAATGGCCCGCGAACGTAGGCGGCCCACATCCACGGGTCGTCGACGTCGTCTTCCTCGGCGCGAGCGGCGTCGCCGATGCCCTCCGCGGGCGAAACGGCACGTCGCTGCGCGTGCGGACGGTCGAACGCCCCGCCGACGTCGGTCGACCGCACGTCCTCTTCGTCGCGCGTTCGCGGGACGATCAACTGCCCGCGGTGCTCGGCACGCTCGGCGCGCTCCCGGTGCTCGTGATCGGCGACGGCCCGTCGGCCGCGCGTCGCGGCGCTTCGTTCGGCCTCCGCGACGACGGGAGCCGTGTCCGCCTCGAGGTGAACCGCGGGGCGCTCGATCGGACGCGCCTGCGGGTGAGCTACCACGTGCTGCGACTCTCCACCGAGGTGACCCCATGACGCGCGATCCACGCGCTCCCATGACCCTCTCGCGGCGGATCGTCCTGCTCGTCGTCGCCGTGACCACGATCGCGGTGCTCCTGGCGTCCTCGCTCCTGCTCCATCTGCAGGAGTCGCTCTTCCTCACCGAGATCGAACACCGGAGCGAGGCCGTCGCGCGGAGCGTCGCCGAATACAGCGTCGGCCCGCTCGCCTTCGACGACCGCGACGGAGCGACCGAGATCCTCCGCGGCCTCACGTCGTCCGCGCTCGTGCGCAGCGCCGCGATCTACGACGTCGACGGACACCTCTTCGCGACGCACCAGGAACGGAGCGCGCCGCGCCCGCCGACCACCGCGCCCCGCACGGAAGGTGTCGCGCGGACACGCGACGAGGGGCTCGTCGTCGTCGTGCCGATCGGCTACGAGGGAAGGCACGACGGTACGCTCCGGCTCCTCGTCTCGACGCGCTCGCTCGATCGCGCGCGGCGAGATCTCGTCGTCACGATGGCCTTCGTCGTCCTCGGGCTGCTCGTCGCCGCCGGCGCGTTCGCGACCTGGCTCCGTCGCTTCGTCACCCGCCCGCTCCTCGCGCTCGCCGACCGGATGGGCACGGTGGCGCCCGACGCGAACGCGCGATCGAAGGCGGCCAACGTCCGCGGCGACGAGATCGGCGTGCTGCAGTCGGTGTTCGGCGAGCTCGTCGGTCGTCTCGGCGACCGGGAGCGGGAGCGCGACGCGAGCGAGGCGTCGCTGCGTGCGCTCGTCGCTGCGCTGCCCGACACGGTGCTCCTCGTCGACGCCGCGGGGCACGTCGTCGCGGCGCCGATCCCCCGCGCGATCGGCGGGATCGCGCACGGCGATCTCGTCGGTCGCGATCTCGCGGAGCTGCTCCCCGAAGACGTCGCGGCGTCGATCCTGGACGCCGTCCGGTCGGCGTCGACCGAGGCCGATGTCCGCACGATCGCCTGCGAGCTCGGCACCGAAGAAGAGCCGCTCTCGTTCGACGTCGTCGCGAGCCCGATGCCGGGTCCGGTCGCCGAGGCGACGTCGTCGCGCATCGTGTTGCTCTTCCGCGACGTGACCGAGCGCCGCGCGATCGAGGCCCGGGCGCAGCAGGCCGAGAAGCTCCAGGCGATCGGCCAGCTCGCGGGCGGCATCGCGCACGACTTCAACAACCTGCTGGCGATCATCCTCACGAACGCCTCGCTGCTCGACCAGGTCCAGGGAGACAAGCGCAAACTCTTGCTCCACGATCTCCAGGGCGCCGCGCTGCGCGCGACCGATCTGGTCTCGCAGATCCTCGCGTTCGCGCG
>Ga0075163_10013274_pt1 | contig 10682 bp, 1 predicted proteins | sample JI1023141ADNA_FD_71478 | JGI IMG/M metagenome (GOLD analysis project Ga0075163, IMG submission 71478) | Wastewater effluent complex algal communities from Wisconsin, to seasonally profile nutrient transformation and Carbon sequestration -... | ecosystem: Engineered > WWTP > Effluent > Algae... | reverse complement strand
CGAGGTAGCTGCTTTCAAAGATGAAAAAGAAATTATCATTGCCTATCGAGGAGCGTGTACCTCTTGCCCTTCCTCAACAGGGGCGACCCTCGATGCGATCCAGCATATCCTTCGCTCCCGTCTCTCCCCCCTCCTTACCGTCAAACCCGATCTTTCTCTCTTAAGCTTCTAATTAAAGTAATTTGTTATAATGTTCAAATTTTCTCGACTATAACTCATCATTGTATTATTTTTGTTGTAATTATGTGGAAAAGTTAAAATTTGTATCATTTTCGATATAAAAATCTAAGAGGGGTTCATGGACGTTTCGTGTAAGTATTTGGTATCTAGTGAGAAAGATCATCGTATATTAAGGGTGACCTATCCTCAGAATGAAAAGAAAGAGAAAGTAGAACGTTCGATTTTCAAGGCTTTAACCAAGGCTTCTGGAATCACATCTTTGAAGTTCTCTTCTAAAGAAGGGGAGACCCTGGATTATGAGGTAAAGGAAAAAGATGAAGAAGGGTCTATTTTTGGAGAACACGATCAGATACAGCTCACTCGATTTGATCCCAAACAGCTCCCCCTCAAGTTAAAAACAGTAGGCCACATTTTTCAAAAGATGCAACAAAGGTGGGCCTCTGGTTATTCGATCATTGATATCGGACTCTCTATTGTCCTTTATCCTTTAGCTCTTTGGGCTTATTTTCGTTCTCCCTCCAATCAAAAACAAATCGATCACCAACTTGAGAAGTATATTAAAGGTCAAACACCTGCTTCCTTTAAAGATCTTTTCCGGTTACTGAAACAACGTCAGGACATGCTTAAAAGACGTGATGAGTCTCTTCCTGCATTAGATCAGGTCATTGCTGTTGCAGATAGGATCACGAAGGGTGAAGATCTAAAGCAGATTTGTAATAATGCGCTTCTTAAGAACGAATCAATGGTGCTTCCAGGGGGATACTATGAAAGTGATGGGTTATTTGTTCCAGTATTTTATCGGTTAAGAGAGAAGAATGAAGAGGGGAAAAGAACATTAGAGATCTATTTTTTATCAGAAAACTCAGAAAAAATCTCTTGCGCACCTTTAAGCGATGAGGAACTTCGGAAAAAGCTTGTGTCTCTTCTTTCAAGAGGCTTAGATCAAAAAGAAGGGACCTTTAAAAAGCAAGCAGAGGTCTATCTTCAGGCAGCGCAGAAATTAGAAAAACCGCAAGAAGTTTCTGTTGAAAGATCCAAGAAAGACCTTTCTCTCTCCCCGAGAGATCACCTTTTAAGTGAAGTGAAGGTGCAAAAGACAGAATCCATTTGTGGGGAGGTCTTAACTCTTTTTCATGAAGGAAAGAAAAGGGAATATCTTGCTTTGCTTTTGACTCAAATTATTAAAGATGAAACCTATCTCCTTTCTAAAGGTTCTCATCCTCAAACGGCTCCAGAGAATTTGGGAAAGATCAAAAGGCAACTAGAAGAATTATTGAGTAGCATGTCTTTATCTGCAAAGGATCTTGTTGACTCTCCAGAAGAACAATCCACTCTTTCTTCCGATTCGTTTATTCATTTAGGAAAAAAAGGAGAGATGCGGACTGGTTTTGGTCAAAGACTCAGCCCGGAGTTCTATCAGTGGCTGAATCAAGTAAAGGTTACGATGGATGGATGGTATGCAAGTGCAAATCCAAAAGACGCTTTGAACTATTTTAAGAGCCGCCTTGATGAGGCTAATAATTCGATGGCTCAAGGAGAGTGTCAGGAGGGATATGAAATTGCATTGACACTTCTTATGACCTTGCCTTGTCCCAATCCCTATTTCAAAACAGAGGGCGCCTTTTGGTCTTCTCCAGAACTCAATACTATGGAGCGGTTGGATGAGTTTTCTCATTGTATTTCCGATGCAACAACCATTCTTTGGGAAGCTTCTCTTCGTTTAGAAAAAAACCATATGACGCCCCAAGAGTATTCTGCGTTGGTTCTAAGTCGGGCAGCTTTAGTAAAGATTGCGCGCCAAAAAAGTATTCAAGTCAAACAAAAAATCCAACAGAACGGATCGAATAGACTTTCGAGTGTCTCCTCTTTTTTTTGTGGACTCCATAAATGTCAGAACATAAGCGAAGCGGATTGGAAAACAATGAAAGAAGGTGGCCTCACTTATGAAGAGGCCTCATCCCTGGTGTTTGATGATTTTCAAACAAATACTCATTTATTTCGGGATCTTTTTTTTCATCATCCCCATCTTCGCCTAGGACTTTTGCCGAAAGAAGAAAAAAAGATTGCGGGAGCTCTTACTTATCTTGAGACGGTAAATGCTCCGGATAATAACAATTGGGGTAAAGTATTTGAAGGTGCAGCAGTGATCCGCTTAGATGCCCAAGTCGATGCTCCTGTACAAAATCCAGACACATTACTGGATCAAGCGAGGCTACTATGGAAAGAAACCTATAGTCAGACGGCTGATACTTATTATCTTCGTGAGATAAAAAAGATTGCTCAAATTTTTGGCCGTTCTACTGAAGAGAGCACCCTTTGGGAAGAGGTGGATCCTCAAAAACCTCATCTCCTTCCTGTAGAAATGATTCATCTCCGAAGACATGTGATGATGTTTCAAAATCTTTTGCAACCAGAATTTTCTATGGCTCTCCATTTTGGAAGAAGAGGCCAAAACGCACTTGCTGCAGTTAACTGGTGGAGACAGCTTGAAAAGGAAGCTCTAAAGCGGGCTGAAGGTGATTTAGAGAAGAAGAATCGGTGGATGTTAAAAATCGGTTATGGGCAACTGCAACAGCAGCTTCAAAAGATGAAAGGAAGGCTTCGATTATCAGTGGGCCCTTATGTGACCAACTCTTCAATCCAGGCAATCATCATTGAGAACAATCAAGGAGAAAAGGTGTATTATGTTCCTTGGGGGATAGGGCTTCCTGATGCACTTGCTGTCACATTTCAGACATCTCCTAATGAGATGAATAGTGCAACCCTTGCCGGAAATGTTCCTATCTCATGGCTTGTTGAAGGTGTAGGGATAGGGGGAAGTGAGAGCTTTCTCAATCCTACCACGGAAAAGAGTGACATTGAAGAGCAGATGAAAAGAAAGAAATCTACTGTTCTTTTTAAAAAGAGGTATTTTCCTGATGAATGTGCTCAAATGAGCCGTTTAATGGAAGAATCAGACGATGCTATCAAAGAATATCTTCTTAGAACATTAAAAGTCAGCAGTGATCCCAAACGGGTCGCTCCTCAATTTTCAGCCATTCGAGAAAGTTTGGTTGTTATTTTTGGAAGACCAGACTTAATTTTAGATAGACAAGTCCGTGCCCGTTTCGACCTCCTGTTGAGTGAGCCTTTTCAGCTGCAAGGATTTATCCGCCAATACCCAAACCTTCTTCCTCAAATTGCCACGATGCTTAGAGAAGTGATTGATGAAGCCTTGAGTAAAAACCAGGTAGAAGTTGCCCTCTTTCTTATCCGTTTAGGGCAGCTCTTTAGGGAGCATTTAGAGGCCTATCAGGCCTATCCTCAGGAAGAGCCCTATCGCGGACTCCTTTCTTTAACAAAAACAGACATATCAGGAAATATGCAGGCAATCAAAAGTTTTTCGAGAGACATCCTCAAGAAGATGCCAGGATATGCAACAGATCTTTCTAAACTGAATGAACAAGAACAAAAGTTTCCCGATCTGATTCGATTAGCACGGGTAGAGTCTTTATATTTCAAGCAGAGAAGGTCAACGACTGTATATTTTGTGACGAACCTCCTTCATAAAGAACTTGCTGATCTTATCCAGTTGAAACAAAGTCTCGAAGGGTCCATTGACCATTTAGGAACCCCCATGTTCAATCAAGAGATTCTCGATTGGATTGTGAAAGATCTTTTCCCTCAGGTTGATGGTCATTTGACTCAAGATTCTGATGCGAGAAAAGAGGTTTTAAATCTCTTAGCCAATGAATATTCTGAAGGAGATTGGGTAAAAAAAGAGGACAAACCTTACGTTTACCAAAAAGGGAATGTAACGCTCAATATTGACACCCTTATTATTACAGGGAAAAAAGAGAATCATAAGGAAGTGGTGAAGTGCAAAACAGAGCTTCCCTCCAAAATCATCGAAGGGATTACTGGGTTTGATCGCTTTTTTAAAAAGGAGATCAAAGAGGTCGTCCGTTATTTTGATCAAGAGAGAAAAGGGTGGATCTATGAGCTTCCCCATCACTATCGGATCATCGATCGGAAAGGGACAAATCCTATTTTAGAAAAAGAAGATCAGGGAAAAACATGGCGTTTGGTCTCTTGTGATAAGGGATCGGGGACTCTTTTTGAAATTGCAAAAGCCTTTTCTCTTTGGGAAACAACTGATGAAAATAAACACTACTCTATTCCAACCGATAAAGGAACCTTCTCCTTTAAAATGAATCAGGAAGGAAAGGTTGAAGACCTACGTTGGGAAGGGAAAGAGGTTGTGGAGGCTCCTCAAGCTTTTGCTCATTGTTTGTGTCCTGCAGCTTCCTCTTCTTATGTGTTTTGCTCGAAGGATCAAACGAAGATCTACTTGGTAGATCAAGGGGCTACCCTTGAAAAAGAGGACGAGAAGTGGCATTTAGGAGGAACAGAGCAAGTATTAGTTCAGCAAACGCCTAAGGGGAAAAGTCTCTTTTTTCACCACTTATTAGGAAATCAAACGACACTTCATTTTCAATCTGATGCCGGAGACCATTTTTTAATCTGGCCCTACTCCATGAAAAAAGGGGTAAGAGAAGAAGATCCTTCTCTTGCTAAAGCGCAAGAAAGGCCTCAGCTTCAAGTCACTCTAAAAAAAGAGGGGACACTTGAGACATCGGCTGGAGGATTTCTTTATTTAGCTTATCGAGCGATAAGTCAAGGGCGGGTGGAAGCGAGTTTAGAGTTCTTAAAACGGGCAGAAAAGAAAGGACTTTCTGGAAGGAAGAGTAAAGAAGACTATTTGTTTATCAGTGAGCTTCTCCGGAAAGAAGCTAAGAGTGCATTTAAAGATGCTCTCTTTTACCTAAAAGCTCTTTATACTTTAAGTGTTATCGAAAAAGAGCAAAAGCTTCATTCTACTTCTTCTTTAGAAGATAAGAAGGGATATTTTCTCAATGTGACTGAAATTGCTGAGCTATACGAAAGGGTGTATCGTCAAGGAGAAGAATCAAAATTAACTCCTGATGAACAAAGACATTTTGAAGATATTAAACGTGAGGGACTCAGGGCTCTTCTTTCCCATGCGGCTGAAGAGACCAAAGAATCTTACCAAGCGTTCAGCGCTCTACATAAGAGTGACCTTGATGATAATTTTTATAGTTATCTTGCTTCGATCCTAAGAACCGATAAAGAAGAGTTTCAAATCCCCCCTCTTACTTTTAGCCCTCAAAAGGCACTCGCTTTTTTTGATCAGTATATCGGAGCAATTCAAGATGGGACACTTCATCAAGGGAATATGGACTTTCTTTTTGTCCCTTTTGTTAAAGGATCAGATCCTCTCTTAAAAAAAGCGGGAGAAACAGCGAGAAGGCTCTTGATTCAGCTGATCTTGGTCAAAGGACATGGAGTAGTTAATCAATTAGATTGTGCTACTTTTGATGAGAGCCGCTCAAAAGTTCCTCTTCAAGTCAGCGACCGGAAAAGAGATCTTGTTTGGGAGATGGCTTCTCAACAACTGCGCGCCTTGAAAAAGGGAGAGGTTTTCTTTGACTTTGATCCTATTGCTCCAGAAGCGGTAGACGTTTTGAAGCAACTAAAAGCATGGGTTCAATTGTTTCCTCTGGATATAGAGAGCAATCGAGACAAATATCTTTCTAATCAAGGAATGAAGACTGAAGAGGAAGTCACAAGAAGAGCAGCAAATGAAGTAGATATTGGCGGAGTACAAGAACGTTTTGAGCAGATTTCTCAAGAGATCCAACTCAATCCAACCGAAAAAACGATTTTGGATGGAGCGTTTCAACAACTTTTAAACCAAGAGATCAAAACAATTTCCCTTCCGGACTTGATGGAGATTCTTGATGAAGCTCTTAAAATCTCTTCCGTTGAAATGAGAAGAGAAGCTCTCCTTGCCAAGGAGATTCAGGATCTAGAAAATACTTTCCAAGTGAGACCTGAGAGAAACCAAAAATTTACTCCCATCTCTTTTCCTGAGGGGACTTTTAACGTATCGGAGACCTTCGCTTTAAATACCTATTTTGCGCCCATCGATTCAGAGCGATCTGATCGTCTTACGAAAGAGATTCCAGATGCTATTAAAAATAGGTTTGTTTCGGATAGTAATGATCCTAGTCTCCATGAGGAATATCGGCAGATTCAAGAAGGGGCCGAGGAAGCAAGGATCCGTATTTCTAGGGAAATCCCCTTTCAAAGAAGGCTTCAAGGGGGTTCTTTAGGCGCTCTTAAAGATAAGGTCAATCGTGAGCTTGATCCAAAAGTGCACGGTTCTATAAAAGGAAAATACCTCCTTCAGAAACAAAAACTATGTGATGAAGCACAAAGCTCTAGATTCACAAATCTCTCTTCTCGTCTACAGGAAATGGCCCAGACCCCAGAACTTTTTTGTGAAGAAGATTGGATGGATGAAGTATTTGATTTGTATCAGCTTGGTGAACCTTCTTTAGACGATGCATTTTGTCAAGATATCGAGCTATTTTTACGTTATGCTACCTATGTCAAGCAGCTTGAAGAAGCTCAGAAATGGATCGGGCAATTAGAGGCACAGAACCCTTCACAAGAAGAAGATGAATTTCAGCTCTGCGAAATCTTAGGGCGTCGGCTCCATCTCACAAGATATACAGACATGAAACAAGACGTCGGTTTGATGAGAAAACTTCTTGTGAGTGAATACAGAATGGGGATGATCCTTAGACAGGGACAAATTGAGACAATTCAGGAGATTCGCAACAATTTTAATGCTTATTATAGTTTAAGGATGGGGGAGGGGAAAACCTCTGGTGTGATCCCTGTGAGTATCGCTCTTTTAATTGAGCAAGGAAAGCTTCCCATGGTCCTTGTTCCTAGAGAGCAGCTCAGTCTGAATCGAGAAAGTTTTGATGGAACAACCCGTCGGGTTTTTGGACTGAGAGCGCGCGTTTTAGAGATAGATCCAGAAAAGATTTCCTCTCCAGCGTATGTTGCAGAAATCTATCTCAACTGTCTTAAAGCATTTAAAGATAATGGATACTTTGTTCTAACGCCTGATCAGCTCACCACGGTGATGAATCTTGTTGAAGATCTAAAAGAGGAGCGGAAAAAATGTTTAGAACGGGCTGCTCAAAAGGGAAGAGAGAAGAAACTCTCTCTTATGCAATTTGCGGACACCGATGAAGGAAAGATAGAGGCCCTTTCTCTTCAAAAAATTGAGAAATCTCTTTTTCACTTAAGAAAGATTGAGCTTCTTTTTGACTCTCAAGGACAGCAACCTCAGGGAATTGAAGTTGCTTTTTTTGCCGATGAAATCGATTCCCTCTTCCATATTACAAAAGAAAACAACCGCGCCATTGGAGAAAAAGTTCCTTTTGACCAAACCGTTATTGAGGTCATATCGACTGTTTTTGATTCCCTCTTAGAGAATCAAAACCTTTGCTCGACTCTAATTGCAGGAAAAAAAATCTCTGAAGAGGGATTAAGAACGTGGGCAAAAAAAGTGGCCGAGAGCCTTCAACTCGGTACTCATGGTGAGCAGACACCATTTATCGACTATCTTTTGGGAAAAAGTGAAACCCTTCCTCAAGGATTAGGTGAGTGGAAAGGCACTCTAGGGCAAAAAAAGATTGCAACATTAAAACTCTTCTTTAGCGCAACTTTTCTCTCTTTACTCCCTTCCCTGCAGTATAAATTTGATGAAGAGGTGGGTCATTTAATTGTCCCTGCAGAGCTTGGAAAAAGTCAGAATGGAGACCGTTTTGGTCAAGAAATAGCAATCATTGCAATTCAACATCTTGGTTATCTTCAAGCCCACCTTTGTCAATCAAAGGGGGAGGCAACAGAAACATTTTTTGCTGAAATCATTGCTACCCTAGCATTTCGAAAGCCTCAGCTTTATCGTGATATGGTGGAAAAGTTCCGGAAAGTACACCATAAAAATCCTGAAGAAAAGGCCCTTGCAAAATGGGTGATTGAAGAGCCCTCATGTGCCCCCTATCGCTTAGCGATTTTAAAGGAGGTATTCGATCGGGGACTGATGAAGCGGTATAAAGAGCAGATCACCCTTCCCGTTCAAGGAGCGGTGAGTGGGCGCCTCTTTGGAGGGGTAACAGGAACACTGAATCCTTACGCTCTCCCAGCTCTTAAAAATCAGCAGCAAAAGGAGAAAGGAACAAGAGGGGTGGAGGTCGAAACCTTCATTAAAGTGGCGGTTTCTAATCCTCAAGGGCTCACTCATCCTTTAGCTTCGTTTGAAGGGGAAAAGATTTTTGAATTTTGTGCTGACCTTCTCAAGGCTCCAGAGAGTACAGCGATCATCGATGAAGGGGGCTATTTAAGTCGAGGACGTTCTATCAAAGAGTCGATAGAGAAGTTAAGTGCTCAGAGTCCCGATACGACCTTCCTCTATCCCGATCGTGTTGAAAATGAAGAGACAAAAGAGGTGTCTACAGAGCTTTTTCTCAAAAGACCGGGTCAACCTCCCACTATTATTAGCAAAGAAGGGGTCAAGAAGTTAAAAGAGAGATATATCACTGTTTTTAGTCCCGAGTATACGCGGGGAACAGATCTTCCCATTCTCAAAGGACAGGTCCATTATTTCCCTTCAAAAGGGACCAATTTGCAAGATATGGGGCAATCCATTTGGCGTGGACGCCAAACAGGGGTGGGCCACTCCCCTCAGAATTATGTTCCACTAGAAGTTTACTCAGAGGGAATGACCCTTTTAGATTTCTTTAAGTGGGTCACAAAGCAAGGAATGGATCAGCAACTCCCTTCTAATTGCAGCGCTGCGCAGCTGAAGATTCGAGAGATTGGAAGGAAAGGGGTCGCAGTGGAGAGAAATCAATTCAGTCCACATGAGAAAGAGAAGGAGCACTGGGATCCTGACAATGGAAAAGAGCTTTATCTTCATATGCGCTTTGATAATGCTCTCCATGAAATTTTCCGTGACTTTAAGATTAAAGGAAAAGCAACTGACTTTAAAGGGGGATATGTTCCGGGGAAAGAGGTGAAAACTCAGGATCAAATCCAGGGCGTTTTTGAGCAAGAAAAGGCACTCCTTCTTGAAAAACAAAGAGCTCTTATAGAAAAAGCAACCTCTCTCTTTTTTACCCTTGCTGTCGAAGGAGAGGAAGATGAAAACCTCTGGAAAAAATTTGAGGGAATTGGGCAAGCAAAAAAAGAAGAACTTGCGGTTCTTCTTGATGCAAAAGGAAGACCTAACCGCTTTAAAGAGACAATGGAGACATTAAACAAAGCAACTAACGATAAAGAAAAAGATCGCATCATAGCTCATCAGTTTTTTGCGATCTTGTTTGGAGATATGTTTGTATCTCAAGGAGAAGATGGCCTTCAACGGATAGGACAAGCTGTCGATCGAATAGAAGAGAGAATGGTCGATTTCTTAGTTAATGAATTAGAAGATAAACTAGGAACGATGAAGTCTCATGAGGAGTTTAAAAAGCTGATTAAAACAAATCTTAATCAGTCGATTGATTCAGGAGCGTCTTTTTCTGATTTGATGGTAGCGTCTACAAAAGAATTTGGAACCCTACAAATTGCGATGAATATGAAAGGACTAAACCTGACTCAACGTTTATTTATTGGTGGACAAGGACTTCTTACTTCAGCATCTAATGCAATTCGTGGGAAAAATGACCCTCGACTCATCGATTCTCATGCAAAAGAGCAAATCACCGAAGAGAATAAAAAAGATCTAGATCTCTTTAAAGATCAGATTCAAAAAGTAAGAGCATTTAAGGAAGAGTGGAAAAATCCTCAAGCACGTCCGATTTTAAATGGACTTAATCGTTTTACAATGACTTATCAAAAACTGACAGAGTTAAGAGGCGTTCTTGATTCAGAAAAAAAGAAGTTCTTAGAAAGCTATGAGAAGGATCATGCAAAGTATCTTCCTCCCAAAATAAAGAGCTCGTCTCTTCAAGGAGGTGTGCGTGAACAGGTCCAGGAACAGCAGCAGCAACAGCAACAACAGCAACAACAAACTTCTGTATCAAGGGCTCAAAAAGGAGAGAAAGTCCCTGTCTTTGCAGAAGGGTTTCAATCATGGGAGACAAAATCTCTTCTCAATCCAACAAATCGGTTAAGTACGAATTTATTGCCGTTCAATAACAACGCAACAACCTTTCTTACTAAGGAAGCCGATAGACTTTTAACAATTCTACGAATTTCTAAAGGAGAGCCGATATGGAAGATTGTGATCAATCCTAATAATGATCTTATCTTGATGACCAAAAATGATTACGCCCTTTTTGAACGTCAAAAATTTCAAGAAAAAGATCAATGTGTTGTCGTTCAGCCAACTAGAAAGGGGCAGTATTTGATTTTGCAAGATGGAGGGAGGCAAGAGGATCTTTTCCGAGAAAACGTTCAATCTTTCATGTCCTCTCTTGGATTTATTGAGGCAGAAGTGTGAGCCCCCTTTGACTTTTTTATAAGTTGGTGGCATGGAGAAACTATGCCACTAACTCAGTTTGATGGAATTGTCTATATCAACTTAAAACGTCGTCCTGACCGGAGAGCAAGCCTCATGCAGGTGCTAGAGAAGCTCC
>Ga0075163_10013273_pt1 | contig 10683 bp, 10 predicted proteins | sample JI1023141ADNA_FD_71478 | JGI IMG/M metagenome (GOLD analysis project Ga0075163, IMG submission 71478) | Wastewater effluent complex algal communities from Wisconsin, to seasonally profile nutrient transformation and Carbon sequestration -... | ecosystem: Engineered > WWTP > Effluent > Algae... | reverse complement strand
TTTCGAACGCCGTTGACCGCGGTCAAGATTCAAAATTTGTCTTGGCGCCGCTGTTCTGGCCCCCATGACCGCCACCCACATCGACAACCACCCCGAGCGCAACGTCATCCGGCTCGAACTGCGGCACAACCTGGTTCTGAAGGACATGGCCGACGAGGCCTGGCATGACCTGGCGGGCCACTTGGTGGTGGTGGACGCAACCAAGGGCGAGCACCTGCTGCACCAGGGCGTGCACGAGATGGAGCAGTACTTCGTGCTCGGCGGCATCCTCAAGCGCGTGGTCACCAATGCCGAGGCCAAGGAAATGATCCTGCGCTTTTCGGCCGAGCGCGACATGGAGACCAGCTACGCGGCGTGGCGCATGAACACGCCCACGCCGTACAGCATCGTCTGCGTCACCAAGGCGCGTGTGGCCAAGCTGCCCATGCCGCAGTGGGTGGAGTTCATCGCCCGCCACGCGAAGATCAAGGAAACCTTCGAATACGAGGTGATGCGCCTGATGAGCGAGGTCATGGCGCACACCATCACGCTGCATCTGCTGGACGCCCCCGGCCGCGTGCACCGCTTCGAGCGCAAGCACCCGGAACTGGCCGAGCGCATCCCGAAGAAGGAACTGGCCGCGTATCTCAACCTGTCGGCCGAGACGCTCAGCCGTTTGAAGCAGCGCGGCAAGATCTGAGGCCGCGCGCCAGGCGCGGCCTTCGGTTCAACGGCGTGCGGTCGGGAAGTGGCGCGCGTCGGACATGGCGTGCAACTGGTTGTCCACTGCACGGACTCCCGCCACGGCTTGCGCCACCCGTTCGGCAGCGGACTTCTCGGCGTCGTCTGCCACGATGCCGCGCAGCGTGACCTGGTCGCCCGCACATTCCACCGCCACGTCCACGGCGCGCGTGGCTTCGTGGGCGTTGAGCGCGCCGCGCACGCGGGCGCTCAGCGCCATGCCCTGCAGCAGCATGCGTGAGGCGTCGGTTTCGGCGAATTCGGGGCGTTGCAGCAGGGTCTTGATCTGCTCCACGCAGCTCTGCACCGACAGCCGCTCGGTGTTCAGCACCATGTCAAACAGCACCGGGTCACCCCAGTGCACGCCGAACTGGTCGTTCATGCGGCTGGCGTTGGCCTGGTCGCTGCGGCGGACTTCGCTTTCGGCCATGCCACGGTCGCTGATGCCCAGTTCGGTCATCAGCCAGTCCACGCGCTTGTCAAAGGGACGCATGATGCGGATGCACGGGATGTGCGGCACCGCGCGCAGCAACTGCGTCGCGCCCCAGCCGCGAATGACCACGTTGCCGCGCGCCGCCGCGTCCAGCACCTCCTCGGCCGTGTAGAGCGCCAGCGCGTGGCGGTCGGTGCGCAGGCGTTCCAGGGCCCCGGCCTTGCCGCCGCGCAGGCGGTTGATCAGGCTCTTGGACACGTGCATCTTCTCGGCCACCCGTTCGGCCACTTCGTGCTGCAGGGTGGTGAGCTTCAGGTCATCGGCCAGCTGTTCAGCGATGTCCTGGGCCAACGAGCCCATGCCTTGCGTGAGTGCAATGACAGCCATGGTGTGCTCCTTTGCTTTCAGTGCGTTCAGTCAATGGGCCGCTGGGCCGCGAGTTCGTCCACCTTGGGTGCGCGCACCAGGGCCAGCAGCTTGGAAAACACCGGCCAGAGCAGCATCACCAGGGCCAGCGTGGTGATGGAACCCACCAGCGGGTTGGCCCACATGATCATCAGGTCACCCTGCGACACCAGCATGGCCTGACGGAAGGAGTCTTCGGCCTTGTCGCCCAGCACCAGGGCCAGCACCAGCGGTGCCAGCGGGTAGTCCAGCTTCTTGAACACGTAGCCGATGACGCCGAAGCCCAGCATGAACCAGATGTCCAGCATGGCGTTGTGCACCGTGTACGCGCCGATGGCGCAGATGACGATGATGACCGGCGCGATGATGGAGAAGGGGATGCGCAGGATGGACGCGAACAGCGGCACCGTCGTCAGCACCACGATCAAGCCGACCAGGTTGCCCAGGTACATGCTGGCGATCAGGCCCCACACGAAGTCCTTCTGCTCCACGAACAGCAGCGGGCCGGGTTGCAGGCCCCAGATCAACAGGCCACCCAGCAGCACGGCGGCCGTCGGCGAGCCCGGGATGCCCAGTGCCAGCATGGGCAGCAGCGCGGCGGTGCCGGCGGCGTGGGCCGCGGTTTCCGGGGCCACCACGCCTTCGATCTCGCCGGTGCCGAACTTCGGGCCCGTGCGCGACATCTTCTTGGCCAGCCCATAGCTCATGAAGGACGCCGGCGTGGCGCCACCGGGGGTGATACCCATCCAGATGCCGACCAGCGAACTGCGCAGAGACGTCACCCAGTACTTGGGCAGTTCCTTCCAGGTCTCCCACACCACCTTGGCGTTGATCTTGGCGGACTTGCCCTGGAACTCCAGGCCTTCTTCCATGGACAGCAGGATCTCGCCGATGCCGAAGAGGCCGATCACCGCGATCAGGAAGTCGAAGCCACGCATCAGCTCGGACGTGCCGAAGGTCAAGCGCAGCTGGCCGGTGACCGTGTCCATGCCCACGGACGCCAGCGCAAAGCCCAGGCACATGGCCACCAGGATCTTGAAGGGCGAGCCCTTGCCCATGCCCACGAAGCTGCAGAAGGTGAGCAGGTAGACGGAGAAGAACTCCGGCGCCCCGAACTTCAATGCGAACTTGGCCACCAGCGGGGCCAGGAAGGTGATCATCACCACGGCCACGAATGCACCCACGAAGGAGGACGTGAAAGCCGCCGTCAGTGCCTGGCCGGCCTTGCCTTTCTGCGCCAGGGGATAACCGTCAAACGTGGTGGCCACGGACCATGGCTCACCGGGGATGTTGAACAGGATGGAGGTGATGGCGCCACCGAACAGCGCCCCCCAGTAGATGCAGGACAGCATCACGATGGCCGAGGTGGGCGACATCGAGAAGGTCAGTGGCAGCAGGATGGCCACACCGTTGGCGCCGCCCAGGCCGGGCAGCACGCCGATCAATACGCCCAGGATGATGCCCAGGAACATCAGGCCGATGTTCATGGGCGTCAGCACGACGCTGAAGCCCTGCATCAATGCGCCAAGTTCTTCCATGTGTGGACTCCGTAAAGGGACTGCAGGCGGTTCAGTAGCCGAGGAATCGAAGCGGTTCGAGCGAACCCTTGAACAGGGGCACCTTGAACCAGACCTCGAACATCATGAAAAACACGGCATTCACCCCACGCCCAGCACCACGCTCTTCAAGGGCGAGTACTTGCCCAGAATGACCATGAACAGGGCGATGTAGATGGCCGAAGCCACGTAGATGCCCAGGAAATTGATGGCCAGCACGTACACCGCGGCCGGCAACAGAACCGAGCTCACCTGGCGCAGCTGCTGCTTGGACACAAAGGTGTCGGTGTCCTTGTTCTTGCTGATGGTGGCTTGGTAAAGGATCCCCAGGCTGGAGATGCAGATGATCAGGCCGATGTAGAAAGGGAAGTAGCCCGAACCGGGCCCGTCGCTCGTCCACTCCGCACCCAGGCGGCGAGCCTCAATGACCACGACCACGCCCATCAGGAAGAGCAGTCCGGCGACGATGGCGTCCATGGTGCAGTTGAGGGCAACGGCGGGACTGTTTTCTGAGTCGTGCGTATCTGGCGCGGACATGCGGCCTCCGTTCGGGCGTAGATAGTCCCGCACAGCGCGGCCGAAGGTGGCTTGCGCGGTGCGAGGCTGCTGCCAGTGGCAGCGGGTGGTTGGGGGTAGAACTCCAGCGCCGCAGGCTCGCCGCGGCGCTGGCAAGGCCTGAGGCTTACTTGGCCAGGAAGCCGGCTTCCGTCATCAGCTGGCGGTGGTTGGCTTCGGCGCCCTCCAGCCACTTGCGGAAATCAGCACCGCTCATGGACGTGGTGTTGAACGCACCCTTCTCCATGTATTCCTTCCACTCTGGCGTGGCGCGGACCTTGTTCAGCAGGTTGTTGTAGTAGGCAATCTGGTCCGGGGTGACGCCGGGAGCCATGAAGATGCCGCGCAGCATCACGTAGTCGGTGGGCACGCCCGCTTCCTTGCAGGTGTGGATGTCGGCCCAGGACATGGTGTCGGTCACCTTGTTCTTGTAGGGCATGCGGGTGTCGTCAAACACGCACAGTGGGCGCAGCTTGCCGGCGCGCCACTGCGCCACGGCTTCGACGGGGTTGTTCACGGTGGAGTTGATGTGGCCGCCGACCAATTGAACCGCCACCTCGCCACCGCCCTTGTACGGCACATAGATGAACTTGGTGCCGGTGGCCTTTTCCAGGCCCACGGTGATGATCTGGTCTTCCTGCTTGGAGCCCGTGCCCCCCATCTTGAACTTGCTGGCGCCTGCGGCCTTGACGGCGGCAATGTATTCGGCCGCGGTCTTGTAAGGCGTGTCGGCGTTGACCCACAGCACAAACTGGTCCAGGGCCAGCATCTGCACGGGCGTCATGTCCTTCCAGTTGAAGGGCACGCCGGTGGCCATGGGCGTGGTGAACAGGTTGGACAGCGTGATGATGATCTTGTGCGGGTCGCCCTTGGCGTCCTTCACGGCCAGGAAGCCTTCGGCACCTGCGCCGCCAGACTTGTTCACCACGACCATCGATTCCTTCATCAGGCTGTGCTTGACCACGATGCCCTGGATCAGGCGCGCCATCTGGTCGGCACCACCACCGGTGCCAGCCGGAATGACGAACTCCACCGGCTTGGTGGGTTCCCAGGCGGCTACCGCAGAGCCAGTGGCAAAAGCGGCTGCCATGGCCACCACGGAAGCGGCGGCGCGGAAGAAACTCTTGCGGGTAGCGGGCTTACCTGACTTCATCATCTGTCTCCTAACGTGTGTGAGGGCGTGGTGCCGGGCGGTTCTGACGCGACCCTTGCGACCGGAACGATCGACGGCATGGTCAGACTTGTGTCCGAAAAAAAGATTGACCGCAGTCAATTCCGAAAAAAAAGCAGATCCCATCTTCCCCTAGGGTCGGACCTGGCCTTTGACGGGCGCATGGGACGCCGCTGCCTATGCTGGGGCATGCACATGACGATTCGCCCCCCTCACAACGCGGCACAGGTAGAAGCGAGGGTGGTGGAGACCCTAGGTAGGCCGCCTCAGGTCGCGCCGCTCACACGCAGGTTCACCGTGAAGCTGGCGCCGCGCTGCGGGCCTGCGCGGTTGGCGGCGCGTATGTCGCCGCCGTAGCGCTCCACCAGCCCGCGGCTGATCCACAGGCCCAGGCCGGTGCCGTCCGGCCGGCGGGTGACAAAAGGTTGGAACAGGCGCGCCAGCAGCTCGTCGGCCAGGCCGGCGCCGCTGTCGCTGACCTCGATCTCCACCGCGTCCTGGCCGACGTCGCGGGTCGCAAGGCCCAGCGTGCCGCCGTCGGGCATGGCGTGCAGGGCATTGACCATCAGGTTCACCAGCACCTGCTGCAGTTCGTGGCGGTTGATCTGCGGCCAGCGCGTGGCGCGGAAGTCGCGTTGCACCACGATGCCGCTGCGCGCCATCTGGTGGCCGGCCAGCACCAGGCAGTTCTCCAGCGCGCGTGCGCTGTCCACGGCTTCCACATAACCGGCAAATTCACCCGGCCGGGCGAACTGCAGCAGTTGCGTGACGATCAGGCGCATGCGTTCGATCTGTTCGTCCACCAGCTTCAGCTCGGCGGCCACTTGCGCGCAGGCCTGCGGGCCCAGCAACTCGCGCAGCAGGTCCAGGTTGCCCTGGATCACCGCGATGGGGTTGTTGATCTCGTGCGCGATGCTGGCCGTCAACTGCCCCACGGTCGCCAGCTTCTCGCTCATCACCAGTTGTTTCTGCGCGGTTTCCAGTTCGCGCGTGCGCTCGGCCACCTTGGCGTCCAGGTGCTGCGTGTGTTCGTCCATGGCGGCCAGCAGCCGGTCCAGGTGGGCGGCCAGACGGCCGATCTCGTCCAGGCTGTGCACCGCCCCCACGCGCGCGTCCAGCGCGCCGCCTTCCACGCGCTGCATGGTGGCTTCCATCTGCTCCAGCGGTCTGAAGATGCCGCGCGCCCAGCGCAGCGACACAAAGGCCGCCAGCACCATCACCGCAAAGAACAGGGCGCCGATGCTGGCCAGTGCGCCGTACTTCACCAGCGTGAAGGGCCGCTCCAGCACGCCGACGTACAGCATGCCCACGCGCTGCCCGCTGCCGTCCGCCAGCGGCTGGTAGGCCGACACGTACCAGTCGCTCACCACGAAGGCGCGGTCCAGCCAGGTGACGCCGCGGCCCAGCACACGCTCGCGCACGCTCTGCGACACCCGGGTCCCGATGGCGCGGCTGTCATGGTCCGCGCCTGCGGCGTTGAAGAGGCGCACGTTGGTGCTGATGCGCACGTCGTCGAGAAAGAGGGTGGCGGTGCCGCGGCTGCCGAAGGGCAGGGCACCTTCGGGGTAGACGATCTCGTTGATGTGGTCGATGAACGGCAGGTTGCGGTTCAGCAGCACGCCGGCCTGCAGGTGACCCAGTACAGACCCCCCCGGCGCGCGCACGGCGCGTGTGGCCAGCAGCACCATGGCGCGGTCTTCCACCGTGCGGGCGGTGGGCGCCGCGTTGCGCGTGGCCACCAGGGGCACGGGCACGCGCTGGCGCAGTTCAGGCGACAGCAGGTCCTGCACGGCCGGCCCCAGCACCTCCACGCTGGTGCGGTCGGGCAGGCCCGGCTGGGCCGGCAGCATGCGCATGAAGTCCAGCTTCTCGCGCTGCGCCAGTTGCTGCAGCAGGGCGGGCGTGTCCGCGCCGCCGGCCTGCAAGGCCTGCAGCAGCGCGGAGGACTCTGCCACGCCAGTGGCGCTGGCGCCGATCTCGCCCAGCACGCGTTCAAAGTAGCCCTGGGCCACGGCCAGGTCGGAGCGCACCTTGGTCACCAGCAGCCGGTCCAGCGCCTCGCTGCCCCGCCACAGCAGGAAGGCGCCCAGCAGCGGCAGCACGCCCAGCAAGGGCATGAGCACCATCACCAGCAGCTTGTTGCGTATGGACAGCCGGGAGAACAGCCCCGGCGGCGCCCCATCGGCCGTCAAGCCAGCGCCCATTCCGCGCAGCGCCGCTCCAGCGTGCGGCGCGAAATGCCCAGCAGCTGCGCGGCACGTGTCTTGTCGCCGTCCACGGACTCCAGCACCGCCAGGATGTGGCGCTTTTCCAGCGTCTGCAGGTCGGTGGGCCCGTCCAGGGCTGGCGCTACCGGCGCGCGCGGCTTGGCCGTGCGCGACAGGCCCTGGTACAGCGCCGACACGTTGAGCGCGCCGACGATCAGCGAACGCTCCACCAGGTTTCGCAATTCACGCACGTTGCCCGGCCATGCGTACTGCTGCAGGTAGCTCATCTCGTCGTCACTCACCTCAATGGGCGGCACGCCCAACTGCGGCGCCAGGGTGGCCACGAAGTGCGCCACCAGGTCGGGAATGTCTTCCATGTGTGCGGCCAGCGGCGGCAGGGTGATTTCCACCACCTGCAGCCGGTAGTACAGGTCGGCCCGGAAGCGGCCGGCGTCCACCTCGTCGCGCATCGGCCGGTTGCTGGCGGCCACGATGCGCACATCGACAGGGATTTCCTGCTCGCTGCCCACAGGGCGCATGCGCCGGTGCTCCAGCACGCGAAGCAGCGTGGCCTGCAGCGGCAGGGGCAGTTCGGCCACTTCGTCCAGGAACAGCGTGCCGCCCTGGGCGTAGACGAAAAGGCCGTCGCGCCCGGCCTGGCCAAAGAGCTCGGCTTCAATCAGCGCGGGCGACACGGTGGCGCAGTTCACCGGCACAAAGGGCGCGCTCGCCCGTGGGCTCAGGCGGTGCAGGGCCAGCGCGGCCAGTTCCTTGCCGGTGCCGGATTCACCGGTGAGCAGCACCGTGCTGTCCACGGCGGCCACGCGGTGCAGTGCGCTCTGCAGACCCTTGATGACAATGCTGCGGCCCACCAGGCCGTCGGCCGCCTGCGTGCGCTGGTGCAGCGCGCGCTTGAGCACCCAGTTCTCGCGCTTCAGACGTGCGCGTTCCAGCACCTGCTTGCAGGCGCCCAGCACCTGGGCCACGCGAAAGGGCTTGAGCAGGAAGTCGCCGGCGCCGGCGCGCAGGGCTTCAATGGCGGTGTCCAGGTCGGCGAAGGCGGTGATCAGCACCACCTCGCTGGCGTCGCCGCGCTGGCGCATCTCCTGCAGCAGCGTGATGCCGCTCTTGCCTGGCATGGTGATGTCCAGGATCACCAGGTCGAAGCGGTGGCGGGCCAGCAGCAGCTCGGCTTCCTCGGCGCTGGCGGCTGCCATCACCTGGCCGGTGCGCGGGGCCAGAGTCTTCTGCAGGAAGTTGCGCATGCCGGGCTCGTCGTCCACCACCAGCACCGCGGCCTGGGGCCAGCTTTCAGTGGGGGCTTGCGGGGCATGCATGGCGGCAAAGTTTAAGCGGCAGGCATGGGCGCGCAGGCTTGGCCACAATGCCCTTCCCGGTGCAACAGCAGGAGCCTGGCGATGACCATCGACGTGGTGCGCGACCGTGCGCAGAAGATGAAGCATGTGGTCCATGTACGCCAGCACGCGCTGGCCGTGGACGAGCCCGAAGCCAACGGTGGCGAAGACCTGGGCCCCACGCCGCACGAGGTGTACGACAGCGCCCTGGGTGCCTGCAAGGCGCTGACCCTGGTCTGGTACGCGCGGCGCAAGCAGATCCCGCTGGAAGACGTGCAGGTCAGCGTGGAGCGTGACGACAGCCAGGAACGCGCGGGCCTGTACCGCCTGCAGGTGCGCTTGACGCTGGGCGGCCCGTTGACCGACGCGCAGCGCGAGGAACTGCTGCGTGTGGCCGACAAGTGCCCCGTGCACAAGCTGATGACCCAGGGCCGCACCGAAGTCAGCACCACGCTGGCCTGAGCCTGGCCGGCCGTGCCGCAGCACACGGAACTCCTGATAGCGGACCATCTGGGCCTGCTGGCCGACGGTGCGGTGCCCTGCGCCGTGGAGGGGCCGCTGCAGCTGATGGACCTGGGTGACTGACGGACGGGCCGCCGGCCTAACGCGCCGGCTGCCCGGCCAGGGTGCGCAGGTCTTCCAGCGTGTTGGCGTTGAAGAAGGCCGCCTCGTCGTCAAACACCACCGTGGCGCAGCGCTGCTGGCCGGTCCACTTGTCGATCTTCCGCTGGCCGCTTTCCAGGTAGGCCACCAGGCTGTCGACCAGGCTGCTCTTGAGCAGGCAGAACACCGGTTGCACCTGCAACTGCCCGCCTTCCATGGACGCGGCCATGGCCACGTCGGCATCTTCAGCCACCAGGGCCTGGGCCAGGCGGGCGGCCAGGTCCGTGGGGAAGTGCGGCGTGTCGCAGGGCACGGTCAGCATGTACGGGGTTTCGCAGTGCTCCAGCCCAGCCAGCCACCCGGCCAGCGGGCCGGGGAAGTCGCCCATCGGGTCGGGCCAGACCTGCACGCCGAACGATTCATAAGCCGCCAGGTTGCGGTTGGCGTTGATCAGCACCGTGCCCACCTGCAGTTGCAGGCGCAGCAGCGCGTGCAGCGCCAGCGGCAGGCCCTGGTGCGTCTGCAGGCCCTTGTCGACGCCGCCCATGCGGGTGCCGCGGCCGCCGCACAGCACCAGGCCGGTGATGTCCTTGGGGTCGATCATCGCGTCAGGCCTCCAGCATGTCGAAGCCCTGGGTCTCGACGGCGATGAAACTGCGCGTCAGGCCCGCCAGCGCGCCGTACACCTGCGCCCGGGGGCTGGCCTGCACGGCGTCGCACAGGCTGTCCAGCCAGGTCTGCACGTGCTTGCGGAAGAAGCGGCGCTGTTGCTCCAGGTTGCACACGCCCGCGTCGTCGCCGGCGATCAGGTAGCGCATGACCTCGAACACGTAGGACACGTGGTCCTCGGTCTCCAGCGTGCTGTCTTCGCGCGTCAGGCCCAGCGCCGCCAGGTCGGTGCGCAGCGTGGCCAGCGGCTTTTCGTTCAGGTAGCCGCTGAGGTGGTAGGAGCCGTAGGCAAAGATCTCGGGCTTGCCCACGCCGACGAACAGCGCATTGAACTCCGCCGCTGCCGCGTCCACGGTGGTGTTGCGCAGGGCCGCCACCAGGTCGTGCCAGGGCGCGGCCAGTGCAGCGCCGTCGACTTCGGACTCGGTGACGGCCACCTGAAACTGCTGCAGCAGCGCCGCGTCGGGCGGTGCCAGCCACAGCCGGGCCAGCAGGCCGTACAGCTCGGCGCGCGCCAGTTCTTCGTGGTCGTCGGTTCGGCCCAGCTCCAGCGAGATGGGGGCAGAGGCGGTGTCGGGTGTGCTGGACATGGGCGGTGGGTCAGGAGGGCAGGCGGTGGCGCGGGGCGTGGGGTCGGAAGCCGCGGCTTCAGAGGTCGGTGATGCGCACCTCGTTGGGGTTGCTGTGCAGGTCGATGACGCGGCAGTCGCCGCACATCTTCAGGCGTTCGGCGGCCGCGCCTTGGAACGCGCTGTGCCCGGCCAGCTTGGTGACCATGTTCTCGATGGCGCGCAGCGTGCCAAAGGGCTTGCTGCAGCGCACGCAGCGGTAGGGCTCCATTTCGGCCAGCACGCGCGCGTTCTTGCGCGCCTTGCCGCTGTCGGCCAGCCACAGCCGCGGCTGCAGCGTGATGGCGTCTTCGGGGCAGGTGGTGGCGCACAGGCCGCACTGCACGCAGTTCTTCTCGATGAACTTGAGCTGCGGCTTGTCGGGGTTGTCGGCCAGCGCG
>Ga0075163_10013270_pt1 | contig 10685 bp, 8 predicted proteins | sample JI1023141ADNA_FD_71478 | JGI IMG/M metagenome (GOLD analysis project Ga0075163, IMG submission 71478) | Wastewater effluent complex algal communities from Wisconsin, to seasonally profile nutrient transformation and Carbon sequestration -... | ecosystem: Engineered > WWTP > Effluent > Algae... | reverse complement strand
CGACCGTACAATCGCTGGGCGACGTCGACGCCAGCCTGGCGGCGTTCTACAGCGAGCAGATGGCGTCGGTCGCGGCCATCTGCGAGATCTCCGAGCGTCGCCTGCGTGACTGGGTCGCCACCCGCCTGATCTCCTCGCGGGGGTTGCGGCTGCAAGTCATGTCCGACGATGCCGGCGACGACGAGATGAGCCGGGTGCTCGCGGCGCTGGCGTCGGCCCATATCGTGCGGGCCGAGGAGCGCCGCGGCGTGCGCTGGTACGAGCTCGCCCACGATCGCCTGGTCGAGCCGGTGCGCCGCGACAACGCGGCCTGGGAGCAGGCGAACCTCCACCCGATGCAGCTGCAGACGCAGCTGTGGCAGCGTGAGGGGGAGCGTCCGGAGTACTTGCTCGGCGACGACGCGCTGCTGCCGGCCATCGAATGGGCGGCGCTGAACGCCGACAGCCTGACGGACCGCGAGGAGAAGTTCCTGGTGCGCTCGCGGGAGCAATCGGAGTACCGCCACCGCGAGCGACAGGCCGCGGCGAGGCTCGCCATCGCCCAGCAGCAGCGGCTGCTCGCCCAGTTCCGCAGCGTCCGTACGCTGCGGATCGTCGCGCTGCTGCTGGTCGTGCTGGTGGTCGCGGCGGGGGCGCTCGCGGCGGTCGCGTGGATGAAGTCCGAAGAGGCCCGACGACAGACCGAGATGGCCATGGCCCGACGTGACGAGGTCAATGCGTTGATCAAGAAGCTCTCGGAGAGCGTGGCGCCGCTGCTCGGCGACCTGCCGGGGACGGTGGAGCTACAGCGCGAGCTGTACGGCCTCATCCGCGAGACGCTCGAGGAGCGAGCGGACGATGTGCTGGAGGATCCCGTGTACCTCAACAACCGGTTCGTTCAGCAGGTCAATCTTGGCAAGTTCGAGCTGGCGCACGGGACCCTCGAAGCCGCGATCGCCGATTTCCGGGCGGCCCTCGTGCTCTCGGACGCGGTCTTGCGACGATTCCCCGATGACCCGGAGATCTTGCGGCGAAAGTCGGTCGTGTTGGTCAACCTGGGCGCCGCGGAGATGCGCCGGGACGAGACCCCGAGGGCCCGCTACTTCTTCAAACAGGCGATGCTCCTGTTGGATCCGCCCGGCCGTTCGGGGCCGTTGTCGGAGGCGATGGAGCGCAACCTCGCCGTCGCGTTGCAACAGTTCGGTGAGCTCGAGGTGCGCAGCGGGGCCGACAGCGTGGCCCAGTCGTATTTCCAGCGCAGCCTCGAGATCGCCCAGTCGTTGCGACAACGCGACCTGGACGAACTCGAAAATTGGCGTCTGCTTGTCAGCGCGAAGCTCCGGCTCGGATGGCTCGAGGCGGGACGCGGCCAGCGTGGTGCGGCGCTGGAGCACTTCCTCGGGGCCCTGAGCGACGCCGAGGCGATGCGCCGACGGTTGCCCCTCAATGCGCAGGTGCTCCGCGACGTCTCGCTGGTATGCGACAACCTCGGCGATCTGACGGTCGAGAGCGATCCCTCGATGGCCCGGGGCTACTTCGATCGTTCACTGGAGATCGCCGAAGTGCTGGCGCGAGCCGAGCCCGACAGTACGCGGTCGAAGTTCGACCTGTTGATCGCCCACATGCAATACCGTCAGCTGGCGGATGAGTATGACGAGCGGCACCTCGTCGCCGCACAGCATCTGCTCGAGAAGAGCACGGACCAGAGAGCTCTCGCTGGGGACCCCAACTGGGAGCGGGTCCGCCAGGGCGTCGCTGCGTGGGAGCGGGAGCTGGCCACCGCTCGAGCCGGTCGAAAGCCAGAGGGATGACGGAGCCAATCATCTGAATACGCGCCCGTGCCACACGGGGATCGGCGTGGGCATCGCGCTGGACTCGTTGGCGTATTGATCGGCGGCGTCTGTTACGTCGGAGCGCAGGCAGGCGGTCTCGGGGCTGCTGGCGGGCTCGCCGAGGCAGACCTCGGTGCAGCCGGCGGCGGCGGGGCGGTGGGGGCGGGACCACCTGGTCCTCGTCGACGTGCTCGGCGAACACGAGGCCCAGGTCGACGACGCGGACCCGGCCCTGCTCGTCGAGCATGGCCATGGCCTGGGCCTCTCGGTGCAGCCGGCCTCTCCGGGCGGCCCCGATCTCGGGCGACATCGGGTGCAGGACCTTGATGGCGACATGCCGGTCGAGTTTCGGGTCGTACGCCGCCGGAGAGCACTCGGGTCTTCTTGTGAAACCGCGCTATCGCGGGCCCACGCGGGCTTCTGTGAGGGGTTAGAAGCGGCTTCTCTGGTTTTGGTGGGGAGGGGCGACTGGATCTACAAGATCGGCGACGAGCCGGGCGAACTCCCTCCGGCGGCTGCGGCGACCATCACTCCACGGTCATCACGTAGTCGCCTGTGGCGCGCATGTACGAGCTCGCCCGCAGCATGACCGGCACGTCCTTGGTCACCGGCAGCGTGATGCATGAATCATGGGTGCCGCCGCCGCAGTCATCGTTGGCGGCGAGCACCACGCCGTTCGTCGGCGAGACGGCCTCGAGGTACGCGTCGAACGCCGTGCTTTTGAGGCGGATCGTGACGTTGCCCGAGGTGGTCGGTACCAGCACGGCCTTGTCGGTGAACCGGCCGACCCGGCCCGGATGGGAGCCGTCGTCGCCGACGAGCCAGCCGACCTGGCTCTCGCCCGGCACGATCACCTGCGAACCGACGACGATACGGTAGGCGCCCGTCGCCGCGGCCGCGTACGACGTCGCGCGGATCACGTACGTCCGGCCCCGCACGGGGGTGAAGGAGGTGCGTGAGTTGGTCCCCAGCTTGGGGTCGTCGTCGTTGTAGGCGACCTGCTCCCAGTCGGTCGTGTCGTACACCCGCACGACCGTGTCGAGCGCGGAGCCGTCCGCGACCATCGCCACGTAGATCGGCGCGGCGGAGGTCGCCGTGACGTACACCTCGTCGAGGTAGCGAGAGGTCACCTGCGGGTCCGAGGCCTGGAGGTTGTCCGCGATCGCCGCCCCGAGCTGCATCGTCGGCACCCGCCGATCGCTCAGCGCGACCGGGATGGTCTGCCACCCGGCCACCCCCGTGAGCGCAAGGTCCGCCCGCCGATCGTCGTTGAAATTTCCGGCCAGCAGCGGGCCGCCCACGGCGGCCCAGGCGGGGAAGCTCGCTAGCGGCAGGTTCGCGTAGCGCAGTCCGCCGCGATGCGACAGCGCGAACGCCACGGTGGTCCAGCTCTCGCCGCCAGCCGCGGCGATGTCGTCGTCGCCATCGCCGTCGAAGTCGCCGGCCGCGAACCGCACGCCCGCGGCGGCGAACACCTCCGCGAAGTTCGCCACCTCGTGGTTGCTGACGTCGAACTTGCCGTCGAGCCGCGAGTACGCGATCGGCACGGTGCTCCACCCGGGGTTCCCGACGAGCGCCACGTCGGCCGCGCCGTCGCCGTTGAAGTCGCCGGCCAGCGTGCGGGCCCCCGACGCCGCCCATTCGGCGAACGAACCGATCGGCTCGTTCTTGGCGGTGAACTTGCCGTTGCGCGTGGACAGGCCGACCGGGAGGCTGTTCCAGCCGGGGACGCCCGTGATCATGAGGTCGTCGTCGCCGTCCGCGTCGACGTCGCCGACGACGGGCTTCGCGCCGGGCGCGTGGATCCACGCGGCGACGTTGTTCGCGGACGCGAGGTTGGTGACGGTGAAGTTTCCGTCGCCCTGCGAGAAGGCGATCGGGATGGTGCTCCAGCCCGGGTTGCCGTAGAGGGCGATGTCGTCGCGCCCGTCCCCGTCGAAGTCGCCGACCAGCGCGCCCGCCGACTCCGCGGCCCACGCCGCGAACTGCCCGACGCCCTTGTTCGTGACGTCAAACGACATCGGCGACCAGGCCATGTTCCATCCGATGGGCAGCGTCGTCCAGCCCGGAGCTCCGGTGAGCGCGAGGTCCGTGCGGCCGTCGCCGTTGAAGTCGCCGGACAGCGTCCGCGCGCCAGGTGTGGCCGCGTACTGGGCGAAGGTCGCCGCAGGCTTGTTGGCGACGACCATCGCTCCGAGCTGCCGCGCCGCGTCGAGGATCGGGATGGCCCGGTTCGCGTGGGCATGGATGTCGCTACCGTTGCCGGTGTAACCGCTGTTGACCGCCGCGATCGACCCGCCGCACACGACCGGCCCGCCCGAGTCCCCGGGGCAGAGGTTGGCGCTGGATCCCCAGCTGATGTCGACCTGCTGCAGCCACCCGCCACCCTGCTGGGTGGTGCGGTCCTGGCAGCCGCGTCCGTACATCACACAGGCGGCGCCGAACTGGGGCGGGGCAGACGAGATGCGCAGCGGAGGGGTGGCCACCGCCGGCTGCGCGAGCTCCACGATCGCGAGGTCGTTCTCGTAGCCCGTCTGATTCGGGAACGGGTTGAGACCCTTGTAAACATACAGCCCCGCCGCGTTCACGGTGTCGCCCGCGTGGAGGAAGGAGCCGCCGTACGAGCCCGTGTTAACGATGCAGTGCGCTGCAGTCAGCACGAATCGCCGGTCGACGAGTGTCGCGGTGCAGTTGGGCAGCCCGCCGACGGCAGGCTTGACGGCGGCGGTGCCGCCCAGAAGGCGCTCTTCGACCTCATCGTCGGTGAGCGCTTCATCGTCGAGCGTCTCATCGTCGTCGAACTCGTCGCACGCGACGAACGGCACGGACAGGACCAGGGCAGCAAGGAACGGATGGGAGATGCGGGTGAACATGATGGACCTTCAAGAGCTTTCGGTGGAGTGTCGAATCCCGGCACATGCGGGACACCCTGATAGCGACGCGACAAGGCCTCGAGCGTCTTACGGGGCTATTACAGCCGTCCGGGGCCCGCTCGTGCGGTGCGTGGTCCGCGGATGCCTGCCGCGGCGGCCGCTTACAGGTCGCCACGCGTGGCCCGTCTTGCTGTTTGCCGCCGAGGACGCGCCTCACATCGTGCGCGCGTACAGCGGATGCGGACCCAGCGGCGCAGAGACGGCACGATCAGCCTGGGCGGCGTGCGCTTCGAGTTGCCCTTGCGGAAGATCCTCGCGGTCGGCGCTCACGATTCCTACACGTGCGGACCGAATGTCGCCGTCATTCGCGGGTAGTTGTCGCTCCAAGTTTTACGCGGCGTCGGACTGCGTGGTTTCGCGCTCCTGGTTGGACGTGACGAGGGTCAGGACCGCCGTGGTATACACCAGAGAGTGCGGCGCGCGCTCGATGTCACACCTGTAAGAACACTCGGGTTATCGCTCGACCGAACTGCTGGAGGTCCGCAGCCAGCGAACGCGGTTCAAACAGATCTTCGTAAAAACATTAACACTGTTGGCCGGCACAAGCGTATCCTGGTGAACTGAGCGTGTGACGGTCGCGTCCTGCTCGTGTGGGATGAACGCGTAAAGAGGACGGGCGATGGTGACGGATATTCGACTCGAGGATACAAAGATCGTGGCTGAGGGACAACTGCACGTTCCGGACGATGCGTTCGTCCCGATCAAGATCTATGTTCCCCCCCCTGCAGGACCGGTCAAACCTGGCGACGAGCTCAAGGCCAGGACGGGTTCGTACCGGACCGAGATGACCGCGGTCGGCAAGGAACTGTCGAACCTACACAACGATCTCGCCGCGATCAAGACCCAGATCGTCGCTCTCCGGGTTCAAGCGACGATCGTCGCCGATGCACCTCACTATACGCAGGACGGTTGGTTGTGGTGCGCCAGTTGCTCGGGGCTGCATTTCTCCCCGAACTACACCAGCGGCGTGTGCGCGAAGGACAACGTGACTCACATGACGGTGAACAGCGGCCGGTATGTGCTGTTCCCGAACAAATCCCGCTACGACGGTCAACCGGGCTGGACGTGGTGTCGAAAGTGTCAGGGCCTGTTCAACGCGGGTGACGGCAGCAAGGGTGTGTGTGCGGCGGGCGGCGCTCATGATGACCAGGGCTCCCCCAACTACGTGATCCCCTACGACAAGAAGCTCCCGGATATACAGTCGCAGGACGGTTGGCGCTACTGCGCCAAGTGCCATCTGCTGTTCCATGGAGCCACCGTCGGCGCCTGCCCCGGCACGGGTGGCCACAGCGCCATCGGCGCCAACTACGTCCTCGCGCACCGCTGACGCCTGCCGGTCATAGGACATCAAGGAGCCGAGTCGCATGACGATCTCATTGCGCGCCCTGTCCAAGGGAGTCTCTGGTAACTGGGTCGCGCCGATGACGCCCCGCGACTCGTATCCGCAGATCACCGTTCATAACCCGAACGCCGCCGCCGTGGCGGTTATCGTCATCATCCTCGACTCCGCGGGTAATACAATGAACAGGGCCGTGGTCGACCTGGCGCCGAGCGCGAGCAGTCTGCTCGACCCGAGGTTGTTTCCAAACAATCACTCGACCGTCTATCTGCGCTGTGCGAGCCCCATCTTCCCGGGCGGATACATCCAGAGGTTCGCGCCCGCGTATACCGACTCCGACGGAGAGATTGACGCCGCGCCTCGGCCCGGATCAATATCCACACCCACTCGACGACGAATAGCGAGGGTTCATGCCAGTCAGCCTGCGCGAGACTCTGATCGGATACGGCGCCACGGATCAGGGCCGCGGCCTCTCGTGGCGCGGTTTGGAGCGCTACGAGCCGCGGACCGACCTGACTCCGGCGCTCGCGGCCTGGCGCGCGCGCGCCACCCCGCATACCGGCCTGAGGCTTCTCGCAGACGCGCGCGCTTGGCCCGATGAATGGGCGCCGCGAGATCCGATCACCTTACCTCCGTACCTGGACTACCCGAGCAACTGGAACGGCATCGGCGACTGGAACGAGACCCAAGGCGTGGCGACGGACGGAACGTACTGGTACTTCACGTCCGTACATCAAAATTTTCAAATGGGCCTGCCTCCGAAGAAGGTTAACGTCGGCGCGAGCGTGCTGCGCCGACCGCTCGGCGCGCTCGACGTGCCCTGCGATCTGTCGATCAACGTCCCTGCGGAGTTGGAGCGGTCCCACGTGCATTTCGGCGACCACGACTGGTGCGCAGGTTTTTTGTACGTGCCGCTCGAGGGCGACGACGGCGGCGGCTTCCCGCACAAACTGGTGATCTACGACACCCGCGACGGGCTGAAGCTGAGTCGGTGGCTGACGATGCCCGCCGATCAGTCGAACTTCGCGTGGTGCGCGGTCCGGTCGGCGGGCGGCAGCGTGTATCTCTACACGTCGTCCACATATTACGATGTCGACAGACTCCGCGTGTATCTCCTCGAGCCCGATGCGCAAACGCCCACCCTCCTCGGCGATCTCTCGCTGTTGAACCCCGACGGTTCGCGGCTGGTCGTCCACAACATCCAGGGCGGCGTCATCTCGTCGCGCGGGCACATCTATCTGGTCGACGACAAGGACTCGGTGATCCACGGGTTCGACCTCGTCGGTGGCAGACGACGTGCGCTGTTTCGGCTGTATCGTGACTCGAGCGCCCATGAATTCGAGGGTTTGACGCTGCTGAACCACTCTTTCGGGCCCGGCCAACGACATCAGCTCCACGTCGTCATGCTAGACAACAACGTGGGCACCGACGACGTGTACTTCAAGCACTACGGGGTGCGCGAGGCCGACATCGGCAAGATCTGAGCGATCCTCGGCTGGCAGGTGAGCGACGAACACGCCGTGCGGACTTATCAGGTGGTACCGCGTCGCGCGCCAGGGCCCCTCGGAAACCGATTCTGCGAGCTCCTGCACGTTGGGGTATTCGGCCATCACGATGGCGAAGAACTGGCCGAACTGCTCGCAGGTCTCGTTGATGTGGCGGGGAATGACAGCGGATTTCATCCCTGGACAAGTGGGCGGCGGGGGCGTAAGAGTCTGTGATGCCGACATTATCGCTGCGTGACGCCTGGAACGCCTCGGCGGTGCCGCGCACCTCGCTGGCGCACGGGCTCCGGGCCGCCGCAGTCGCGGGTCGGGACGCCTTCCCCTTTCGATCGCTCCGGCGGCTGATCGGCAGCCTGCGCGCGTCGGGCGGGATCGTGGAGACCGGCAAATACCCGGACGACACCGCGGTCCCGCGTGGGCAGGGCGCCGACCTCGACGGTGAGGTCCAGGGCATCGCCTACGACGAACACTACCTGTATTTGAACACGACGGACTCGCTCTATAAGGTCGCGCGCAGGCCGACCTCCCCGCCGACGGAGATCCCGGCGGCGCAGCGTCAGGAAGTGAACCTCGAGGGGTACACCTACGTCGGGCGCTGGCAGCTCAGCAGCGGCGCGGGTTATCTGCCGAACATGCCGATCGTCACGCCGCTGGGTACGCACACGCTGCCGCGCAGCCCCGGACCCGGGCCGGAGCCGGAGTACGGCCCGGAGCACCTGAGCGCCCCGACGATGTATCAGGGCTTCCTGCTGGTCCCCGCGGAGGGCGTGCCGTCGAACGCCGAGGACGAGTTCCCGCGCCTCTCGACGCGGACTGACGGACCGCCCGGCCGATACCAGTGGATCTGGGTGTTCGACCGGCGGACGCTCGGGTTTGTCGGGCGCTTCGGGCTCGACGCGGCGGAGTCGGGCCTGAAGACCAGCCTGTCGTGGATAAGCGCCGACGAGGAGTCCGGTCTGCTGTACGCCTCGAGCTTCGGCGACGTGAAGGGTGAGATCGTCGATGTGGCGGTGTTTCGCTTGCCCTCCCTGGCCGCACTCCGCGACGTCGCGCCCTCCGAGCGGCCGGCGATCGAGGTCCAGCACCACGCGAAGCCGCTGGTCTGCGCCTACGTCGGCAAGATACCCCTGCTCGACGGCGACGGCAGACATCCGCGCATTCGCGCGGTCCAGGGCGGCGTCGTGACCCCCGGCGGCCGGCTCTACCTGAATTTCAACAAGTCCGACAAGGACCCGGACGATCTGGACAAATGGGTCCTCGGCGTCCTCGAGTTCGACCTGCTCTCGGGGCGCGCCACCCACTACCTCGGGCTGGGTCATTATGATGATTGGGGCATATGGCTGCAGGGCATGGCGACGATCGACGGTCGGCTGTACGTCCTCGTCTGGGACCACGATTACAGCTCGGTGAACCAGTATACGGTCGTCCACTGCGCGTCCGCGAACGGGATCCCGCTGTAGACCGCCACACGCACCGCCGCTGGTGCCGCTGGTCCTGTCCCCCTCCCCGATTATACGTACATGACCACGCAGTATGCTGGTCGCGCGCGCGGCCGACGGCAGCTACCGCACGATCGGCCTCGAGACCACGAGCTCCGGCGGCGGCGGCGAGCAGCTGTGCTACGACGTCGCGGCCGACAGCGTGGTCTATCGCCACGACGGCGGCGCGACGGCGTGCGTGCTCAGGATCGGGTGGACGGGGTCCGACGCGCTGCCGTCGAGCACCACGAGCGCGTCGCTCGTGATCGCGGGCGGGGAGGAGCTCCGCGTACGGCCGGGCGACTGGCGGCGGCTTGCAAATACCTGCCGGGGGTGACGGACCTGGCGTTCACGGTCGACCTGCAGGGCAAGGTCGCCTTCGCGGCCCGGTTCGACCCGCGCCTCGGGGGTCGCGGCACGACCACGCTGATCGTTCGGTCGCTCTGATCGGACCCGGCTCGCCCGGTGGATCCGCGGGCGGACCATCGGGCTCCCGTCACGGCCGCGGCGACCGCGCTCAGCGCACGCGGATGACGGTGACCCACCGCTGCGGTAGCGTATCGCGTGGCAGTCCTCGCACGGTCCGGACACTCCTTCACGCTGCCGGATCGCTGCCTCGTCGGGCGCTCGCGGGCGTGCGACCTCGTGGTGACCGCGCGCGACGTGTCCGGCCAGCACGCGGTGCTGCAATGGACCGGGCTGCACTGGCAGCTCCAGGACCTCGGGAGCCGCAACGGCACGCACGTCGACGACGTGGCGGTGGTCGTCGGCAAGCGGGCGATCGTCCCGCTCGGCTCGCGGATCCGGTTCGGTAGCGAGGAGACGTGGACGTTCGCCGACGCGGGTGCGCCGCAGCTGATGGCGGTCCGTGCGGACACTGGCGAGACCCGGGTGGCGGAGGGCGGCCTGCTCGCCCTGCCCGACGCCCAGGATCCGACGGCATGCATCTACCAGGAGCCGGCGGGCGTCTGGGTGTGCGAGCGCCGCGGGGAGCCGGTGACGATCGACGACCGGGCGATCCTCCCGGTCGGTGAGGCCGCCTGGAAGATCTACCTGCCGACCGCCTGTCAGGCGACGTCGCAGGACGAGGCGGGCTCGGTGCACGTCTCGGGGCTACGCCTGCGCCTCGTGTTCCGCCGGGACGAGGAGCAGATCGAGGCGTTCGCGTTCGCGGGGGAGCGGCGCCTCGACCTGCAGGTGCGGGCCCACAATTATCTGTTGCTGCTGCTGGCTCGGCGGCGGCTCGCCGACGGCGACGCGGGCCTGCCGGACGCCGAGCGCGGATGGATCCGTCAGGACGACCTGCTGCGCATGATGAAGATCGACGAGAACCACCTCAACATCACGGTGCATCGCGCGCGCGCCCAGCTCGGGCGCGCCGGCGTGGCCGACGCGGCCGCGCTCGTCGAGCGGCGACCCGGCGTCCGCCAGCTGCGTATCGGCATCGGCGCCATCGAGCTCGCGCCGCAGGACGACCCCGGAGCCGCGGGCCCGCGGCGGTGACGGGGAGTCGCCCGCGCTCGCCGGGCAGGTTTACAGGTAACACAGCATCGGCGGCTCATCGACGCAGAGGTGTGTGTCGGGGTCGCAGACGAAGTTCGCGGCGCAGCCGTCGAGGA
>Ga0075163_10013269_pt1 | contig 10685 bp, 13 predicted proteins | sample JI1023141ADNA_FD_71478 | JGI IMG/M metagenome (GOLD analysis project Ga0075163, IMG submission 71478) | Wastewater effluent complex algal communities from Wisconsin, to seasonally profile nutrient transformation and Carbon sequestration -... | ecosystem: Engineered > WWTP > Effluent > Algae... | reverse complement strand
TCTGATCCAAACTTATACAGATCTTTATCACGAGCTAATTTAGTTAAAATCGTACTTGATGGAAAAGTAGCTAATCCATACTTTTCATGGATATCTTTCAATCGTTCGTCTAATAAAACTTCTAACTCATCAATAGGAATTTGATTTTCTTTCTGTTTATCAGTCATTACATTATTATCGCGATTAGCATTCTTTTGAATACCTAACTCATTATATAACTTTTCATATTGATTAAATACCTTCTTGCTTACCGTATTTGGATTTAATTCCAAAGCCTTCATAATAGAACCCATACGAGTATGCTGAGTACCTACATTGTCTGTATCTTTTACACGAGCTAAAACTGTTTTAGTATCATTAAGAAAGCTAAGATCAGTTGCTTCACGATCAATTGATTTTAAGAATCTAATACGATTGCTAATAGTAGATGCTGACTCAGTAGAATTATTAAAATATTGTTCCATGATTGAATGCGACTTTACTGTATTATATATTTATATTATTTATATCAGGATAACTAATCTTTGGTAGATTTGATTAATAATTTACTCGTATCAATTGGTTTCGATTTATTTTTATTGACTATCTTAACGATTTCCTTGGCTAATACAGTTTCATTTGGTTTATTTAACCCAGTACCTTCTTTTAAGTCATCAACGTTATCTTCTTTAAGTAATTGTTTTTTTAATTGTTTTAGTCTCCACTTTGGCATGATCAGTTTTAATTTTATCGCTTATATACTATTGGTTTTTTTACTTTTTTAGCTCGTGTAAATTCAACTTTTGATTGCGATTGTGGTTCTAAATGCTTTTCTAAAATAGTAATACGTTCGTTTACTAATTGCAAAGCACGGTGCAATAATGGTATTGTAGCCAGTAAATTAACGATTAATTTTGTATCTGATGGAATTGTAATTGTTTCGCCCTGACCGTCAATCAATACTTGCTCATCCATTGGTTCATCAGTTTGAGTAGAACCTACCAATACACTAAAGCGATTTTTAACGAGCTCTTGAGCGCTATAACCATAATGCAAATTTTTATTTGCATTTTTATAACTAAATACAATTGGTTTTATTTTTGTTATGAAATCTAATGCTAATTGATCATCGATTTCATTTATATTCTCTTTAAATCTAACATCAGAAGTACAGTCAATCTCACCCGTAACGACGTAAATCCCACCATCTGATCGAATTGAGAAGGCTCTGTTAGTGAATGCTGTTGCGACTCCAGATCCCACCGTTGAAAGCCATCCAAAGGTAGCAGCAGTTGTTTGATTCGCAGTTGTAGACACGTGTAATGGACAAACTGGCGATGTCTGCTGAATACCAACATATCCATTAGCGCTTCGAATATACAAATTATTGTTATTAAATCCAATATCTCTATATGAACCAGCGCTATAATTATAAGCAAATACTGATCCGTGACCTCCTGCGTAATGGAGGTGAACGCCATCTCCATACGAGCCCAGGTCGGCTGTGTCATACCCAAATGCGTGTACTCCGGCACCACTAAACATATTACGTTGACTAACAACGTTACCATTTCCCTGAATGTTAAAAATATTAGCTCCTAACTGCGTTGGCGTACCCAGACCAGAACTTGAATTATAATAAAATTTATGCCCTCCACTGCCAGCTGATAAATATTGCAAAGCACTATTATTTGCTCCAAACCCATATGAAGGAGATAAATTATTAGCATTGTATAAACATAAAATAATATCTGCAGCGGTATTTCCAAAATATAACCTAAAATTGTCTCCTGTTGTAGACGGGCAGGGGTAGCCTGAAAGTGATAATCTAGGTCTAGTATTCTGTCCTGCCGTACCACTTGGCCAAGTAGAATCAAAACAATATTGTAAATAAGTTTGATATGTAGGAGTAGCTAATGGATTGTTCGTTGTTATTGTAAATCCACCTTGACTATCTGAGCTCAGATAGGCATATCCGTTTGCATTATTAATTAATCCTAATTGAGTTCCAAAAGATTGAATATTAACTCTTGATGGAGTTGCTGGAGGTGTATTAATATTAACAGTTCCTAATAAACTTGTAGTTGTACCACTAAAAATCGCACAACTAGTCTCAGTATTTGAATTATTTAAATTACCAATAATTACAGATTGATTACCATAAAGAACTGGGCCGTCTTGATTAGCTGATGCCCAACCATTGCCTGAATTCCAGTTAGAGTTTTTTGAATACATAATTCCTGAATCAGTATTTGAAGCATTCTGTCCTTGAAAGTATATGGCATGATTATTTAAGCAAATCGCTTGATTACTAACAGAATGACTTGTAGCGTTATTATTGATCGTGTTACAATTGTAATATGAATTATTTAATATTGCTTTTGATGCATATAATCCTCCTGATAGTTGAAATGCGTTGCTTGTAGACGTTGTTGAAACTGCTGTATTAAAAAATTTAGTAATGCCAGTATTAGTAATAGTATACATATATCCGCTATTATAAAGATAAAAGCTATTTGGATTGTTTGCAGTTGAACCACGTGCTCCTAACTCCCAAGTCTGGTTATCTGTTACTAATAGTAACTGAGATAATGAACTCGATGATGTACTCTGTATAGTCAAATTAGGCAGCGTAGCTTTGTTGATCAAAATATTACTATTACAGAGCACATTATCGCAAACCAACCGATAAGCACTGAAAAGGCTTGTAGCGCCATTTAGAACCAATACGTTGTTAGTAGGCGAAGTTAACGAGCTTAGAGTCATAGCATTTACTAGTGAGCCAGCAAATGTCGTATAAAAGTTTAATTGTCCTTGTTGGAGACCAGAACTATTCTGTTGAATAACAGCATCAATAGCGCCATAATCAACTGTATTATTTATACTATTAGGCATTTGAAATTTTAATCCAACTCCAAATGAATTATTTGTTGGAGAACCAGATGATAATAAATGTTGAATTTGCAATGGATAATTGATTGTTCCAGTCAATGTATTTGTAATTTTAGAATTCATAATCGTTTCTGAATTAATCGTTGCTGATGATAAACTACCTGATAATATTGTATTTCCACTTACTGCTAAATCACTTCCTATATATACCTTTTTGGCGACAGCCATACCTCCAGAAGTAGTAAAAGAACCGCCATTTGTACTACTTGTAGCATCAGTTGATAACCCAATTCCAATACCGCCACTTAATAATAATGCACCAGTAGATGATGAAGTAGAAGTTGTTGTATTTGTTGATGTTTGAATACCACTTAAAGTAAACGTAGTTCCAGTTAATGTACTAGCTGAAATAGTTCCAGTTGCTGTAATATTTCTAAAATTTGTAATATCACGATTAGAGTCAACGATAACAGCTTTACTTGCTGATATAATCCCTGGTGTTACACCATATAGTAACGATAAATATGCAACACTGCTATAAGGCGCATATAGTAGATCAGCTTGTGATTTTGTTAAAAATCCACCGCTAGAAAAAGCGTTGGTATTGAAGATAGCACTGTTAAACGTCGGAGGTAAACTATTCATTGTTTATTAACGATCTTTGACCTATATTAGAACTCGTAAATAATTTCGAAGTTATTACGAATGTTTCGCTTTTGGGAATCAATTAGCATAAATTGCATTGGAACCTTTGTTATCGTATTGTACAAGTCCTCTAGCTGATCTATTGATAAGTTGATAGAAAATTCACTTAGTACTAATCGCAAATCGCGTTTAATCATACCTCTTCCTAACGCTATGTAATTAACATTCTGTCTGATTAACTTCGGAGACCCAAAGAAAGATTGTGTAATGTAGACGGAAGAATAACCTAATTTGCGTCCGCGGATGAACATCTCTCCAATTTTATTATTTTTGGTTAACACCATATCGTCGAATACAACTAGACCATTTTCACCCTTTGGCATTTTTTCAAATTCAGGAACGTTTCCACCATAATGTATTTCAACGCCATCTTTCAATCGATCTAATAAATGAGAATAAAGCCTTTCCTCTTCTTTTGTGATGATAATAATTTTATGGAATGTATTACTCATTTGAAATATCATATTCAGTAAAAAATTTGATTTACCTCCACCACTAGATGTGCATATTAACATTCTCATTGGGAGTTCAATTTTATGCTGTTCATAATTAGGGTTATGAATTTTAATAGATTTAAGACTTTCATAAAAATTGATATTCATTATTTATTTATCGTTTATATTATAAGCAATCAAAAAAAATGAGTTTTCCACTTGTAATAAATAGTTCTCATCGACAATCTAATAACACTTACACTGTTCCGTTAGCTACAAATACTGATTTAAATAGATATGAAGTTAGCGTTGGTAACGGATTTGTATACTACAGTTGGTATAACATCTCAGCTGCTCAAGGTAATAATAGTTTTCAATTAATCATTCCAAACTCTGGTACAACTACCACTGTTACATATACGATACCTGATGGAGCTTATAACATTTCAACATTAAATGAATGGCTTGAAAAACAATTAGTAAGCGGTGGATACTATTTACGTTATGCGGGTGATGCATCAAATGTAACTACTGGTGCTGTTCGTCAAGCAAATATTTATCCATGTAAATTTCAAGTTAATCCTGCTACATATTCTGTACAATTTATCGCTATTAGTTTACCAAGAACTGCTGACCTAGTTGCACCTACTTTTAATGGTTATGTAACAGGCGGATTTACACTACCAACATCAGCTAATAAAAGCGCTCAACTTATTGTATCAGCTACTAATTCATTTGGATCTATTATTGGTTATGCTGCAGGTACTTTTGGTAGTGGTACTGCTTCTAGTACAGAATATACTGAGAGTACGTTAATTCCAAATGTAAATCCTATTAGTAGCGTTGAAATGCGTTTATCTTGTGTGTCGAATATCATATCGCAAAACTCTCAACTATTACATGTGTTTACTAATAAAGATGCTCGGCTAGGAGAAATTATTGATATCAGTCCTATACAATTATCGTTTATTCCTTGTGTAGGTCAACATAGAAATCTGACGTTGAGTTTTTATGATCAAGCTGGTCGTATATTAAATATGTTAGATTCTAATATCGTGATTAAACTTGTTTTTAAACCGAAAAATTTATCTTAATAAATATAAGTAAGCAAAGCTTTCTAATAGATAATGAGCTTTCCAATTATTATAAACAGTTCTAACTATATTAGTAATAACACATATAGAGTAGAACTAGCTAATGTAATCGATTTAAGTCAATTTGAAGTATCCGTAGGTCAGGCATATTTATATTACTCATGGTACAATATATCAGCTGCTTTAAACAATAATAAATTTCAAATAACTTTCCCAACATCAGGAGCATCAGTAACTACTACGATCACAATCGAGGATGGGGCTTATAATATTACAGATTTAAATAATATATTACAATTTTGGTTTATCTCAATGGGATACTATATCGTTAATGATGTAACCGGCTATTATACGTACTATGGTGCCTTTCAAATTAATCCTACTGGATATAGCGTGCAATGGATAACAACTCCACTTCCAACAAGCTTACCGGCTGGATATACATCTGGTGGGATGACCTTTCCAGTTAGTGCTAATCAACATCCACAATTAACAATATTGTCATCTAATGCATTCAATAAAATTATTGGATATTCTGCTGGGACATATCCATCAGTTCCTACAAATTTAGGGGTTCAAACAACTGAAAGCACTACTCCACCGAACGTTAGTCCTATCTCAGCTATTCAAATGCGTTTATCGTGTTGTTATAATCCATTTAGTAGCAATAGCACACTAATTCATGTTTTTAGTAGTCAGGGCGTAGGTATCGGAGAATCCGTAAATGCATCGCCTATTCAATTACAATTTGTTCCATGTATTGGATCACATAAAACAATCACATTACAGTTCTATGATCAGGTAGGACGCGTTTTGGATCTACTTGATCGGAACATTGTTATTAAACTAATCTTCCGTAAAAAAAATGAATTAACTAATATACAAGCTAATGAAGCCTCTAATTAAACGATTAAAAAATCAATTTTATATTAAATACTATATGCGGAAAGCCGGCAATGATTCTCCTGATATAAAAAAAGAAATCGATGATATCCTCATTAAATTAGAAAAGCTATTAAAATAAACTTACTTTTTATATTTTTTTGATTTGCGTTTTCGTAAACCAGATGCAGTAAAAGCTATTCTATCTTTATATTGCTTCCTCAATTGATCCATCTTTTCCTCAGAGATAGCTCCTTTTTTATTAATATTAGCTGGCAATGGTATTCCAGCATCTGAAAATTCCTTCCTAAGAGTATTCGACCTCCCAAGGATATCACCACGACTAGCCGTAGTTATATTTTGATATTGTAAGTTATTTTCAGATGATGCGGTCGTTGCAGTTGTTGAATCGATATATTCTGGTTTTATAATAGATTTTTTAGCAAATCTTGTAAGCTTTCTATTTTTTAAATCAGCTTCTAATTCATTCTTCATCGGCTTATCCATTAAAGTATCTTTATTAACATATCGATTATCTGCATTTCTCAAATTAGCTGCATTTCTCAAATTAGCTGCATTAACCTTTTGCTCTAATTCTAGTTGAAAAGGTGATTTAGTTTTAACCTTTTCAATAATTTTAACTGGTTTCAAATTATTTAAACTACGTAAGATTTCATCTTGTAACGCATTACTAACTTTCCGATTTTTACTAATTTCATCAAAATTTTTTTTAACCTCCTGTTCTAATTGAGTTATATTTAATTTTTTATTCATATCCTTACGTTGCTGTTTTGCTAAAGCTGTGCTTTTAATCTCATTAGTTAATGCTTTAATTAATTCTGTACTAGTTGGTTTATCCTTATATAAACTTAAAATAGCATCAACTGTTTGCTTTCGCTCGGCTTTTGTTTTAATAACTGGTACTTCTGGAAAATCAGGCAATAATTGACCTGTAGCTTTAAATCGATTTCTTAAATTATTTTCATATTCACTCGCAGTCATTGGTTTATACTGATCTCGAGCAACTTGTACAACTGGAGCAACTTTTTCAGGAGGTAATAGCTTTTGAGCAATACTATCCTTGAGTGTTTGCTTCATCATTTCAATTTTATTTTGAATCTCAGCACGCGACAATTGCATTGCTTCTCCTTCTTTAACAATCTGGGCTTGAGCTAATTGGTATTGATTGTTTTGATTTTGTAAATCAACTCCTTTCATATACTCTTTCATATGCTTTTCTAATGAAGCATAATATAATTTGTTTGCCATGGTTACTTATATTAGACATGTCTTTAATAGTTATTTTTGATAAAAATATTAAAAATATTATTACCATAAATAGTCGATAAATGTTTTTTTGATCACGGAATGTATTGCTATTGTTTTCTTATATCAACCTTTAGCTCTAAGTATATCTAAGCACTAGATAGTTGACACTGACCTGTACTAATCACCCAGCGTTTTTCATAAAACACAATAGCAATAACTTTCATATCAAATGCGGACGATGGATTAGTAAAAGACACTTGAATGCTCTTAGAGCTACCATCTTCGCTGTCTAGCCTTCTAGAGAGATCAACTGTATAATAACGATGATTTTGTTCCCATAGCTGCTGTGATAGCAATCCAGACGTTTGGCCGGGAAGTTGTGCTCCACCTACTCCAAGTTGAGTTTGCTCTTCTACATACTGTTCATAATCAAATTGAATCGGATATTGGTACATCGGTTTATTCGAAACGTACACTTGTAAATTACTTAACCCAGCGAACGGTCCGGAAGTGGCTGGAGCGGAGTCAAATGGACTCTGTTCCGGATTCGTTAGTGTCGAGAGGCCCCCTAATTTCTGCCACATCGGTAAAAGCACTAAGCGACGAGGATTAGCAACACCCGATGTAATCGTATAATTAATAGTAGTTGATGCTGCTGCAGTAATTGGATTGATAATTTTTTCCCAAGTAGTAAAGAATTTATTGCTTTGGGTTAATGCAGAATCGGTTTTTGGGTTAGCGATGTAATAAGGCACGAGGAGACGAGCATTCGTAATTAAGGGGCCAGAACTAGAAATAGCTCCTGTAGTTGTAGCATCAACTGTACCTGTAATAGTTACTACTGGAGCCGTCGTTGCATAATTTCCTAGGAGGAGACCAGAAGAAGAGTTATTGATAAGGAAAGGCGTAGTTCGTCCAGTTAGTGTACTAATACTAACGTTAGCTAAAGTAGCTGCTCCTGCAGTTCCCGTTAAAGCGACTGACGCAGAGTTAAACGATAGATAGAGGAACCCTTTTAAATTCTTAACCATTGGAAATTGGTCAATATCGCAAAGATCCTTGAGGCGTACAGTCGCCATATAGAAAGCGCTTTGAATAACAGTAGCAGCTGTATTTGAACCAGCAGCGATACAAGCAGAATTGTTGCGTGCAGCAGTTTTCATTGAAGAAGCCCCTAAAATAGTTGCTTGAGTGGATGAAGTTAAGCCAATTTCATTATTTGTAAAAGCATTTCTAGTAGTAATACCCTTATTAAAGAGAACGCTTTGATTGTTAATAACATCTAATCCCTTTACAGACGTAGCGATCGTTGCATACGCAGCATTACCTAATCCTACAGTATTTGAAATAGTGGTAGTAGCATCTCCTGAAGCAGTCATATCATCTAATGCAACGCCGCAAGACGCGCCATGTTTAACTAAATCATCTTGACTCCATTTTGTTAAAATGCGAAATGTGGCCGCCACGTTCTCATAGGGCTGCGCGGCGCAAATCGTCTGCCCATTAATGATCAGTTGCGTTGAATCGATCCATTGATGCCATCCGGACTTGATAATGCTTGTAGAGACTTGCGCAATTGATTTAGTAGTTTCACTACCGGTACCCGCCGTAGTAATTGTAGTAGTCATCTTAACAGGAAATTCGATTGTAGCTTCTGATAAGTTAACAAATTGACTTTGCGAGGCTAACGTTGAGAGGTCGAACGTGATTTGTCCAGAGCTGAAAGACCCGCTGTTCGAGGTACTATCAGTAATAAAGGTATAGTTTTTGTCCGAAAAGGGAACATCAGCTGCATCAGCTGCGTTATCGTTTAACGAATTATGAACTGCGATTTGATCACCGTCTGAAGACATATTTATATTGATTTCTATTTATATCGAACAACATATAGTTACCAGAAAAAAAATAATTAAATGAATTTAATCAATCGTTCAAGTGATTATGAACTATTAGATCTTGGTAATAAATTGGGATTACAAAATTTGATTGTATGTAGCAAAGCTGATTTACCAAAATATTTATCTAATAAACGAGTTAAAAATATTATATTCAATATGGGAAACTCAACTCATTGGGTAGCCTTGTATAAACCAAAAAAACTATACTTCGATAGCTATGCACAGTCACCTCCAACAGTTGTACCAAAAAATTATAAAATGGCATCAACTAATAAAGAAATTGAATCTATGGATGGAAACAACTGTGGACAATTATGTTTACTTTGGTTATACTATGTTAACTTTAAATCAAATAATGAATATTATATGAAGTTCAAAGACTTATATTAGACTTTTATAAATAGAGACCTGATGCGCTAACCATGCGTTTTTTTTTGCCTTTCACGCCGACGCCAGTTAATCCCTTAAATACATCACGACCTAGTTTAGCACCTTTCTCGCCTAAAATCGGAGTAGCTACCGTTTGAGCTACATCAGCTAATGCAGAACCAACTCCAGAATCTTTTAACCACTTACCAGCAGATTTAATTCCAGACCAAACGTCATCAAAGAATCCACTTCCAGCCATACCATGAGAGTTAGCAGTAGCCATAATTTCACCAGGCGATAATACTAAGTTTACTCCACCTTTAGCTCCTGTAAGTTTCTTATAATTCATTGGATGTACCATACACATATCACCACATCCAATAGAAGACTGAGGTAAACGGATAGCACCTCCATTGATTGCTTTTTTTTGTTGAGCTGGCGTAATTTTTAGCTTGATTTGTCGGTATGTCATTTTGAATCGATTATATATATTATGTCTATTATATATCATATGAAAATTAATTAAATGATACAAATAAGTGGAATTCGTAAATCAAATCATATTAATAAAAAGTATATGGTTGATACTGGACCTGCAGGTGCATTAAGTAAATTATATCTTTGGTAAAGTATACAATGGGTTCATCAGCGAGCAAACCAAAAAAAGAACGATATATTATTCATATCAAGAAGTGTACTATTCGGGATAATAAAATCTATTTATATGACGACAACAAAATGGCAAAAATTGTAATTGAAGAATCGATTAAACATATACCCACAAATAAGATTGACCATGTGTCTTCCGAGATCTCGTTTTAAAGCGATGTTTTTTTGCTTTAACCTGCATTTTAAGCTTTTTATTGATAGCATCAATAGCATTAATCATACTTATAATTTGCCCATTTGAATGTTTATTTAATGGTGGATAATGATTTGTTTCCTCGAATTGAATCGGCTTAGTTTTTAGATACTCTAAATTATTGCAAGTATCAATAATATTTTGATCTAAATCATCGTCGGATAAATATTCTACATCCATTGTATATATTAATTTATGCAAAAAAATATATCATGTTTAATATATAATCATGAAACAAACTTGTAAACGTTGCATGAACTCAGCTATTCGTATAGTACGTGATATGCATCTCTGGTGGGTC
>Ga0075163_10013268_pt1 | contig 10686 bp, 10 predicted proteins | sample JI1023141ADNA_FD_71478 | JGI IMG/M metagenome (GOLD analysis project Ga0075163, IMG submission 71478) | Wastewater effluent complex algal communities from Wisconsin, to seasonally profile nutrient transformation and Carbon sequestration -... | ecosystem: Engineered > WWTP > Effluent > Algae... | reverse complement strand
AGCATGGGCGATCGATCAACCACAAGGCCGCTCGTGGTCTGGATCCATTTATATGGGACTTCCGGGAGCTCGCGTTACTTGTTGAGATGCTGCGGCAGGCGGTGGCCCGTGATGACGGACTTCGAGCGACTCTCGATCTCGCCTGCGATCGACCGCCGTGACGGTGAGCCGCGCGGCGAACACGGACGCTCGTGTTCGCGACACCACCGACCGCCGAGGCCCATATCGACGCTGCTAGCGCCGGCCTCCGGGAGGTCTACTGGGAAAGATCCAGACCGCGAGCGGCGGCGCGGATCGAAGCGGTAGTCGCTAGCGGCTGGGTTGTCGTCGAGGACTCACGCGTTTAATTCACCGATGTTCCCGAGCTGCTCACGGAGGCATAGCGAAGCTATCGATCATTCGCGCCGCCGCTCGCGGTCCGGATCTTCCCCAGGAGGTCCGGGATGCTGGCGGTGATCGCTGCGACGGCTACGACGGGTGTGATGACGACTTCGAGCGACTCTCTCGATCTCGCCTGCGAGCGATCGCCATGACGGTGAGCCGCGCGGCGAACACGGACGCTCGTGGTCGCGACACCACCGACCGCCGAGGCCCATACCGACGCTGCTAGCGCCGGCCTCCGGGAGGGTCTACTGGGAAAGATCCAGACCGCGAGCAGCGGCGCGGATCGCAGCGGTACTTGCTATCGGCTGGGTTGTCGTCGAGGACTCACGCGATGAATTCGCCGATGTCCCCGAGCGGCTCATGGAGGCCTAGCGAAGCTATCGATCAGCCGCGCCGCGCCCGCGGTCTGGATCTTCCTTAGGAGGACATGGATGCTGGCGGTGATCGCAGCGACGGCTGCGGCGGGCGGTGGCGCTTCGTGATGACTCGTTCTCGACCTCCGATCTCACCTGCGATCGACCGCCACGACGGTGCGGTGATCGACAGCCATGGCGGCGAACACGGACGCTCGTGTTCGTGACGCCGTGGACGGCGAGTCCAGGTCAGCTCGCGCGCCGGTAGTGCATGGCCACCGCGCCGCAGCGGAGCGGCGTCGCCGAGACCAGCTCGAGCCGTCGCGTGCTGGGCAGCCCCGTTTGATACAGGGTCGGGCCGTGGCCAACGATCCTGGGTTGGACGAGGAGCTGGTACTCGTCGATCAAGTCCAGCCGGTCCAGCTCGGTCGCGAGCTTGCCGCTACCGACGAGCACGCCGGCAGGCGTCGCGTCCTTGAGCTGCTGCACGGCCGTACGCAGTTCACCGGTGAGGTGGTGGCTGTTGGTCCAGGGGAAGTTCGTTCGCGTCGCCGACGCCACGTACTTCGGCTTGGCCTCCAGCTTGACCGCCCACTCGCGCAGCGACAGCGGCGCTTCGACGTCGCCGCGGGCGACCGCCGGCCAGTGGACTTCCATCATCTCGTAGGTGACGCGGCCCCACAGGAGCGCGCCGCTCTCGTCCATGAGGCGGGTGAAGAATGCGTGGGTCTCGTCGTCGGCGATTCCCTCCTGGTGGTCGATGCAGCCGTCCAGGGTGACGTTGATGCTGAAGGTCAAGATGCCCATGATGTCCTCCGTTCGAGCTCTACGACGAGCCGCGCGATCGCGGCTAGCTTACGACGGTGCACGACCGCCGAAGCGGTGAGCTCGTCAACCGTTGCGCCACGGTGAGTCGCGTCCCGGCGATCAGCTCGACAGACCCGCTTCCATCCGTTCCGGCGGGCGCCGACCTTTGCCATCCAATGCGACGCGAAGGGTGCGAGGCTTGCCGCCATGCGAATCGTCTTGTGGTGCGTGGCGGCGATCGGGTGTGGCGGCGGCGGTAGCGGACTCGATCCGGAGCTCGCGGTGCCCGACCTCGATACCGGCGATCAGGTCACGCTGTGCGAGAGCTTCGTCTCGCAGATCTGCGAGTCCGGCGATCCGCTGTTCGACAGCTTCTGCGCCGACGAGTGCAACACCACGAGCTGCCAGACCGCCGCCGGTGATGGTCACATCGATGACGAGTGCGTCACCGTCACCGTCGGCGAGGTCGATGACTGCGCCGACGCCGCCGACATGGCGACCTGCCTGCAGGGCGGTGGTTGCATGTTCGACGCGGTCGAAGCTGCCTGCGAGTAGCCGAAACCGAAAACCGGCGCTCGGTATCGACGAGCGCCGGGTAGCCAGAGACAAGTCGCGGTTAGCGCGGCTTCTTCGGGTCGCGACCCTGCTTGGTGTCCTTGCCCCAGATCTCGACGTAGGCCTTACCGCCACCGGGCAGGTTGGCGTACTTGACCTCGATGTTCTTGATCCAGCGATCGCTGCCGGGCAGATCGATCTGGCGAGAGAACGCACCCTCCTTGAAGCGGTGGGTCAGCTTGGGCGACCAGTTGGTGCCGTCCTCGAAGTGGACGACGAAGTCGAGCATCTCGAGGTCGCTGCCTTTGACCGCGACCACGAGCACGTCCATCCGGCCGGTCTTGCGACCGACGTTGTAGATGTCGCGATCCTTCTTGCCCTCGACGGACTGCGAGCCGACCAGCGTGAAGCCGCGGCCCTTCCAGTCGACGCTTTCGGCGACCGGCGGCACGGGCGTGGGCGCGGTCGGCTTGTTGCGCGTGTCGATGCCGTAGATCTCGACGCGGGCCTTGCCGCCACCGGGGAGGTTCGCGTACCGGACGTTGATCTGCTTGATGTAGCGATCGTTGCCCGGGAGGTCGATCGCGCGCGTGCGATCGCCCTCGCGGAAGGTGTGCTTGACCTTGGGCTCGAACTTCTGGCCGTTCTCGAACACGACGACGAAGTCGAGCATCTCGAGATCGCTGTCCTTGACGACCAGCGTGATGCGGTCGAGCTTGCCGGCCTTGCGACCGACCACATAGGTGTCCTTGTCCTTCTTGCCCTCGATGGATTGCGAGCCGAGGAGCGTCCAGCCGGTGGAGTCCCACGCGGGCCCCGAGGGTGCCGGGGGCGGCGGGGGCGGCGCGGCATTGCGCGTGTCCTTCGCGTAGATCTCGACGCGCGCCTTGCCTCCACCGGGGAGGTTGGCGTAGCGGACGTTGATCTGCTTGATGTAGCGATCGTTGCCGGGGAGGTCGATCGAGCGCGTGCGATCGCCCTCGCGGAAGGTGTGCTTGACCTTGGGCTCGAACTTGTCGCCGTTGTCGAACAGGACGACGAAATCGATCATCTCGAGGTCGCTGTCTTTGACGACGATCGTCATCCGGTCGAACTTGCCGGCCTTGCGCCCGACGACGTAGGTGTCCCTGTCCTTCTTGCCCTCGACGGTCTGCGATCCGAGGAGCGTCCAGCCGGTGGGGCTCCACGCGGGCGGCGGCGGCGGCGGGGGCGGCTCGACCGGCTTGGGCGGCGGCGTGTAGCCCGCGACGTTGCGGACGTCCTTGCCGTAGACCTCGACGCGTGCACGACCGCCGCCGGGCGTGTTGCGGTAGAGCAGCTCGATCTTCGCGATGTGGCGATCGTCGCCGGGCAGATCGATCTGCCGGCTGCGCTGGTTCTCGCGGAAGTGGTAGGCGAGCTTGGGCGACCAGCGCTCGCCGTTGGCGAACTCGACGGTCATGTCGAGGAGCTCGAGCTCGGAGTCCTCGACGACGAGGGTGAGCTTGTCGTAGCGCGCGCGCTTGCTGACCTGGATGACGTCGCGATCGGTGCGGCCGTCGACGGACTGCGATCCGAGCAGCGTCCAGCCGGTCGAGTCCCAGCGCGGTGCGGCCGGGCGATCCGGCATCGGGCGCGAGGGGCCCGGACCGGTGGTCACGACCGCGGACCCGGTGGCCGGGCAGCCGGCGAGTGAACAAGCGAGGAGAAGTAGTGAGAGTCGATTCATGAGCACTCCTTGAGGGGACAACCTAACGTGAACAGCGCGTCTGACGCGGCGACCACGGAGGTTGTTTATTCGGCCGCGATCATGCTCGTCGTGCGCCAACGAGACGTTCGAGCGAAGGAGCCACAACGGGGCAGGAGGCCCCGCGCGTTCGGCGGTGCGGGGCAAGTTTTCGCGCCGCGGAGGGCGCGATGTCGGACTGCTCGAAGGTGGGAGTTGTAGCTCGCGCGCACGGTCGAGCGTCAGGTCACGGTCGGCAGCTTTTGCGCTCACCGTCGAGGAACGGGCGTGCCACGGAGTGCCAGATCGGGTGGAACGTCCCACGTTGGCGCCAGGTGTTCGTGACGATCCTCTCGTGGCGAGCAAGGCAGTCTGCCGCCGAATAGAATTTCCCCCGCCGAATGCCGTATTGTCTGGTCATGCGACTTCAAGCCATTTCCCTTTTCTTCGTTTTGGCAGCTGGCTGTGGCGGCGGTACCTCGGAACCCGAAGTGGTCTTCGTGGACGAGCTGAGCACCGGTGATCAGATCGATCTGTGTGAACAGTTCCTCGATCTGTTCTGCGCGGTCGGCAGCCCCGGCGAAGCCCTCTGCGACGACCCCTGCATCAACACGGCATGTCAGGCCGCCGCGGAGAACGGTGACATCGACGCCGAGTGCATGCCCGGCGACGTCACCACGGAGGAGGTGCTCGACTGCGGTGCGGACGCCACGGCGGTCGTTTGCGGCGAAGGCGGCACGAACGGCCCGGGCTGCGTGGCTGACGCGCTGACCGCCGCCTGTGGTGCCTGATAGGTTAAGCTGCCCGCGTGAGGGCATTGCTTCTCCTATTCGTGTGCGCTGCGTGTGATTCCAAGGCCCAGTCCTCCGATCCGGGAGGAGGTGGGGCTCGCGCAGAGCAGAAATCGAAGGAGTACGAGAGCTGCGGTGCGAGCATGCACTGCCAGGACGATCTGCGGTGCTTCGAGCACAGCTGTCGTCGGCTCGCGCGCTCTGCCGTGGGCGACTACAACGCCGCCCTCGGCGCGTCGCTCAAGTCGCGGGGCGATCTCGAGGGCGCGGTGGCCGCGTACTCGGCGGCGCTCGTACGGTACGACGCCGACAAGCTGGCGGTCCCGCCGGATGTCGACTGCGCGTACGGTGCGGCGCTCGCCGCGGCGCGCTCGAATCCGAAGCACGCCGAGCTCGCAGCGAAGGTGCTGCACCGCTGCATCCTCGCGGTGCCGCCGGGCGCGTTTCGGTTCGCTGCCCTCGATCAGCTGGTCACGCTCGGCGACAACGGCCTCGACCCGCAGCTGCTCGGCGGCACCAAGCTCGCCGATACCTACCTGACCAAGGGGCCGGCGGGTCCCGCCACCGACAAGCTGGCGATCACCGTCACGGCCACGCCGGCGCCGGCCGGGAAGAACTGGCCGAAGGTTCCGGACAAGCTGTCGGGCGATCTCAAGCCGGCGCTGATCGCGTGCTGGACCCAGAACTTCGCGGCCACGAAGAAGGAGGAGCTGACCGTGTCGCTCGCCCTCAAGGTCGCGTTCGCGAGCTCCTCCGAGTACGAGGACGAGGGCGGCTGGTACACCAAGATCGAGCCCAACCCCGCGGCCGGAGACGCCGAAACCTGCGTCCGGACAGCGGTCGAGCCCGCGATCAAGGCGTTGAAGCTCCAGGAGAGCATCAACTCCAAGGTCGCGATCACGATCAAGTAGGCCCTGAAAGCCACCCATGGTAGCTACGGGCACTGTGCTGCCCGACCTGCGGACCATGACCTTGGACGACGCGATGGACTTCGCGGAGTCGAAGCGCTGGCCGAGGTTCCGCGGCGAGCAGCTGTGGCGGTGGGTCCACGACAAGGGCGCGCGCACGTTCGAGGAGATGTCGAACGTCGCGAAGGACGTCCGCGGCACGCTCGCGGAGCACTGCCAGATCGGTGGGCTGACGCTCGGCGAGGTCCAGACCTCGAAGGACGGCACGCGCAAGCTGCAGCTGATCACGCGCGAGGGCCGCTCGATCGAGAGCGTGCTGATCCCGGATGGCGAGAAGACCACGCAGTGCATCTCGTCGCAGGTCGGCTGCGCGGTCGACTGCCAGTTCTGCGCGACCGCGAAGCTCGGCCTCGATCGCAACCTCGACGCCGGCGAGATCGTCGACCAGGTGTATCTCGCGCGGCGGCTCCTCGACGAGGTCGATCCCGGTCGCCGGATCACCAACATCGTCTACATGGGGATGGGCGAGCCGCTCCACAACTACGACAACTTGATCAAGTCGCTGCGGATCCTCACCGACGACAAGGGCCTCGGGCTATCGCAGCGCCGGATCACGGTGTCGACCTCCGGGCTGGTGCCGAAGCTCGAGAAGCTCGGTAACGAGGAGGTTCGCCCGAACCTCGCGGTGTCGCTCAACGCGCCGAACGATGCGGTGCGCGACATGATCATGCCGATCAATCGCAAGTGGAACATCAGCAAGCTGCTCGCCGCGCTGCGCGCGTATCCACTCGAGCAGCGCCGCCGGATCACGTTCGAGTACGTGCTGCTCGCGGGCGTCAACGATTCGGTCGCCGACGCCGGCCAGCTCGTGAAGCTGGTGCGCGGCCTCAAGTGCAAGGTCAACGTGATCCCGTACAACCCGCACCCGGAGGCGATCTACGCGCGCCCGACCAAGGCGGCGATCGCGGCGTTCCAGAACGAGTGCATCCGCCTCGGCCTTCCCACCTACTTGCGCACGCCGCGCGGCGACGATATCGACGCCGCGTGCGGCCAGCTGGCGAACCGCGTCGACGGATCTCCGTTGGTTCCCTTACGAGTTCGCAAGGGTCCGCCGCCCGCGCCCAACGTGGAGTGAGAGGGAAGGTTTTTGCGCGGTGTGCCACGCGCAATAGCCGGCCCACCATGTCACGTTCAAGGTTCCTGTGACGGCGAAGTGGGGGGCTCCCATCGAGGAAGACCGGGCTGGACGCTCGGTCGCGGAACCGATCCAGCCACGCCGCTGGCTGTTGCGTCTCGCCGGCCTGTTCACGCAGTTCTCCGCCGCGGGCTGCTTGCTGCTCGGCACGATCGCCTTCGTCCTGATCCAGCAGAACAAGAGCGGCGGTGGCGGCTACGTGATCGCGTGGGGCGCCTGCGCGATGGTCGCGCTGGTGTTCGGTGGGCTGATGGTGCGCGGCGGGTTGATCTCGCTGCTGATCGCCGCGCTGCTCGACATCTCGTTCGGCAGCGTGCTGCTCGTGATCGACAAGCGCGCGCTCGCCGGCATGCTGCGCGTGCTGTCGACCGACGACGTCGCGATGGTCGCCGACATCCTGTTCCTCGCGGCGCTCTCGCTGATCGCGATCGGGGTGCTGTGCTTCCTCGCGATCCCGCAGGCGATCCGGTACGGCCGCTGGCTCCACGCCGGCGAATCGGGGCAGCTCTCGAGTAGCGACGTGCAGTCCGCCGCCTCGACCAACCGCGGGTTTCCACCGCCACCGATCCCCGCGACCGCGTCGATGTGGATCATGCCGGTGGCGCCGGTCGCGGAGCGCAGGTCGCGCCGGCGGCTGTACTTCGCGCTCGGTGGCTTCGCGATCGGCTTCGGCGCCGGCATCGGCGTGCTGCTGTCATCGACCACGCGCAAGGCGCCACCCGGCGAGATCGTCGTCGACAAGCCGATCGACCAACCGCTCGCGAAGCAGAAGCCGCCCGGCAAGCCGCCCGAAACCCCGACGAAGACGACCGACGCGCCCGAGGTACCCGACGTCGGCAGCGGCAGCGGCAGCGCGACCGCCACGACGGAGGTGCCGACGACGACCGTCCAGACGATGCTCCAGGATCAGCGCGCCGCGATCGCGCGTGGCGACCTCGATGCCGTGATCGCGACGCTCGCACCCGAGGCGATCGGCTTCGGGATCGACGCCGACGAAGTGGCGCTCGATCGCGCCACCCTGGCCGCGCAGATCAAGCGCGATCTCGGCGGGCTCAAGGACGGCACGGTCGAGGTCAAGTTCAGCCACCTCGGCCAGGACAAGACGCACGCGTGGATCGCGCAGGAGCTCGAGGTGTCGTCGCCCGGCAAGGCGGTGCGCAGGTTCGCGGTCACCATGCTCGCCGCGCAGGGCAAGGCAGGGTGGCAGGTGGTCGCGTGGCACTGGGCGGTCCCGGTGCGCGACGATGTCGCCGAGAAGGTCGCGATCCTCGGCACCAAGCCGGGTGCAACGCCGATCCAGAACAAGCCGATCGCCGACAAGGACCTCGACAAGGCGGTTCGCGAGGCCTTCGGATCGCGCAAGGGCTTCGCCGACGCGCGCAGCGAGCGCGACGACGGCTTCAACTTCGGCAGCGGCCCGCAGGAGCGGATCATCGGCGGCGCGAAGGTGAAGACGATCTTCGGCAAGCTACGCGCGGAGATCAAGCTGCACGACAACGCCGCCTACATCCTCGGCGTGTCGGGGACCGTCGGCGTCGCGCTGGTCAACGCGGACTTCACGCACAAGACGCGCGCCGCGACGGACATGACGCAGACGTTCCGCGTGCTCGCGGTGCTGCTCAAGGAGGGCAGCGAGTGGAAGATCGTGCTGACCCAGTGGTCGCACGGTGGGCCGATCCGCGGGTAGTCAGCTAGCGCGCGCCCAAGCTAGCGAGCGGGCTGTTAGCTCTGCTACCTACGCACACCCGAGGGAAGCTAGCGAGCGGGCTGTTAGCTCTGCTACCTGCGCGCGCCCGAGGGAAGCTAGCGAGCGGGCTGTTAGCTCTGCTAGCTGCGCGCGCCAGAGAAGATAGCGAGCGGGCTGTTAGCTCTGCTAACTGCGCGCGAGCGAGGCGAGCTCGGCGGCCGAGAAGAAGAAGGCGATCTCTTCCTTCGCGGTCTCCGGGGCGTCCGAGCCGTGCACGGCGTTGCGCTCGATGTTGGTCGCGAACTCCTTGCGGATGGTGCCGGCGGCCGCCTTCTCCGGGTTGGTCGCGCCCATGATCTCGCGGTTCTTCGCGATCGCACCCTCGCCCTCGAGGACCTGCACGATCACCGGACCCTCGGTCATGAACTTCACGAGGTCGCCGTAGAACGGGCGGTCCTTGTGGACGGCGTAGAAGGCCTTGGCCTGACCGTCGGTGAGGCGGACCATCTTCGACGCGAGGATGCGAAGGCCAGCGGCCTCGAACTTCGCGGTGATGCCACCGATCTTGTTGTTGGCGACAGCGTCGGGCTTGATGATCGAGAAGGTGCGTTCGATAGCCATGGGGCGGACTCCTTGCGGCGCGCAAGCTAGTCCAAAGGCTGTAGCATCGTCAAACGAATGGGTCTCGAAGCGCGCATCCCGTGCCCTGCCTGCGGCGGGCCGATTCACCCGGTCGCGGGCCGCTGCAAGCACTGCAAGACGGACCTCGCGGCGCGGCGTACGGGAAAGCCGCAGTCAACATCGGGCCTTCCATCGCTGGGGAACCGCACCGCCAACGAGCGGGCGGTCGCGGGGCCTACCTCGCCGGGGCGGCGGAGCGCGGGTCGGGCGGTGCTGCCGCTGGTCGATCCAACCACCGCCACGTTCGGGATGGGCTCGCCGCTCCCGTCCTCGGGCGTGCCGGAGCCGCGCCCGTCCACGGATCCACCCGCCTCGTGGCCGGTGATCGCGATCGCGATCTCGGCCGTCGCGATCATCCTCGCGATCGGCGTGCTCGCTGCTCAGCTTCGCTGATGCCGCGGGAACGCGAGCTTGGCGAGCGCGAGCGCGCCCTGCTTCCACGGCACGCGGTGGGTCACGCCGGCGCTGCCGAGCTGCTTCGCGTGCTGGCGATACCACTTGAAGTTGCGGACCAGCGCGGCCTTGTTCGAGTACCGCGGCACCCAGCCGAGCGCTTGCCGCGCCTTCTCGATCGACACGAACGAGTCCTGCGTCACCGTCTCGTAGATCCACGGGTACAGCGGTGACAGCTTCGCGCGCTCGAGCCCGCGCAGCGCCCACAGAGCTGGCCCAATCGGCAGCGAGCGGATCCGGCGCGCGTGACCGGCGGAGTCGAGCACCGCCTGAAAGTCCTCGCGTAGCGTGGTGAACTCGCGCGCGCCGAGGTTGAACGTGTCGTTGGCCTGCGCTGCGGGCAGCGTCCCGGCGAGCACGCACGCGGCGCACAGGTCCTCGACGTCGAGCAGCTGGTAGCGATTGCTGCCGCTGCCGAGGATCGGAAAGTCGCGCCCCTCGGCGGCCCACTCGTAGAGCAGCGCGAACACGCCGAGCCGCTCGGGACCGACGAACGATTTCGGCCGCAGGATCGGCACCTCGCGACCGCGCGCGCGCGCCTCGAGACACGCGTTCTCGGCCTCGACCTTCGCGATCCCGTACGGCCCGACGCCGTGCATCGGATCCGTCTCGACGAGCGGATGGTGATCGGGCACGCCGTAGACGGCGGTCGACGAGATATGGACGACCCGGCGCGAGCCCGTCGCCGCGAGCACGGTGCGCGTGCCCTCGACGTCGATCGAGTGGATCTCGTCGGCGGGATACAGCGGCAGCGCCGCCGCGGCATGGACGACGACGTCGCAGTTCTCCGCCGCACGCGCGACGGTGGCGTGATCGCGAATGTCGCCGGTGATCTCCGTGACCGCAGCGCGTTCCGGATAGCTGAACGGCTCGCGATCGAGCGAGGTCACCTGGTCACCGCGCGCGAGCAGGTGGCGCGCGAGATTGATGCCGAGGAAGCCGGCACCACCGGTGATCAGCCAGCGCATGAAGGCCTGATACCACGCGCGTGGGCGCTTGAGGCGTCTCGCGGCTCGCGGCCCGGCTACACGTTTCGCAACGTCAGGTCAGCGGGCCAGAGCCGCCGCCACCGTCGGTCGGGCAGTCCCCGCCGGGGCACGCCGGATCGCTGCCGTCACCACCACCACCGTCATCACCCTCGTCATAGCCGCCGCCGCCGTCGCCACC
>Ga0075163_10013267_pt1 | contig 10687 bp, 10 predicted proteins | sample JI1023141ADNA_FD_71478 | JGI IMG/M metagenome (GOLD analysis project Ga0075163, IMG submission 71478) | Wastewater effluent complex algal communities from Wisconsin, to seasonally profile nutrient transformation and Carbon sequestration -... | ecosystem: Engineered > WWTP > Effluent > Algae... | reverse complement strand
TCGGCCGTAGCGGAACTGGCCATACGCGCGCGTCTGGTCAGCGAACCCAGTGGGGCTGTCGCGCTGGCGGCCTATCGGCACCACCGTTTGCCGCCGGGCAAGACGGTGATCATCCTTTCCGGCGGCAATATCGAAGCCGATCTCTTGGCCCAGATCGTGGCCCAGTCACCAGAGGTCGGGGTTCACCAGGGGAACTGACACCGCACAACCCTGTTGTGCGCAGTGTGACCAGGCATCTTGTTCGGCGGCGGCCTTGAGCCGGCGACGCTGACCGGCCCATCCGCAGGAGCAGGTCGCAGTGGAATGGCCGAAACCACGGTTGTAGACGTAGACCGTTCCGTGTCGGGTCGACCCGGCGAACAGGTCTTCGAGCAGCATGGACTTCATCAACTATTCTCCTTCGTCGACCTGACCTCGGTGTCATGGTGACGTGCTGGCGCTGTTCGATTCTCCGCCCAGCCACGCCGGTGCGGCGGGATCTGCGGGTCACGAGTCGGTGCAGATCCTGTCAAGCCGACGTAACTGGCGTTGTCGATCTACCCGGGGTTCGGCGTTGCTAAACCCGCTGCCCGCGCACGTAATTGACGCTTGTGTAGCTTGCTGTGTCAGTGCACGCCCGGCATCAACCGACTGATGCGTCCGGTGTAGGCCAGCACCAGCAGGCCCGCGCCGATCGCGACCAGGCCGAGGATGCCGAAATAGGCGAACTCGTGGGCCGGGTCGTAATAGCGCGCCAGCACCCCGGACATCGACGTCCCGAGTCCGACCGAGAAGAAGTACAGCGCCATCATCTGCGCACGGAACGCATCCGGCGCGAGTTGGGTCGTCACGGCCAGGCCGATCGGGGAGATCATCAACTCGGAGACGGCGAAGCCGGCCATCACCGCGACGATGAACAATGCCGGCACGGCCCGCCCTGTGGTGCCGGCGAACGGCAGGAACAGCAGGAACGCCGCACCCATTCCGATGACGCCGTAGGCGAACTTGCGCGGTGTGGTGGGTGCTCGCCGGCCCAGGCGGGTCCACATCACGGCGAACAGCGGTGACAGCGCAATGATCCAGATGGGCTCGATGGAGCCGATCCAGCTCGACGGCGCCGTCCAACCGAAGATCGACCAGTTCATCCGCTCGTCGGAGTACACCGCCAGAACGGTGAAGATCTGCTGGAACAGGGACCAGAACACGGCATTGGCGATGAACAACGGGATGAAGGCGCGAACCCGGGTGCGTTCGCCCGCGTCGACCTTGGGGCTCGTCAGCAACAACGCGAAATAGCCGATCGCGGCGATGATGATGACACCGGTGGTCACCTGCGACAGGTTCGCCAGGGTCACCAGCCCGCTGGCGAAGGCGGCCACCGCAACGGCGACGACGCCCACCCCGACCGCGGCCGCCGGCAGAATACCGCTGCGCGGCAGCGGGTTCGGTACCTCTCGGCCATGGCTGCCCAGGTTGCGGCGGAACACCACGTACTGGGTGAGGCCGAGCGCCATGCCGATCGCGGCGGCGCCGAAGCCGTAGTGGAATCCCATCCGGGTCTGCAGCAGGCCGGTGATCAGCGGCCCGACGAACGCGCCCAGGTTGATTCCGAGATAGAACAGCGTGAAACCACCGTCGGCGCGCGCGTCCCCCTTGTCGTACAGGGTGCCCAGCAGTGAGGAGGCGTTGGCCTTGAGCGCACCGGAGCCGAGCGCGACGAGCACCAGACCGGCTGCCACACCGGTGATTCCGGGCAGCACGGCCAGTGCGATGTGTCCGAGCATGACGACCACGCCGCCGTAGAACACGGTGCGTTCCATGCCGAGCACCCGGTCGGCGAGCCAACCGCCGAGCACCGTCGACAAGTACACCAACCCGCCGTAGGCGCCGACGATCCCGGTCGCTGTCGTCTTGGACAGCTCCAGCCCTCCGTCGGTGGCCGAGTAGTACAGTACCCCAGGATGGTGAGCATCCCGTAGAAGGAGAAACGTTCCCACAGTTCGACGCCGAAAAGGTTGGCCAGCCCGATCGGGTGACCGAACAGTGTGCGTGCCCGCGGTGTTTCGGTCTGGCCCCCGGCCCGATTCGCCCCAGTCATGACCGCCACCTTTCCACGACGTCCGGTCGGGCAACCGCATCCGCCGGAGATGGCGCGCTGCGGTATCCACCCCGGCTAATCCGTACTATTGCTTTCACCTGCCATGAGGTGTGATTTGGCTAATCGTCAACCGAAGATCTTGGCGCTCGGGTGGGTTACCGGGCGCCGCGCAGGTAGTCTCAGCCGGATAACGGGACGGTGGCTGCATCGTCACGACGCGGTTGCCTGCGTGCGGCCGACGAGGGTCCGAAGGGGTACATGTGGACGCGGTGCTCGGATTGTCGATGACACCACGGTCGCTGTCCGTGGTGGTCGTGGGCGGCGGCGATGAGCCGGTCGGCAGCGCACACAACGCCTTCGAGTTGTCGGTGGAGGGATCCGACGGCCGGTCGGCGACCGAACGGGCCACCGCCGCGGTGGAGGCGATCGCGGCTGCCCGCGGCGAACGGCTGACGTCCATCGGCCTCACTTGGAGTGACGATGCGGACGCCGAGGCGTCGCTGTTGATGGAGTCGCTGACTGAATCGGGGTTCGACAATGTGGTCCCGATCCGGTTGCCGGAGGCCACCGAGGCGCTGGCCCGCGGCATGGCCGACGTCATCGGCTGCCGCACCACCGCGGTCTGTGTCATCGAACCGGACGCCGCGATCGCCTTGATCGTGCACACCGGCGACGGTGCGGTGCAGACCGCGGTCAACCACGGGATCGATTCCGACGAGAGCCTCGTCGGTTGGCTGAGCACCGTGTTCGCCCGGGCCGACTGGCAGCCCGAAGCCCTGGTGGTGGTCGGCTCGGCCGGGGGGTTCGACACCGTGCTGCCGCGGTTGGAAGAGGCACTGTCGGTTCCGGTCTTCGCGCCCGCGGAGGCGCCGCTGGCGTTGGCTCGGGGTGCCGCGCTTGCCTCGACCCACAGTGCCGGGCTCCCACTGGACTCCAGCCCGCTGTTTTCCTCGGAGGGTAGCGGACGCCACGCGGCGGTCGAAGCCCGGATGTCGCCGGCCAGCATCCTGACCGGACTCCTGGTCGCCGGCGTCGTGAGCTTCGTGGTGTCGGCGTCGGTGGCGCTCGCCGTCGAGCTCTCGCCACAGCAGCCTCAGGCACGCCCGGCCGTCACCGCCGAGCGCGTCGTCGACGAGGTCCCGGCGGTGCGGCCGAGCCCGAGCGTCGCGCTCCCGTCGCCACCGCCGCCGGCGGCTCCGGTCGTCGCGGAGCCGGTCGAAGCCGTCGCGCCGGTGGTCGAACCCGTCGTGGAATCGGTGCCGCCGCCCGAGGTCAACCCCGTGGTGGACGATGCCCTGGCCGACGGGAATACCCCGGCCGACGGGCCCTATGTCTTGCAGGCCCCGGCCGCCGCGCCACCGCCGCCGGTGGTGGCGCCGCCGACAATGGCGGGCCCACCGCCCGTGGTGGGGCCGGTCTATGACCAGCCCAAGAAACCGCTGCTGCAGCGCATCAGGGATAAGCTGCGGATCGGTGGCGACGATCAACCGCCGCCGATCATCATGAATCCGCCGATGGGCTGAGCGCCGACCCCCGTCTCTGGCTAACATTTCCCGCACTGGGCACGATCTAGGATGTAGTCCAGTACGCCAGGTCCGGATGTCCGGAAACAGGGAGGTCGGGAACTTGCGCATGAACTTTCGGAATGTGCTCGCGACGGCGGGTGTCGCCGCGGTTGCGCTGCTGGGTTCGACGGCCACCGGCGTGGCGGCCGTGTCTACGCCGCCGCAGGCGGTTTCGGTTTCGCCCGCTCCCGGTGATGTCGTGGGGGTCGCCTATCCGGTGACCGTGACATTCGCCGATCCGGTCCGCAACCGCGTTCAGGTCGAACGCGGCATCACGTTCTCGGCCGGCACTGTCCCGGCCGGCACCTTTGACTGGCTGGACGACTCGACGGTGCGTTTCACACCGACCGACTTCTGGCCCGCGCACTCGAGCATCTCGGTCCAGGCGCTCGGATTCAAGTCGTCGTTCGAGACCGGCGCACAGGTGGTCGGCGTCGCCGATATCAGCGCCCACACCTACACGGTGAGTATCGACGGAGTCCTCGCCCGAGAGATGCCTGCCTCGATGGGCAAGCCCGGATTCGCCACCCCGATCGGACGGTTCACCGCGCTGGGCAAGGAGAGCGTGGTGGTGATGGATTCGCGCACCATCGGCATCCCGCTGGATGATCCGGAGGGTTACAAGCTCACCGTCTACGACGCGGTCCGGGTGACCTGGGGTGGCGTGTACGTGCACGGGGCGCCATGGTCGGTCAGTTCACAGGGGTACGCGAACGTCAGCCACGGCTGCATCAATCTCAGCCCAGACAACGCCGACTGGTACTACAACAACGTCAGCATCGGTGACCCGATCATCGTGCAGGCCTAGAGCTTTCGCGACCGGGCTTTCACGACCGGGCGTGCAGGTTGCGGGCCGTCGGTGAGGTCTCGACGGTGCCCGGGTTCGGGTAGGTGCCCAGCACCCGGTCGGCCGTGCCACTGCTGGTGACGGTGAACCAGTAGTGCTCGTTCTTGAAATGGTGCTGGCGGTGGTTTCGCCAGATCGACCGGTATACCGCGGATTTCGGCTTGTAATCGGTGTGGATCAGGTAGTGGCACCATTCGTATGCGATGCCGAGCAACGCAAGGAATGTCAAGAAGGTCAGACCGCGTCCGAGGCTGGGGAAGACGACCAGCGCGATCACCACGGCCAGCGGCAGCACCCACAGCAGCGACTGCCAGGGAATGAACACCAGCGCCACGTCGCGCGGGTCGACGTGATGGTCGCGATGCTTGCGCGACAGCAGCGGATCCACCGTGAGGCCGGCGATCCGGCGCGGACGCCAATGCAGGATCACCACGTGGATCACCCATTCGGCGAACGGGAACACCGCCAGCATCACCAGCGGTACCGCGGCGTCGGTGACCTGCCAGTCGCCGGCGGCCACCCGGGCGGCCGCCGCGGCGAGCAATGTCGCGGTGAGCATCCACGGCGACGGGTGGCGCAGAAACTCCCGTCCCACGTCGGCCAGCGTCACCCCTCGTCGGGTACTCATCGGTGGTTCTCCAGTTCGGTCAAAGCGCCCAGCAGCGCGGTGGTGGCGGGTTCCAGCAGGGCCCGTGCGGCGGCCGCGGCCGCCTCGGCGTCACCGCGGTGCACGGCCTCGGCAATCGCCCGATAGGCCTCCGGGCGGTCGACCTCGGCGGCCATCATGACGGCCAGCGCCGGCAGCGCGGGTTCATACGTCGCGCGCAGCGTGTTGTACATCAGCCGGAACGCGATCGAGTCCGCGCCGTCGACCAGGTGGTCCCAGAAGGTGAGCGCGTGGCGCTGGCGCTGCAGCGGATCGGTGTCCTCGCTGAGGGCCTCGATCGCCGCATCCAGCAGCGCGGCCAGCTCCGGCCCGCGCCGCGCCGCCGCGAGTTCGGCCACCTTGGGGCCGTTGTGCAGCCGGGTTTCCAGGATGGAGCGCACAACGGTGGTGTCCAGCTCACCGGCCTGCAACAGCAGCCGGGGGAGCAGGTCCAGGCCGGCGTGCCTGCGGAAGTCGCGCACCGTGGTGGTGTCGCCCTGGCGGATCTCGACGAGGCCTATCGAGGTCAGCCGTTTGAGGGCCTCCCGTATGGCGGGCCGGGAGACTCCGAGCACCTCGGCGAGACGACGCTCGCTGGGCAGCGAATCGCCCGGTTTCATCTCGCCGCTGAGCACCTCGGCGAGGATCTGTTCGAAGACATCCTCGGGAACCGAGCGCCGGTCGACCGGTTGGAGCGCCATGAACCGAGCATGGCACCCCCTTTGGTAAGAGGTCAAGTGGTCATACCAGTGCGATAGGGGTGGAGTTGGTCAGCGCAGCGCCTCGGCGGTCGAGCCGTCGGCGGGCAGAAACGCCTCGATGCTGAGCTCGGCGGCGGTGAGGTCGAGCGCGGTCCCGAAGGTGGTGACGGTACTCAGGAACCGCAGCACCTGCCCACCGGTGGCGACGAGCTCCAGCGGCACCACCACCCCGCCCAGATCGGTGGTCTCGTCCTCGCCGCCCGGATACGACTCGATCTCGGCGAGCAGCGCGGCGGTCTGCGCCGACCCGCTGGCCGCGGCCTCACGCCGCAGACGTCCGATCACATGGTGACGCCACTGCGCCAGATTCCGGATCCGCGGGGCCAGGCCGTCGGGATGCAGCGAGATCCGCAGCGCATTCGGCTGTGCCAGCAGGTGCGCGGCCACCCCGTCCAGCATGACCGCGGCTCCGGCGTTGACCTGCAGCACGTTCCAGCTGCGATCCACGGCCAGGCACGGAAACGGGTTGTACGCGTTGAGGACTCGATCGACACCGGCCCGCACCGCGGACATTCCGGGATCATCCATGGCGCGCTCCGAGTAGGCGGGTGCCAGCCCTGCAGCGATCAGCAGTTGGTTCTGCTCGCGCGCGGGCACGGCGAGTGCTTCGGCGAGCCGCAGCACCATCGCCCGGCTGGGTGTGGCCCGGCCGGTTTCGATGAAGCTGAGGTGTCGGGCCGACACGTCGGCCTCCAACGCGAGATCGAGCTGGCTCAGGCGGCGACGTTGCCGCCATGAGCGCAGCAACGAACCGAACGGGGGAGTCTGCAGGTCGATACCGGCCACTGCGCCAGTCTCGACCAGATCCGGGCGCCGCACCATTACCTGGGTGGTAATTGCCGCGCTGACCCGTGCCGAGCACTGTGGGGGGCATGAACGACACGCACGAGCACGACGTTCCCCGGTGGCTGCGCGTGGTGCTGAGGTGTGACCGCGCCGGGTCGTCCTGGTACATCGGCACCGGATTCTTCTTCGCGCCGGTCCTCGCCGTGCTCTCGCCGTGGCCGACGTTGACCACGGTGTTGTGGGTGGCGATCGCGCTCGCCGGTCTGTGGCTGGGGCTGCTGGGCATCGCGATGGCCACCGGTCTGGCCATCGTGCTCCGACGTAACGGCGAACTCGACGAGGACTACTGGCGGTCCATCCTGGATTACCCGGATGTGTCCGGAGGTACTGCGCGACAGGCTATCTCACCGAACCGGCATAGTCGACCTGCCAATGTTTGATGCCGTTGAGCCAGCCCGACCGCAGCCGCTCGGGCTTTTCCAGCGGGGTCAGATCGGGCATGGCATCGGCGATCGCGTTGAACATCAGGTCGATCGTCATCCGGGCCAGGTTCGCACCGATGCAGTAGTGCGCGCCGGTGCCGCCGAAACCGACATGCGGATTCGGATCGCGCAGGATGTCGAAGCTGAAGGGGTCCTCGAAGACCTCTTCGTCGAAGTTCGCCGAACGATAGAACATCACCACCCGCTGGCCCTTCTTGATCGGCACGCCGCCCAGTTCGGTGTCCTGCAGGGCGGTGCGCTGGAAGGACGTGACGGGTGTGGCCCACCGGACGATCTCGTCGGCGGTGGTGGCGGGGCGTTCCCTTTTGAACAGCTCCCACTGGTCGGGGAACTCGGTGAAGGCCATCATGCCCTGGGTGATCGAATTGCGGGTCGTCTCGTTACCGGCGACCGCCAGCAGGATGACGAAGAAGCCGAACTCGTCGTCGGAGAGCTTGTGGCCCTCGACATCGGCCTGGACCAATTTGGTGACCAGGTCATCGCCCGGCCGGGCCGACCGTTCGGCCGCCATCTGCATCCCGTAGGTGATGAGCTCCACCGAGGCGCTGATCGCGTCGTTGTTCGCGAACTCCGGATCCTGGTCGCCGACCATCTGATTGGACCAGTGGAACAGCTTCATCCGGTCTTCCTGCGGCACACCCATCAACCCCGCGATCGCCTGTAGGGGCAGCTCACAGGACACCTGTTCGACGAAGTCGCCGCGGCCCTCGGCCAGGGCGGCCTGGGCGATCTGGCGGGCGCGCTCGGCCAGATCGGCGCGCAACTGCTCCACGGCCCGCGGCGTGAACGCCCGCGACACGATCTTGCGCAGATGGGTGTGGTGCGGGGCGTCCATGTTGAGCAGCACGAACTTGCCGGAGTCGATCTGCTCGCGGACAGTGCCGTCCTTGTACCGCGGCAGTGCGGTCTTCTCCAGACTGGAGAAGACATCGCTGCGCCGCGACACCTCCTTGACGTCCTTGTGCTTGGTGACCACCCAGAAGCCACCGTCGTTGAACCCGCCGACGCCGTCGGGTTGTTCGTTCCACCAGATCGGGGCCACCTTGCGCATCTGGGCGAGTTCGTCGACGGGCAGTCGCTCGGCATAGATGTCCGGATCGGTGAAGTCGAATCCAGCGGGCAGGTCGGGTGTCGGCATCGCGCAAACCTCCGCGTTAGTAACTGGTGTCGCTATCGCATTGCTACACCAGAGTGATGCTCCGCGTCCTCGAGTCGGCCAAGGTGACGGTGGCTGACAGAACGGCCGAGGAAACTCCTATGAAAGTCACAGCAGTCGCAGCTGTAACGAAACAGCCGCCGGGACGGAAAATCAGAGGGCAGGGTTCACGAGAGAGGAGCGTCGGCGATGATCGATGTCGGAGCCAAAGTACTCAGCGCAGCCATCGGCGGCGGTTTCGCCGCGTTGTTCTTTGCCTCCCCGGCGGCTGCCGAACCCGCCCCGCCGCCGCCGGCGCCCGTCGTGGACGGCGCCGCCATGCAGGCCGCCCCTGTGCCGGCGGTCCCCGTGCCGGCCGCCCCGGAGGGCGTGCCGCATCTGCCGAGTCCGGATGCCCTGCCCCCGGGGTCCACGATGGATCCCAGTGTGATGGCCGGCAGCGAGTCCCCGAACGTGAGCTATCTGCGGGATCTGTGGCACGCGGTGCAGAACCAGGAGCTCAGCGGTAAGGAGGCGCTGCTACTGGGCATTTCGCAGCGCAATCTGAACACACCGATCCCGGCCCAGGCGCCCGGTCCGAACGTGCCGATCACCCCGGGTGATCCCGCGCCGGCGCCCACCCCACCGCCGGCTCCGGCCGCCCCCGTCGCGCCCTGATCAGACGCCGACGGGCTCGATGCGCGCCGGCACGTGCTTGTGCCAGGGGGTGCCGGCGTAGGCGTCGCGCCAATCCGACGCGGTCAACGCATTCGGCGCGACTCCGGGAGCCGACACCGTGCCGTCGGTCGCGACGAAATCCAGCCCGAAGCCGTTGGGCAACGCGGCATGCCCGGGCAGCATCGCGTCGCTGATCTTGACGCCGGCCTCCGCCGCCCCGGATGCCGTCGTGATGCGGGCCCGCCCGCCGTCGACCAGGCCCAGTGCGCGGGCATCCTCGACGCTGACCCGCAGGGCCCCGCCGGCGTCGCGGGTGCGCCAGGCCGGGTCGCGGATGATGTCGTTGGCCGTGAACGCGCGCCGCTCACCGGCCGAGAGCACGATCGGATACGCACTGCTGGTCAGCGGGGGCCGATCGGCGGCCAACGCGGTCAGCTCGGCGACCAATTCCGGGATGTCGAGGGCGATGCGCGCATCCGGATGGCTGATGAGCGTCCAGTCGTCGGCGTACTCGTGCTCGGTGAAGGTCACCCCGGAGCGGCTCTCCAGGATGGCGGTGAACAGTGCATTGCCGTCGGCGTGCCCGGCACGGCGCACCGCGTCGGGGTAGGTCGCCGCCGCCTTCTGCGCCAGCCCCCACAGGGCCGCCGCGCCGGCCAGCCCGTCGGGCAGGCTGGGGCCCAACGTCTCGTACAGCACGTAGGGCAAGACCTTGCCCAGCATCGGATTCGCGCCGATGGCGGTGAAGAAGGCGCGGGTGTACGCGTCCAGCCCGTCGGCGGCGGCACGGCGCAGCGGCTGCAGGTCGGCGTCGTCGACGACACCGAGTTCGCGCACCAGCCGCGCCCAGATCTCCGGCTCGGGCAGGGTGCCCGGCAGCGGTGCCAGCAGCCGGTGGCGCAGATGGAAGGTGTTGTGCGGGAATTCGAGGTTGAAGAAGGTCGCCTCGGCCTTCTCGAACTGGCTGGCCGCGGGCAGTACGTAATGCGCCAGCCGGGCGGTCTCGGTCATCGCGACGTCGACGACCACCAGCAGTTCCAGTGCGCGCAGCGCCTCGCCCACCGCGGCCGAGTCGGCGATCGAATGGGCCGGGTTGCTGCTCTCGACGATCATGGCCCGGAAGCGGTCCGGGTGGTTGCCGAGAATCTCCTGCGGCACCACGTTGGACGGCACCAGGCCGGCGATGATCGGCGCCCCGGTGACCGGTGTGCGGCCCACCCCGCCGGCACCGAACAGCGGCGCGAAGGCCGAATGCAGGTGCTGGCTGCCGCGTTTGGCGAAGTTCCCGGTGAGGATCCACAGCAACTTGTTCAGGTAGGAGCACAGCGTGCTGTTGGGCGCCTGCTGGATGCCGAGATCCTCGAAAACCGAAACGCTTGCGGCGGAGGCGATCCGGCGCGCAGACCGACGCAACAGCTCGACGTCCACCCCGCACCGCTGCGCGTATTCATCGATGTCCACCCCGGCGAGCGCCTGGCGCACCGGCGCCACGCCGGTGACATGCTCGGCCAAGAACGCTTCGTCACACAGGTCCTCCTGCACCAGGACGGCGGCGAGTGCACTCAGGCACCAGGCGTCGGTGCCGGGCCGCACCCGCAGATGGAAGTCGGCGAGCTTGGCGGTGTCGGTGATCACCGGGTCGATGACGATCATGGAACGCGCCGGGTCCTTGGCGATCTCGTTGAGCAC
>Ga0075163_10013266_pt1 | contig 10687 bp, 7 predicted proteins | sample JI1023141ADNA_FD_71478 | JGI IMG/M metagenome (GOLD analysis project Ga0075163, IMG submission 71478) | Wastewater effluent complex algal communities from Wisconsin, to seasonally profile nutrient transformation and Carbon sequestration -... | ecosystem: Engineered > WWTP > Effluent > Algae... | reverse complement strand
ACGCGTCCATCGCGAGCTGGCCGCTGCGCACCAGGCGGAGGTAGTCGTCGCGCTCGATCGGCGCGGTCCGGGTCAGGTGGTCGTAGCGCACCCCGGCCTCGAGCTCGAAGTCGCGGCCCAAGAGCCGCTCGATCACGAACGCGCCGGCGCCGACGGCGTCGTAGGCTGGCACCAGCGGCAGCCCGCCGTAGGCGTGATCGGCGAACATGCCGACCGCGCCGACCGAGCCGCGCAGGTGCAGGTGATCGGACAGGTGCACGAGCCGATGGGCGTAGGTCACCGCCAAGTCGTGGGTGAACAACCGGAAGTCGAACTGCGCCGCGGTGACCGCCGAGCGCACGACGTCGAACTCGCGTCGTCGGTCATGCTGGAACCCGTAGTGCGCGGTCAGGAGGCCGTCGGCCACCGGCCACTCGGCGCGGGCGGTGACGGTGTCGTGGACCACCGCCTGCGACGGTCGCTCGATCGCGAAGTCGGCCTGGTAGGCCTCGACGCCGAGCGGGCGATCGCGGGTCAAGAGCGCCCGCAGATCCTCGCTCGACTCGAGGCGCAGGCATGAGCACACGCCGAGCTCGGCGTCGTAGCGGCGATAGCCGACGCGGTAGCTGGCGTCGCCGCGCCGGTAGCCGATCGTCGCGCCGGCCGCCCACTGCCGGCTGCCGGTGTTGTCGATCGGGTAGTCCGGCGCCCAGGCCGCGGCGGTCCGCTGCCCCGAGCCCTCGAGCTGCACCGACCACGCCGGCGCCGCCTCGGGCACCCACTGCAGGCGCGCGCCCCCTCCCCCGCCAGCGCCGTTGCCGGTGCCGACCAGGAAGCCGTCGCCGCCCCACCCCGGCGTGCGCCGCAGCGCCGGCGGCTCGACCACGACCGCCCCGCCGATCGCGTCGGGGCCGTAGGCCACGCCGGCGGCGCCGCGCACCACCGTGATCGCGTCGGCGGTGAACGGATCGATCTCGGGCGCGTGGTCGAGGCCCCACTCCTGGGCCCGATGGCGCAGGCCATCGACCAGGAGCAAGAGCCGCCGCCCGAACTGTCCGCGCACGATCGGCTTGGCCATCGCGGTGCCCGAGCGGAGCTGGGTCACGCCGGGCACCGCGGCCAGGGCCTCGGACAGCCCGCGCCCGCGGGTCCGATCGAGGGCGGCGCCGCGCAACGTGGTCGCCGCCCCCAGGGCCACCGGCGCCGGCGCCTCGTCCTCGATCTCGACGACCTCGGCCGGGATGACGGTCAGCTCGAGCTCGAGCGAGCGGCTGCGGCTGACCTCGACGGTCCGCTCGCCGACCAGGTAGTCGCCGCGCTCGGCCTTGATCTGGCGCGCGCCGGCGCACTGGCCGCCGGCGATGACGTGGCCGTGCTCGTCGGTCTCGCCGACGTACACGCCGTCGACGTAGACCGCGACGAACGGCAGGGCCTCGTGGCTATCGGCGTCGATCGTGTGGACGTCGATGGCGAAGCCGCAGGCGGTCGACAGGGTCGGCGCCGGCGGACTGGGCGGTGGATGGGCAGAGGCGACGACCGGCGCGGCCAAGACCGCGACGATCGCGAGCGAGCGAAGGCGCACGACGCGAGACTCCAGCGAGGACCACCCGATCGCGCGCGATCGGGCACGGGCCCACCGCCGCCTGACGGCGACCGGCGGGCGACCTGACGACGACGGTCAGGCCCAGGCCGGCGGCGAGGTCTTGGGCGCGAGGCGGTAGCGCGGACGCTCGCTGGCCGTGGCCGCGATCGGCGGGGGCGTGGCGGCGACCGGCTCGGGGGCCATCACCGCGGTCGGCAGCGCCGGCGCCACGGCGGCCCGGGCGAGGACCGGCTGACAGTGATCGTGCTCGGCCGGGTGGCGCGGCGACGCGCCGCCGGGCAGGACCAGGCCGAGATCGTGGGTCGCCGGATCGTGCGCGACCGCCGGGGTGAGCGCGACGTCGCCCTCGGCCTCGGCGTGGATGACCTCGCCGTGCTCGGCGCACCGGGCGTGGCGGATCCAGGCGTCGTGGAACAGGCCGATCGCGTGGGCCGCCAGGGCCACGATCGCGATCGCGACCCAGCGGGTCGAGCGACGGCGACGGGGCGGCGAGGCGATCACGGCCGTCGACGCTAGCATCCGGGCCGCCGACCGGCAACACCGTCACCTCGCGGCGGCGACTCACCGCGGCGGCAACTCGCGCCGGCGGCGATTCACAGCCGGCGCAGGACGTCGGCCAGGATGTCGCGGGTCGTGGGATCGCTCTCGACCTCGTAGTGCGCGCGCAAGATCGGGACGATGTCCGGGTTGTCGAGCGCCACCAGGGCCGAGCGCGCGGCGTCGCGCAGGACCCCGGTCTCCTGGCGCAGGACGCCGATCAAGACCTCGCCGGCCTCGACCGTCTGGATCTTGCCCATCGCGTCGATGGTCGCGCCGCGGACCCGCGGCTCGGTGGCCTCTTGATAGATCCGCGCCAGCGGGCCCAGCGCGTGGGGGAAGTGGAGCCCGGTGATCGCCAGGAGCGCGGCCTCGCGGACCCCGGCGTCGGGATCGCTCAGGGCTCGGCGCACGGTCGCGAACGACCGCTTGAAGTACAGGTAGCGCAGCGCCTTGATCGCGCTGCGCCGGACCGCCGGCTCGGGGTGGCGGTACAGCACCTCGAGGGGCGCCAGGGCGGCGTAGCTCTGCAGCTCGCCGAGCTGCTCGGCCAGGGCGGTGAGCGTCTCCGGCGCCGCCGCGAGGTCGCGCACCTCGGCGTCGGCGGTGGTCAAGAGCACCACCAGCGCGCGGCGGCGGATGCCGTTGGGGTAGCGCAGATCGCCGACCATGGCCGCGGCCACCGCCTGCGGATCGCCGGCCAGCTCCCACTCGAGCAGATCGGCGAACCAGATGTCGGCGTAGGCGTGCTGTTGCTTCAGGTAGTCGGGGAAGGCCGGGGCGTCGCCGCCGCCGCCGCTGGCGCCGTCGTAGCGCCGGGCCACGGTCTGGTAGCGCGCGCGCTTGTCGTCGGACAGATCGAGCTTGGCCAGGCGCTCGAACATGCGCCGCACCCCGACGTAGTCGGACACCGCCGAGTACTGCTGGATCGCGGCGAGGAACGCGTTCTCGACCATCTCGACCGGCAGGCCGTCCTCGGCGTACTTCTCGCCGCATCGCTGCCAGGTGTCGGCGCTCTTGGCCTGGTATCGGCGGTCGTATGGCAGGTGGACCTGCTGGGCGTACTGCGCCGCCTCTTGATACGTCGTCGCCGCGGCGTGGAGTTCGCCGCGCTCGAGGGCCAGCCGGATGAAGTCCTCGTAGTACTGGAGGACGTAGAACTTCAAGTTGTCGCCGGCCAGCACCCGGATGCAGTTGACGTAGCCCTCGGCGATGTTCTCGAACTGCCCCGAGTCCTTGCCCAGCTTCAAGACGATCTGGAAGCAGTCGAAGGCGCGCTCGAGCTCGCCGGCGATCTCGAAGTCGTCGGCGACCTGCTCGAGCCGACGCTGGGCCTCGATCAAGGCCTTGCGGGCCTCGGCCGCGCCCGGATCGAGCTTGCCGATCGCGGTGCCGATGTTGAACTGCACCAGGGCCTGCTCGTACGGGCGATCGCGCAGGCCGGGTTGGTTGGCCACCGCCTCCCACGCCGCCCGGGCCTTGTCGTAGACCTTGGCCTTGTCCCACGCGACCGCGGCGTGGACCGGTCGACCGGCCTCGATCCACAGCGCCGCGGCGTCGGCCCAGCGCTTCTCGACCTCGCACAGCCGGGCCCGCAGCTCGGGCAGCGCGCCGAACGCGGCCCGGGCGGCGTCGAAGCCGTGCAGGTAGAGCTGGACGAAGCCGGCCTCGCGCGGCCGCCGCAGGTGGCGGTAGGCGTCGGCCAGGCCGCGCAGCCAGTCGTCGTACTCGTAGTCGACGACGTGGGTCTGGCCGATCAGCTCGCGGTAGGCGCGCTCGGCCTCGGCGTAGCGGCCGCCGGCCACCGCCTGCTGCGCCGCCGAGGCCGCGATCTCGATCGAGTGGAAGCCGCGCTGGCTCACGGCCGGGCTCCCGGTCGACGGGCGGCGTCGCTGACGATGTCGAGGGCGCGGCGCTGGCGGCCCTGGCGCGAGGTGAAGATCGCCGGCGACACCACCTGGACCCGATCGAGGCTGGCGACGAAGTCGGGCAGCTCGTCGGTCGACGGGCTGATGATGATGCCGTAGAGGAAGGCGTGGGCGCCCAGGTCGGCGACCACGTCGGGCGGGACGTGGCACTGGCCGTGGGTGACGATGTACAGCACGGTCTGGCGGCGGTGGTCGCGGCCGAGCCGCGCCAGCTCGGTGGCCAGGGCGCGGAAGACCTTGCCGTAGTTGCGGCCGCGCTCGCTCTTGAACGACAGGAGGTACGGCACCGGCACCGCGCCGGCGCGCGCGATCTTGATCGTCTCGTGGAGCCGCGAGTCGAAGAACCGCAGCCAGACCTCGTCGCCCTGCAGCATGAGCTTCTTCAGGAGCGCGACCACGAGGCCGCGGGCGAAGACCTGGCGCTGGCCGCGCATCGACGCCGACGAGTCGACGAGGACGTACTGCAGCCGGCGCTCCTCCTCGCGCTGACGCTCGCGGCCGTAGTACAGGAGCTCGGCGTCGACCACCTTCTGCTCGAAGATCTCGCGGTCGTAGGCCAGCTCGGACAGGACCAACGAGTCGACGTTGCCCTTGCGCTCGATCGACGCGTAGCCGTCGACCGCGAAGGTCTGGACCGCGTTGGTGCGCCGGGTCTCGAGGACGCTGGGCAGAAGCTCGAGGGAGAAGTTGGCGACGTCGTGGGCCTCGGGCGAGCCCAGGGCGGCGAACAGGTCGGCCAGATCGATCGCGCCGCCCAGGGCCGCCCCCGAGGCGCCGTCCTTGAACATGCCCAGGAGGCGCACGGTGTCGAGGTCGATCAGCTCGACCGAGGTCAGGATGTGCAGCGCGTGATCGCCGAGGTGGCCGAGCAGGCTCCACAGCGCCTTGCTGTCGAAGTCGCGCCAGTGATCGAGGGGATCGACGTCGAGGTACAGGCCGAGGTCGAGCGGCAACGGCGCCACCGGCCCGCCGCGCTCGCGATCGCGCCAGCGGTGATAGGCGTCGCCCAGGATCCGGGTCAGGAGCACGCCGACCAGCTCGTCGCGCAAGCGCATGTTGGCGAGCTTCTCGACCACCTCGGAGCCGGCGACCGCGGCGATCAGCCGGCGATAGGCGTCGAGGAGCGGCTTGGCCTCGCGCGGGCCGCCCAGGCGGGCCAGGTCGCCCCCGGTCTTGAGGCTGAGCCCGGCGCCGCGCGGCATGGTCAAGAGCGCGCCGAGATCGTGGATCACGAACAGCGGCAGCCGGACCCCGAGGCGGGTCAGGGCGTTGGACCAGGCGGCGGCGCGGACCGTCGCCATCGGACTGTCGACGGCGACCGCGGCCAGGGCCAGGGACGCGACCTCGCGCGCCAGCGGGCTGCGGCGACGGTCGGCCGGGATCGGCATCAGGCCCGCCCAGGCAGAGAGGACGCCGCCAGGGGCGGCGCCGACGGCGACTGCGCGGCCAGGTGGGCGGCGCCGAGGTGGACGAGGTAGCTCCGCAGGTGGGCCTTGGTCGCCAGCGCGCGGTCGGCGCCGGCGGCGCGGATGGCGGCGTTGGCCGCCGGGTCCGACGAGATCGCGACGATCTCTCCGGCGAAGCCGGCGGCGCGCAGGGCCGCGGTCGCGACGCCGCCGCCGATCCGACCCGGCCCGAGGGCGAAGTCCATGAACACGACCGCGAAGCCGCCGGCGGCGCACTGCGCGACCGCGTCGTCGGCGTGGGCGAACACCGTGACCGCCAGCCCGGGGATCGCGAAGCGCTCGCCGCGGGCGGCGACGACGTCGTCGTAGATCGCCACCTTGAGCGGGGGCACGGTCGCGACGGTCGCCGACGCCGCCATCGTCACAGCCCGAACTTCGACGACGCGAACACCGTCTCGAGGAGCTGGTCGACCTCGCGCACCATCCGGGTCGAGGTGTCGCTCGGCATCCCGGCCAGGGCCGCCTTGATCTCGGACAGGTTCTTCAACTGCGAGAACATCTGGATGTCCGACAGCTCGGTGCCGCTGGTCAGGAGTTCGCGGATCAGGTTGAGCTCGGCCAGGAGGTCGTCGAGCGACGCCTGGGGGCCGATGAACCGGCGCTCGGCCGGGTGCTCGCGGTAGTAGGCGTCGACCACCGGGTTCACGATCTCGGCCAGGAGCTCGACCTGATCGAGGTTGTTCCAGATGTGGCGCAGGACGAAGAAGTCGCCGTCGTGGACCCGGGTCCGGCCGTCGAACACCGCCGAGGCCGCGAACAGCTTGAGCAGCTTGACCGCGCGGCGATCCGACACGCTCACGCCCTCGCTGCGGATCTGGAAGATGAGGCCCTTGTACTTGGCCAGGAAGTCGTCGGGGAAGACCATGAAGCGGTCGAAGGACTGCTGCAGGGTCCGCAGGTCGCGGGCCGACAAGATCGGCCGCAGCTCGGCGCCGCGCCCGGTCATGCGGGCGACCTCGAGGGCGATGCCCTTCTGCATCAGCTCGCCGAAGTGGTAGCTGTCGAGGTTGTCCGACAGCACCCGCAAGAGGAAGCGATCGAACATCGCGCCCAGGCTGTCGTCGTTGGGCACCTCGTTGGAGGCCGCGAACAACGAGATCAGCGGCACCGGGAGGACGTTGGGGCCGTTGGCGAACTTGCGCTCGTTGATGACGTGCAGGAGCGAGTTCAAGATCGCCGAGCTCGACTTGAAGATCTCGTCGAGGAAGACGATCTCGGCCGACGGCAACATGTTCTCGATGCGCCGGGTGTAGCGGCCCTCGCGGAAGGCGGCGATGTCGACCGGGCCGAACAGCTCGTTGGGCTCGGTGAACCGGGTCAGGAGGTACTCGAAGTACCGGGCGTCGACCAGCTTGGCGAACATCCCGACCATCGCGCTCTTGGCGGTGCCGGGCGGGCCGACGATCACCATGTGCTCGCCGGCGATCGCCGACACCAGCATCAGGCGGATGATCTCTTGCTTGTCGAGGAAGTGGCTGCCCAGGACCCGGGCCACCTCCTGCACGCTGGCGCTGGCGCGGGCGACGTCGACGAGGGCGGGTCCGGCGGCGGGCGTGGTCGGGGCCATGCGGGGTGCTCCGTGTATATCACTGGCCGACGGCGCCCGGGGTCGGCCCCGGCGCCGCCCCCGGCCCAGCGGCCGGCGTCAGGTGGCGGACCAAGCGCTCGGCGACCCCGGCGATCGTGGCGTCGCCCAGCGCGTCGCCGACGGCGGCCCGCTCGAGCTCCCAGCGCCGGGCCCAGGCCGGCTCGGCGGTGAGGCCGGGCGGCACCGCCAGGGTCGGCGCGATCGCGGCCAGCGCCGCCGGCAGCGCGGCGAAGGTGACCAGCCCCCGCGGCCGATTGCCGGTGGTCGCCAGCGCCGCCACCAGCGGCTGGGCCTTGTCGTCGGTGGCGCCGACCAAGGCGATCGCCGCGACGTGGACCAAGAACGCGGCCACCGCGCGGACGTCGCCGATCGGCGGCGTGCGCTCGACGAGCTGCTCGAAGGCGGCGGCCAGGCGCGCGGCCGCGGCCACCGCGCCGCCGGGGGCGTCGGCCACCGCGTAGGCCAGGGCCCGGGCCAGCTCGGGATCGCGCAGGAGGAAGGTCGCGTCCTCCCAGTGGAGCGGCGGGCCGACCGCGGGCGCGGCGATCACCGCGGTGATCGGGCTGCGCCGGAGGAGCGCGGCGGCCACCGGCGCGGCCTCGGGGCTGCCGAGGAGCTCGTCGAAGCCGGCCCGGGTGACGTCCTCGCGGACCCGCCGCAGGTTGGGCCACGCGGTGAGCCGCGCCGGCGCCGCCTGGCCGTAGAACCGCGCCTTGCCGGTCCACCACGACACCAGCAGATCGCGGCGCCCCAGGGCGTGGAGCTGGTGGAGCAGGCCGTGGCGGGCCAGGGCCCGGGTCCGATCGCGGGCCAGCGGCTGCGACACCGCGGCCAGGGCCGCCGACGCGACCTTCTTGCGCATGCGATCGGTGATGAGCGCGCCGTCGGCGTCGGGGTGGGCCAGGACCAGGGCGTTGTGCAGGCCGATCATGAGCGCCAGCTCGTCCTCGCCGAACACCATCGCCGGCGGCCGCGCGCACAAGACCGCCGCGACCTCGGCGCGGACGTCGTCGATCGCGACCAGCGGCACGGTCGCGTGATCGAGCTCGCCGATCAGCCGCGCGTGGTCGTCGGGTGGGATCGGCGGGCCGACGTGGACCTCGCCGCCGGCCACCAGCGGACGCACGAACCGCTCGAGGAAGTCGACCGCGCCGCGCCGGCTCATCCCGATCCCCGACTCATCCCGATCCCAGGAGCTTCGGGTCAGCGGCTGGGAAGCCCCACAGCGCGAACCGACCGAGCGGATCGTTGGCCACGGTCGGCGCCTCGGGCACCGCGACCGCGACCTCGAGGACCTCGACCCGCTCGGTGTCGAGCTTGGCGATCGCCCGACGCTCGAGGGGCGCCAGCTTGCTGTCGGGGAGCTGGAACGGAGGACCGTCGCCGGTGAAGACCGTCCACCGACCGCTGCCGTGATCGAGGGCCGCCGCCAGGACGTCGGGCGACACCCGCGGCACGACCTCGAGGCCGAGCGGCACGAGGATGCCCGGCGCCTGGGCCGCGAGCAGCGTGCCCAGCGGCACGACGTCGATGCCGGCCGGCGCGACGACGAGGATCCCGCGATCGGTGACCGCGGCGCGCAGCCCCTTGAGCGCGGCCGGCGGCAACGCGAAGACCAGGCGCTTGAAGTAACCGGTCTGGCTGACCGGCACCAGGGTCGCGACCACCCGGCGGACCGCGCCGACCGCCGGCGCGAGCTTGAGCGGCACGCCGATCGGCGCGGCGGCGCCGACGTCCTGCTCGCGGATCGCGACGTCGCCGTCGTCGCCCAGCTCGATCCGCGTCAGATCGGCCAGGCGCGACAGCTCGAGGGGCCCGGGCACGACGTCGACGCGATCGCCAGGCCAGAACAGGTGGAAGCTGCCCTCGGGGAGGAGCGCGCCACACGCCCCGAGCTCGACCGGGTGGGCCCAGCCGACCGCGACCGCGACGTTGGCGGCGACCGGGCGGAACACGTCGATGCCGGGCGTGCCGAGGCACAGCCCGAGGATGCGCTCGGGCAGGTCGCGGACCCGGATGAGCAGGTAGCCGTCGGGCGCCACTCGCTCGACCGCGGCCGCGGGGGCGCGCGGCGTGACCAGGCCGACCTGGGCCTCGACCCGGTTGCGCCACAGATAGCGGATGACGCCATCGCCGAGGCCGCGGCTCACCGCCAGGAGCAGCTCGCTGCGCTCCTCGGCCGACAGCCGGACCGCGCCCGGGGTGCGCCGGAGCGACAGGCGAAACAGCAGGCGATCGAGCGCGACCACGCCCTCGCGCGCGTAGCTCTGCGTGAAGTCGTGATCGTGGACGATGAACTCGATCCCGGCTGGCAGCGCGCCGACGTCGACCGCGTCGTAGCCGTAGGGCGCGCGGTCGTCGCGATACTTGACGAAGTGCTTGGCGGTGCCGGTGTAGATCGTGCCGCCGACCAGGCGAGCCAGGCGGGCCGCGCGATCGGCGGCGTACGACGACACCGCCGGCAGCTTCAGCACCATCTCGCGGCTCTGCAGCGGGGTCCGGACCCGCAGGATCTCGAGCCCGGCGACCAGCTCGTCGAGGGACGCCTCATGGGAGTAGACCCGCAACCACGACACCACGCCCTCGAGGGACGGGAACACCAGGAGGACGAACCGGCCGAGGACGACGCCGCGCGGGTCGGGCGCCACGCCCGGGGTGATGAGGCGGGTCTGTCCGTGGGCGACGTGCTCGAGAGCCACCGACGATGACGTTAGCACCGCCGGCCGACGGCGCGCCGCTGGCGCGGGCGAAATCGCCGGCGCTGGCTGCGCGTTGACTGGGGGAGCGACTACAGTCGCGAGGTGCGTATGGCCAACTTGCGGAGCGCGATCGTCGGACTTGGACTTGGCCTGGGACTCGCGGCGGCGGTCGTCGGCTGCGGCGGCGACAAGGCCGCGCCCAGCGGCGGCGCGGGGACCGGCTCGAGCGCGGGCAGCGGCAAGGCCGCGGTCGCCGCGCTGGCGATGCCCGCCCTCGGCGTCGACGCGGTCAAGCGCCTCAACTACGAGTACGGCCCCGGCGCCAAGGAGGCCAAGGCCCTCGCGACCGCCTACGCCGCCAAGCCCCGCGACTGGGCCGCGGTGCGCGCCGCCGCCGAGGCCACGCTGGCCAAGGACCCCGATCACCTGGACGCGCGCTGGCGTCTCGGTGAGGCCCTGGCCAACACCGGCGAGGCGGCCCAGGCCAACGCCGCGCTGGCCGCGGTCCTCGCGGCCGACTGGCTGGGCCGCGGCCCCGGCCTCGAGACCACCCCGACCTTGACCGCCCACCTGGCCACCCCCGACGGCGCGGCGCTCTTGGCCCTGGCCGGTCAGCTCCGCGACGCGGTCGCCACGCACGTCGCCGGCTCGCCGTGGGTCCTGGCGCGCCGCTCGGGCTGGAAGCAGCCGGCGCCCGGCACGAGCTACGCCGCGACCCGCGGCGAGCTGTACGCCGTCGATCCGATCGCCAAGCGCTTCGTCCGCCTGACCCACACCGATCACTCGGTGGCCGCCTACCTGCGCGCGCCGTCGGGCGAGGTGCTCCTGGCCGGCTTCACCCAGGCCGAGGTCCCCGATCCCGCCAAGGCCGCCAAGACCGCGGCGCC
>Ga0075163_10013265_pt1 | contig 10688 bp, 9 predicted proteins | sample JI1023141ADNA_FD_71478 | JGI IMG/M metagenome (GOLD analysis project Ga0075163, IMG submission 71478) | Wastewater effluent complex algal communities from Wisconsin, to seasonally profile nutrient transformation and Carbon sequestration -... | ecosystem: Engineered > WWTP > Effluent > Algae... | reverse complement strand
AAACAAAAAAAAGACAGGGTATCTTTCATTGAAGATATGACAACTTTTACCGAAGAAATCGTGTTACCAATAGTTGACGAAAAAGTCGACAGCCTCGTATTTCAAAAAATTCTTCAATATTTGGAATATCACACGAACAACCCAAAAGATTTTGTCAAAGGAGATAAAAAAGAAGAAAATGAAAATATGGTTCTTGAAGAAACTAAAACGGAAAAAGGAACAACCAAGACAGACCAAAACACAGTTCAAAAGCGACAAAATTTGAGATCAATTGATGACATTGTTGATTGGGATATCGAATTCACCTCAAAGACATACAGTGAACCATTGATCAATGGTAAAAAACAACCAATGACCTACAAAGAAGAATGCTATCTAATGTACGCTGCCAATGCTCTTGCAATTGAACCTCTTGTTCATTTGATGGCAAAAAAATTTGCTTCCAAAATCAAAAACAAGTCAGAGCAAGAAGTTGCACAAGCATTTGAGATTCATTCTTATTTTGAATCATTGACAGATGAAGAAAAATTGATTCGAGATGAAGAATATAAACGCATCAGACAAGAAGAAGGCTGGATCGACAAAGAAGAAGAAGAAAAAAAGCCTGCACCCTCCACGACAACAACAGAAAATGCAACAAAAGAAACTCAAGATCAAAAAGAAGAAGAAAAAAACAAAGACAAAATGGAAGAAGAAAAAAACAAAGATGAAATGGAAGAAGAAAAAAACAAAGACGAAATGGAAGAAAATTAAAAAAAAATAATTTTCCATTTCAAGACTTTTATTGAAATAAATCCATTTTTTTAAAAAGAAAAAAAATATTTTGTCTCTTTTTTTTTCAAAATGGAAAAATCAATCCCAGTAGATGGATCTGATAATTTATTCATTATCACAAACAGGATTGGTATGTTTGAAATTGGAATGAATGATTCCACAAAATCGAATGGTGTTCATCATCAAAGTTGTGGTCATATGTATTTTGATTTAAATGAAGTCAAAAACAATATTAAAAATGGGATCATATGCAAACATTGTGGAAATTTAAAAAATTATAAAAAGACAATTTCTACAAAATTTGGAGAGGAGCATGAATCTGAAAATGAAAGTGTTTATATCTTTGAGAATGGAGTTACAACCAAATTGAACAAGGAACAAGAAAGTGAATACCTGGATAAAAACAATGATAAATATTTTGTTAGATCTGGGCCAAGTGTTGGATTGTTGTTTTGTAAAAATGGATATCAACCACCAAATGGAGAATCAATCATGAAATTGAATCAATATCCTTTATACGGAACCAGAGATTATGTCTTTTTTTCATATAACAGAGACACTGTTGATTTAAGTAAAATAAATCAAATGGCTTCGAATTTTCAAATGTATGGGGTTAAAAATGTAGAGAAGGGATTTTTTGTAGATCACTATACATTAAATCGTGATACATTACCTATATATAAATCGAGAAATGAAATTATGAATATATTAAAGCATCTTATGAGAAAATACTTAAATAAGGAGTTAAAGAATGATTTCAAAAAATATTTGTCGGATGAAGAAGATTTTATTTCGTTGGTTGATTTTGAAAATTTTGATTTTCTTGGATGGGTGTTTTTGAATCAAAGTCAATTATCTTTTGAATTCTCGAGAAGTTTTATAGACACGACAGCCATCTATATTTTTACAAAGTTATTTGATCAAAATAAAAAATATAAATCAATGAAGAAATATATAAAAGATCTTTCTAGAAAGATGCTGGATGATCCCGAAATCCAAAGAGGATTATTTAAACTTCAGGAATTTAAATACATGCTTCGTTCCATTTTAATTATGCTTTTATACTCTGATAATAACGAAGAAAGAATCATTCAAAGATTTATTGATTATTTGAAAAAGTTATCATTTATTATGGGATCCATTGATGAAGATACAAAATTAAAAAATGCGATTACCGAACCATTGAAGAAATTTTCTCAAATAAAAAACGAATTTCATCATGATAATGAAAAGAGATTGGTAGAAATTAGAACAAAGATTGTCGAATTTATTAATAAGAATTTGATGGATGATTCAGAATTGATTTTGAAAATTAATAAAAAACTCAAATCAAAAGTAGAAGAAAATGAAATTGATTTTATCAAAAAGTTGGATTTGGTTGGAGAAAGGGCATTTATTTTGGATTATTTCAACAAAACATTGGTATTAAAACAAATTGATATCGAAAAATTTTATCAAAATCAAAAATCTTTGACACTGATTCGTGAAATAAACGCAAGATTAAAAGAATATGTCAAAGTTTTGGATAGTGATTGTGCATTCGTAAAAAGTGTTTTATTGGAAAGAATATATCCAATACCAGAATTGGTTACATTTGATATATCACCCATCGAATCACTCTTAGAAAACGATACGTTTGTGAAAGGAAATGATTTTGGAGGTATCAACCAAGAAAATATTCTCAAATTGTTATATAAAAGCGCAGAATTTCATGATGTAAACAAGATTTTAAAAAAATACCAAAAAAAAATCCAAAAACTCTACGACCATTTATATAAGCTTAGAGTACATTTGAATAGATGCATAGAATTGCTAGAAATGAATAGATCCGTTTATATGTATTTGAATCCATCTCCAATGTTCGATGTAGAAAAACACAAATATTTTATTGACAATATATTTCCGGTTCAATTTATATTGGATTCTTCTCAAAATAATCTCGTTTATAATAGAGGTAATCACGAGGGATTACTTGGAAATTTTAAAATTCGACATATTATTGTCAAGAAAGAGAATTTTAAAATTCTCACTGAGTTGTTGAGATTCATTCAATTTGAAAAAGAAGTTTATATCACAGCAACGGAGAATATTCATCTTACCAGCAGAAGATTGACCAAAAGTATTTCAACAGAGAAAATGGATTCGATCGCAAAAACTAAAAGAGAAGAAATTTTGAAGAGAATTCAATCAAATCAAAATTAGAAGAAAAAAAAAGAAAAAAAAACAGGAAAAAATAAATTCCTTCTTTCAAACATTATTTCAATAAATTTTTTTTTCTTAAAAAAAATTCTTTTTCTCACATAATTTTTTTTGAAGAAAAAACTTTCATGGAAAAATCATCTTCACCAATTCCAGTAGATGGATCAGATGATTTATTCATCATCACAAACAGAATTGGTTTTCTTCAGATTGCAAAGAAAGAATCGGAAACTTACAAAAGTTGTGAACATATGTATTCTGATTTGAATGAAGCAAAGAAAAATGTCAAAGATGGAAGCATGTGTAAAAATTGCGGGAGTCTTAAAAAATACAAAAAATCAATTTCCAAGAGAAATGCAATCAATTTCCAAATTCCTAATCCTGACCCATCAAAAAAGGAATTGTTAGAGTTGGTTCCGAGTGAATCTTATGGAAGAGAAAAAGTCTATCTTTATAAAAATGGGTTTGTGAGTCGATTAAGCCCAGAAGATGAATATAATTATTTGGATCGTAATGATGATATGCTTTTTGTTCGATCCGCTCCAAGTACTGCATTGTTTTTTTGTAAAAATGGATTTCAACTTACTTATGAAGAATCCCTCCGAAAATTGAATCAATACCCAATGTATGCAAATGATGAACTTTCTATTTTTCCAGAAAATCAAAACATCAGCAATTTATCTGAAATAACCCACATGGATGCAAATCATTTTACACATGGAATGCTGAACCTAGAAAATCAATTTAAAGGGGAATATTATAAATTGGACTTAAAGGAACTGAGACATGAGATAGATGAATTCTTTATGTCAATGTTGAAAACAGTTCTGGATGAAAAAATGAAAGAATATTTTAATGAAATTTCATTCAATTTGGAAGAATTCGAAGAACTTAGATTGATTCAATTTATAGCAATAGATTATGAAAATTTTACATTCAAATTTCGTAATTTGTCGAATGTGATGGAAATATATCTTATTAGAAAATTCTTTGATGGAACCAAGAAATTTAATTTGATGAAAAAACACATAAAATCAATTTGTGATAAATTTATCCAGAACGACGAGGTTGTGAGTCACGGTTTTCGTTCAAAAAAAGAACTCAAATCTATGCTCTATTATGTGTTTATTTATGTTTTATACAACAATAATTCAATTAAATCAGAGTTATCAAAATTTTTACATGCTTTGGAGATTCTTGGATATCCTTTTGGTAACAAAGATTACTTCTCTGATGATACGAGCGAGAATCTGAAAAAATTTATTGTAGATGAATTACAATCCTTTCTTAAAAAGAAAGAGAGTTTTGCTTCAAGAAACAAGAAAATAATGCAAACTCATTCACAAATTTCCAATGAATTTATATATCAACAACTGATGAAAGAATCTTCGAATTTTTACAAAGATATTTCACAAAGATTCAAGGATCAAATGCAAAACAATCCACTTGATCTGGTTAAAAGAATCGACCTTTCTTCAAATCCCAGATTTATTGATGCTTTTTTTAAGAAGACATTGACATTAAAACAACTTTATCCCGGAACGTTTTATGAAAATCAAGAATTTTTAAAGACTGTCAATGTGATCAATAGACACATATCAGATTATGCTTTTCATTTGAGTATGCAATCTCATTTTTTTGCTACCAATTTAAAATCAAAAGTATATCCAGTTCCAGAAGTTGTCATGAATGATAATGAATCGCCACTCGAAAATTTTTTGAATAGAAACTCGATTGATGTATTTGGAAAGAATAAAGAAAGTAAAATCATGACATTGATATATGAAAGTTCCGTAAATTATGATGTAAATAGAATTTTAAAAAAATATGAGCACAAAATTGATAACGTGGTTGAGCATATGCGTGAAATGGCAGAAATTATGCAAAAAGCTTGCAAATTACTGGATACACAACAAACGACCTATACATATTATTTGAATCCATCACCAATTTTTCAATCCCATAGATATGGACACTTTATTGGTAATATTTTCCCTATCCAATTCATATTAGATCCATCACAAAATGGTTTTGTTTATGGATCTGGTAGAGCTTTGGGATTAGTCGGAAGTTTTATGATTAAGCATATCGTAGTGGAAAGTAGATACAAAAATAGTCTTTTGGAATTATTGAATTTTATTGAATTTCAGAAAGAAGTTTATATTACAACAACAGAAGATTTTTCGCGTACACAAGATAGATTGGCTTTTGGTCTTTATGTTGATGAATCAGGAATGATCCCAAATGCGGAGAGAGCTAAAAAAATGAATTCAATTACAAAAAATACAAAAATTGACATTTTGAAAAAAATACGATCAACTCAAAATTGAAAAAAAAATTAATTTTTCTTTTTCAGAATTATTTTCAATAAATTCTTCTCTTTTAAAAAGTTTAATTGGTTTGAATCTTTTTTTTTTGAAGAAAAAACTTTCATGGAAAAATCATCTCCGCCAATTCCAGTAGATGGATCAGATGATTTATTCATCATCACAAACAGAATTGGTATGCTTCAAATTGCAAAGAAGGAAAAAAATACAGATGGAAAAATTCAAGCGAGTTGCAAACACATGTATTTTGATCTAAATGAAGCAAAAAGTAGTATCAAAAATGGAGTCATGTGTAAAAATTGTATCAATTCGAAAGAAGGAAAGAAAAAAACAATTGCAACAAACAATGAATCTGGAATGGAATCTGATTCACGTTTTATAACAGAAGATGTCCATTTATATAAAAATGGAGTCGCAACCAAATTGACCAAAGAAGAAGAAACAAAATATTTGGATCAAAATGAAGATAAATTTTTTGTCAGAACGATTCCAAGTGTTGGATTGTTATTTTGTAAAAATGGAATTCAAGCATCCAATGGAGATTCCATCCAAAGTTTAAATCAATATCCAATGTATGGAATCGGAGATCAACATTCCTTTCTTACCCAAAATAGAAATATAGTCAATTTGGATAAAATAACTAACATGTTACAAAATTTTAGAGAATATGGATTCTATAACAAAAAATTCGAATTTGATATGGAATATTATGAATTGAAATTGATTGATCTCAAACGTAGCGTAATTGACGTGTTGAATTCTGTATTTAAAAAAATTCTGGATAAAAAAGTCAAAGAAATTTTTGATGATGTTTTCTTTACTTTGGATGAAATTGAAGAATTTAGAATTATGAGTGATATTCAGATAGATTACAATAATATCCAATTCAGTCTTCGTTATAAATTACAGAATGTAGTGAGATTATTCTTTATTGCAAAATTTTTTGACAAAACCGAGAATTTTGGTTCGATGCAAAAGGCCATTACTGCACTCAGTGAAAGAATGATCAATTCCAATCTTATACAAAAAGTTTTTAACAAGAAAATGTTTGCATCTGCAATTCGTTATATATTGATTTCTTTGTTGTATAATGATTCCGCAAAAAAAGATGTGGATAAATTTCAATATGCTTTGGAATTGTTTGGACTTGATGATGGAAGTTCCTATATTCTTCATCGAGAAGAACTTCAAAATTTTATCGCAGATGAATTAAAATCATTTTCAAAGAAGAGAGAAAGATTTATTTCGAAGAATGGTAATTTGATGGAAAAACACAGAAAGATTTCAAATGAAATTGTTAGTCAAAATTTGATGAATCCAAATTCTGATTTTTATCAAGAAGTTTTGACGAGTTTTAAAGAACAAGTCCAAGAAAATAAAATTTCATTCATAAGAAATTTGGATTTGGCTGTGGAAGATCTCTCTTTTATTGGAGATTTCTTCGATAAAACTTTGTCTTTAAAACAAACCAACATTGAAAAATTTTATCAAAACAAAGAATTTTTGATAGTTGTTCGTGAAATAAATCAACGTATAGAAGAATATGTCAAAGTTTTTGAAGACAATTATGATTTTCTTGAAAAAATCTTTGTTAAAAAATCCTATTCTGTACCAGAAGTGGTCATCAATGATGAAAGATCACCAATCGAAATATTTTTGAAGGATGAATCCATTGATATTACTGGAAGAATGGATAAATCTCGCATTCTTGAATTAATACTCGATAGTTCTTTTTATTATGATATCAATGTGATATTTAGAAAATACGAATCTTATATCAATGAAATGCTTGATGATATTCACCAAATTAAATCAAATATTAGTAAATGTTCTAAATTATTGAAAATGGATAAACAAAGTTATATGTATTTGAATCCATCTCCAATGTTCGATGTTGGAAAACATAAATATTTTATTGAAAATTCTTTCCCTGTCCAATTTATGTTAGATCCTTCACAAAATGATCTCGTTTATAATTATGTAGGAAGTTTTGGAGCATTGTTTGGAAATTTAAAAATTAGACATATCATTGTTCTTAAGAGTGACTTGGATAAACTTTTGGAATTATTGAATTTCATCGGATTTGAAAAAGAAGTTTACATTACATCAACGGATAGTATCTCACTCACAAAGGATAGATTGACTTTGAATATTTCCACCAAAAAAATGGATTCAATCATAGCAACAAAAAAGGATAAAATTTTAAAAAGAGCAAAAAAAATGGAAATTTAAATAAAAATGGAAATTTATTCATCCCAGTTTATTCCAGAATGAGAAGATTTATTCTTTTTTCGAGTCAATTCATAAGTTTTAAGTTCTTCTTTGTTTTTTAAGATTTGTTCTTTGTATTTATCCGCTCTTAATTTTTGATCCTCTTCGTTTGATTCATCATAAGGTAATTCTACAGGAGGCATGTGGAATGAAACTTCACCAAAAGGTAATTGAATCACAATAACAGGCCATTTAACTTGCTTTTCGTCGTGTCTGAATCCACTGGTAATACCCAAATCTTTTGCAAGACTCAATGCTTTTAAAACCAATTTTTCTCTGTAATCATATTTTCTGTAATTTTCAAAGATTTCTACACATGTTTCGGCAAGCATGAATTCAAGATCGATTTTCTGATATTCCTTTTTATCAAATGTACATGTGATAATTTCCATATTTTTTGTGCTGTAAAAGTTGGTGTTTAATTTTTTTGGTTTCTTTTTTTTTAGGAAAGAGAAAAAAAAATTCTTAATTTTTTTTCAAAAAAAAACTTTTTTAAAAAAAAAGAAACCAAAAAAATTAAGCATTAAAAAAATCAAAGAAAGAGAACGAATGGAAACAAATAGAACTTTCATTATGATCAAACCAGATGGTGTTGAACGTAACATTGTTGGAAAAATCATTTCAAAATTTGAACAAGAAAATTTTCGTTTGGTTGATATCAAGAAGGTCACTTTGACTCTTGAATTGGTTCAAAAACATTACATTGAACACAAAGGAAAACATTTTTATGAAGGATTGTGTTCTGGAATGGTTGGAGACGGGAAACAACAAGTTATTGCAATGATTTGGTCAGGAGAAAATATCATTCAATTTTCTCGCAAAATGATTGGGGCAACAGTTCCAGAAAATGCTGCACTGGGAACAATTAGAAGAAGATTTGGTCTTTCTATGCAAAAAAACACTATTCATGGAAGTGATTCACCAGAATCTGCCCTCAGAGAAATCAATCTTTGGTTTCCAAGTGAAACCCCATCCAATGAAACCCCATCCAATGAAACCCCATCTAATGAAACCTCATCCAATGACAAATCTGAATATGAACAAATTTAAAAAAAAGAAAATTTTTTTTCCACAAAATAAAATTTTTTATTTTTTCATTGAAAAAAATGAATGAAATTGAATTTGTCCTATTGACAATCGGAGATGAACTTTTTGAAAAATAGAGTAAATCAGATCTTTCAAATTTTTTGAGCAATCAAATATTGGATTGAAACTCCATTCGATTTTGGAAATGTAATCAAAAAGTTCATCTCTTGTTGATCCTCTGAAAGGAAATTCTTTTGTTGCCATGAAATAAATAACAACTCCAAATGCCCATATATCTACTGGAAAGGAATATTGTTTTTCGATTATCATTTCTGGAGCGAAATAGTTATTGGTTCCACACACACTTTTTTTTCCAATGAAATTTGATTTTAAATTTTGAATATTAAGGAAAAAAAAAATTGAAATGAAAACTCTGTTCGGATATCATCTTGAGAATTTAATTTGATAGCAGTATTGAAATCAGCTATTTTTATTTGAACTCCTTTAAGAAGGATGTTTTCAAGTTTTATGTCTCTGTGTATGATGTAATTTTTGTGTAAATACTCTAACCCATCAATGATTTGTATAGCATATCGTTGGATTTCATTTTCAGTGAAACGATCAATATGTGACATGTATTGCTTCAAATTCTTATCACATAATTCAAGATGCATATATATTATATCATTTTTGATAAAGCAACTGTAAATTTCGACTATATTGTGATGCATCAATTTCTTGTGCAATAAAGCCTCTTGTTTGATTGTGAATTTAAAAAACTCGTCACATTCACATAATGGCACAATTTTCACAGCAGAATATTCAAGTGTTTCTCTACTTTTGATGCGAAAACATGTAGCATAAGAACCTTTTCCAATTTCATTTAATTTTCCATATTTAATCCCTTTTATTGTTATTGTGGGTCCGTCTAGTTCTTGATTTAAATTAAAGGGTTGAGTGAACATTGTGGTGGATTTTTTTTTTCAAAAGAAAAAAAAAGAAAAAGAAAGAAAAAGGAGAAAAAAAATTCTTAATTAATTTTTTTTAAGAAAAAAAAAATAAAAAAAAAAATAAAAATAAATGAGACACCAAATTTTACTCTATGTCCTCTCCAGCGCATGCACAATTTTTCATATCATATCAAGAATGAATTGGAATTATATTATAATTAACTCAATTTTGTTATTTTTTTCTTGTTTAAATCTTGAAATTTATCGTAATAAATTAAAATTGGTCTGGTTGATGATAATATATATTATGAGCAATCCTGTGAAATGTATTTTTATACATGAAAAGGATATATATTTGATAATAATGAACGAAATTCTATTTATTTTAATTTTCATACGTATATTATACTTGATAAGAAAATCAAGAGATTTTGTGAAAATAATATTGAGTTCTTTCGTTGGTTCTTTTTTAATCCGGGTTTTTTCCTCGCCAGAATTATTTCAAATATCATCATGTATTGGAGATATACGAATGGTATACATGGTTTACCTAGATTTTGCGCCACAAAAAATCAACAAATGTAAAGGAGATTGAATTTTTTTTTAAAAAAAAATAAATTTTATTTCTTTTGTTTTGTTTTTGTTTCAATTGGAACACCACCAATTTTGTATTTTTTAGAACGAACTACTTCACCTTTCCATACGACTTTGTAATCTTTTGCACTACCAAATAGTCTCCTCAATTCACATTCATGAGTAATTGATTTATTTTTAAGAGAATCCTTTGGTTTTGTCAAGACTAAAGAACAAGATTCAAAATCTATCCAACTTTCAATATAGGATTCGTCTTGTTCACTCAGAGTCGCTTTGATATTTTTGATCATAACCACAACCTTTCGAAAACATTTTTGTTTATCATCGCCAGTTCTCCGTGGGAAAAATGTAGTTTTTAAAATGATTTTTAAAGAATTGTCACGAGATTTGAATATTTTTCCTTTTGTTTTGAGTGCTTGCATTTTTTTTTATTTTTATTTTTTTTTTATTTTTTTTTTTTTTTTTTTTTTTTTTTTTTTTTTTTTTTTTTTTTTTTTTTTTTTTTTTTTTTTTTTTTTTTTTTTTTTTTTTTTTTTTTTTTTTTTTT
>Ga0075163_10013263_pt1 | contig 10688 bp, 6 predicted proteins | sample JI1023141ADNA_FD_71478 | JGI IMG/M metagenome (GOLD analysis project Ga0075163, IMG submission 71478) | Wastewater effluent complex algal communities from Wisconsin, to seasonally profile nutrient transformation and Carbon sequestration -... | ecosystem: Engineered > WWTP > Effluent > Algae... | reverse complement strand
TAGGATTTGATGGGATAGTTCAAAAGGAAAGCTATAATTCAGGTTCACCATTTACCGCAACAAAAACAGGCAATGAAACAAATACATACGGAATTTTTAAAGCAGTAGAACAATCCCTATCCACTAAACCAGAGATAAAGAATGAAGGCAACGGAAAAGAACCTCCAACCGGGGAAAAGCCAACAGTAGAAGGCGAAGAACCTAAAAAAGTACGTGGGGTTTATAAAAGCATTATTGAACGTTCTAAATTAACTAAGGAGCAAAAGGAATTACTTAAAGCAGATCCTTCTTCTTTATATACAGCACTTCCAAATGAAACTGCAAAACAGATAGCATTGGACATTGTAAAAGAAATGGGTGTTGAAGCAGCAGTAGCGGAAGCCAGCCGTAAAAATTCAGCATTGGAGCCAGTTGAAAAAGTTATGGTGTTGGGTGCAGCAATGGATTATTACGCAGGGTTGGCAAAAGAAGCAGCAAAAAATAAAAATGAAAATGCTGTACAGGAAAATTCAGAATTAGAAATTGATGCCAATGAAAAAATGCAGGAAGTAGCAAGGACGTTGGCAGGGTATGGTACTGATTTCGGACGGGCTATTAATATCTTCAATGAAGTATATAAATTATCAAACCTTGCACTTGAAAAGAAACTAAAAAATACAGTTGCACAAATTAATGCCATAAGAAATCCACAGGCTGAAAAAGATGCTAAAGTAGTTGAAGCCATAATTAAAGATGATGCTGGAATTGTAAATGGCATAGGTGAAGAAATGACCGAAGCTGAAGTATTACGTGAAGCCGACTTAAATAAAAAGATTGCAGAACTTGAAAAAGAGGTAAAAGATTTACGTGACCAAATAAAGAATGTACAAAATGCTCAAACTGGTTCAAAAAACAATCCTTTAAAAATAACCAGGACTACCAATGCAACTGAATACGATAAGCGTATGAAGGATTTTAAGCAAAGGCAGCGTACAGGTATATCTAAAGATGATTTGAATGACCTGACTTATTTTGGGTTGTACCATTTAGAAAACGGGGCAACTAAATTTGCTGATTGGATAAAAATAATGGCACAAAAGTTTAATGGTTTCAGAGAATACTTAGAAGGTATTTATCACAACATAAAACAAGATGCCATTGATAAAGGGATTGATAACAATTTATTTGATACCGAAGCCGAAACACAAAAGCATTTACAGGATTTGCAAGCCCAAAGCGATGCTCGTAAAATAGCCAATAAAACAAAACAGATAGCAACTGCTAAATTAAGGCAGGCACAAGAAAATAATGCAGATACAGCCAGAGTAAAAGCGCCATTGATTGCAGCCGAAAGAATAAGAAAAGATGCGGAGAAAAATCTTGACTTGCCAACAACTAAAAACGAACAAACCTATCTTAAAAGATTAGTGCAGGTAGTTCAAAATAAAGCAAGGGAGTATTACAAAGAAACCGAACAAAAAGTTCCAAATGTAAATGATTGGCTGCAATTTGCCATTGCTAATGGTAAAGCTGATTATGCTATCTGGGAGCGTACACAAGAAGCAGTTGAAGCGCAGATTGATGAAGATGAAAATTTAAGTGACGAACAAAAAGAAGAAGTAAAAGATTTTTTAAGTGACTATCAGGACAGCATATTTGAAACATTGCTTACTACAAGCCAAAAAGATGAAATAATAAGGCAAAAACTTATTGATGCCGGATTTGCAACAGAAAGAACCATTAACGGGAAAGTTACAAAAGCAGTAGATTGGAATAAAGTAATTGGCAATGCTAAAAATATAAAAGATGCCAAAGCCGCAATAGTAAAATCAATTACAGACTTAGGATTTACAGTGGATGAAGCAGCGAATGAAATTAATTCTATACTTGCTGATTTCGATAACAAAGTAACGGGTAAAAAAACAAAAGCAATTAATTCATTCCTGAATAAAGGAGTTATCAATAAGGCTAAAAATGCGTTGGGCTTAAACCGTAAAAGCAAAGTGCAGAAGCTAATTGATATGAATAACAAAGGCATATTGGACGATAGCAGAGTGAAGGATGTATTGGCAAAAGATTTAGGAATTATATCATTGACAGAAGATGATTTGGAAAAAGTACGTGAGTTATCAGATAAGATTGATAAAGCAATAGTGCCATTCATTAAGAAAAAATATGAAGAACAATTACAGTATTTGTTTGATAGCAAAAGTGGCAATTTAACCTACCTGGAAAACAGAGAATTTGTAATGAATAATAGACTTACAAGTTTATGGAACCAGATACAAAACTTAACAGGATATTTAAGAGTGCTTTCTACATATATAGCTACTTCTATAAAAACTGGTAGCCCGGTTCAGATGGCTAAAGTATTTAAAAAGCAATGGAAAGATGGCGTATCAGATGCTATGACAGTTTTAATGGGTGGTCATGTAAGTAGAGGTACAGCATTTTCAGACTTAACCAGATCAACAGAAGGTGAAGCAAGGGTAAGGTATTTGGAGCAAGGTAAAGGTAAGTTGTTGGGCTTGCCGGATTTATATGTAAGGGCAGCAGGAAAAACATTTCAGGTTAATCCGTTTAATGCTTTGTATAGAAAAATAAAGTATGTGGGTAGGTTAATGGAATCAGCAGATACAATTCCTTCAAATGTAATTTCAGGGCTTACACAATATTGGCAGATAAGAAAACAAATTCATCTTCTTAATCCTGAATTAAATTCAAACCAAGTTGAGAAAAAGGCTTATGCTATTATGTACAGCATAGGTATTGAGGAAGCAAAAAAACAGGCTATTGCTGACTTAAAAGAAAGTGGAGTTGATAATCCTACACAATATGAAATTAATAGAGCCAGCCATGAAATAGTAGAGCGTAAAAGGAATGAATTAATTTCAGATAATTTTTATGAAACAATTGACAGATTAAAACCTACTGCGGAACAAAAATTAATTCAGCAAGGCAATAGCAACCCGACAGAAGAAGAAATAATTAATGAAGCCTATTCTATTTTAGGTCGTGATGAGCCATTGGATATTGTTGCAAGAGGTGAAAGGCAGGCATTGAGAGAAACCGGTAAAAAAACAACAGCAGGTATAACAGCCTTAGTATTAGTGCCCGTTGATGGTGTACAGAAAAAATTAAAAGAGATGATGCTTAATAAGCATGGTGCAGCAGGTAAGACAGCTACAAATGTAGCAGATGCAGCATTTAACCAGCTTTTACCATTTGCAAACTCAATAGGTAGGTGGATAGAAATGGGGCTTGAATTAACTCCATACGGTGTTTTAAAAGGGTTAGGTTATAAAGGATACGGAGCGTTTACTAAAAAAACAAGTAATACAAAATTAAATCCAATAGAACTTAATGAATTAGGAGATGATTATATTATCCGTAGCATACAAGGAACTTCTCAAACATTGGCTATTATGTTTTTAATGGGTATGCTTAAAGGTGCAGGTGGTGACGATGAAGAAGAAGATAAAGTAACTGGTACATACCAAGGCAAAGATTTTAAAAAAGAAAGAATAAAGCAAATTGGAAACCCTCAAAGGTCGTTAGATATTGGCGGTAGAAAATTCCCTCTGGATTTATTAGGTGCCGCTGCTTATCCATTAATGATGTATAGTGATTTCTTAGATAGGCGTACTGATGAAAACGAAAGGCATGGTGTTTTATATACTACCGCTGCAATGTATATGGTTACTGCAGGTCAATCAGCATACGGAAGAATTGACCAATACGGCAGTATTTTAAATTCAGTGTTTTCCGGTAAAGATGATAGGTATATGCCACAATTCGGAAAATTAGTAGGTAGTTATTTAGGGGCGCAATTTATACCGTTTAACCGTTTTCAACAAGAGATTGGCGAAGTATGGAATCCGAAATCAACGGCATCAATAACTTTTGGTGAAAACCTATTACAACAATTAAGCATAGTTGGAGGCATTTCAAAAAATCATCCTGCATTTGATTACAGAGGCAGGGAATATGATAAAGGAGATATTTGGGTAGGTAGCCCTGATGGAGTAGTTAAAATGTTTACAAAATCAAAAACAGCAGATGAAATTGATAAGGAATTAGCAAAGATTGATTTTGGTGCAACAGATGCTTATAGAGAAACAAAAGATGAAGAAAATTATAAATACACCATTGAAAATAATGATGGAACCAGAAGGTTTATGACCACACAGGAGTACTATGATTTTAAAAAAGCAACAGCCAGGGAATTTGATAAAAAATTAGCATTGAATTTTGAAACCATAAAAGAGGTATCAATTAAAAATACCAAGGGGCAATATGATGAAAATGAAACAATGAAAGTGCAGCGTGAAGCATATTCTGCATTACTTAACAGGGCTAAAGAAAATGCACTTGCTTTAATACAGGCTGAAACCAATCATATACCCAATGTAAAAAATAATAAGATTGATAATAAAAAACAGCGGGAGAATATCTTGAAGCAAAAAAAGCAACAGGTAAATTTAATTAATGATTAAAATAAGGTAATTTTAGCACTTAAAAACACATTTTATGAATAATGACAAAGCAATGCAAGAAATAGATCAGAAAATACAAAGCGAATATGCTGCGTACCAAAATACTAAATACTTTGGAGCCTTACCAAAAGGGCTTATTGGGTACTTCAAAAAAGCAATTGTTGAAGTAGCGCCTAATAGCCATCAACTAAACACAAAAACCATTCTTAAAATAGCCAAGAAAAAAGAATCGGAACTAACTATGGTTGAGGTTGGTTTAACAATAAATGCAATTCTTGCAGCACCGGCTTATATTTTATCAGACACCTTTTTTGAAGCCGTGGGTATTTTGGAAAAAATAGAGGCAGTAAGAATTGAATACAACCTTGCAGTTAAGAAAAAAGAATCGGAATTAATTCAGCGTAAAGCAACGTTGCTAAACCTTGCTGGAGCTACAAATAATAGCAACAACAAATTACAACTGGTAAATTAACAATTTTAAATTATTAAGTCATGTCACTTTTCATTCCTGCATTTCATCGTGTTCCTCCAGCCGATAAGCTGAAAGAAAAATTCTGTTTGGATGTAATAAATTATTACGTCAGGAACACCAGAAACTACAATCTTTTGTGGGATAAAAAAGTCTTTGAAATAGAAGGCTATGCAAAAGGCGAATTTGATTTACGTCCTTTTAAAAGGATGTTTAAAAGTGATGCTGATAAATTAAAGTATAACGTAAGTGACCAACAGAATGAAATAACAAATAGAAATGAAGGCATTAATAAAACAGCAATAGGGTTTGACTATGAGTGCTTGCCATTATTGCCGGAAAAGCTGAATAGTGCAACAGCTATCATACAAAAAAAGCCCATTGAAATTACCTGTAAAGCCTTCGATCCGCTGGCTATTGAAAAGAAACAATCCGATGTTAACTTTTTAAAGAATAAGCCAGAAATAGAAGCGCAATTGCAGCAGGTAGCAGATTCTATTGGCTTAGATAAAATTGATTTGGGTAGCACAAAAAATAGTGCCGTTGAATATTCTGACAGTCCATTTGGTTTAGATTTACAAGACCCTGACCAACTGGACATTTTCGTTAATCTTCTTTATTCACTTAAAATTGAATCTGCATTTGAAACAGGCTTACAAATATTTTCAGAACTAAAAAATCTGACTAATATAAAACTACTGGAAATAAAAGACCAGTTAAAATATGCGGTATCGTGTAACACTGCTTTTCAAAATTCATTGACAGGATTACCGGATGCAGAATACATCTGGCCCGGCGATATGGAAACGCCTTGGAGTGATTTACCAGACATGAGTGATAACAGCCACAGAATACAAACCAAATACGTTACCCCAAATCAGCTATGGGATTATTTTGGAGATGAAATCGGCAGAGAAGATGAATTACTGGATTTAATGAATAATAAAAGCTATGGTTACTGTACAGTAAATAATCAGCCGGAAATTAATCGTGGCAATCTTGATACTTTTAAAATAACCTTAAAAAAGATACAGGTTAAAAGTATTGATTGGGTTGGCGTAACTAAAAGCGGTTCAATAACTAATGATGAAACCAAAACGGTAAAAAAGATTTGGGCACAAAATACATACAGCTTTTGGTGGCTGAATAACACTAAGAAAGTATTTGGTATATCAAGATTACCATTTGCTACCAGAACAAGAGGGCAGGAAAGTTTTCAAAACTTTGATACCAACATTTATAAAAGCCATCAAAAAAGTACAGTTGAATTATCAATTGGCGAAAATAAAAAAGCACAGATAGCCTACATAAAAATGGTTCATGCGGTTATTAAATCATTGCCTCCGGGTCGTTATTTAGATTTACATTTTTTAAGAAATTCTTTGTCAGGATTAAAAGAAGAAAACAGTGAATACACACTGGATAAATTAATCAATCTGGCAATGGAGCAAAACTGGATGCTGGGTGATACCGATGGATTCGATGGAAAGAATGATGGGCAGTTTAAACCATTCATGGACTTGCCCGGTGGATTAAAACAGGAATTAGTAGGCTACATGAATGTTATCGCAGATGCCAATAATAACATCAGCAGGATAACGGGAATTAATCAGCAGCTAACAGGAGAAAGTGCCAATCCCGAAGGTTTAGTAGGTATGCAAAAATTACTAATTAATAGCAGCCTTAATAGTTTATATTATTGCAGTGAAGCAATGACACAACAGTATCAAAAACTATTATCTATATGGGCTACTGTTTTACAGGTTGCAATTGAAGGTGGTGGTGCGCCAAAAGAAGCTATCGTAAAAATGATTGGCAATAAAAAAGCAAACATCATTGATGGGCTGGATGATATAAGCCTGCATCAAATTGGGGTATTCGTAAAAGTAAGCCAGAGAGAAGAAGAAAGAGCAAATGTAAATCAGAAGATACAGGAATTAACTTATAAAGGTGTTCTTAGTGCAGCAGATGAATTTTTATTGGATAGCATAGATAACCCAAGAGATAAATTTGCAGTACTTGCCGTTAAAGAACAAAGATGGAAAAAAGAGCAACAGCAAATTCGTGTAGAAGCATTTAACCAGCAGAAAATGGTTATGGAAGAACAAGGTAAGAATATGCTGGCAGGTAAAGAAGTTGACAATAACAATGCAATCAAACAAATTTATGCCAAAGGAGATGTACAGGCTAAGATTACAGAATTGGCTCATCATTAGGCATGAGTGCATTAAGGATGGACGGGCTTATTAAGGCTGGTTTACAAAGAGAAAGAAATAAAGGCAATATGCAAAAAACAGTGGCTAATAACGCTACTAAAAACATGGCAGAACAACAAGAAGCAATCGCATAATCATGGCAAAAAAATCAAACGCACAGTTAGAAAACGAACTGCAGAACAAAATAGAAGTTCTGTCAAATAGGTATGTGGATTTAATTGTTAAGTGCGGGGAAGAAGTAAATGAATTTACAGAAAAACATTTGCAGGATAAGGCCGATACAAAAAAACAACTTGAACAATTAAAAAGAGATTTAAGATTTATTCAGAGCATGAAAGGTAAGGTTGATAAGAAAGAAGAAAGAGAGAAAATGAAAGGTCAAAAAGAAATGGTTACAAGGCTTAAAGAAATAAAAAATTCCATTGGAGAATTAATTGCAGATATACCGAAGTAATGAAAAAAATAAATACTTACGGGGATTGTTTCAAAGTAAAATTCAATATTTTGGATTATGCAGACATATATCCAGAACCTCCAACAGATGTACAGGAATATATCAACTGGGATAAGCCAGTAGAAGAATGTGTTTGGACAAAAAATATTCCAGAAGTTATTACACAAAAATATAGAGAGCAAGAAGTAAAGCGTGTGCTAAGAACAGGTGTTTGGGTTTTCATTAAAGAAATGCCAGTTTGGATTCCACCGAATTATTATTTTGCTTTACAATATGGCAAAGCCGGTTCAGCAGACATGGAGTTTAGGCTAAAGAGATTGAAGCACGTATATTTTAAAATCAGAGCCAGATTGAATAAAGGGTGCAAGGGAACACTTACTGTTAAGAACAGGGGTGATGGTGAAACGACAATGGCTATACATGATGGATTTTGGGAGTGCTTAGATGGCAATATGGAAACTGGCCAAATTGGTATTCAAAGCAAGACAAGAAGTGATGCAAAAAATCCATGTTGGGGCTATGTTCAAACATTGTGGCAATCGTTACCAATATGGTTTAAAAATGATTTATCCGGTGATTTCGATAGTAAAGAAAATATTGCTGAAAAAATGCAATGGCAAAGAAACGCTAACGAACTGACTAATACCAAAGCAAGAAATATTCTTTTTACATTCTACCCTTCTGGAACATCAATGGATGGTAAGCATGATATGAAGAAGTGTATTTTAGATGAGATATGTAAATGGGAGGAAAAAAGCACGTTCTATGATGTATTTACAAACTATTCAAAATTCATTATGCCAGGTTTTCAAAGGCGTGGAATGTTTGATATGTTTAGTTCACCGGCAGATACTCAATGCAAAAGTAATTTAGAAGTATATGAACTTTGGAAAGATTCTAATCCAGAAGAACTTGTAAATAATGGCACTACCAAAAGCAGGATACACAGATGGTATTCAAATCCATTAGAGGGAATAGCAGGAGCGTATGATAAATATGGAGATGCAGACCCCAAGGAAATATTTGACTTTATCATGGCAGAAAGAGCAAAAATGCCAAAGGATAAATTATTTGCAGAAATAAGAGGTTATCCATTGAATGAAGAAGAAATGTTTGGTACTGCGGAAGGCGCTTTTTTATGGTACAATAAAAAAGGTATTGTAATAAGAAATTCTTTTTTAGTAGGATGCAGAGTAAAGAATACAAAAACAAATGAGCCAATAAACATTTATGGTGTACATGAATGGGAAGGCGGCAATATTGATACCGAAGTAGTTTTCAGAATGTCCGATGCAACAGAATTTAATTTGGATGATGCCAGAGTTTGTTATAGCTATCTACCATTAGCAGAAGAAAGAGAGCCTTTAAAATATAGAAATACAGAAGATGGCCAAAAACCAGTACCTCCAAGAATCGTATTGAATTGCATTGGAGTTGATCCGTATGACCATAGGCATACCGTAGGTTCTGCAATATCAAATGGAGCAATGGTTAATCAAAAGTTTTTAGATTTTTATGAAACAGGAATAGTGAACTGTCCAACTATGATTTACAGTTGTCGTCCACAACACCCAGACGTATTTTATGAAGATGTATTAAAAGCAGCAGTTTTTAACAGGGCTATGGTTCAGGTGGAAAGTAAAAATAAAAATATAATTAATCATTTTGAAGATAGAGGATACATGGATTGGATGTTGGCAAAAAGGGGGGAACCACAAAAATCTGCATTAAAAGGTGATGCTCCAACGGGAGGCGGTAAGAATACTTTCTTGAATGAAATAATTACTATGTTAAACGCAATAACAAACACTCCATTAAATGAAGGAGATAAATATCTTTTAGAATTAAACTGGTTCGGTAAGTTATTACAAGACTTATTAGATTTTGATAAAGACAATACACATAAAAGCGATTTAACAATGGCATGGGGACAGGCTTTAATGGGAGTATCAAAATTATTGAGAAAGAAAATCAGGGATAAAAATCCAGTTACAGGTGGGATACTAAGTTATATGTTAAGTTAAAAATAAAATTATGCCAGTAGCAGCACTTAAAAGATTATTAAAAGATACTGAAACAGAATTGTTCCGTAATTGGGATGATACCGGTAATGAAGTAGCAATTATATCACTTCATTTGTGTAATACTTCGGCATCTGCAGTCCAGGTATGGATAAGTTGTGTTGAATTAAGTGGGTTGTTTATTAATGGTGCTTTGTTCAGCAATTTTACAATAGCAGCAAATAGTTCTGAATACAAAGAAATTCCACGAAGGGTTCTTGCAGTTGATGAATCAATTCGTGGCTATGCTTCTGTTGCAGATGTAGTAGCATTTAGTGCTGATTTGCATGGGGTGGAGCAGGATTTAGCCACAGAATATATTCCGTAATATAATTTATAAAAAAATAACTAAATTTGATTTATGAAAAAGGTACTTATATTTATTTTACTATTTTCTTCCATGAAAGGGTTTTGCCAATTCCCTAATAATTTATGGCAGGGATCTAAATTCCAACTAACAGGGCAGCTTGGGGGGGTAGGTTCCGAACTCGGCTATCAAATACGAACAAGTTTTGCAGATACGACAGCAGCTAATAGTTATTCAGGTGGTTTTTTAAAAAACATAGCAGGTTTTACTATTCGTACAGTAGATGATTTTTGGAGCAGAAGTAATAATTTACAAAAATGGAATAAGATAAATGGTGGTGGTAGTGGTGGTTCAGGAGGTGGCATTGTATCACTGGGTAATGTTGGAAATTATGGATTGATATTGGTTAATGACAGTACTTACAGGGTTGATACTATACTAATAGCGACAAGGGCAAGACTTATGCACGTTGCAGACAGTTTACTTGCTATAATAGGGGCTAAACCATCAGGAAGCGGTACTACGGATTATCTTGCACGATGGACAAATAGCACCACTTTAGGAATAGGAGCAACAAGGGATGATGGTACTAATGTGGGTATAGGCGTTGCACCGGGAACGTATAAATTAAATGTAAATGGTAGCCTTAATGTAGCATCAAGTATTTACCTGCCATCCTCCGCATCCACAACAGGTAATATTTATAA
>Ga0075163_10013262_pt1 | contig 10688 bp, 9 predicted proteins | sample JI1023141ADNA_FD_71478 | JGI IMG/M metagenome (GOLD analysis project Ga0075163, IMG submission 71478) | Wastewater effluent complex algal communities from Wisconsin, to seasonally profile nutrient transformation and Carbon sequestration -... | ecosystem: Engineered > WWTP > Effluent > Algae... | reverse complement strand
ACGATGATAGCTTTGTGTTTTTTGTCTGTTTCTTTGAATGCTGCTTCCGATTTTTCAAGTGCATCCGTTATAATGGTGCCTTGCGTTGGAACAGAATTCGTAGTAATGGAACGCAAATAAAGTAAAAGCGAAGAATAGTCTACAGTGAGCGGCATTTGCAGGTAGGCGTTGCCTGCAAAAATAACAAGTCCTACTCTATCGCCGTCCAGATTTTTCAATAACGTCTGAATTAGTAATTTTGATTTTTCAAGACGCGATGGTGCTACATCCTGAGAAAGCATACTTTTAGATACATCCAGCGCAATCATGATGTCAATTCCTTTGCGCTGTACTTTTTCCATTTTGGTGCCCATTTGTGGTTGTGCCAGTGCCAGAATCAGAAAAAATAAAACAACATTAAGTGCAATGAATTTCAGCAACGATTTTTTTTCATTTCTGTCAGGCATCAAACGTTTCATTAAATCGATGTTGCCGATTTTTTCCAGTTGTTTTTTTGTTTGATATTGAACATAGAAATAGATGCTGATTACTATTGGAATCAACAGTAACAGGAAAAAATATTCTTTATGTTCGAACCGCAGCATTAACTCAAAATCGTTTTTAAATAAGTTTTACTTAATATAAATTCAGCCATTAAACAAAATAATGCCAGAAACGCAAACACATGGAAATGTTCACTTTTGCGGTGATAGTTGCTGATTTTTATTTTTGATTTTTCCAATTTGTCAATATTGTCATAAATATTTTTCAATGAGGTGTTGTTGGTGGCTCTGAAATAACTACCACCTGTTTCCTGTGCAATTTTTCGCAACAATGGTTCGTCAATTTGTACCGGAAAGCTCTGATAATACGTTCTTCCATTCTGGTCTTTCACAGGATAGGGTGCGTTGCCATTTTTACCAATACCAATGGTGTAGACACGCACACCAAATGTTTTCGCAATTTGAATAGAAGTATACGGATCGATATAACCCATATTGTTTACACCATCCGTCATCAAAATAATCACTTTGGTTTTTGATTTACTTTCTTTTAGTCGTGCAACAGCTGTTGCCAAACCCATACCGATAGCAGTTCCGTCTTCGACCATACCACTTTGGATATCTTTGAACAGATTCAATAAAACCTGATGGTCAATGGTAATCGGACATTGTGTAAAGCTTTCACCTGAAAACACCACCAACCCGATTCTGTCATTTGGCCGGTCTTTAATAAATTGCATAGCTACTTTCTTTGCAGCTTCCAATCTGTCCGGTTCAAAATCTTTGGCTAACATAGAGCCTGAAATATCTAACGATAATACGATATCTATGCCTTGTGTTGATATTTCTTTTTCTGATAAGGAACTCTGTGGACGCGCCAGTGCTGTGACTAAAAATATAAAAGATAAAATTTTCAGTATTGGTAATGCTGCCAGTAATTTTACTTTCAGTGAAGAATTTTGTTCTAAAACACCACCATGCTGCGGAATATTGAAAGACGGATAAAATGTTTTTCGTTTATAATAAAACCAATACACAATAAACGGCACCGCCAGCAATAACCAAAAGTATTGTGGATGCGCAAACGTGTATGGAAATAATTTAGTCATTGGTTATTAGTCAATAGTCATTAATTTATTGATTTAGAATCAAGCAATCATTTAGTATCATTTTTAATCTGCGATTTCTCTTCTTCTATCAGTTTTGTTTTGTCAATAAAATCTTTGATGATTTTCAACGAGTTCTCGTTTTCAATAAAATCAGGTTGTGCTTTGGCAAACTTTACAAAATCACTCAACACCAACACTTCATTCAGTTCTTTTTTCAACGATTGTTTTAACATTCCTTTATGCATGGATGATAGTAGTTCGTCGGTTGTTTTTTCCATCGCCGGAATTTTATAGCGCAACTCAATATAGGTTCGTGCAATGTCAGTTAACTCAGAATAATAGGATTTTACTTCACCGCTTTGCCATAGTTTTTTCTGATTCAGTTTGTCCAGTTCTTTGAGCGCCCATACGTGTGGTGGAAGCAAGAATTTTTCATCCACAGGTTTCTTTTTCTTTTTGCGTTCCAGGATGAACCATGTAATGATACCAGCCAAAATTGCGAGCACCAAAGCACCAATCAGGTAAGGTGCTATTTCCTTAAAAGTCAATGGAATTTTAAGCGGTTCTTTGATGTCTTTGATATCTTTTGTGGTGTCAATTTTTACGCCTGCAACGTGTACCAGAATTGGCTCAGAAAGGATGGTGTCCAGTTTTCCGTTATTATTTACCAGAAATTGAAATCGAGGTAATTGAATTTGACCGGTGTCAAAAACAATTAAGTTGACTAACTGATGGTATTCATACTGACCCGATTTTTTGATGGTGTCTACCGGTGTGAAGTTGGCCACTTCTATGGTTTCAGAGATAGTGTCTTTCAAATTCGGAAACACGACTTTGTTGTTGGAGGTGGCTGACACAAATAAATCCACTGGTATCCAGTCGCCAATCAGATATTCTTTTTGTTTAGTAGATGCCGTTGCCGTTTGTCCGTAAGAATTGTGAATTGTTGTTAATGAAAATGAAAGAATGAAACAAAGCAATAATGTATTTCGACTGAAATACGAAGATAAAGAGTTAAGATTTATTTGTAAAAATTGCTTCATTGTTATATTACTACATTGTCAAATTAATTATGCTCGTTTCTTAAAGAAGTTCATCAATACATGAACATATGATTGTTCGGTTTTTATTTTCAGCTTGTCGGCACCTGCTTTTATAAAACTTTGTTCGTAATTTTTATCATAAAAAACAGCGCGTTGTTTATAGTTCTTTTGTGTTTGTGCATCGTTCGTGTCAATCCATTTAGTTTCGCCGGTTTCTACATCCTGGATTTGTAACAATCCGATATTTGGCAATTCCATATCCAGGTTGTCATAGACTTTTACGCCAACCACGTCGTGTTTTTTGGCGATATGGCGAAGTTCGTCCGCATAATTTTCATCAATAAAATCAGAAAGTATAAATGCAATACTTTTTCTCTTCACCATATTATTGAAATTCTCCAATGCCAGAGAAATATTGGTTTTATTGCTCTTTGGTTCGAAGTTTATGATTTCGCGAATGATACGAAGAATATGAGATTTTCCTTTTTTTGGTGGAATATACATTTCGATGGCATCGCTGAAAAATAGAACACCAACCTTGTCATTATTCTGAATGGCTGAAAAAGCAAGAACGCCTGCAATCTCGGCAATAATTTCATTTTTGAGCTGATTTTGCGTGCCGATAAAAGAAGATTTGCTGACATCAATCAGCAACATGATGGTTAACTCACGCTCTTCTTCAAAAATTTTCACATATGGATGCTGAAAGCGAGCCGTTACATTCCAGTCTATATTTCGAATGTCATCGCCATATTGGTATTCACGCACTTCAGAAAACGACATACCACGACCTTTGAAAGCAGAATGATACTCACCGGAAAATATATGATTCGTCAAGCCCTTGGTCTTGATTTCAATTTTTCTGACTTTTTTGAGTAATTCTGAAACTTCCATTTTTTGAGATTTGAGATGAATAGATATGAGATGCGAGAAATATTTCTCAACGCTCATTTCTCTTTTCTGAGATTCTACTAAGGAACTTCCACTCGATTTAAAATGGTATCAATGATGTGTTCTTGCGTGATGTTTTCCGCTTCTGCTTCGTAGGTGATGCCTATTCTATGACGCAGCACATCGTGTGCAACGGCGCGAACATCTTCCGGAATCACATAACCACGTCGTTTGATGAAGGCATACGCTTTGGATGCCATTGCTAAGCTGATGCTTGCACGTGGTGAACCACCATAACTGATTAGGTGTTTAAGGTTTTCAATTTTATATTTTTCAGGTTCGCGTGTGGCGAAAATAATATCAAGGATATACTTTTCAATTTTTTCATCCATGTACACTTTGCGTACTGTATCGCGTGCCTGTAAAATGGTAGCAGCAGAAATAATCGGTTTTATATTCGGATTTTGTCCGGCAACATTCTGGCGCATGATTTGTCTTTCCTCTTCAAATTCCGGATAGCTGATTTTTACTTTCAGCATGAAACGGTCTACTTGTGCTTCCGGTAAATTGTACGTTCCTTCCTGTTCAATCGGATTTTGGGTGGCCATTACTAAAAACGGTTCTTCCAACTTATAAGAAGTATCACCAAGTGTAACAGTTCTTTCCTGCATGGCTTGCAACAATGCACTTTGAACTTTTGCCGGTGCACGGTTAATCTCATCTGCTAACAAGAAATTAGAAAATACAGGTCCTTTCTTTACTTCAAAGTTTCCTTTTGCCTGATTGTAAATCATGGTTCCTAAAATATCAGCAGGCAATAAATCCGGTGTAAACTGAATCCGGTTAAATTTGGTATCAATGGCATCCGATAAGGATTTTATAGCCAAGGTTTTTGCCAGTCCTGGAACACCTTCCAGTAAAATATGACCCTGAGATAAAAGAGCAATCATCAATCGTTCCAGCATATATTTTTGCCCAACGATGGATTTTGAAATTTCCAGATTCAGCAATTCCAGAAAAGCACTATCTTGCTGGATTTTTTCATTTAATGTTTTTATGTCGATAGATTCCATATGTCAAATTTTGGTTTTTAAAAGTATGCAAAAATAAAACCATTACAAATTTTGAAAATTGTAATATTGTTAAAAAATGTTAGCAGTAAGGAATATTATGTATTTCAGCATTTTTTGACCGTCTATTTAATGGAAACACCACTCAAACAGAGTGGTGTTTCTATTATGATATGAGATATTTAATGATTACAGTGCTTTGGCTTTTGCGCCTTTAGCTTTGTAAAAGTTAGGTGAATAACCTACGCTGATACCAATTATATCTCTAAATTGGATTTGAGGTTTACTGGTTACAGGATCAGAATCTTTAACAGGTGTTTTTACGTCATGATCCCAAACAAGGTGTGTAAAAACACTTGCTGTAAGATATTTATTTACATTAAAGCCAATTGTTGTTTGCCAGTCTATATCAATATTTTTTCGGTAAGAAACTTTAGATTCTTTTGCCAAAGATGCATCTATCGGGTCGACATTAGCACGTAAATAATTTTTATATGCCCTAAAAACGCTCATAATGGAAACTCTGTCTTTCCAGAAACTTTGTTTGTATGTTGCAATTAATACAGCACCGAACTCAGTTTTTGTTTTACTTGGGAATGAGTTTCCATATACATTTTGACTAGCCAGAAAATTATTGCCTACATAAGTAACTTTTGTAGCCAATGGTGAAAAGAACAAAGAAAATTTAGTATTTGGAACATAATCTAAACCAATAGCACCTTCAAAAATTAATGGTGAACCAATAGTAGAAATTAATGAATCTCTTTTGCCGCTGGTAACACCGTTTCTGAAGATATTGGTGTTGTTAAATTGTGATCTTAAGTTGCCATAAGCAGCAATGTATAAAGGTTTGTGAACTTTGTAGCCATACTTTGCAAACATTTCCCAACGGTCTGCATTTTTGTTAGGTCTGAATTTTCCATTTTCTTTTAAGAATTGAATACCATACTCTGTATTCAACCAAGATTGGAAAAGATGATTATTTTTTTTGTAATCAGCATAAAAATTTAATCTAAATAAGAGTGCTATAGAGTTAATACCACCCGGAGACCAATTTACAAATGCGGCCTGGCTTAAAGTCATATTTCCAAGACCACCAAACTTCCAACCTTGGAGTGAGTCTTCTAGTTTTTTCTTTTCGTCAGCAGATAGTGCTTCGCCTTTAATTTGCTTTTCTACTTGTCCAAGAGAAATTGAATGTACAGAGATAATACAAACAAGTAATAATAATAGTTTCTTCATTATTGAAATTTTTTGAAGCGCAAAAATAAGATGTTAAAATCAGTTAAACTTGAAGTTAATGTTATAATTATACGAAATACCTACTTTTAGTTAGTGTAACATATTGAAAATAAGATTAATGTAAAGAGAGCCACTAAAGCTTTTCTTTTAAATAGAGGTAAATTTTAGTATAGAGGTCAAATCTCATTTTCTTGCCGGTAGTGCCATGTTCAGCATCCGGATAAAGGTATAACTGATAGGTTTTATTGGCTATATTTAATGCATTGATGAATTCTATAGAATGCTGAAAATGTACATTGTCATCTGCAGTACCGTGCATTAGTAACAAGTTTCCTGTTAATTTCTTTGCCTTTAAATTAAGATTGGAATTATGGTATCCAAGCGGATTTTCCAATGGTGTTCGCATGTATTTTTCTGTATAAATACTACTATATAAATTCCAATTAGAAACTGGTGCTGCCGCGATACCCACTTTAAAAATATCGTTGCCTTCCAATAAGCAATTGGCAGCTAAAAAACCACCATAACTCCAGCCGAAAATGCCGATTCTTTTTTTATCGATATAGGGTAATTTTCCAAGATATTCGGCAACCATCAATTGGTCTTCTGTTTCTGATTTTCCAAGATTCAGGTAGGTGCATTTTTTGAATTCACTTCCACGTCCGCCGGTTCCACGATTATCTACACATGCAACAACATAACCTTGTTCGGCAAGAAAATTAAAAAATAAATTACTTTTGGAAGACCATTCGTTTAAAACTTCCTGATTGTTTGGTCCGCCATACACATAAACCAACAGTGGATATTTTTGAACGGTATCCAAATTTTTAGGTTTAATCATCCAGGCATTTAACGGGTAATCTTTCGAAGGAATTTTTATGAATTCTTTATTCGAAATCGTATTAAGAGAATCTGTCAGTTGTTTGTTATCTTCTATTACAATGGAAGTGTCCGCATTTACATGCTCAATAGTGATTTGTGGTGGTACGCTTGCACTGGAATATGAATTAATAAATAATGAAAAATCGAAACTGAATGAAGCTTTGTTGTTGCCATTTTGTGCGGATACTTTTTGTTTTTCTAACGTTTCATAATTCAAACGATACACGACAGTTTCTGTTTCATTATTTTCATTGCTTAGAAAATAGATAAGCTTATGCTGCTCGTCTATTCCATATAAATCTTTCACTTCAAAGCTTCCGTTTGTTAATTGTTTAATTAATTTTCCATTTTTATCGTACTGATACAAATGATTAAAACCATCTTTTTCAGAAGTAAGTAGGAAAGAATTATCAGACAAAAATTGTACTGTTTTTGGCACTTCTACATATGCTTTGTCTGTTTCTAAATAGAGTTGCCTTGTTTTTTTTGTTTTGATATTATACCCAACTAATTGCAAGGAATCCTGGTGGCGATTTAAGAGGAGAGCAATGACTTCATCGCCGCTGGCATTCCAATAAATGCGTGGAATATATTCATATGAAAAAGGTAAAACAATTTGCGTATTTTTTTTCGATTTCATATCAAACAGCCAGACCGTTACTTTAGAATTTTCTTCACCAACTTTCGGATATTTGTATTTGAAATAATTTGGATACTGTAAGTCGTAATAATAAGGTAGTTGATATTCTTTTACATTAGTTTCATCAAATTTTAAATAGGCAATCTTGTCGCTTTTTGCATTCCATTCGTAAGCTCGTGTCAGATTTAGTTCTTCTTCATATACCCAATCACTTTTGCCGTTGATGATCTTATTCCATTCACCATCTTTAGTAATCTGAATTTCTGAATTACCGGAAATTTCTTTAAAATAAAGATTGTTGTTTTTTATAAAGGCTATCTTTTTATCATCTGGAGAAAAGGTTGGATACAATTGTTTAGTATCACTTAACGGAGTCAATTTTCCATTGCCATCACCTAGAAAGTAATCACATAAAATTGACCGACGATACAAGTGCTCACAGTTTTTGTTAACCAGAAAATAGGTGTCAGTATTTGAAATAATTAAATTGCTCCAGTGTTGTTTGTTTTGCTCCGGCGATGCTGCTATTTTCCATTCATTTTGTAATTCATTTTTAGAATTAAAAATGCCAATTTTATCACCATTTTTGACTCTTATTAGTCTTGCAAAGAATGGTTTTGTATGTAGAAATTGAATATCATCCGTCGCAACAGCATTATATTTATCAGATAAAAAAATAGATTCCAATGTTAATTGACTGTTTCCTGTTTTGCAGGTTAGTAAAATAACTAGCATTGCTACTATTTTTGTGTGTAAATTTGCCATTCTAAAAACTATAGTTAATAAAATTACGTTTTACTATTGTAAGATTTAAAGAAATATTTAATGAAGAAATACAGCCTATTTTTGCTTTTAATTGTATTGCTGATATCTGTTAAGGTTTCAGTTGCTCAGGAAGAAGTGTATGAACAGCCGGCACAAATTATTGATACGCTTGAAACAGAAGAAAAAGTATCTAAAGATACCAGATCCAAAGAACAAAAAGAGGATGCGCTCACCGAGTTGGAAAAGAAAAAAGAGAAATTAAATCGTCTGAGACTTGGAGGCAATTTTGGATTGCAATTTGGAAATTATACGTATGTCAATGTGTCGCCTACTGCTGGATATATGGTGGTGAAAGACAGACTGGAATTAGGCGGCGGGCCAATTCTGATTTACCAGCGATTCAGATTTTCCAATATCAGCGCCATTAGTTTTTTTGTGTATGGTGCAGATGTTTACGCACGTGGATTTTTATATAAAGGATTATTTTTAGAATCAAGATATGATTTGGTTAATAAACCTTCCTACTACAATCTGGACAGAAGACTTTGGGTAAACCATTTATTGCTGGGTGCCGGTTATGCTGCACCTATCGGTAAAATTGGTGTTTTCAATATTTCTTTGCTATATAATGTGCTCGACAACGACGAATCTATCTATCAGGGAACATTCAGCGATAAAGTTCCATTGATTATTAATATGGGATTTGGTTTTGGTATAGGTGGAAAATAAATCTTTTTATTCCAATGTTTCTGCTTCCTGATGGCCTAAATATTTCTTGCAGCCATGCGTTAAATACAACAGGCAAAATATCATTGAATAGACAATTATTTTCTGAGCCGTTTGTTGCACATATCCAACTTCTTTCGGACTAGGTCCAAATTTCATAATTAAAATATAAATGGCAATGGCAAAAACGATAACGAGCATTATATTTCCATATTTATTAGGTAATAAATGATGTTGTCTTATGAGTATGGTATACCCAAAACTTAATGGAATCAACATGCCGAATGCTGCATACACAAAATCCATATGTTGCGGTAAATATAAATCACATGGTGTAAGTGCGATGCCTGTTAATAAAAACGGAAAAATACTTCCGCTAACTAGTGCAGTATAATAGGCAGGTTTACTTAATTGTTTGCTATTCGTGCTTTCCAAAAATTTGATATTGAAAATAAACATGGCAATAGAATGAAATATCAGCGCAATTTCAAATCCTATAAATGAAATCCACTTAGTTTCACCAGTGTGCGTACGCCATCTGCCCAATTCTGAAAAGAAGTTATTAAAAAAACTGTATCCTTTGGTATGGTGGTCTAAAATCGTGCCACCCGGAAAAAACAACATGGCAATGCCGGTACTAACTAAAAATATAAGACAACTGAGAAATAATAGTTGAAATGCAAACGGGATTTTCTTCATTCCTAAAAATACAAAATTTATTATTACTTGTTTATGGTGAATATTTTATGTGTTGTTTTTATCAACTTTACCCCATGAAAAATCAAAAACTCTTAACCACAACTATTCTGCTTATTATAGTTATCGTCGTTATTCCAATAGTTGCTATCTTTTATGACAAACCATTAACAGACCTACAGTCTCTTATTTTAATGAATCTGGTTAAAGGAATGCTGGTTGTCTCGTTAGTTTGTTTTGTATTAGGTGAAATCACCAAGAATTACAGCCAGACCGATAAATTATGGAGTATCATGCCTTTCTTTTATGTGCTCTATGCAGCATACGCCAGCAACTGGCAACCCAGATTGATATTGATGCTGGTCGTAGCCGCCATCTGGAGCATTCGATTGACCTATAACTTTAACAGACGTGGAGGATACAGTTGGAAATTCTGGACTGGCGAAGAAGATTATCGTTGGACAGTATTAAGGAAAGAATCGTTTTTGCAAGGAAAATTCCGTTTTACGTTATTTAATTTATTTTTTATTTGTTTGTACCAACAAGCATTGATTTTGGCGTTTACATTGCCAACTATTGTAGCAATGGAGTCGAACAAAGCAATTGGTGCAGCAGATATTATTTTGGCAATAATTATGGTGGGTTTTGTGGTGATAGAAACATTTGCCGACCAGCAGCAATGGGATTTTCAAACAGAAAAACATCGCAGAAAAAATGCGGGAGAACCTTTAAACGCAGAGCAAACAAAAGGATTTATTTCTTCCGGATTGTGGTCAAAAGTACGTCACCCAAACTATGCCAGCGAACAAAGTATCTGGATTATCTTTTATTTATTTTCTGTAGTGGCAACCGGCAGGTGGATTAACTGGAGTATGGCAGGTTGTGTATTGTTGGTGATATTGTTTCGCAGCAGTGCAGATTTTAGTGAGAATATTTCAGCAAATAAATATCCTGATTATAAGGATTATCAAAAACGAGTGCCGAAGTTTATTCCTAAATTTTGGTAAATAAAAAAATCCATTCAAATTTGAATGGATTTTTTTATTTACGACTCACGACTTATCTCTCACGACTTTCCTATACATCAATCTTCGCATATTTTGCGTGTGCTTCAATAAATTCTCTGCGCGGTGGTACTTCAT
>Ga0075163_10013261_pt1 | contig 10689 bp, 8 predicted proteins | sample JI1023141ADNA_FD_71478 | JGI IMG/M metagenome (GOLD analysis project Ga0075163, IMG submission 71478) | Wastewater effluent complex algal communities from Wisconsin, to seasonally profile nutrient transformation and Carbon sequestration -... | ecosystem: Engineered > WWTP > Effluent > Algae... | reverse complement strand
TTTCCCGCGCACGAAGGCCAGCAGTTGCGTGGCCAGGTCTTCCTGGGCCAGCAGGCGCTTGCGCCAGTCCTGCAAGGCGGGTTGCCAGGCCTGCAGTTGCGGCAGCCCTGGCCAGGGGGCGCCCGGAAGGGCATTCCAGGCGCGCCACAGGGCGGCCACTTCGGCTGCGGGCTGCCATTGGTCCATCAACGCTTCCAGCTTCGGCCCGTGGGCGCCGTCGTCCTGCGGGTAGGCCTGCCAGACGAAGGACGCGCCGGCCCACAGTGCGCGCACCAGTGAGTCCTCGCCACGCACAAAGCTGAGGTCGGCTGACCAGAGCAGGTGGTCGAAGTCCAGTTGGCTCAGATAGGGCAGTTGCACCAGCCGCACCGGGTGCGGCGCTTGCGTGACCTGGCGCTGGGCGTGTCCGGGTGTCAGCAGCAGCAGGGTCGGTTGCCGGGCCAGGTCGGCCAACAGGGCGGGCAGGGCGGGGTTGTCGTAGCAGAACAGCACCACGACCCGCTCGCCGGGTTCCAGGGCCACACCCAGCTTTGCCAGCCAGCGGCTGCGGTCGAAGGTGGCGCGTTGCGCCTGCAGGCCGGCTTCGCGCAGCAGGCCGCCCGTCCGGGCGGTGAAGCCCGGGTAGAAGAAGTGCTTGACCAGGCCGTTGCGCTGCGGTGAAGGCAGGCCGTGGGACCGTTCCACATAGGGCTGTGCGCTCAGGTACTCCAGGTTCACCCAGGCCGGCGGCCGTGCCGTCGCGGCCATGGCTGCGACAAAGGCTTCTGGCGGGTCGCAGCCAAAGGCTTCCACCACCACGGCGCCAGGCTCCGCCGGGCCTGGCCAGGGCAGCACTTCCACGCCAGTGGCGCCCGTCGGCGCCATGAAGCGCAAGGGCGCGGGGTCGTCGATGACAAGTCGCACGGTCTGCCCACGCGCCGCCAGTTCGCTGGCCAGCCGCCAGCAGACGCCCGCGTCGCCGTAGTTGTCGATGACGCGGCAGAAGAGGTCCCAGACGGGGCGCGGTGTGTGCACGGGGGGATTATCGAAGCCGTGGAAAATCAGCCGCGATGAGCGAGCAGCCCGACCCCACGGCCGACCCCCCGGCCGCCCCCCCGGCCGACACCACACGCGACAAGCTGCTCGCCGAGGTGGCCGCCCTGCCCGGCCTGCCCGGTGTCTACCGCTGGTTTGACGCGCAGGACAACCTGCTTTACGTGGGCAAGGCGCGGCACCTGAAGAAGCGCGTCAGCAGCTACCTGCACAAGGACCACGACGGCACGCGCATCGGCTCCATGGTGGCACGCATCGCGCGGCTGGAAACCACGGTGGTGCGCACGGAAGCCGAAGCGCTGCTGCTGGAAAACAACCTCATCAAGACGCTGGCGCCGCGCTTCAACATCCTGTTCCGCGACGACAAGAGCTACCCGTACCTGAAGATCGTGAGCCATGGCTTCCCGCGCATGTCCTACTTCCGCGGCGCGGTGGACAAGAAGCACCGCTACTTCGGGCCCTACCCGAACGCATGGGCGGTGAAACAGACGATTCAGCTGATGCAGAAGGTCTTCCACTTGCGCACGTGCGAGGACACGGTCTTCAACAACCGCAGCCGGCCGTGCCTGCTCTACCAGATCCAGCGCTGCAGCGGCCCCTGCGTGGGCCTGATCAGCGCCGAGGACTACAACCGCGATGTGCGCGACTCCGAGCGCTTTCTGCTGGGCGACACCGAAGAGGTGATCAACGACCTGCAGGCCAAGATGATGGGCTTTGCCGAGGCGCTGGAGTTCGAGAAGGCCGCCGCCTTGCGGGACCGCATCGGCAGCCTGTCGCGCGTGCTGCAGCAGCAGAGCGTGGAAGCCAGCAGCCTGAACGCCAGCGACAAGGATGTGGACATCCTGGCCGTCAAGGTGGCTGGTGGCCGTGCCTGCGTCAACCTGGCCATGGTGCGCGGCAGCCGCCACCTGGGTGACCGCGCCTATTTCCCCACGCATGTGGACGAGGGCGCGGCGCTGAGCGCGGAAGAGGCCGACGCGGCCGAGTCCGCGCCGACGCCCGAGCGGGCCGTGCTGGAAGCCTTCATCGCCCAGCACTACGTGGGTCAGCCGGTGCCGCCGCAACTGGTGCTGAGCCACGCGGTGGATGCGGCCTTGCTGGACGCGTTGTCGGAAACCTCCGGTGTGAAGGTGCGCGCCACGCACCAGCCACGCGAGCAGCGGCGCATCTGGCTGGAGATGGCGGCCAAGGGGGCTGAACTGTCGCTGGCGCGGCTGCTGGCCGAGGAAGGCTCGCAGCAGCAGCGCACCCGGGCCCTGGTGGACGCGCTGGAACTGGACGTGGCCGACCCTGCCGCGCTGCGCATCGAGTGCTTCGACATCAGCCACACGGCCGGCGAAGCCACCCAGGCTTCCTGCGTCGTTTACGAGAGCCACGCCATGCAAAGCGGCCAGTACCGCCGCTTCAACATCGAAGGTGTGACCGGTGGTGACGACTACGCGGCCATGCGACAGGTGCTGACACGCCGTTACTCGCGCATCGCCGAGGCCTTGGCGGCAGGCAGGGCCGATGGCAAGCCCGAAGGCGAATCGAAAGCCGCACGGCTGCCCGACCTGGTGCTGGTGGACGGTGGCCGTGGCCAGGTGAGCATGGCGCGCGAGGTGTTTGAAGAGCTGGGCCTGGACCTCTCGCTCATCGTCGGTGTGGAAAAAGGCGAAGGGCGCAAAATTGGACTCGAAGAACTCGTGTTCGCCGACGGCCGGGACAAGGTCTATCTGGGGCATGATTCAGCCGCGCTGATGCTGGTGGCGCAGATCCGGGACGAAGCACACCGGTTCGCGATCACCGGCATGCGTGCCCGCCGGGCCAGTGTGCGCACCGGCGGCAGCAAGCTCGAAGACATTGCAGGGGTGGGGCCGCGCAAGCGGGCGCGCCTGCTGCAGCGCTTTGGCGGGCTGAGGGGGGTGGCCAGTGCGGGTGTGGACGACCTGGCCAGCGTGGAAGGCATCAGTCGTGAACTTGCAGAGGAAATCTACCGTGCATTGCATTGAACAAATCGGGTTGTCGACGCGCCGCCTGGGCGTCTTCGTGTTTGCCTTGGGCCTGGCAGCATCTGCCGCCGCGCAGAACCAGGCACCCGCCAAGGCGCCGCCCGCCAAAGGCAAGCCTGCCGCGGCTGCGCCGGCGGTGCCCAAGAACATGGACGAGTTCAAGAAGGTCGCCGCCCGGAAGATGCTGGCCGCCAACCCCGACGTCACCTACGGCGGGAAGCCACAGGCGATGAACTTCGGCATCCCCATCCTGGAGATCGAACTCAACGACGACGCCACCGTGAAGAACATCAGCGTGGTGCGCCCGCCGGCCAACGAAGCCGCGGCCAGCACGGTGGACATCGCGATGGACGCCATCCGCAAGGCCGCGCCCTATGGCGACATCTCCAAGCTGCCCAAGCCCGTGAAGTGGACCGAGGTCTTCCTGTTCAACGACCAGAAGAAGTTCAAGCCGCGCTCGCTGGAGTGACGGCGACCCGAACACCTCGAACACCCCCATGTTCTTCACCATCCCCACGCTGCTGACCTGGGCGCGCATCGCTGCGATCCCGCTGATCATCGGCGTGTACTACCTGTCCTGGCCCCTGGCCACCAAGAACCTGGTGGCCACGGCCATGTTCGTGCTGTTTGCGCTGACGGACTGGCTGGACGGCTACCTGGCGCGCAAGCTCAACCAGACATCCGCCTTCGGTGCCTTCCTGGACCCTGTGGCTGACAAGTTCCTGATCTGCGCGTCGCTGCTGGTGTTGCTGGGCCAGGGGCGTGTGGGGGAACTGGTGGCGCTCATCATCATCGGCCGCGAAATTGCCATCTCCGCGCTGCGCGAGTGGATGGCCACCATCGGCGCCAGCCGCAGCGTGGCCGTGCACATGCTGGGCAAGCTGAAGACCACGGCCCAGATGGTGGCCATTCCCTTCCTGCTGTACGAGGGGGTGCTGTTTGGCGTGATCAATACACACCAGTGGGGCACCGTGCTGATTTGGGTGGCGGCGGTGTTGACGGTGTGGTCCATGGTCTATTACCTGCGCAAGGCCATTCCTGAAATCCGCGCCAAGACGCGCTGAAGGCGCCTTGACGCCACGGCCGGGCCCCTGCCTTGAGTGACGACAACCGAGCGGCGCTGCTGCGCGCCATGCCGGGCGTGTTCGTGCTCATCTGGAGCACGGGTTTCATCGTGGCGCGCTACGGCATGCCGCATGCGCCACCGCTGAGCTTCCTGGCCATCCGCTATGCGCTGTCGGTGCTTTATTTTGCGGCCTGGATCGCCCTGGCGGGTGTGTCCTGGCCGCGGAACCGCGCGCAGTGGTTGCACCTCGGCGCCACGGGCATCCTCATGCATGCAGGCTACCTGGGCGGCGTGTGGGTGGCCGTCAAGCTCGGGCTGGGCGCGGGGCTGGCAGCTTTGATCGTCGGCCTGCAACCCATACTTACCGCCATCTGGATGAGCGCGCAGGGCGCGCAGCACCGCGTGCTGCCGCGCCAGTGGCTGGGCTTGCTGTTGGGCTTGGCCGGGCTGATGCTGGTGGTTTGGCACAAGCTGGGCGTGGGTGAAGCCAATGGCGTCAGCGTGGCGGCCGGTGCAGTGGCGCTGATCAGCATCACCGCGGGCACGCTATACCAGAAGCGCTGGGTCCAGCCTTGCGACGTGCGCACCGCCAACACGGTGCAGCTGTTGGCCGCGCTGGTGGTGACGGCTCCGCTGGCGATGCTGGAGAGCGAAGCCATCGTGATGCACCCGCAGTTCATCGGCGCCATGGCGTGGTCGGTGCTGGGCCTCACACTGGGTGGCAGCTCGCTGCTGTACCTGCTGATCCAGCGCGGCGCGGCCACTTCGGTCACCAGCCTCATGTACCTGGTGCCGCCGACCACGGCGCTGATGGCCTGGGTGCTGTTCCGCGAAGCTTTGGGGCCCGGCGTGCTGGCCGGTATTGCACTCACCGCCGTGGGCGTGGCACTGGTCGTGCGCGTACCGGCGGCAACGTAGGAGACCACATGACCACTCATCGCATCGCCGTCATTCCCGGTGACGGCATCGGCAAGGAGACCATGCCCGAAGGTCTGCGCGTGCTGGACGCCGCGGCCCGCCGTTTTGGCATCAGCCTGCAACTGGACCCCTTCGACTTCGCCAGCTGTGACTATTACGCCAAGCATGGCGAGATGATGCCGTCCGACTGGAAGGAGCAGATCGGCGGCCACCACGCCATCTTCTTCGGTGCCGTGGGCTGGCCTGCCACCGTGCCCGACCACGTGTCGCTGTGGGGCAGCCTGATCAAGTTCCGGCGCGACTTCGACCAGTACATCAACCTGCGCCCCGCGCGCCTGATGCCAGGCATCCACTCGCCCCTGGTCAACCGGCAGGGCCAGCCGCTCAAGCCAGGCGAGATCGACATGTGGATCGTGCGCGAGAACACCGAAGGTGAGTACTCCAGCATCGGCGGCCGCATGTTTGAAGGCACCGAGCGCGAGGTGGTCACGCAGCAAAGCACCTTCAGCCGTCACGGTGTGGACCGGGTGCTGAAGTTCGCCTTTGAACTGGCCGCTCAGCGCCCGCGGCGCAAGCTCACCTCGGCCACCAAGAGCAACGGCATCAGCATCACCATGCCCTATTGGGACGAACGCGTGAAGGCCATGGCGGCGCACTACCCGCAGGTCAGCGTGGACCAGTTCCACATCGACATCCTCACCGCGCACTTCGTGCAGCGGCCACAGCACTTTGACGTGGTGGTGGCCAGCAACCTGTTCGGCGACATCCTGTCCGACCTGGGCCCGGCCTGCACCGGCACCATAGGCATTGCACCGTCAGCCAACCTGAACCCCACCCGCCAGTGGCCCAGCCTGTTCGAGCCCGTGCACGGCTCGGCGCCGGACATCGCGGGCCAAGGCCTGGCCAACCCCATAGGCCAAGTCTGGTCGGCGGCCATGATGCTGGACTTCCTGGGTCACCGCGACGCGCATGACGCCGTGCTTGCCGGCATTGAACGCCTGCTGTCCGACCCGCATGCGCCGCGAACGCGCGACCTGGGTGGCAGCGCCAGCACGGCCGATGTGGGGCGCGCGCTGGCCGAGGACGTGGCGCGTGCGACGGGCGCCTGAACCGGTGTCTTGCGGACCGCGGATACGCCTAGAATCCCGCCTCCGCTTGACACCGATTCGGCCCCGGCGATTTAATGAACCGATGGCCCGCAGACCTTAGAAACCGTCTCCAGGCGGCCACGAATTCGATACACCTTGAGAGGGAACCGCGACGTGAACAAGAGTGAATTGATCGAACACATCGCCAAGCAGGCCGACATTTCCAAGGCGGCCGCCGGTCGTTCGCTCGAAGCCGTCATCGGCGCGGTCCGGACCACCCTGAAGAAGGGCGGCTCGGTCACCATCCCCGGGTTCGGTACCTTCGCCGTCACCAAGCGCGCCGCCCGCACCGGCCGCAACCCGCGCACTGGCGACGCCATCAAGATCAAGGCCGCCAAGGTCCCCAAGTTCCGCCCCGGCAAGGGCCTGCGCGACGCGCTGTAAACCTTGACCAGCCGGTGCGCGCCAGGCGCGCCGGCCCCGTGCCTGCCTGCGGTTGTCCGCATGCATGCCGGGTGCTTAGCTCAGTTGGTAGAGCGGCGCCCTTACAAGGCGTAGGTCGGCGGTTCGAACCCGTCAGCACCCACCACCCCACCGCTTAGAATCGCCCGCCGCGCTGTGATGCGCGCGCCTGCGCGCGCGTCCGCCTGAGCAGCCCTCTCTTTCGCGATCCCCGAGGTCCATTCCCCATGTTCGATTTCGTGCGCAACCACACCCGGCTGGCGCTGGGTTTCATGCTGTTGCTGATCATCCCGTCGTTCATCTTTTTCGGGATTGACGGCTACACGCGCTTCACTGATGGCGGCAACGCCACGGTGGCCAAGGTGGACGGCGTGTCCATCACGCGCGCCGAGTGGGAGAACGTGCACCAACGCGCCATCGACCGTGTGCGCCGCCAGAACCCCGAGCAGGACAGCAAGAGCCTGGACTCGCCCGAGGCCCGGCACGAGACGCTGGAAGGGCTGATGCGCGACCGCGTCATGCTTGCCGCCGCCACCCGCATGCACCTGGCACCCAGCGACGACCGCCTGCGGCGTCTCTTTGCCACCGACCCGCAGTTCCAGGCCCTGCGCAACCCGGACGGCAGCGTCAACCGCGAATTGCTGGCCATGCAGGGCATGAACTCCGAACAGTTTGCGCAGCAGCTGCGCCAGCAGTACGCGGTGCAGCAGGTCATGGGTGGCGTCGTCACCACCTCGGTCACGCCCAAGGCCATTGCGAGCGCCACGCTGGACCCGCTGCTGCAGCGCCGCGAGGTGCAGTTCCAGTTGTTCGATCCTGCCGCCTTTCGCGCGGCGGTGCAGGTGACCGACGCCGACCTGGAGGCTTTCTACAAGGCCGAGCAGGCCGCTTTCAAGGCGCCGGAGCAGGCCGACATCGAGTACGTCACGCTGGACTTCGAAGCCATCAGCGGTGGCGTCACGGTGACGGAAGAAGAACTGCGCAAAAGCTACGGGGACAATGCCGCGCGCTACACCGCGCCTGAAGAACGCCGCGCCAGCCATGTGCTGATCAAGGTCGAGAAGGACGCGTCTGCGGCCGACAAGGCCAAGGCCAAGGCCCAGGCGGAAGAGTTGCTGGCCCAGGTGCGCAAGGCGCCGGCCACGTTTGCCGACGTGGCCCGCAAGAGTTCGCAGGACACGGGCTCGGCCGCGCAGGGCGGTGACCTGGACTTCTTTGGTCGCGGCGCCATGGTCAAGGCCTTCGAGACCGCAGCGTTCTCGCTCAAGCAGGGTGAGATAAGCGACGTGTTCGAGACCGACTTCGGCTACCACTTCCTGACGGTCACTGGCGTCAAGGGTGGCCAGAAGAAGCCCTTTGAAGAGGTGCGGGCTGAACTGGACGCGGATGTCCGCAAGGCACGCGCCAAGGCGGAGTGGGCCAAGGTGGCCGAGACCTTCACCAACACGGTGTACGAGCAGTCCGACAGCCTGCAACCTGTGGTCGACAAGCTCAAGCTGGTGAAGAAGACCGCCACGGTGCTGCGCAACCCGGCGCCGGGCGCGACGGGCCCGCTCACATCGGCCAAGTTCCTGGACGCGGTGTTCGGCAACGAGGCGGTCAGCAACAAGCGCAACACGGACGCCATCGAAGTGGCGCCCAACCAGCTGGTGTCTGCCCGCGTGGTGAAGCACTTGCCGGCCCGCGTGCTGCCCCTGGCCGATGTGAAGGAGCAGGTGCGCAGCGGCTTCATCGCAAGGCATGCGGCCGAGCAGGCGCGCAAGGCCGGCGAAGCCCGCCTCGCCGCCGTGAAGGCTGCGCCGACGGAAGCACTGCCGCAAACGCGTGTGGTGTCGCGGGTCAAGCCCGAAGGCCTGCCGCGCCAGGTGCTGGAAGCCGCCTTGCGCGCGGACGCCGCCAAGCTGCCGGCCGTCATGGGCGTGGACTTGAAAGACCAAGGCTACGTGCTGTTGCGCGTGTCGCAGGTGCTCCCCCGCGAGGCCGCACCCGGTGGCGACGATGCCCTGCGCTCGCAATTCGGCCAGGCTTGGGCGCGGGCGGAGAGCGAGGCCTACCTGGCGGCGCTGAAGAAGCGCTTCAAGGCTGAGGTGAAGGCTGACGTGGCCAAGCTGCCCGAAGCCGCCTCTGCGCCGGCCCGCTAGGCGGCGCAAGCATTGCGGCTATAATTTCTGGCTCTGCGGTGGCTGTAGCTCAGTTGGTAGAGTCCCAGATTGTGATTCTGGTCGTCGTGGGTTCGAGTCCCATCAGCCACCCCAAGTGACACCGCAAACAAAGGCCCTGCATGCAGGGCCTTTTTGCATTTTGCGCCCGCCTATCCCAGCTGATCGGTACGGTGCGCATGGCTTTTGCGCCGATGCCAGCGCCGACGCAAGGACAGGCCGAGCAGCACGCTGCCCGTGGCCACCAGCGTCACCGCGGCCAGTGACGCGGCACGCAGCAGCGGGTTGTTGAAGTCCTCGCCTTCGCTGTAGTCCATGACGTGCAGGCGCCAGAAGAAGTCGTACAGCACCCAGGCGTCGTTGCGCGCGCCGACCAGTTGTCCCGTGCGCCCGTCGATGTAGATGCGCGTGCGCAGGCCGTCGTCGAAGCCCACCCGCCACAAGCCCTTGCGCTCGCCGGCCTCGCGCACGATGGCCAGGTGCCGCGGCGGCTCGGTCAGCTTTTGGGTTGCCACCAGGCGGCCCTTGCCGCGGTACAGGCTTTGCGCAAAAGCGCGCACTGCCGCCTCATCCGGCGGACTGAGCGGGCCGCCCTGTGCGTTGAGCCAGCTGTCCGGTCCTTGGGCGTGTTTGACCTGCCAGGCCAGGCCGCTGGCGGTGGGCACGCTGGACACGGCGGCCACGGGACCGCCCTGCAGGCGGGCGCCTGCGAGCGCCTGCGCCCAGTCTGCCGGAAACGCCACCATGGGCTTGGCAATGGCGTCGGCCACCTTCACCCAGGACTGGAACGGCACCCACGCAAACACCAGGCCGCCCAGCACCCAGGCGGCCACCTGCAAGGCCACCAGCCAGGCCACCCAACGGTGCCAGCGGAAGAAGCGCGCGGACCAGCGGGCCACTACATGCTGCGCCGGTACTGCCCGCCCACCTCGAACAGGGCGTTGGTGATCTGGCCCAGGCTGCACACGCGCACGGCGTCCATCAGCACTTCAAAGACGTTGGCGTTGGCAATGACCGCCTGCTGCAGACGCGCCAGCATGGCGGGCGCCTCGGCCGCGTGGCGGGCATGGAAGTCACCCAGCCGCTGCAGCTGGCTCTGCTTTTCTTCCTCGGTGCTGCGCGCCAGTTCAATGTGGTCGGGCACGGGGTCGCCACTCGGGTTGCGGAACGTGTTCACGCCGATGATGGGGTACTCGCCGGTGTGCTTGAGCATCTCGTAGTGCATGCTCTCTTCCTGGATCTTGCTGCGCTGGTAGCCGGTTTCCATGGCGCCCAGCACGCCACCACGTTCGGCGATCTTCTCGAATTCCGCGAGCACCGCTTCTTCCACCAGTTCGGTCAGCTCGTCGATGATGAACGCGCCCTGGTTGGGGTTCTCGTTCTTGGCCAGGCCCCACTCGCGGTTGATGATGAGCTGGATGGCCATGGCACGCCGCACACTTTCTTCGGTAGGCGTGGTGATGGCCTCGTCATACGCGTTGGTGTGCAGGCTGTTGCAGTTGTCGTACACGGCAATCAGCGCCTGCAGCGTGGTACGTATGTCGTTGAAGGCGATCTCCTGCGCATGCAGGCTGCGGCCGCTGGTCTGGATGTGGTACTTCAGCTTCTGGCTGCGCTCATTGGCGCCGTAGCGGTCGCGCATGGCCACGGCCCAGATGCGGCGCGCCACGCGGCCCAGCACGGTGTACTCCGGGTCCATGCCGTTGCTGAAGAAGAAGCTCAGATTGGGCGCGAAGTCGTCGATGTGCATGCCACGCGCCAGGTAGGCCTCCACGAAGGTGAAGCCGTTGCTCAGCGTGAAGGCCAACTGGCTGATGGGGTTGGCCCCGGCCTCGGCGATGTGGTAGCCGCTGATGGACACGCTGTAAAAGTTGCGCACGTCGTGGTGCACAAAGTACTGGGCGATGTCGCCCATCACCTTCAGCGAAAACTCGGTGCTGAAGATGCAGGTGTTCTGGCCCTGGTCTTCTTTC
>Ga0075163_10013260_pt1 | contig 10689 bp, 9 predicted proteins | sample JI1023141ADNA_FD_71478 | JGI IMG/M metagenome (GOLD analysis project Ga0075163, IMG submission 71478) | Wastewater effluent complex algal communities from Wisconsin, to seasonally profile nutrient transformation and Carbon sequestration -... | ecosystem: Engineered > WWTP > Effluent > Algae... | reverse complement strand
CCAACTTAAATTATTGGGCACAAGATCTTTGCTATGTATGCCAATTTTGAGTAAAGGAGAAATGACCGCAATTCTATATTTGGATAATAAGGACAGCAGCCATGCATTTACCAGAGGAAGATTGGAATTGTTGAATCTATTAAGTGGGCAGATGGCAGTTTCAATTGAGAATGCTCAATTGTACCAAAATCTTGAATTAAAGGTTTTGGAAAGAACTTCAACCATTGAAAAACAAAAATTAGAGCTTGAAGAAGAAAAGAGAAAAACGGATGCTTTATTACTGAATATCCTGCCGGATGAAATTGCACAAGAGTTAAAATCTTATGGAAGCAGTAAGCCGCGAAGACATGAAAGTGTCACCATTATGTTTTCGGATTTTGAGAAATTCACGATGATGTCAGAGACTCTTAGTCCTGAAGAAATTGTTGAGTTTGTAGATTATTTTTACAAAGCATTTGATCGGATCATAGATAAATACAATATTGAAAAAATAAAGACAATAGGGGATGCCTACATGTGTGTCAGTGGTCTGCCTAATTATATTCCGGAACATGCAATTAACGCGGTAAAAGCTGCTGTTGAAATTGTTCAATTTGTTGAGCAATACAATGCTGAGCACTTAAAGGCAGGACAGCCTTTTTGCAGAATCAGAGTAGGATTGCACACAGGTCCGGTAGTAGCCGGGGTGGTTGGGTTAAATAAATTTGCGTATGATATTTGGGGAGACTCTGTGAATACCGCTTCAAGACTTCAGACGGTATGTGAGCCTGGTAAAGTCAATCTTTCAAAAACTACATTCGAATTGATCAAAGATCATTTTAATTGTGAACATCGAGGTAAGATTAAAATGAAATACAAAGATGAGTTGGACATGTATTACGTACAGATTTAAAAGTAATTTGGTTGTGTTGATATTAGAAAAAATAGATATTTTAAAATTAAAATAAATAAAAGACTATGGCCAGTTTGAAATGGAACGATGAATTTCTTAATTTGATGCGAGAGGAAGGTGATCCTGTCGCAGATACGGCGGCAAAAGTTTTATGGGAGAACAGGGATCGAAACATTATAGACGATATAAAATATATCAGCAAGAATCACCATATGCCTGTAGATATTTCATTGGTTGAAGGTCTGCATATTGATTTTAGTGATGAGGATTTGGCCAAACTGGAATATTATTTCAAATCCACCGATCGGCTTAACATTGCAATTACGGAAGAGGATAAAAAGCAATTTGAGATTTATGCAAAAGTCTTTGAACAATATGGATTTGTGATAGTAAGTCTCTTGTTTTTTAAATCACTGCCGACAGGATATATGTGTCCTAAACCAAGTAAAGTTTTGCACAGCACACGTTTGCTCGAGGAGTTTGCTGCGCGAAGAGTGATGGAAACAGCGCAGTTTATATTTGCAGTCAGCACTCCCGACTGGTATATGCCGGATAAAAAAGGAATAGAAAGTATTCAGAAAGTTAGACTCATGCATGCCGGTATGAGGTATGCATTATTGAACAATACCAATCCTGATCGAAAATGGGATCAAAGCGTTTTTGGCATTCCCATCAATCAGGAGGATATGGTATTTACCAATTTGCTATTTTCTGTTGCGATCATCGAAGGTTTAGATCAGTTTGGCATTAATCTTACAGATGAAGAACGCAGGGCCTTTGTACACGCCTGGAAAATGATTGGCCTGGCATTAGGAATCAGCGAGCAACTGATGCCGGACAGTCTGGAAGATGCCCATGATTTGTACAGAGCCATTTATGATAGAAATGTCACAGAGGATAATGCATATGGCCCGGATCTTACCAAGGCTTTGTTGAGTGCGATGAATGAAATTACAGGAATGCCGTTGAAGCAAACTACTTTAGAAGATTTAACCTTATATCTCATCTATGACTCTAAAGTTTTCAAATCCTTGGGCTTACATACGCCCAGTGTTTGGGCTCGAATTTTGGCCTCCGTTATTCAATTGTTTTTTGCCGGAAAGAAATGGAGAAATTTTAGCGAACGGGAGGCGTCCGGATTCATAAGTAAATGGGTCAATAAGTTGGGAAATGCATTTCTTAGATATAAATTCGATCTTACTTCATTCCTTGAAAAACACCCAAATGAACCACCATTAGTCGCATTCTCAAAAACCATTCTCAGCCAATTGCATCAAAGAGATTTAAGTAACTTTATAAAAACTCCGGATCGAAAGAAGGATTTTTTTATAGATGCCAAGTTATTTGAGGCATGGGGATTGGGTGGCTTTCATTTGGACGAAGACCCAGCTAATCCAAAATCATCACCTTCTGTCTCTGAGTAAATAATTGAATTCATTCTAAATCCATGGATTCCATTTTTGTTTATGTATGAGGAGTGCAAAGATTTTTATTGAAAATATTTTTACTGTTTATTGATTAATATTAAACGATTATTTAGTTTTCATGAAGAATATAAAAAAACTAAAAGAATATGTTTTGGATACATTAAACCGTGAGCTCCCAGGTAATCTTACCTATCATGGGGTGCATCACACTTTGCATGTAATGGAAGTTTGCGAACAACATTTGAGGAGGCTAAAGATCAAGGGAAAGGATGCTTTGCTGTTGAGAACAGCAGCGTTAATCCATGATGTTGGCATTTCCAGAACTTACAATGATCATGAAGCAGAATCGTTTCAATTTGCAGAAAAGATTTTACCTGAATGGGGATATAGTAAAGCAGATTTACAAATTATAAAAGGTATGATCATGGCTACACAAATTCCGCAGCAGCCGCATACAATTTTGGAAAGAATACTTTGTGATGCAGACCTTGATTATGTTGGGACGGATAAATTTTATGAAATTGGCGACACTCTTTATAAAGAATTTTTAGCTTATAAGGTCATAAAAAATGAAGAAGAATGGGATCGTCTCCAGGTGAATTTTTTAAGTAAACACAGGTTTCATACTGAATTTTCAAAGAAACACAGAGAACCGGTAAAAATGCACTACGTACAAGAGATTCTGAATAAGTGGGGTTGGAAAAAACCTGCCTGAGAAATTATAACTAAAGTTTAATATGCACTTAAGACATCCGAAACCCCTAACCAGGCTTCTGCAGCCCGATAGTTGAGCCAGGATTTTTCATCCAGATTCAGACCAGAAGTGGAGATGAGTTTGCCAGGATTAAGCTCGCCTAAAGGAAATGGGTAATCTGAACCTAGAGAAACCTTGTCTATACCAAAAAGATGAATTAGTTTGAGGAGCATGTCTTCATCATGAACAAGTGAATCTACCCAAAATTTTCCCAGGTACTTATCCGGATGATGAGGATTGTCAATGGCCATTAAATCGGGTCTTACTTCGAAACCGTGTTTAATTCTACCGTATGAACCCGGGAAAGCCCCTCCACCATGTGCAAATGCAACCCTGAGTTTAGGAAATTTTTCAAAAATTCCACCGAAAATCATACTACAGATCGCAAGGGAAGTCTCAGCTGGCATACCCACCAACCAGGGTAACCAGTAACGAGGCATTTTTTCCTTACCCACCATGTCCCAGGGATGTACAAATAAGCATGCGTCCATTTCTTCTGCTGCTGCATAAAATTCCAGAAGAGCGGGATCATTCAGATTCCAATCGTTGATGTGTGAGCCAATTTCAATTCCGGCGAGTCCAAGTTCATGCACACATCGTTCCATTTCCTGAATAGCCAAAGATGGATCCTGCATTGGCAATGTACCAAGGCCAATAAACCTTTCCGGATACCTCCGGACCACATCTGCCAAATGATCATTTAAAAACCTTGAAATATCATACGCATCTAATGGTTGGGCCCAATAGGAAAACAATACCGGAATGGTACTGAGTACCTGGATTTGAATTCCGGATTGATCCATATCTACTAATCGGGTTGAGGCATCCCAACAATTGCTCTGCACCTCCCTGAAAAAATTATTGTCAATCATCATCTTGGCTCTGCAAGCTGCGTGATGTTCCAATTTTACAAATCCACCATAACCAAATTTCTCTGCCCAGGGAGGGAGATGCTCTGGCATGATGTGGGTGTGAATGTCAATTTTTTTCAAAACTATTTTTTTAAGAATGGTTGTAGTAAAAACCAAGATTTCTTTTCAATTCTTTTGGAAGTTCAGGCAGCTCTGATCTGGGGATAAGCAAAGTAGAGATGTTGTGAAAGTCAATAAAAATTTGATGTTTTTTTACGGTTTCCATTAGGTATTCGTGACCTGAAGATCCGCCCGTTCCAGTTTTTCGCCCAAGCATTCTCATCACCATCTGCGCATGTCGGTATCGCCAATTGGTCAGTAATTCATCCATTTCAGTAATTACATCAATTAATCTGGATGGGAGTTGAAGTATCGGTTCTGTACCGTAAAGTTTGATGAGTAAAGCGGCAATGGTAGCTTTGAAAGACAATCTGATCTTACCTTCTTCCATTTGGGTGTTATGAAAATTTTCGTTGAAAATATTTGCAAAGTAGGTATCAGTGTCGCCATTCATTTTTAGTCTCATGGCTTTTTCATGTTCGTTTAGATAATCAGATTGCGCGATGGCATCTCGTTCTCTTTGTAACATGTTGCTGATTGCATGTTGGTATTTTGATTTGAATTCAAAGTTTTCCGCATTAAGAAATGGGGTTCTTTCTAGCCATGATTCGATCAGATTAAAAAGACTTTTGGAACTTTCCAGTTGCTCTATTTCTTTTTGTTGATCTTCGTTGAACTCATGGTAGTATTTATATGGCGTATAGCTGATACGCTTTTCAATTTTAAGTCCCAACATGACTTCCAGTTTTCTGAATTGGAAACTCTGAAATCCTGAAGCTGGAAATAAATAAGACCTGAAATCCAGGAAGTCTATGGCAGTCATTGTCTCCAGTACTTTAATCTGCTGGATAAGGAGTTTGAGAATTTCATTAACTCTTTCCAAACGGGAAACGGCAACGTCAATGTTTTTTTCATCCACATTGTTGGTGCGGAATAAATTCATCACGGATTCCGTCTCGTGAAGAATTTGTTTGAACCACAATTCATATACCTGGTGAATAATAATGAAGAACATTTCTTCGTGTGCTTCCTTTCCCAATTCTTTCGAACGTGGGTGTTGTGCATCCAGAATTTTATCCAATCCCAGGTAGGAACCATAGTGAATGGAAATGTATTTTTTTTCGTTGCTCATATAGGTTTGTAGGCAATCGCCTTAATTTCGATGAGTAAATGAGGATGTGGAAGTTGGTGTACTGCAACAGTGGTCCTGGTCGGACCATCATAGGAAAAAAATGAGTTATACACTTCATTGTATCCCTTGAAGTCGTTCATAGAAACCAGAAACGTGGTAATCTCAACGATATCGCTTAATTCAGCATTTTCGCTTTTCAGAATGTCTCTGATGTTTTCAATAACTGCCTGGGTCTGGACCCGAATGTCGAGATTGGTTGTCCCAAATTCATCCGCTTCTGCACCTGCAAAGCTATTGTCAGGTCTCCTGCTGCTGGTTCCGGACACAAATAGAAAATCTCCGGCTCTTCTGATGTGCGGAAATTTACCCCTTGGAGTAGCCTTGCCTTCCACAAGATGTCCGCGATTTGGATTTTTCATTTGCCAAAGATAGAAATCCCTTAACAAAACCAAAATATTCAGTAACATTGCATGGCAACTTACTTTATACATATTAATATTAATTATAATATGAGGATAATATTTACCTTGTCCTTCCTCGTTTTCCTTATAGCAATTATTAGCGCTCAAAATCTGGTAAGCAATCCCGGTTTTGAGAAATGCGACAACTGTGGTCAGTTTGGCAATTTCGGAGTAGAATTTAATTTTACCAATAACTCAAACAAACCCGTGGATTGGTTTGGGGTAACGTTTGGCACTTCCGACATCCGACAGGAGACACCCAATTCAGGAAGAAGGCATGGTGGGTTTTATAATTTTGGAAAATTTGAATATCTGGGAAATGTATTGAATGAGCCACTTGTTGCGGGGGCAGAGTACGAACTAAGATGCTTTCTTGGCGTGTCCGGGGATTCCGAATTTTCTACAGATGAAATTGGTTTTTACTTCCAACAAGGTATGCCGATATATCAACAAGCCGGACCATTGAAACAACTTACACCACAGTTGATCACACCGGATCAGGATTTTCTTCCGGCGGGCAAATACAAGGAGTATAAGTTTACCTACATTGCTTGTGGCGGGGAAGATCATTTGGTAATCGGTAGGTTCAAAGAATTGTCCAAAGCAGACACTCTTTTTGTCGGAAAAAAAAGATCGGGGAGTCCTATTTATTGTTACACCATTATAGATGATGTTGAGTTAAAATTAATCCAAAATGTAGCAGACCTTTTGCCGGAAAAAATTGAGATTTGTCAGGGGAGCAGTCAAAAGATCGGATTGCCTGCGGGGGCACCGGACAGGCAAGTATTGTGGAGTAATGGGAACACTTCGGACAGCATTGAAATTGGCGACACAGATTCTATTGTTTGGGTGGAGATTAAAGTCAGAAAGGATTGTCCTTCCATCAGAGACAGCGTTACGATTGTACATAAATCTAAAATAAGTTCTCTGTTACCGGATGAAATTTCTATTTGTAAGGGAATTGCTCAAAATATTTCTGTCAATCCTTCAGGCCTGTCCAATCCCAAATGGAATAATGGAAATACTACATTCACCAATAATGTAAGTGTACCCGGATGGTATGTGATCATCGCAGACAGTGATTGCGGCTTGGTAACGGACTCTATCTTGGTCAAAGAAATTGCCTCCCTTAAGCAGGATCAGATTTATACCAGCGATACTTGTTTTTCTGCCGGCTTAAAGATCGAAGCACAGGCAAATCCGGAGCTTAATTATTACTGGAGCAATGGTAGTAAATCCAATGTTCTGGAAGTTGACAGCCCTGGAATCTATATAGTTACGGTGAGCAATGTTTGTGAATCCATGTATGATACAGTTTTGGTATTAGACAAACTTACTGCTGAGGATATCTTCAAAATGCCTAACACCTTTACGCCTAACGGAGATCAATTGAACGATAATCTTAAACCGGTCATTGATCCAAAATTTGAAAATAAAATAAATTCATTTCAGTTTTTGGTGTATAACCGTTGGGGAAAGAAAGTATTTGAGACCAACAATTTCCGGGAAGCCTGGATTCCAAAGAATGATGACCAGATGGAGAGTTACATTTATCATATTCAGGCCAATATCCAAAGCTGTCCCGGTATCATCAGGGATAAGAAAGTTGGAACAGTGACTTTGGTTAGGTGATGGGATTGTAAATGTCAATATTTGCAGCAAAGCCTTAATGAAATAACTTCCTGAAATGGAATTGAGCTCATGGAGTTTGACAAAATATTTACCGATCGGTTAATACTTAGAAAACTGACGCCAGAAGTCTACAATTTCATCTTTAATAATTTTTCCGTAGAAAGGATTAAACTCGAATTGGGATTGAATACTGAAGAAGAATTTTTGAAGGAAAAACAAAAGTTTGAGAATGGATATTCGATGCACAACCGTTCCCTGGTTCACTTTCAATTGATAGAGAAAAATTCAAATCAAATTTTGGGAGGGGCAGGATTTCACAACTGGAATCCGGATCATTTCAGAGCTGAGTTAGGCTATCATTTGCATCTTGAGGAGTCCAAGAGAAAAGGCCTGATGACAGAGGCTGTAAAACCTATTTTGCAATATGGGTTTGAGCAAATGAATTTAAACCGTATCGAAGCTTGCACCGGTCCGGAAAATGTAGCTTCGATAAAGATTTTGCAAAAATTTGGTTTTAAACAGGAAGGTTATTTAAGGCAACATTATTATGGAAAGGATCAGATATACGACTCCCTAATTTTTTCATTGCTTAAAGCAGAATACGGATTTTAGCAATGCAATAAAGTCAAGTTGCCTTCCTATAAAAAGTAAAACAAATGCTCTGATCCAATTAAATAATATGCTATTCGTGAAGAATTGCTGCAACCCCAGGTAATACCTTGCCTTCAAGCAACTCCAGCATTGCTCCGCCACCGGTTGAGACAAAACTAACTTCATCATCAAGCCCATATTTGTTGATTGCTGCTACGGAATCTCCTCCACCGATCAGTGAAAATGCACCCTTTCTGGTGGCTTCGGCCACCGTCATTGCAATGTTTTTGGTTCCGTTTTCGAAACTGGACATTTCAAAAACCCCCATTGGACCATTCCAAACAATGGTTTTGGATTCCAGGATGGTTTTATTAAATAATTTTATGGTTTCCGGCCCAATATCAAGACCCATATATCCTTCCGGTACATTGGCATCGGTGGTGGTTATGGTTTTTGCTTCATTGCTGAATGAATCAGCCGCTATGGAATCCAGAGGTAACAATAGTTTAACCCCTTTTATCCTGGCTTTTTCCAAAAGTTCTTTAGCCAATTCCAATTTGTCTGTTTCGCAAATGGAATTTCCCACGAAATGTCCCTGAGCTGCAAAAAATGTATACGCCATTCCACCACCAATCAAAATGTTGTCGCATTTGTCAATTAGATTAGAAATGAGTTCGATTTTATCAGAAACCTTAGCTCCGCCGACAATAGCTGTAAGTGGTTTTTCAGGATGCTGTATGACTTTGGCTGCATTTTGAAGTTCTGCATCCATCAATAATCCAAAGCCTTTATGATTTTTATCAAAGAAACGGGCTATGGTGGCTGTAGTGGCGTGTTCTCGGTGCGCAGCACCAAATGCATCATTGATATAATAATCACCCATGTGTGCCAATTCTTCTGCCCATGCGGGATCACCTTTTTCTTCCTGTTTATAAAATCTGGTATTCTCTAACAACAGAATCCGGCCCGATTGTAATAAAGTTAATTTTTCTTTTGTGTCTGCCCCTCCACAATCTGAAGAAAATAAGACATCCTTGCCCAAAAGTTCACTCAATCTTTTAGCAACGGGGGCCAGTGAAAATTTGATTTTGTCTAATTGGCCATCCGGAAGTAAGGATTTTAGCGGTCGTCCCAAATGTGACATGATCACCAATTTTGCATTGTCTTCCAAAAGCCGTTTGATTGTGACCAATGATTTTATGATCCTTGTATCATCGGTGATGATTCCCTTATCAATTGGCACGTTGAAATCAACGCGAAGCAAAACTATTTTACCTTCCAGTTTCCAGTTTTTCATATCCCATCAAATTAATGAAGCAAGTTTAACACACATGTCTGCCAGTCGGTTAGAATAACCGTTTTCATTGTCGTACCAGGCTACAATTTTAGCCAAATTGCCCTTGCATTCGGTGAGCTCTGAATCGAAAATGGCCGAATGGTTGTTCCCGATAATGTCGCTTGATACCAATGGGTCAGTCGTGTATTCCAATATTCCTTTTAGTGGACCTTCAGCCAGTTCTTTAAATTTCTTATTAATTTCATCAGCGGTCGTATTTTTTTCAAAAGAGCAAAATACCTCGATCATAGAACCCGTAATTACAGGAACCCGATAGGACGAGCCAAATAATTTCCCTTTAATGGGTGGATATACTTCAGATACTGCCTTGTTTGCACCTGTGCTCGTAGGAATCACATTCAAAGCAGCCGCTCGTGCTCTTCGAAGGTCTTTGTGGGGCGCATCCTGCAATCTTTGATCCTGGGTATAAGCGTGAATGGTGTTCATGTTGGCAAACTGCAATCCCCAGGTTTCGTTAAGTATTTTAACAATAGGGGCAAAACAATTGGTGGTACATGAGGCATTGGATAGAATGTTATGCTCTGCGGTAAGCTCATGATCATTTACCCCAAAAACAAAAGTTGGAATGGAATCATCCTTAGGAGGAGCGGAAAGGATAACCTTTTTCGCGCCGGCTTTTAGATGAGCCCCTGCGGCTTCAGAAGTAAGATAAATCCCAGTGCATTCAAGCACAATATCAATATCCAGATCTTTCCAGGGTAGAGCCAGAGGATCTTTAATTGCAAATGCCAGAATTTTATAGCCGTCTACTTCTATGTAATTTTCCCCCGCAGAGATAATGGCATTCATCTTTCTATGGGCGGTATCATATTTAAGTAAATGAGCGAGGGTAGGGTTATCGGTTAAGTCGTTGATGGCGACCACTTCTACATCGGGTCGATTTCTTAAAGCCCTGTATGTCAGTCGTCCTATTCGTCCAAAACCATTAATGGCTATTCTTTTTTTCATAATTGGGAAATGGTTCAATATTTTTTATGCTTATAGAATTCAATTTCCTGCAAAAAGTTTACCACAATTTTGATAAAAGCATATCTTTGCCCTTCTTTTAGAAAATCTGCCCCGTTCGTCTATCGGTTAGGACCTCAGATTTTCATTCTGGTAAGAGGGGTTCGATTCCCCTACGGGGTACTATTAAAAGCCATCAACACTGTTGACGGCTTTTTTTTTTTTCAAATCTTTGTCAAGCCTTATTACTTTTTCTACGCCTAAATCTTTTATAAACAGAGTACACGCCGCAGCGCGGAGGCTGCGGTTCCTTCACTAAATCGTGACGTTGGTCACGATTTTCATCCCACCAGGTGATGAATTGCGTTTTACATAATTAATGAATACGCAAATATTTATTACACGCTGCAGCGCGGAGGCTGCGGTTCCTTCACTAAATCGTGACGTTGGTCACGATTTTCATCCCACCAGGTGGGATGATCGTTCAGTCACCTACGGGGTACTTGTGGAAAAGCCTTTAACTGAGT
>Ga0075163_10013259_pt1 | contig 10689 bp, 7 predicted proteins | sample JI1023141ADNA_FD_71478 | JGI IMG/M metagenome (GOLD analysis project Ga0075163, IMG submission 71478) | Wastewater effluent complex algal communities from Wisconsin, to seasonally profile nutrient transformation and Carbon sequestration -... | ecosystem: Engineered > WWTP > Effluent > Algae... | reverse complement strand
CCGGCAGATCGGTGGTTTCCGACAGCAGCTGCTGGGCATAGCTGATGGCGGCCAGCGGATTGCGGATTTCATGCGCGATGCTGGCGGAAAGCCGCCCGAGGGTGGCCAGTTGCAGTTCGTCGGCACGCCCGGAAAACACCCGGCTGTCCTCCAGGAACGCCAGATACATCATGTCGTGCAGCGATAATGCCACGAAGCGCGGAATCACTTCCGGGCCGCCTTCGTACAGCACCAGCGGATCCGGTTTGCTTTCGGGATTACGGCGCCAGAGCCATAGCCGCTTTTCCAGTTCCGGCAGGTAGCTGCGCAGGGCATGGTCCTTTTCCATAGCCTTCTGGCTGAGCTGGCGGGCCGCATCATTGCTGAGCTGTACGCTGTGGTGCTTGTCGAGCAGGATCACGCCGGTCCGCATGCGGCTGATGATGATTTCGCTCATCTGCGCCATGTCGGCCAGCTGCTGCCCGCGCGATTCGGCCAGTGCTTGGCTGTTTTTGGCTTGATTGGCCAGCATCTGGCAGAACGCCACAGTCGCGGCATAGGTGGCGGTGAACATCAACACCTGCACGAAATCCGCGTGCGGGCTGCCGGCCAGGCTCAGCATCACGTAACGCCCGACCAACACGGCAATGGCGCCGAGGGTCAGCGCATGGCTGAGGCGTTTGTCGAGCAACAGGCCGCCGGCGGCCAGGTTGACCAGCATCAGCAGGGCGCAACTGTAGAACGTGCCCGGCAGCAGATAGGCCAAACCGGCGAATACCGCCAGATCCACGGCGAAGGCCCAGGGCAGGTAGCGGGCGTCCGGTTTCAGCCGGTCGATGACCATGAACAGGGTGGCCAGCACCAGATAGCCGATGGCCAGTACCGACAGCAGGTCCTGGTTGACGATGTGTTCCGGCTTTTCAATGGGGCCGAGCGCCCACAGCACCAGCATGGCCGCTTCCAGGCAGCGGAACAGGGCGAAATAGTACAGTTCGCGTAATCGCAGAATATCCGGCGATACCGCTGACGGTGCTGGGGCCATTGATTTCATGCGGATTCGGTGAGGGTGCTGAATCCCAGTATAAGCATGAAAATCGGAGTTTTTGCCTTTGGCGCCGGAAAAAGCGACAATAGCAACCCCGCTCCGGGTCTCTCACGTTCCATCCAGGTGCCGAATGAACTTTCACGAATACCAAGCGAAACAATTGTTTGCCGATTACGGCATTGCCGTGCCGAAAGGCATCGTGGCCCGCACGCCTGATGATGCTGTGGCCGCCGCCAAACAGATTCCCGGCGACTTATGGGTGGTCAAGGCCCAGATCCATGCCGGCGGCCGCGGCAAGGCCGGCGGCGTCAAGCTGGCCAAATCCTATGATGAAGTCAAGCAGTACGCCAAGGCCATGCTCGGCAGCAAAATGGCGACCTACCAGACCGCCGGCGTGGAATTGCCGATCGATTCGGTGCTGGTCTGCGAAGGCACCGACATCGCCAACGAAATGTACCTGTCGATCCTGGTCGACCGCGCCAGCAAATCCATCACCTTCATCGCCTGCGCCGAAGGCGGCATGGACATCGAACAGGTCGCCAAAACCAATCCGGATGCCATCAAAGCCGTGCATGTCGATTACGTGCAGGGTCTGCAGGCCTACCAGTGCCGCCAGCTCGGTTTCGATCTGGGCCTGAACGCCAAGCAGGTCGGCCAGCTCAGCAAGATCATGCTCGGCCTGTACCGCCTGTTCAACGAAAAAGACCTGGCCTTGGTGGAATTGAATCCGCTCGCGGTTCTGACCAGCGGGGATCTTGCCGTGCTTGACGGCAAGATCAATTCCGACGACAACGCCGGCTTCCGCCATCCGGAACTGGCCGCCATGCGCGATATCCGACAGGAAGACAGCACCGAAGTGCTTGCCAGCCAGCACGACCTGAACTACGTGACCATGGACGGCGACATCGGCTGCATGGTCAACGGCGCCGGTTTGGCCATGGCCACCATGGACGTGATCTCACTCAGCGGCGGTTCGCCGGCCAACTTCCTCGATGTCGGCGGCGGCGCCACCAAGGAACGCGTGACCGAAGCGTTCAAGCTGATCCTGAGCTCGGACAAGGTCAAGGCCATCTTCGTCAACATCTTCGGCGGCATCGTGCGCTGCGACATGATCGCCGAAGGCATCATCGCCGCGGTCAAGGAGGTCGATGTGAAAGTGCCGGTGGTGGTGCGCTTGGAAGGCACCAACGTCGAAAAAGGCAAAGAATTGCTGAAGAACAGCGGTCTGGCAATCACCGCCGCCGATGACATCAACGACGGCGCCCGGAAGGTCGTGGCCGCCGCGCGCGCATAACTGAAGGAATACCAAGCATGAGCGTTCTCGTCAACAAAACCACCAAGGTCATCGTGCAGGGTTTCACCGGCACGCAAGGCACCTTCCACGCCCAGCAGATGCTGGATTACGGCACCCAGGTCGTGGGTGGCGTCACGCCCGGCAAGGGCGGCAGCCTGCACATCGGATTGCCGGTGTTCAATACCGTCAAGGATGCGGTGAAAGCCACCGGCGCCGACGCCTCGGTGATCTACGTGCCGCCGCCGTTCGCGGCCGATGCCATCCTGGAAGCGGCCGATGCCGGCATCCGCGTCATCGTGTGCATCACCGAAGGCATTCCGGTGCTCGACATGCTGCGTGTCAAGAACAGCCTGAAGGCCTATCCGGACGTAGTGCTGATCGGGCCGAACTGCCCCGGCATCATCACCCCGGGCGAATGCAAGATCGGCATCATGCCGGGTCACATCCATCTGCCGGGCAAGATCGGCATCGTCTCGCGCTCCGGTACGCTGACCTATGAGGCCGTGAAGCAGACCACCGACGCCGGCCTCGGCCAGTCGACCTGCATCGGCATCGGCGGCGACCCGATGCAGGGCATGAACTTCATCGACTGCCTGAAGCTGTTCCAGGCCGATCCGCAGACCCTGGGCATCATCATGGTCGGTGAAATCGGCGGCAGTGCCGAGGAAGAGGCGGCCGAATTCATCGCCGCGCATGTCACCAAGCCGGTGGTCGGTTTCATCGCCGGTGCCAGCGCCCCGGAAGGCAAACGCATGGGCCATGCCGGCGCCATCGCCTCTGGCGGACAAGGCACCGCCGCGGGCAAATTCGCCGCACTGGAAAAAGCCGGCGTCACCACGGTGAAATCGCCGGGCGATCTGGGTAAGGCCATCGCCGCGCGAATGGCGGCGCTGTAACGAGTCGTTTCCGTCGTGAAGAAAAGGGCGAACCGGGTGTTCGCCCTTTTTTTTGCCCCTCCCTTACAATAGCCGCATGAATGACACCCTCCGCCTGGCACTGGCGCAATTCGATTTTCCGGTCGGCGCGCTGTCGCGCAATGCCGAAAAAATCCTCGGTTTGATCGATGCAGCGAAGGCCGGAAACGCCGATGTGCTGCTGTTTCCGGAATTGGCGCTGAGCGGCTATCCGCCGGAAGACCTGCTGCTGCGGCCCGGATTCCTGGCCGATTGCGAGGCCGCGCTGGCGGGCATCGCGGCCCGGGTGCACGGCATCACCGTGGTGCTGCCGTCGCCGCGTGCGATCGGATCGGTGGTGTTCAACTCGGCCAATGTCCTGCGCGATGGCGTCGTCGAGGCGGTCTATCACAAGCAGGAACTGCCGAATTACGCGGTGTTCGACGAGCGCCGCTATTTCGCGCCGGACACCGACCCGTGCACGTTCACCGTCAACGGCATCACGCTCGGCGTCATCATCTGCGAAGACGTCTGGTTCGCCGAGCCGGTCGCGCAGTGCGTCAAGGCCGGCGCGCAGCTGGTACTGGTACCAAACGCATCGCCGTTCGAGCACGGCAAGACCGCGCAACGCGACCGTCTGCTGACCGAGCGCGTGCGTGAAACCGGCACCGCCATCGCGTACCTCAACACCGTCGGCGGCCAGGACGAAGTGGTGTTCGACGGCTCCAGCGTGCTGGCCGACGCCGACGGCTTCATCCATGCCAACGCCGGCTGTTTCAGCGACCATCTGCTGCTGGCGGATTTCCATGCAGGCACGGGCAAATTCAAGAAAATCGACTGGCGCGACGAAAGCGACGAGAGCTTCGAATCGCTGGCCTATCGCGCCATGGTGCGCGGCATCCGCGATTACTGCGGCAAGAACGGATTCTCACAGGCATTGCTGGGCCTTTCCGGGGGCATCGATTCGGCGCTGGTGCTGGCGCTGGCGGTGGACGCGCTCGGTGCCGGCAATGTGGCTGCCGTACGCCTGCCGTCGCGCTATACCGCCGGCCTCAGCAACGATCTCGCCGCCGAACAGGCCGCGAAGCTGGGCGTGAAGCTTGCGACCATCGCCATCGAGGCGCCGTTCCGTGGCTTTCTGGACGCGTTGTCGGAATCCTTCGCCGGATTGCCGGCCGATGTCACCGAGGAGAATCTGCAGTCGCGCTGCCGCGGTACCCTGATGATGGCCTTGGCCAACAAGAAAGGCGGTCTGTTGCTGACCACCGGCAACAAAAGCGAATACGCGGTCGGCTACGCCACCATCTACGGCGACATGTGCGGCGGCTACGCGCCGATCAAGGACCTGTACAAGACCGAAGTCTATGCCGTCTGCGCCTGGCGCAACCGGCAGGCCGGCGGCGAGGTGATACCGCAGGCGGTCATCGAGCGTGCGCCGTCGGCGGAACTGCGCGAGAACCAGACCGATCAGGATTCATTGCCGCCGTATGCGCTGCTGGATGCCATCCTGAAAGCCAGCATCGATCATGAGCGCGCACCGGAAGAAATCATCGCCGAACTGACGCCGCAGTGGCCGGACCACGATGTGGCGCATGAAACCGCACGCATGCTGCGGCTGGTCCGGATTTCGGAATGGAAGCGCCGGCAGGCGGCGCCCGGACCGAAACTCTCACGTCGCGCCTTCGGTCGAGAACGGCGCTATCCGATCACATCCGGATACGGCGGCTGATCAATACTCGCCGGAAAACGGCACCAGTGCCGAGAACTGCGAACGCCGCTTCGGCCATTTACCGGTCAGGTACGGGTGCTGCGGGTCGTTGGCTTCCAGTATGCGTCTTGAATCCTGCGCCAGCGTGTCCTGACCCATGGCGGTGTAGGCGGCCGTCAGCAGGGCCACGGCATCGTTTTCGACCGACGATTGCGGATAGGTTTCCAGCAGGTACTTGGCGCGGCCGGCCGCCGAAACATAGGCTTCCCGGTTGTAATAGAAAATGCCGACATCGAGGTCGTGCAGGGCAAGCCGGTTGCGCAGGTAGATCATGCGGTCGCGGGCTTCAGGCGCGTATTTACTGGTCGGGAAGCGGCGGATGACTTCGTTGAAGTCGTTGTAGCTCTGCTGTGCGGCGCCGAGATCGCGCGCCGACATGTTCAACCGCGCGATTTTGGCCAGCCAGCGGTTCTCGCGGTCGAAGTTGATCAGCGCCTTCAGGTAATAGGCGTAATCGATCTGGGTGCTCACCGGGTACATCTTGATGAAGCGCGACACCGTGCTGCTGGCTTCTTCGTATTTGGCGAGTTTGAACTGGGCGAAGGCCAGATCCAGCTGGGCCTGTTCGGAAATCGCGCCGTACGGGAAGCGCGCGACCAATCGGGTGAACACCTTCTCGGCCTTGTCGTAATCGCCCTCGTCCAGTTCCTTCTTGCCCATCGCGTACAGTTCCTCGACCGGCAAGGTCTCGGTTTCCGGCAGGTTCGGCTCGCCGTCCATGCCGAAGAAATCCTTGGTCGATTGACAACCGGCCAGTACGGTGAGCAGGAGCAGCAGAATCGGCAGTCGGGTGATCGAAAACGTCATGGATTTCATTGCAGTGAGCGCCTTAGAGGCAATTAGTGGATAATACCCTATGCTCGACATGAGCTCCACGATTATTTCCCGCGCGCCGCGCTAAGCCATTGATTCCATGACACAGACCGAGCAACACGCCATCGAAGAATCCGAGGTCGAACTGATTGAAGCCACCGTGCCCGAACACTTGGCAGGCAAGCGTTTCGACCAAGCCCTGGCGGAAATGTTCCCGGAGTTCTCGCGTTCGCGTCTGACCGAATGGATCAAGGCCGGCGACGCCCTGCTGGACGGTGTCAGCATCAAACCGAAAGCGTCTGTCAACGGCGGCGAAACCGTGACGCTGGCGGCGCGGGTCAGTATCGAAACCGATGCCGTGGCCGAAGCGATGGACCTCGACATCCTGTATTCCGATGCCGATGTCATCGTGTTGAACAAGCCGGCCGGTCTGGTGGTGCATCCCGGTGCCGGCAACGCCAACGGCACGTTGGTCAATGCCCTGCTGCATTTCGATGCCGAGTTGGCGCATCTGCCGCGCGCCGGCATCGTGCACCGACTGGACAAGGACACCTCCGGCCTGATGGTGGTGGCGCGCTCCTTGCGGGCCCATGCCGGACTGATCGAACAGCTGTCCTCACGTGCCGTGCATCGGCAATACGTTGCGGTGGTGCAGGGACCGATGGTCGCCGGAGGCACGGTCGATGCCCCGATCGACCGGCATCCGCGCGACCGTGTGCGCATGGCCGTCAGCAAGGAAGGCCAGGGCCGTGACGCCATCACTCATTACCGCGTGCGTGATCGATTCCGCGCCCATACCGTGCTCGAATGCCGGCTGGAAACCGGGCGCACCCACCAGATCCGCGTGCACATGGCGCATATCAGGCATCCCCTGATCGGAGACCCGTTGTATGGCGGCGCATTCCGCTTGCCGAAAGCCGCCAGCGAAAATCTGGTGGAGACCCTGCGCGCGTTCAAGCGCCAGGCCCTGCATGCCGAAAAACTCAGCTTCACGCATCCGGTCACGCAGCAGCCGATGGCATTCGAATCGCCGTTGCCGGCGGATATGGTGGCGTTGATCGGATCGCTGCGCGACGATACCCGGCAATTCAATGCCGCATGAGCGACATCATCCGCCCGGATTGGCCGGCACCGGGCAATATCCATGCCTTCACCAGCACACGCAACGGTCCCGGCGTTTCGGTACTGCCGTTTTACCGTTTCAATCTGGGTGCGCGCTGTGGTGATGATCCGGATACGGTAAGCCGGAACCGGCAAGCCTTGCAGTCGCGATACGGCTTGCCGTCGCAGCCGCTCTGGCTGCATCAGGTGCATGGCATCGATGTGGCCGATGACATGGGCTGTTCGGACGCAGAGCCCATGGCCGATGCCAGCGTATCCCGCAATGCCGGCTCGGTTCTGGCAGTGCTAACCGCAGACTGCCTTCCGGTCCTGTTCTGCAATGCGGCCGGAACCGAAATCGCCGCCGCACACGCCGGTTGGCGTGGATTGGCGGCAGGCATACTTGAAGAAACCGTTGCGGCCATGCACTCACCGCCGGATGCGCTGATGGCGTGGCTGGGCCCGGCGGCTGGCGCTGCGCGCTACGAAATCGGCGAAGAGGTCCGTCAGGCCTTCCTCGCACGGGACCCGCACGCGGCATCGGCATTCAGCCCGACCCGTCCCGGCCATTATCTGGTCGACCTGTATGCACTTGCATGGCAACGCCTGCAGAACGCCGGCGTTGTCCGGATTTACGGCGGCGGCTTCTGTACGCTGTCCGATATCCGCTTTTATTCGCATCGGCGCGAGCAACGCACCGGGCGCATGGCCAGTGTCATCTGGATGTCGTGACTTCCGGCAGTACGTGTGCCCGATCCGGCGTGCTACCGTACCGGCAATCGAATCCTGGGAATTGCCATGCATAAGATCCTCATTGCCGCGCTGCTGTCGATGTCCCTGCTGTCGGCTGCTTCGGCGCTATCGCCGCAGGACATCAAAAGCCAGCTCGACGCCCGCGACAAAAAAGCCCTGGTGAACGCCGAAGCCTACGCCAAGGCCAATCCCAACAATGCCGAGGCCTGGATCCTGCTGACCCGCGCCAGGCTGCAGGCCGGCAAAGCGGAAGCCGCTGTGGCCTCCGCCGAAAGGGCGGTGAAACTCGCCCCGAAAAACGCGCAGGGCCAATACTGGCTGGGCAATGCCTACGGGTCGCGCATCGGAGAAGTCGGCATGATGTCGAAAATGTCGATGGCACCCAAGCTGCGCCATGCCTTCGAGTCCACGGTGGCGCTGGAGCCCGGCAATCTCGATGCCCGCGAGGCCCTGCTTGAATACTATCTGCAGGCACCCGCCATCGCCGGCGGCGGCAAGGACAGAGCCGTTTTCCAGGCCAAGGAAATCGCCAAGCGCGATGCCGCACGCGGCCATCTGGCCCAGGCGCGGATCTATCTGAATGAGGAAAACGCCAATGCCGCCTTGAAGTCCTACGAAGCGGCCTATGCCGCGAAGCCGGACAATGCCGATATCCGGTTGGCCTTGGGCATCGCTTATCAGCAGAGCAAGCGCTGGGCCGATGCCTACCGGCACTTCCGGGCCTGGACAAAGGCCGATCCGAAAGCCAGCCAAGCGTGGTACCAGATTGGCCGTACCGGCGTTCTGAGCGGACTGCAGCTCGAGGAGGGCATCGCCGCGCTGCAGATCTACCTCAAGCTTCCGCGCACCGGCAATGAACCGCAGAACCAGCACGCCTACTACCGGATGGGGCAGTTGTACGCCAAAGCCGGCCAGAAGGCTTCGGCACGCGCCGCGTTTGAAAACGCGTTGAAGCTCGATCCGGGCTTCAAAGACGCAAAGGACGAGCTCGCCAAGCTCTGAATCGGCTAAGCATTGCCTGAACGGCGGACTTGAAGCTGACGTGAACCACCCCAATTAAATGATTAGGCGCCGTTGCTGCGCAATCATTCCGGAGGTGTCCCGTGCGCGTCGAAAAATTCACCAGCAAGTTCCAGCAGGCCTTGGGCGATGCCCAGAGCCTGGCTGTGGGCCGCAATCACAACGTCATCGAACCGGTGCATCTGCTGTCGGCCTTGCTTGAGCAGCAGGGTGGCAACAGTGCGCCGCTGCTGCGGCAGGCTGGCGTCAATCTGCAGCTGTTGCGGCAGAAAGCTGCGGAAACCCTGACAGCCTTGCCGAAGGTGTCCGGTCAGCAAGGGCAGGTTTCACTCGGAAATGAACTGGCCAGACTGCTGAATGTCACCGATAAGCTGGCCCAACAGGCCGGCGACCAGTTCATCGCCAGCGAATGGTTCCTTTTGGCGGCTTGTGAGGACGACGGCGCCGTCGGAAGGCTGCTGAAGTCAGCTGGAGCCGGTAAAGACAAACTCGAACATGCCATCATGACCCTACGTGGAGGTGAAGCCGTGAACGATGCCAATGCCGAAGACAACCGCCAGGCCCTGCAGAAGTACTGTATCGACCTCACCGACCGCGCCGAAAACGGCAAACTCGACCCGGTCATCGGCCGTGACGAGGAAATCCGCCGCACCATCCAGGTACTGCAGCGCCGGACCAAGAACAATCCTGTGCTGATCGGCGAACCGGGCGTCGGCAAGACCGCCATCGTCGAGGGTCTGGCCCAGCGCATCGTCGATAACGAAGTGCCCGAAGGTCTGCGTGGCCGGCGGGTGCTGTCGCTCGATATGGGCGCACTGATCGCCGGCGCGAAATACCGCGGCGAATTCGAAGAGCGTTTGAAGGCGGTGCTCACCGATTTGGCCAAGCAGGAAGGCAACGTCATCCTGTTCATCGACGAACTGCACACCATGGTAGGCGCTGGCAAAGGCGAGGGTTCAATGGATGCCGGAAATATGCTGAAGCCGGCGCTGGCGCGCGGCGAGCTGCATTGCGTCGGCGCCACCACGCTCGACGAATACCGCCAGTACGTGGAAAAGGATGCCGCGCTCGAGCGCCGTTTCCAGAAGGTGTTCGTCGGCGAACCGTCGGTGGAGGACACCATCGCCATCCTGCGCGGCCTGAAGGAACGCTATGCCGTCCATCACGGCGTGGAAATCACCGATCCGGCCATCGTGGCGGCCGCCACGCTTTCGCACCGCTACATCGCCGACCGCCAACTGCCCGACAAGGCCATCGACCTGATGGACGAGGCGGCCTCGCGCATCCGCATGGAAATCGATTCCAAGCCCGAAGAGCTTGACCGCATGGAGCGCCGGCTGATCCAACTCAAGATGCAGCGTGAAGCCCTGAAAAAGGAAAAGGACGCCGAGTCGAAGAAACGCCTTGCCGATCTGGAAGAAGAGATTGGCAGTCTGGAACGTCAGTTCAGCGACCTCGAGGAGGTCTGGAAATCCGAGAAGGCGGCCCTGACCGGCACCACCAAAATCAAGGAGCAGATCGAACAGGCGCGTTTCGAACTGGAAGCGGCGCAGCGCAAGCAGGACATCGCCCGCATGAGCGAGATCCAATACGGTCGGATTCCGGAACTGGAAAAGCAGCTGGCAACCGCCATGGACGCCGAGAAGCAGGGCTTCACCCTGTTGCAGGACAAAGTCACCGCCGAGGAAATCGCCGAGGTGGTGTCGCGCTGGACCGGCATTCCGGTCAGCAAGATGCTGGAAGGCGAACGTGAAAAGCTGCTGCGCATGGAAAGCGAACTGCACCGCAAGGTCATCGGCCAGGATGAAGCGGTCACTTCGGTGTCGGCCGCAATCCGGCGTTCGCGCGCAGGGCTGTCGGATCCGAACCGGCCGAACGGCTCGTTCCTGTTCCTCGGGCCGACCGGCGTCGGCAAGACCGAGTTGTGCAAGGCGCTGGCTGAGTTCCTGTTCGACAGCGGCGACGCCATGATCCGCATCGACATGAGCGAGTTCATGGAAAAGCATTCGGTCTCGCGCCTTAT
>Ga0075163_10013258_pt1 | contig 10690 bp, 4 predicted proteins | sample JI1023141ADNA_FD_71478 | JGI IMG/M metagenome (GOLD analysis project Ga0075163, IMG submission 71478) | Wastewater effluent complex algal communities from Wisconsin, to seasonally profile nutrient transformation and Carbon sequestration -... | ecosystem: Engineered > WWTP > Effluent > Algae... | reverse complement strand
GGACCTAGCAACGAGAGACGTGCGAACTCGGGCTCGCTGCGAAGCCTGGTTTACGCCGCGTCCACACGAACGAAGAGGCTCGCCGCGCCGCGAGGTTGGCCTATAACATTGGTGAGTCTCGAATCGGTGGTGGGTGCGAGCGGCGGTCCTTCCTGGTCAGCCGCTCGCGTTTTTTAACCACTTCGAACGCGACCTCAACGAGGGCGTCCGCCGCGGAAGCGCCGACTCGAGCTGTGTCCGCGCCACATCGCCGCGTCGGACTCGAGCCAAGCGTCGGGGTTCTGCCGCGACCAGCGATGCAGGCTCGGGTGATCGCAGTCGCGCAGCGACCCGATCACTCGCAAGGTCGCGTCGGAGGCCAGCTCGAGCTGAGCGATCGGCAGCGCCGGACCACGCCGACCGGGCTCGAGGTCGAGCGTCAAGCGACGAAGACCAGGCAGAAGCGCCGGCCCAAAGCGCGCGAAGAAGCCCGAGCAAACCCGCTTCCCCCACTCGCTCGGCAGGACCAAGGCCAGCTCGCTCAGCCGTGCGTGTCGGGTGCTCGGCAGCGCGTCGAGGTCGGGCACGCCCACGCCGAGTTCACGCAGCTCGGGCAGCGACTCGAGCACCCGCGCGATCGGAGTTGGGACGTCGAGCGAGAGCCGCTCGAGCCCGCGCAGGCTCGGGCTCTCGAGCAGGGTCCACGCTGGCGTGAAGCCACGCAGGTGCAGCGATCCGAGTCGCGTCGCCGCGGGGCTGGCGAGCACCCGCTCGAGCATCGTGACGGGATCGGGGCAGCGATCGCCGAGCACCTCGACCCGCTCGAGCAAGGGCCCGCACCAATCCAGGACCAGCGCCTCGGGCCGGCCATCGGAGAGCATCGCCCGCTGCTCGGCTCGCAGCACGGCGACTCGCTCGCGGGTGGCGAGATCCTGCTCGCGGCCGAGCAAGAGCGCGAGCTCGCCAAGCGGATCGCCATGGCTGAGCAACCAGTCGGCCCAGACGCAGGTGCTCTCGGGCTCGAGCGGGAGCGCGAGCGTCGGTGCGGGGCCGAGCACGCGCGCTCGGGCCTGCGTCGTGGGCACCGGGCAGCGCTCGATCAAGCGACACTCGAGCAGGCGACGATCCCAGCCCGACATTCGAATCCACGCCTGCAAGGCACGCGGCCAGCTCGGCGCGCTGAGGCGAACCCGCTCGAGCCCCGAGCGCGCCAGCACGCCGCACAGATCGTCGACCAGCGCGGGCGTCCAGGCGCCCGCGTGCTCGGGCGCGAGCTCGAGACCGAGATCGAGCTCGAGCTCGACCAGCGCGAGCCCGCGGACCGGCTCGCGCTGGCGAGTCAGCAAGCGTCCGAGCGCGAGCATGAGCGGCTCGCCGATCGCGAGCCCGCTCGACGAGCGAATCACCAGCTTGCGGAGTCGAGCCAGCCCGCGCGCGATGCCATCGATCAGCTCGCCGCTCGCGTCGCGATCGAGCGCGGAGTCGAGTTCGAGGTGCAGCGTGGTCAGCCCGCCGAGCTGGTTGGACGCGAGCGCCTCGTGCAGCCGCGCGAGCGAGAGCGGATCATGGACGCGCGTGTGCAGCTCGGCGAGCGCCGCGAGGCCGACCCCGGATTGGCGCCCGAACGCGACGGGACCACGAAAGCCGACCAGCTGGCCATGCTCGAGCCGCAGCTGCGGACCTGGATCGCCAGGCCGAACCAAGGCCCCGCTCGCGCGCTCGAGCTCGTCGAGCTGGGCCCTCCAACCCTGGACACGATCGAGCTGGGCGATCTCGGCCCGCAGCCGCGGCTCTCGGGCGGTCCCGATCGCGGCGGCCAGGGCCTCGCCCAGCTCGATCCGGGCGCCGCGAGCATCGCCGTGGCGCCACAGCCAATCGGCCCAGTCGCGCCAGCCCTGCGGACGATCGACCGCGCTCGCGACCTCCTGGGCCAAGACCTCGGCGACCTGCCCTCGCCATGCCGCGCGCCGCGGCAACCCGTCCGACGCCGATCGTGCCTCTTCGGCGAGCAGCCGCTGCAACCAGGACTCGGCCTGCGCCGAGCTCGGCAGGCAGGTCGCCCGGCGCAAGATCGATCCTCGTTCGTCGCTCCATAGCCGCACGACGACGTGCTCTTCGCGGACATAGCCGCGCAGGCACGAATCGCCGGCGGCGAACCATGTCGTGGTCGCCATCGCTCGTCTCCTTCGTCGAGAACTTCGGCGGGTCGATCCGACGATCGACTCGCACACTTCGTTTGCTCCGGTTACGCAGAGAAACCGCCACGCTCGCGCGCCGGGCTCGAACACCCGCACACGAGCACGACGGCTCGACTCAGACGAAGGCGAAGAAGAACATCGCGGACACCATAGAAGACGCGAGCTCGCCGGACAAGGCTCGCGTCGACCGGCTTGGCTCACGCTCGACGGCGACGCGGCGCGATCGAGCCGAGCACCACGAGCCCGAGCCCGATCGCCAGCGGCGCTTGCTCGCGCGTGGTCGCGCAGCCGCAAGTGGTGTCGTAAGGCAGGTCGTAGGTCGGCCCGCTGCTGCTCTCGTCGGCGACCTCGTCGCCGCTGCTGGTGCTGCCATCGCCATCGCCATCGCCGGCTTGGTTGGACTCGCAGGTGACTGTCGCCTGCTGGGTCGCGAGCAGGCCGAGCGCGGTCGCGCTGTTGTCGAGCGTCACCTGGGCGGGTCCGGCGATCGGGATTTGCTCGATCCGCAGCGCCTTCGGCATGCCCTCGATCATCGGCCAGACGCTCGACTCCGATACGCAGACCTGGGTCTCGGCCATCGCCGAGGGCTCGATGCCGAAGAGCGAGATCAGCTCGTCACCGCCGCAATAGACCCGCGAGCTCGCGACCTTCGACCTGCCGACTCGCGGCAGATCGGGGTTGGCGTGGAAGGTCGGGTCGAGGGTCATCTCGGCCGGCGACATCGTGGTGTGGAGGCGCGTCAGCGTCGGCCAGGCCTCGAGCAAGTCGAGCCCGTGGATGCCCGGATCGATGATCCGCTCGGCCAGCGCGGCCGCGAAGTCGGGCCCGCTCCAGGCAGCCTGATCGATCTGGTCGGCGTAGTCGTCGAGGTGAGCCCAAAACTGATTGGGTTCGAGACCATCGGGCGGCGGGATGAATTCGAGCAGCAAGGGCGCGAGCATGGGGTGACCCCAGAGGCCCTGGTCGAAGATCAACTCCATGGCCGCGATCGGATCGACGTCGACGTAGGCGTTCTCGTCCCAGGTCGGACTGTAGACGCCGTCGGTCACGACGATGTCGCTGGGTCCGGCGTAGTCGGTCGCGAAGGCGCGACCGCCCGCCTCGTCGACCGCGAGCGAGAGCAGCTCGACGAAGCTGGTCGGGGTCGGCGCGAGCCAGTCGTAGGCGAGCTGGTTGAGCACGACATGGGCGTAGTTGCTCGGCGCCCAGCGAGCTTGACCGAGGAAGTAGGCGCGGATCTCGAGGTCGTCCTTGGCCGCGATCCGCGTCAGCCGGATCGGCACGCAGGGCTCGCTCGCGTTCATGCGAAACACCAGCGGATGAATCGCCTCGACGCTGGCGCCGGCGGCCAGCTTGACCGCGACCAGCAAGAAGCCCTCGTCGAGGTACTCCTGCAAGATCGGCTCGGACGCGGGGTCCTGCTGGTATTCGTTGGTCTGTAGAAAATCGATGACCTCGGCCGCGGTCCCGCCTTGCAAGACCACGACTTCGAAGGCGCCGACGACCTCCTCGTAGACCACGTCGGGTGGCTCGCCAGCAAAGTCGTCGGAGGGCACGAAGCCGAACCCGCCGCCGAGATTCGGGTTGTCGCTGTCGCAGTCGTAGCTGCGTTTGACTTGCCAAGTGGGCACCGTCGCCTGGCTGAGCGCGGCGAAGAGCGTCTCGGAGCCGACGCTGATCTCGGGCAACGCTTGGACCGGCACCAGCCAGGCGAAGCGGGTGGCCTCACCGGTGTATTCGATGCGCACGTGAACCTCGATCTCGTCGCCCTCGCGGATGAACAAGATGTCCTCGCCGGTCTGATCGACGGGCATCGGGTTCACGACCGAGCCGTCGCAGAAGGTCCCGCCACACGCGTGGGCGGGGGTCGGCGCGAGCACGCTGGCGAGACCGGCGAAGAGGGCGAGCGAGACGATGGCGGTCCGAATGTTCATGGTCGATTCTCAGCGGTCGCGAGGGCGACGAGGCGCGATCGCAGCGAGCACGAACAACGCCAGCCCGATCGCCAAGGGAGCCTCGGCCGGCGAGCTCGCGCAGCCGCAAGTGGTGTCGTAAGGCAGGTCGTAGGTCGGCGCGGTCTCGCTCTCGTCGGCCGCGACCTCGTCACCCGCGCTCGTGCTCGTGCTCGTGCCCGTGCCCTCGGTGCCCGTGCCCGTCGTGTCCGCGTCGCTCAGGCATTGCACGCCGGCTTGCTGGGTCGCGAGCGTGGCCAGGATCGCGGCCTCGTTGTCGAGCACGACCTGGGCCGGACCGGTCATCGGGATCTGCTCGATCCGCAGCGCCGCCGGCATGTCGAAGTCGGGCCACTGCGTGGATTCGGGCACGCAGACCTGCGCGTCCGCGGCTCCGACCGCGATCTCGAACAGCTGGTCGCCACCGCACTGGACTTGGCAAGCGCTGGACACCTGGGCCTCGACCTCGGGCAGATCGGGGTTGGCGTGGAAGGTCGGGTCGAGGGTCATCTCGACCGGCGACATCGTCGTGCTCAGCCGCGTCAGGTAAGGCCAGGCTTCGATCAGATCGAGCGCGTGCAGACCCGGCTCGATGATCCGCTCCGAGAGCGCGGCCGCGAAGGCCGGCCCGTCCCAGGCGAGCAGGTCGATCTGATCGGCGAAGCTGGCGATGTTGTTCCAAAAGAAGTTCGGATCGATCCCGTCGGGCGGCGGGATGAACTGCATCAGCAAGGGTTGGATCAGCGGCTGCGAGGCGAGCCCCTGCTCCCCGATCAAGCCGATCGCGTCGATCGGATCCGCGTTGATGAACGCGGTCTCGTCCCAGTTTGGGCTCCACAGCGCCCCGGTCGGGACCGAGCTGCTGGCGCCTGCGTAGTCGGTTGCGAAGGCCTTGCCGCCGGCCTCGTCAGCCGCGAGCGAGAGCAGCTCGTCGTAGCCAAAGATGCCCGAGGCCGAGTTCCAGTCGTAGCGCAGCGGGTTGACGACCACGTGCTCGTAGTTGCTCGGGGCCCAGCGCGCCTGGCCGAGGAAGTAGGTGCGGATGCCCATGTCCTCGCTCGCCGCGATCCGAGTCAGCCGGATCGGCACGCAGGGCTCGTCGCCCGGGAAGCGAAAGCTCAGCGGGTGAATCTGATCGACGTCGGCGTCCGCGGCGAGCTTGACCGCCGCGAACAAGAAGCCCTCGTCGAGGTACTCCTGCAAGATCGGCTCGGCCTCGGGGTCTTGCGCATAGTCGTTGGCGGTCAGGAAGTCGATGACCTCGGCCGCGCTGCCGCCTTGCAGCACGACGACATCGAAGGAGCCGACCGTGTCTTGAAACACGATCTCCGGCCCACCACCCAAGTCGAAATGGACCCCGCTGTCGGCCGTGTCGGCGCCGCCGTCCGCAGAGGGGTTCTCGTCTGGACATTCGTAGCTGCGGATCGGCTGCCACGCGGGCGCCGTCGTCTGACTGAGCGCGGCGAAGAGTGGCTCGGAGCCGACCCGAACCTCGGGGAGCGCCTGGAGCGGGACCACCCACGCGAAGCGCTCGGCCTCGCCCATGTAGCGGATCCGAATGTGGACCTCGATGTCCGATCCATCACGGATGAACAGAATGTCCTCGCCCGTCTGGTCGACCGGCATCGGAATGATCGTGTTGTCACAGAAGGTGCCACCGCACGCGTGCGCGGGCTGACTCGAAAAACCGAGGAGACCCGCGAGGGCGGGCAGGACGGCGAGACCCCGAGCTGGCTTCGAGAGCATGGCCCAAGGTATCCCGGCCAAGGCGTCCGCGGATGACGCGCGATTACCACCGTCGAGATCATCGTTCCGTTAGGTATGGCGGCTATTTCATCAGTGCGTCAGCGCAATTCCATCGTGCGAAACCGCCCGGAGACCCCAAACATCCCAACACGGCCTGCGTAGGCGTGCGCGACGCGAACTCTCGCGCCGATGCATGCTGCTCTTGGCGCCTCGGGGTCCGCGACAGATCACCGAGCGCCTTCGCGTCACCCTGCCGATCTCACCTGCCGATCGACCTCGCGACGACGACCCTGCCCGGGGCCTGCTCGGGACAACGCTCGTGCTTCGTGCTACCTCGCCAGCGCCTCGGATCGCCTTGCCCATGCCCGCTCACTCGTCTTCGTTTTGGTCTTGGCCCCGTGAGCGCTGGATGCCGCTCGCCCTCGTCACGTTGATGGCGACGACGACGGCCTGCCAACCACCTGGAGGCCCAGGAGGCCCGGGCGGCAAGGGGGCCGAAGACGCCGAAGAGCAGGCCACGCCGGTGCTGGTCACGACGATCGAGCGCGGCACGATCCGCGGCGAGATTCGAGCTTCGTCGACGATCGAGGCCGAGCTGCAGGTCACCGTCCACGCCGAGTCGACCGGCCGCATCTCGAGCATGACCCTCGAGGAGGGCGACGAGCTCGAGCTCGACGAGGTGATCGCTCGGATCCGCCGTGACGCCCAGTCGATCGGCGTCGAGCGAGCCGAGACCTCGCAAGCCGACGCCGAGCGCGAGCTGGCCCGGGTCGAGAAGCTCTACCAGCAAGGCTACGCCAGCCAGTCCGACTTCGACTCGGCCAAGTCGACGCTCGAGAAGGCCAAGCTCGATCGCCGCGATCGCAGCCGCGACCTGTCCAACACGGTCATCAAGGCGCCGCTCGCCGGCATCGTCACCCAGCGCTTCGTCGATCCCGGCGCCTTCGTGGCCAGCGGCGCGCAGGTGGTCGAGATCACCGACTTCTCGACCCTGGTCGCGCGCGTCTACGTGCCCGAGAACGAGCTCGATCGGCTCGCGGTCGGCCAGAGCGCCGAGGTCGTGGGCAAGGCCGCCGCCAACCGGCGCGGCGTGGGGACCATCAAGCGAATCGCGCCGATCGTCGACGCGACCACCGGCACCGTCAAGCTGACCATCGGCTTGCCGGCCGAGCTCGCGGGCGGCAGCAAGGGCTTCCTGCCCGGCATGTACGCCGAGGTCACGATGACGACCGAAGTACGCGAGAACGTGCCGCTGGTGCCCAAGCCCGCGCTGGTCCGCGAGGACGAGCTGACCTTCGTCTTCGTCGCGGAGGGCGACCGGGCCAAGAAGGTTCGCATCAGCACCGGCTTGGCCGACGACGACTTCGTCGAGGTCACCGAGGGGCTCGAGGTTGGCGCGCGAATCATCGTCGCGGGTCAGTCGGGCCTCAAGGACGGCGGCCTGATCACCGAGGTCGACACCAAGGGCACCCCCCTCGATCCCAGCGCGAGCGCCGACGAGACCACGACGACCAAGGCCGGCGTGGCCAAGGCCGGCTGAGCAGCAAGCGGCCCGCGACCGGGCCCATGGACAATTCAGGCTCGCACGCGGGCCACCAGGCCCGCACGCGGGCGATGACGACGATCGCATGGACGAGGCTGAATCGAATCCCCGAGCCGAGCGCGACTCGACCCCGACCAACATGCAGGCCCGCCTGCGCGCGATGGATCGCTATCGCTTCACCGTGACCCGGCCGGTCGCGGTCTTGATGGTCTTCCTCGCGGTCATCGTCTTTGGCGCCTTCTCGGCCACGATGCTGCCGATCAACCTGATGCCGGACATCAGCTACCCCAAGCTGACCGTCCGGACCGAGTACGAGGGCGCGGCCCCGGCCGAGGTCGAGAACGACGTCGCCCGCCCGCTCGAAGAGGTGCTCGGCGTGGTCACGGGCGTGACCCGAATCTCGAGCATCTCGCGAGCCGGCTACGCCGACGTGGTCCTGGAATTCACCTGGGACACGGACATGTCCGAGGCCAACCAGGACGTGCTCGAGAAGCTCGACCTGATCAAGCCCAACCTGCCCGAAGAGATCAAGTCGCCGCTGATCCTCCGCTACGACCCGAGCCTCGATCCGGTCCTGGTCCTGAGCCTGGCCGGGACCAGCGACGCCTACGAGGGCGTCGCCGGGCTCAAGGCGCTGCGGCGCATCGCGGATCGCGACGTTCGCCGCCTGCTCGAGCCGATCGACGGCGTCGCCTCGGTCAAGGTCCGCGGCGGGCTCGAAGAAGAGATCCACGTCGAGCTCGACGAGGACGCGCTGCGCCGGACTGGCATCTCCAGCGCCGACGTGATCACCCGGCTCGAGTCCGAGAACATCAACCTCGCCGGCGGCAGCATGCGCGAGGGTCGGACCCGCTACCTGATCCGCACGGTCAACGAATTCGACGACCTCGACGACATCCGCCAGCTGGTCGTCGGGAGCAGCTCGGGCCGCGACGTCCAGCTCCAGAACATCGCCAAGGTCGAGTTCGGCTACGAAGACCGCGAGGTCATCACCCGCATCGACGGCAACGAAGCCGTGATGATCGAGGTCTACAAGGAGGCCGACGCCAACATCGTCGACATGGCCAAGGAGGTCCGGCAGCGGATCGACGCCCAGGTCGCGCCGCGCCTGACCAAGGAGTATCAGGCCGATCTTCAGGTCGTCTCCGACCGCTCGCTCTTCATCGAGTCGAGCATCCGCGAGGTTCGCGACACCGCGATCATCGGCGGTCTGCTCGCGGTCATCGTCTTGTTCTTGTTCCTGCGCGAAGGTCGGGCGACGGTCATCGTCGCGCTCTCGATCCCGATCTCGATCGCGGTGACCTTCGCCCCGCTCAAGCTGGCCGGGGTCAGCCTCAACATCATGTCGCTCGGCGGGCTCGCGCTCGGCGTCGGCATGCTGGTCGACAACTCGATCGTCGTGCTCGAGTCGATCGACCGCTGCCGCAAAGAGGGCGATCCGCTGCTGCGCGCGACCCTGCGCGGGACCTCGGAGGTCGGCTCGGCGGTCATCTCCTCGACCTTGACCACGGTCGCGGTGTTCTTCCCGATGGTCTTCGTCGAGGGCGTGGCCGGGCAGATGTTCGGCGACCTCGGCCTGACCGTGGTCTTCTCGCTGCTGGCCTCGCTCGCGGTCGCGCTCTTCTTCATCCCGATGCTGGTCTCGCGCGAGATCCCGAGCGGCGCCAAGCAGCAAGGCTTCGGCCGGCGGATGGCCGAGCGCTGGTCGCAGTGGGCCTCGTTTCGCGAGCTGCGCGAGAGCTTCGGCGGCGGCGCCTTCCGCTGGTGGAAGCTGCTGCTCTTGCCCTACTACGCCCTGCGCCTGGTCCTGCACTTCGCCTTCGAGCTGGTCGGCAAGCTGCTCGCAACCCTGGTCGGGCTGGTCAGCTCTGCGATCGTCGTGCTGGTCGGCGGCCTGTTCTGGCTGCTGGGCTGGCCGCTCAAGCCGATCTTGTGGGCCTTCGACAAGCTGATCACCGCGCTCGAGAACCTCTACGGCGGGCTGATCCGCTGGTCGCTGCGCCACTACATCACCATCGTCGCGCTCGCGCTCGCGACCTTCGTGGCGATGGTGTTCGGGGTCCAGCGGCTCGACTCCGAGCTGATCCCCGAGATCCACCAAGGCGAGTTCACGCTCGAGATGGTGTTCCCGGTCGGGACCCCGCTCGACGAGACCGATCGCCAGGTCGAGCCGATCGAGGCCAAGGTCCGCGCGCTGGTCCCCAACCTCCGCTCGACCCTGACCACCGTCGGCAGCGAGCGCGACTCCGACGACTCGGGCGAGCGGGGCGAGCACACCGCCAAGATCGCGGTCTCGCTGCTGGCGACGCCTGGCCAGACCGCGCTGGTCAGCGAAGAGCAAGCGCTCGAGGTCGCTCGCACGCTGGTCCAAGGCGTGCCCGACCTCGAGGTCAACGTGACCCGGCCGGTGCTCTTCTCGTTCAAGACCCCGATCGAGGTCGAGGTCCGCGGTCACGATCTGGTCGAGCTGGCCGAGGCGACCGAGGCCGTCCGCCTCCGGCTCTCGTCGATGCCCGGCCTGCGCGACGTCCAGTCGTCGATCCAGCCCGGCAACCCCGAGGTCCAGATCGTCTATGACCGCGACGAGCTGGCCCGGCTCGGGCTCGACATCCGCAAGGTCGCCGAGCTGGTCCGGGCCAAGGTCCAAGGCGACGAGGCCAGCAAGTTCAACCGCCGTGATCGCAAGGTCCCGATCCGCGTCCGGGTCGAGGGCATGCACGAGGCCAACATCGACCAGCTGCGCCGCCTCGCCGTCAATCCGCCTGGCGTCGCGACCCTCGGCCAAGCCAACCGCAAGCCCCCGATTCCGCTCTCGGCCGTCGCCGACATCGAGGTCGGCCGTGGGCCCAACGAGATCCGCCGGATCGGTCAGCAGCGGGTCGGCCTCGTCACCGCCAACCTCGAGAGCGCGGGCCTCGGCAGCGTCTCGGCCGACATCCACGCCGCGCTCGACGATCTCGAGCTGCCCAGCGGCGTGACCACGGCCGTGACCGGCCAGAGCGAGGAGTGGGAGACCTCGGCGAATTCGCTCTACCTCGCGCTCGGCCTCTCGATCTTCTTGGTCTACGTGATCATGGCCTCGCAGTTCGAGAGCCTGATCTACCCGCTGATCATCTTGGTCTCGATCCCGCTCGCGCTCGCCGGCGTGGTCCTGGCTCTGATCTTGCTCGAGATCCCGATCTCGGTCGTGGTCTTCCTCGGCGCGATCATGTTGGCCGGCATCGTGGTCAACAACGCGATCGTCTTGGTCGACTACGTCAACCAGCTCAAGG
>Ga0075163_10013257_pt1 | contig 10690 bp, 7 predicted proteins | sample JI1023141ADNA_FD_71478 | JGI IMG/M metagenome (GOLD analysis project Ga0075163, IMG submission 71478) | Wastewater effluent complex algal communities from Wisconsin, to seasonally profile nutrient transformation and Carbon sequestration -... | ecosystem: Engineered > WWTP > Effluent > Algae... | reverse complement strand
GTCACGCCCATGCCGCGCTTTGCAAACGCCGCCCACAGCTCCTTCGCATTAGCCCCGCCATTGCTCACCAGATCCGCCTGGATGATCCCGTCGCGAGCCTGGAGGAAATTCGGGTTTGCCGGGCTCAATTTGCAGCCGTCGGTCACGAGTTGCAGCGCCAGTTGGTTCCCCACCGCGAAGCCGTGCTTCAAGATCAGGTTCGTGCGCATTTCCCACAAGGTCACGCACCACACATTCCCCATGTTATGCACCTGATCGGGCGTGTTCGCCACCATCGGGCTGCGTGGAATACCCGGATGCACGTTTTGCTGCGTCGGGTCGATGTCACGCAGCGTCAGCGGATTCTTCCGTTTGTTCGTCGTGTAGGGGTAGCGACGTCCGCCATAATAGTAGTTCTCCGTGAAGGTCCCGCTCAGCAGATAGCGGCTCCAGGCACCGCGTGCCCAGTTCGCGTTCACATCATCCCCGGCCTCCGCCAGCATCGCCAGACCGTAAAAGTCACTCCAGCCCTCGCCCATCCCCGCGCTCGCATTCGAGCTGATGCCCACGCCACCACCCACGAGACGGTTTGTCACCCCGTGCGCCAGCTCATGCAGCACCACCTCCATTTCGAAGTCGCCATCGCGGTCAGGGGTCGGCCCCGTCCACAAAAACATCTGCATGCGCCCCGGGCTGCCGTCCGCCGGCGTGGAGTAGTTCGCGTTGTTCGCATTCCCGATGTCCACCCCGTCCTGTGCATCCGCGATCACCGCGTCATTCCCTAGCCCGCCACGTCCGAAATTGTTCGTCTGGAAGTTCCCCGAACTCTCCGTGAAACCCAGCTCATACATCTTGTCGTGAAACACGTTCGACCAGTAGAACAAGTTCGTCACCGCCCCGTCACGGTAGGTGTTCGGGTCCTGGGTCAGATCCACCGGGAAATCAAACACCCGTGTCGGCGCGTTCGGACGCGGCAGATCCGCCACATTGTCACCGTTTCGGTCCGTGTGGGCCTGCACATTGTTTCCCACCGTCGTCGTCCCGCCATCCGGAATCCAGCCCTCTGGCGAGGCCGTCGTATTCATAGCTGACAGCGTCACCAGTTGCCGCGGCACCTCCGTCGGCTGCACGCTGCTGATCTCCGCATGCCCCGGAGAGAACGGCGAAGGGCTGTCGCCCGTGTAAACGCGATACGTCGCATCACTGATGTCCGCCGTCAGGCTGCGACGGTGCAAAAGCTCACCCGTCTCCGCATCCACCACCGTCTGATACATCTCATTCCGAGCGAGGCTGAACAAGGTCACATCCCAGCCCAGCCGCATCTCCGCCGCCGAGATCGGCAGCCACGTCAGATGCCCGGTCACATCACTCAGCTTCGGAGCCGTGAATCGCTGCTTCTGCTCCACGCCGATCGCAGCGCCATCCGCCGTCATACTCGCCACATCCACCTCATCACCGATTCCCGCCGCCGCCGCAGAGACCGCCTGCTGCGCCGTCAGTCCCGGCACCGCATCCTGTCCCTGCGCCGCGATCGTCGTGTTGGGGATGAAATGATCGCTCACCGTGATGATCTCGCCATCCTGCGTCACGTTCGCCTTGAAGATCGTGTTATAGAGCGGGATGCGCTCATGCTGCTGCTGCCACACCAGCGTCGTCATGCCATTGTGCGCCGTCACATCCTCGCGTGTCACGCGTGCCTTGTCCAAGGCGGCGCTGTCATGGCCGAAAAGACCGGGAAACTGGCTCACATAGTCCTTCACCACTTCCCTGGCCGTTTTGCCGGGATTCTTCCCCGTGAGGAATTTACCCGTCTCCTGCAGATAACTCGGCGCGCCGCTGATCTCGTCAAACTGGGCCTGGAGCATCGGCTTTTGCCGTTTCAACTCCGCGAAGGCCTCCGCCCGGTCCGCAGTCGGAGCACTCGAAATGCCGTTCTTCTGGCGCACATCAATCTCAGGCAATGGCTTGGGCTTCTCCGAGACCAATTTGATCCGCTTGGTTTCTTTACGAGCCGTGTCAGCCACAAATGGGGCCGGATCATGTCGAGGAATCCAAACAAGCAGCACGGTCAAAAGACAAAGCACGGCCAGCAAAGGCCACAGGGCTCGGTTGGGAGCAGTTTTCATGGGAATTTAGAAATTTGCCCCGGCAAAATACCAAAACGAACTTTGTGGCGGCAAGCAGGATCTTCCTAACCCAACGGTTTCGTATCGAATCCCGGCACGCCCATACCACGCTCGGGCCTTGCCTCCCCTGCCCTGACGGCTTCTGTGGCCGCTTATGGCTGAAAAAACCATCCAACTCGCTCTCGTCGGCGCCGGCATGTTCGGCGGAGATGTCCACCTGCGTGCTTATGCGGACCTCCAGCGCTTCGGCATTGCCGGGCAGCTCTCCCGTGTGGGATTGGACAAATACTCCCGCGATCTCGCCCCGGTGAAATTTGACCTCGTGGCCGTGGCGACGCGTTCGGAGGCCTCCGCGAAGAAATCCGCCGCCTTCTTCAAAGAGCTCACCGGACACGAACCACGTTGTTTCCACGGTGAAGAGCCCTGGAACGACATCTTGAAGGCCTTCCCCGATCTCGATGTCATGGCCGTGGCCACGCCCGATCACCTCCACACCGCCCCCGTGCTCGCCGCACTCAAAGCGGGCGTGCATGTGCTCACCGAGAAACCCATGTGCCTCTCCACGCTCGAAGCCGATGAGATCATCGACGCCGCCAAGGCGAAGAACCTCATCGTCGGCGTGGACATGCACAAGCGCTACGACCCCGACCACCTCCGCATCCGCGACGACATTCAAAACCGCATCGGAGCCCCGCTTTACGGCACCGCCTACCTCGAAGAGCCGCTGGAGGTCTCCACCAGCACCTTCAAGTGGGTCGAAAGCAGCGATCCCTTCAGCTACGTCGGCCCGCACTGGACCGATCTCATCTTCAGCTACTACAAGTCGAAGCCCGTCAGCCTCACCGCCGTCGGCCAGAAGAAGCGCCTCATCCGCGATGGCATCAATGCCTACGACGCCGTGCAGGTCCGCGTCGATTTCGACAACGGCATGAGCATCAACTTCCACAACAACTGGATCACCCCCGCGGACTTCGAAGGTCCCGTGAATCAAGGCCATGAGATCGTCGGTGCCGACGGCAAGGTGGAGAGCGATCAGCAGTATCGCGGCTTCCGCTGGTGGAATGCTGACGGCGGCTCCCGCACGAGCAACAACCACTTCACCCGGGATGTCCTCCGCGCTGATGGCACGAAGGCCTACATCGGCTACGGCGTGGACAGCCTCACCGTCGCCCTCGTCGCCATCTGCGATGTCAAATTCACCGGAGCCAGCCGCGATGCCGTCGCCCACCTCTACCCCACCGCCGAGGAGGCCCGCATCACCTGCGCCATCGTCGATGCCGCCGCCAAAGTGCGTGATTTGAACTTCCAATACCTCTCCAAAGGCCAAGGGGCCCCCGTCACCGCCCGCTTCGGCGACGACGGCATCACCATCATCGACCCCCTCAACCGCGAAAACACCTTCCAGCGCATCTACGAGCGGCCGTTATAGGTAGGTCCACCGTTGGTAGTTCGAGCTTTAGCACGCACCTCGGGAAAAGGAGAGACGTTCGTCGCTGCTTGGCAGCTTTGAATGCCGGTTACGCCGCAATGCCTTTGATGAAAGTCGCCACATAGTCCACCACCCGTTCAAAGACTCGCTTCTTGGAGGGACCGCGTTCCATGAGCTTCATGGGCTTCAGGATGATCTCGGCGATGTCGGGATCGGGCAGCGGGGCTTGGCCGGTATAGACATAGCGGTCGATGACCTTCTTGAGCTTGTCGGCGTCGAGATCTTCCTCGGCCACGAGTTGGTCAAAAGCGGCCACGCGTTCCTTTTCCCAAAAGGCCTCGAAGCTATCGGGGATCTCTGCTTCGCTGCCGACGTTGGGTAGGTTATCCTCGATGAATTTCTCGATCAGCTTGGCCTTGCTGCGCAGTTCGAGGTCTCCGGCTACGCTGTCGAGGATCAGCTTGCGGAGCTTGGGAGCCTCCTCGGCATCGGCGCTGTAAAGGCGGGCTAGCAGTTGCAGGATGTACTGCACGTTGATGATGTCGCGGTGCAGCAGTTCGAGCTCGAAATCGACGTCGTTGAGGATGCTGGCCTTCTCCACGGTGTTTTCGGACTTCACCTTGTCGTAGAGGTCCAGGTAGGCGCTGCGGTAGTCGGCGAATCGCTGGGCGGGCAGGGACAAATCGTTGTCGTCGAACTCGGAGAAGCTCTCCAGGATGTTCCGCAGGCGCATCAGCTCGCGGAAGATCTTCACGAACAGCATCTCCGCCTCCTCGTCCTTCAGATCTTTCACGCTTTTGACCGTCGGCGTGAGCTTGAGCAGCTCCATCGCCACCTCGTTGAACTTCGAGACGTAGTCCTCGTAAGGCGGCACAAAAACCGTCTCCTTCGCGTTCACATCGGCGAAGAGCGCCAGTGCTTCGTCCGTGCGCTTCTTGAGGTTGCGGAAGACCACGATGTTCCCCTGGCTCTTCACCTCGTTGAGGATGCGGTTCGTGCGGGAGTAGGCTTGGATCAGGCCGTGGTGCTTCAGGTTCTTGTCCACCCACAGCGTGTTCAGCGTCTTGCTGTCGAAACCGGTGAGAAACATGTTCACCACCAGCAGCAGATCCACCTTCCGCTCCTTCACCTTCTTGGCGATGTCCTGGTAGTAGTTGTAGAAGCTCTGCGTGTCCTTGGTCGAGAAGGCGGTGCCAAACATCGAATTGTAGTCGCCGATGAAGCTGTCCAGCTTCTCCCGTGTGTGCGGATCACCGCCTTCGCCGCCGATGATCTCACCGCCTTCGTCCAGGATGCCATCGGCGTCTTTGTCCTCCTCATTGCTCGTGTAGCTGAAGATCGTCGCCACGCGCAGCTTGTGCTTCCCGGCTGCTTTGCGGGCGGCAAACAGCTCGTAGTATTTGATCAGCACCTCCACGCTGCTCACGCACATCATCGCGGTGAATTCCTTGTTCCGTGTCTTCACCGCGTGGTGCTCGATGACGTAGTCCACGATCTTCTCCAGCCGCTGTGGCGAGTTCATGAGCTCCTTCGTGTCGATTCCCTCCACCTCGATGTCCACGTCCGTGGCACTTCCGGACTTCTTCTGGTAGCGGCCCACATACTCCACGGCAAAGCGCAGCACGTTCTCGTCCTTGATCGCGTCCGTGATGACGTAGCTGTGCAGCTTCTGGTGAAACAGATCCTTCGTCGTGTGCTTCTTGCCGTCTTTCGTGACCGCGTTCTCGGCAAAGATCGGCGTGCCGGTGAAGCCGAACATCTGGTGGTTCGTGAAGAACTCCGTGATGCGCCTGTGCGTGTCGCCAAACTGGCTGCGGTGGCATTCGTCGAAGATGAAGATGATCCGCTCGCCGCGCAGCTTCTCCATGTGCTTCAGGTGCGCCTGCTTGCTGATGGCGGTGTTCAGCTTTTGCAGGGTCGTCACGATCAGCTTCGTGTCATCGGTGAACTGCCGCACCAGTGTCTTCGTATCGTTCGTGCTGTCCACGCTGTCCTTCTGGAAGGCGTTGAACTCCTTGATCGTCTGGTAATCGAGGTCCTTCCGGTCCACGCAGAAGACCACCTTGGCGATCCCCGGCAGCGCCATGAGGATTTGCGCCGCCTTGAAGCTCGTCAGCGTCTTGCCGCTGCCCGTCGTATGCCAGATGTAGCCGTTCGGGTTCTCGGCAGGCGGGTTCAGCACGCGCTCCACGATCCGCTCCACCGCGTAGTATTGATACGGGCGCAGCACCATGAGCACCTTGTCCGTCTCATTCAGCACGATGTATTTGCCGATCATCGCCCCCAGATGTTCACGATTCAGGAAGGCGGAGGTGAAGGCAGGCAGCTCGCGGATCGTCTTGTTGTCCTCCGCCGCCCAGTAAAACGTCTGCTTGAAGCTCTGCCGCCGGGCATTGGCATAATACTTCGTGTTCACGCCGTTCGAGATCACGAAGAGCTGCACGAACTGAAACAAGCCCTGCCCGCTCCAGAAGCTGTGCTTTTGGTAGCGCTGGATCTGGTTGAAAGCCTCCTTCATCTCCAGCCCGCGACGCTTCAGCTCGATCTGCACCAGCGGCAGGCCGTTTACGAGGATCGTCACGTCGTAGCGATTCTTGTAGCTGCCTTCCATCGCCACCTGCTGCGTCACTTGGTAGCGATTGTTGCCAGGGTTCGCGCTGTCAAAGAAGCGAATCCACACCGTGCTGCCGTCATCGCGCTTCAGTTGCATGCGATCCCGCAGCGTCTTCGCCTTCGCAAAGACACCCGCTGCTCGATTCAGATGGTTCAAGACCTTGCTGAACTCCACCTCGGACAGTTGCAGCCCGTTGAAGGCTCCCAGCTGCGCCCAGAGGTTTGCCAGCATTGTCACCTCATCATTCACCGCCGCCTTGGCAAAGCCCAGGCCCACGAGCTGAGCCACCAGCTCGTTTTCGAGAGCTTGCTCCGGCTGGGTGATGGGGATGATGGCAGGCATTAAAGGTAGAAGTTGAATCACGCCCGGCAGGCTTTCATCACATAATCCAGCAGCGCTCCGAAAAGTGGCTGCACTCGGAGGTCTATGGGGGCCAGCAGGCCATCTTCCATCATGATGAGATTCCCACGGTGGGTATCAGAGATCACCACGTTCCGCTCGGGATCAAAATAGGCCACATTATCACCCACGCTAAATCGCTTCCAGCCGCTGTTCATAAAAAAATCATGGATCTGCGCCAGGGAAGCAGGCTCACCCTTGATCGCGGGCTGTTCGATCACCAATTGAAGCTTCCCATCTTGTTCGAGCACTCCAATAAAGCCGACACTGTCACCAAAGAGTTCGTTGTGTAGATGCCAGCGCTCTAGGTAAGCAATCGGAGAAGCCCTCTCCTCTTCATCTGGCCGGTAGAGCACTAGGAGACCAAAATTGTCCGGCCATGTCACTTTGACGACCCATTGGCTTTCACGGACAAACCAGACTTGGTGCTCATTGCACTCCTCGTCGGGGTTCCGGCCTGCTATTTCGTCAGGTTGACGTTCAAGATAAAGGTTTTGTTCTTTGGCATAATCTCGGAACAAACGAAGCTCTTCCCAGTAATGGGTTGGACAGCCCTGAAGACGCGCACTTGCTTCACAGCGTCCGCGTAGCTCCTTAACATGTGTTTCGAGCGGGATTCCCGCAACTGGTCCGAAAGGCTCATGGGCTGACATTGGTGGCGGAGGAGTGAAAATTCAAGCCTGATGTCATTTCGCCTTCTCCAGCCTCATGCCCGGCGGCAGGCACTTCGGCTCGGCCATGATCTCGCGGATTTGGTGAACGGGATGTGGGTAGGACATAAAAAGAATACGCTCAGAATATCACACAAACATCTGCTGCAGCAGCCCCTTCTTCCAGACCCACGAGCTGAGCCACCAGCTCGTTTTCCAGCGCCTGCTCCGGCTGGGTGATGGGGATGAGGTTGCTCATGGGATCATTTACAATTCTGGAAGCTGAATCGTGGTGAGCAGCCGGTAGAGCGGACGATTGATGTAGAAGTTGCTGCGGCCGATCTTTTCCTTTTCCACGAAACCGGCCTGGGTGAGTTGATCCAGGTATTTCATCGCCGTCGGGCGGGAGACGCCCAGCTCCTTTTCGATGAATTCGATCTTCGTGTAGGGGTAGCGGAAGAGGTTGTTGAGCAGGTCCTGACTGTAGAGCTTGGGCAGTTCCGACCGCAGCCGGTGTTTGTAGTCCAGCATCAGGTCACGCAGGGCTTTGATGAGCTGGATTTCACTGCGGGCGGTCTGTGACACGCCTTTCAGCATGTAGAGGCACCATTCCTGCCAGCGGTTCTGCTCCCGCACGGTTTGCAGCAGTCGGTAGTAGGCGGCTTTGTTTTGATTGATGTAGCGGCTCAGGTAGAGCAGCGGCAGTTCCAGCAAATCCTCCCGGATCAGCAGCAGGATGTTCAAGATGCGCCCGGTGCGCCCGTTGCCGTCATAGAAGGGGTGGATGCTCTCAAACTGATGATGGACGATGGCCATGCGCAGCAGCGGGTCCAGCCCGTCATCCGCGTGGATGAAGTCGATCAGGTTGCCCATCAGCGCTTCCACCTCCGCCGCATCCTGCGGCGGTTCATAGATCACTTGTCCAGTGGCTTCGTTTTTCAAAACCGTGCCCGGCAGCTTCCGCAGGCCGGCGCGGTTCTGCTCCAGCTCTGCCTGCACGGACAGCACCGTTTCCAGGCGGATCAGCCCGCTGGTTTTCACCTGCTCGTAGCCGGTGCGCAGAGCTGCCACATAGTGCTGCACCTCCTTGGCTGCTGGCGTGCCGGTCAATTGACCGCAGGCGGCGTAAAGCTCGTCGTGGGTGGTGATGATGTTCTCGATTTCTGAGCTGTCCTTGGCCTCCTGGATCGCCAGCGTCTCCAGCAGCAGAGTCGGATTCGGCAGGGAGGCACACAGTCCTTTCAGTTCTGCCAGCCAGCGGTGGGCATCCCGCAAGGCCCGCCACACCTCTCCCGACTCCAAGGCGGTGAGGTCTGCTAACGGCAAAGGGGGAAGAGAGGCCATGAGTGGTCAGAGAAAGGGAGTTTCTAGCGGCGATACTAGCTAACATGTAAAGAAAACGACAAAAAGTTAACAGGTGACGCCTGACGTGTAAAGGTTTTCGGCCATTCTTCACACAAACATCTGCTGCAGCAGCCCCTTCTTCCAGGCCTGCGTCCGGCTCAGTTGCTCCCCCACCGCCGCGATCTTCCCGTCCAGCGCGCTCAGGAAGCCCGCGATCTTCTTTTGTTCGGGTAGGCTGGGGACGACAACCTCAATGTTGAGCATGTCTCCCTTGTTCAATTTGGCCCTGGATGAGCCATTGATGTATTGGCGGACATCTTTGTGAACCAAGGAGTAGAACAGGAAGTCAGGTGTCATCACTTTCCTTTTTGCTCGCAGGATATGGGCATGGTTGTTCACCCATGCTTTACCAGAGATTCTCTGGGCGATTGGCCTCGTGGCGAACTCATCGAAGTTGCCGCCATCTTCAGCCAGCAAGGTGAGTTCCTCATCAAAAAGGAAGTCATTAACATATCCCTGAATGCCGTTGGCCCCATAGTATGGGATGTCGCCCTTCATTTTCTCGCGATCCGCGCCGTTTACAGGTCGGCGAAGATTGTCCAAACACTCCGCGACAGCATCAACCGTCTTCTCCTCCCAATCCGGGAAGTCGTGGCCGTGGTCGTCTTGGAAGCGGAGGGTTTGGGTGAAGAGCTGTTGCATCACGCCCTTCTTGGTGGCCTCCAGCAGGGCTTTCTTCCGGCTCAGTTGCTCGATCCGCCCATCCACCGCCGTCAGGAAGCCCGCGATCTTTTGCTGCTCGGGGAGTGTGGGGAGTGCCATTCGCATCTTAAACAAGTCGCGGTTGTAAATCGCTGCGACGCTTGTGGTCCCAGTCGCAAGTCGGCGAAGTGCTCTAAGACCACCCCATGAATTAAGCCTGTAATTCATAAATGCATTACAGCCGAACGTGATCCGAAGGATGTTCGAGTTGAAGTAGGCTTTCGGAAGTTCTGATCTCCAAATGGCGACCTTACCCACTAAATCCAGCGTGTTCCTCGTGTTGAAAAACAGATCGCCGGGCTTCATCTCGTCGTCTGGATCGATAACCTCGGTATCTTGAATGTATTCGAGTTTGTCGAGGTTCATCGAACCACGTCCAAGATTGCCCATTTTTATGAGCGGGTGTGGCGTCGGGATTTCTGAGTTCGCATAATCGCCCCCAAGTTTGGACTCGATGAGTTCCTTCTCGAACACTTTGGCATTCCACTCCCCCTCAAACCCCGGAAACCGGAGCTTGGGCACTTGAGCGGTGTGTTTGTTCGTCATGAGGCTAGGAAATCCGGTTGGTCCCGCAGATTCAGAAAACCCGCAGATTGACGGAGGAGAAAAGAAATCTGTGGGTTCTCTGAATCTGTGGGAAATCATCTGTCAGGAGGGTGGGTGTCGTCGTGCTCATGCCAGCGGTGCTTTGATTCCCAACTCCGCGCAGTAGCCCGCGATGATCTGATCATTTGTCTTCATCGCTTTCTCCAGATCGGTGAGCTGCTGGGCGATGGCATCGAGATCTATCTGCTCCTCCTCATCGAAGGTATCGACGTAGCGGGGGATGTTGAGATTGAACTCGTTTTCCCGCACCTGGCTGAGATCGGCGACGTGGCTGAACTTCTCGTGGCTTTTCCGCTGCCGGTAGGTGGTGACGATGCGCTCGATGTGCTCGGCGCGGAGCTGGTTCTGGTTTCCCACCTTCTCAAAGCCCTGGCTGGCGTCGATGAAGAGGATGTCGTCCGGGTGCTCGCGGCCTTTTTTCAGCACGAGGATGCAGGTGGGGATGCCGGTGCCGTAAAAGATGTTCGCTGGCAGGCCGATGACGGCGTCGAGGTAGTTGCAGGTGTCGATGAGGTAGCGGCGGATGTGCTCCTCCGCGCCGCCACGGAAGAGCACGCCATGCGGCAGCACGCAGGCCATGGTGGCCCCGTGGTCCAGGTGGTGAACCATGTGCTGCACAAAGGCGAAGTCGGCCTTCGAGGCCGGGGCCAGCTTTCCATAGGCGCTGAAGCGGTCGTCGCCCTTCAGCACCTCGCTGGCGGACCAGTTCGCGGAGAAGGGCGGATTCGCCACGATGGCCTCAAAGCGCAGGTCGGCATGCTCCGGCGCGGGATGCTCCAGC
>Ga0075163_10013256_pt1 | contig 10690 bp, 9 predicted proteins | sample JI1023141ADNA_FD_71478 | JGI IMG/M metagenome (GOLD analysis project Ga0075163, IMG submission 71478) | Wastewater effluent complex algal communities from Wisconsin, to seasonally profile nutrient transformation and Carbon sequestration -... | ecosystem: Engineered > WWTP > Effluent > Algae... | reverse complement strand
ATCATCAATGAGTTGGATAAGAAATGCTTGGCTAACGGACTAACGTTGTTCGATGAAGTGGCCGGTGAATGTATAGGTGTTGTTGATGCGTTTGCAGAAGTGGCTAAAGCGTCACCAGTACCACAACCTCCGCGCTTCAACGCACCAAGAATGAGTTCACCTGCTCTTGTAGCAGGTAACAATCCCGTTCGTCCACCTGTCATCAATCAAGGTCCTGCCGTTGTAGCAGGTAACAATCCTGTTCGTCCACCTGTTCGTCCATTGAACGGTTTACAAGCACCTGGTCTAGGTTTATCACTTGACTCTTCCTCTGCAGCGGCACCAGCGGCGCCAGCCTCGGCGATTTCTTCACCTGTAGTCGGTAATCCTGCACCACGATTAGGAGGATTAGGCGCAAATCCAGCACCACGTTTAGGCGGTCTTCAGCCACGATTAGGCGTTCCTCGATTGCCACCGCCTGCGTTTTAAAAAAAGCGCGTCAAAATTAAAATTATTTAAAACCTAAAAACTGAATTACACAAATCATGCCTCGAGTAGTGAAAGCTAAAACAATTGATGCTAAGAACTTTGTCGCACATAAACCTACCGCGGCGGTAGCTGCGGCCGCACCAACGACGGCGGCACCACCAACGGCGGCCACAGTGGTCAAAGCTGCGACAGCTGCAGCTGCGCCAAAAGCTGTGGCAAAGGCAGTGCCTGTTAAAGTGGTACCTGCGGAAGCGGAAACAGTCGTTGAGAGCGTGGAAGGTGAAAGCGAAGTTGAACGCAAGATCGAGCAACGATTACAAGACATGATCGATGAACTCAAGGAGTACAAGTCTATGGTTAGCGGAATGTGTAACAATTACATTGAACAGCTTGCTGATGCAAAACGGGAAATCAGACAGCTCAAAAGAACACAAAAGAAGCCTCGCCCAACTAATGTCAACGGCCCAAAAAAACCATCCGTGTTTGAAGTGCTAACAGGTATCAGCGATGATATGTGTGCTTTCTTAGAGGTGCCGCCTGGATCAAAGATGTCACGTAACGAAGTGACACATCGCATTCACTTGTATTGCAAGAAGAATGGCTTGCTCCAAGACGGTGATCAGCGAATCATAAACGCTGATGAAGCGTTGAAGGCAATTTTGTCACCGTTGCCACCTGGCGAAAAGCTAACATATCTAAATTTGCAAAAGTATCTCAAACACAACTATTTGAAATGAACAGTTTTCATTGTTACAAAATTACTCATTGCACCAATCTGAAACAACCAGCCTTGAGTCAAACCATCACGACTCATACATCTATTACGCTACTTGTTAAACAAATGATGAATTCAAAAACGCAAACTTAACTTGTAACATTTCGATCTGAAGAGTGCTAAACATCCTTTAGAAACTTGAGCTAATCGTGTGCATTTCTCTTGTAAACGACCTGAGAACGAATAGACTGATGGTCCATGTTCAAAATGTTTCCATCCTTTGTGAGTTGTGCTTAACGTGTAAAATGTCGAACTCTCGTTTAACACATGAGCAAACACTAGCCATTTAACGTCTTTTGGAAGATCATTGAAACAACCCATTTATTCAGCTGTAATAACGATGTTTTGCGTTATAATAGTTCAGTCGTCTCCACCAAAAGTTTGCCTAATCAAATTAGATCCGAACACAAAAACGAAATGATTTGGTTTACCTAAACGTTGAAAAGTTGAGTCAAACCTTGTTTTAACAGGTACTCACCAGACGCTTGTTTCCCAAACTGTTGTGCATCAAAGCTTTCTTTTGACATGTTGTTGCGCGATTGCAACAGTATCTGCACGTCCATGTTAACATTACTTTAGACGTTTTTGCTTTGCAAACTTACGATTGCCAAAATGACCGAACGCCTCTAGACATTGTTAAAAACGAATAAACGATCAAAGGCAAATGGGTCGTTTTTGTGATTTACCAAAAGATGTTGTTTGGTTGATACTTAGACAAACATTCTTGACCAGACGAATGGATTGGACTATGACGTTACAAGTATGTTTTGCAAACGAAAACACTTGTGGACTAATTTTCAGCAGGTCCAGGTCATGACGCTTGTGGAACTGGAACAAACAAAGTTGTTGTTAAGCTGTCATCCTGATTCATATAACTTGTGGTTGTGTAATTTAGCTCTAATCAGCAAACTTTGTTTATGTGTTATCAAAGCCAAAACGTTTAAACATTATAATTTGTGGGGATTTAAACGTGGCGCTTTAGCTTTAGTATTGTAAACTGAATGGGTCATTTTTATGATTTACCAAAAGATGTTGTTTGGTTGATACTTAGACAAACATTCTTGACAAAACTGATGGATTGGTCGATGGCATTAACACCTGCGCAATTGGAACAAACAAACTGGTTGTTGTTAAATGATAATCCACCTACCCAGTGGATGTGTGATGTAGCTCTGATCAACAAACTTTGTTTGTGCGTTGTCGAAGCCAAAACGTTTAAAAAACGTGTAGAATTGTATGAATACATGTTTGTGTGGGGATTTAAGCGTGGGGCTTTAGCTTTAGCGTTGTAAAGCAACAACTTGTCCAAAAATAATTCGCACAGAATGGGTCGTTTTTGTGATTTATCGAAAGATGTTGTTTGGTTGATACTTAGACAAACATTCTTACATCGACGTAATGATCTGCGGAGGAATTGGACTTTGAGTTTTTTATCGTTAAAAGAACTTGAACAAACGACTTTCATGTTTGGCAATGTTCTTCCATACATTGAGTGGCTGTGTGATTTGGCTTTAATTAACAAGCACTGTTTCAAAATGATGAGAGCTAAAACGTGGAAAATATCGAACGAGCCAGGTTTTTGGGGATTTAAGCGTGGCGCTTTAAATGTTGTAGACACTGGTAACGGACGGTAAAATCTTCATGCCCTTGTTTGACATGTTAGTCGGATGCGACAGCGGCATCGGGTTTGTACTAGCGTCATACAGGTATCGGATGTGCGTTTGTAGCTCTGATAGAATCTTTGGCAAGCAGTCTTGAATCACTAAATCATTCAAATCTTGTATTTGTTGTTTGATGTTTGTTGGCAAATTACGTCCATACGTAAAGTAAATACTGCGCATAATGATGACTAGTTCTGTTTCATCTTGACGACCGATCACCGTTTGTTTGTCTGTTGCCATGTACACCTCATAACGGAGGCGTTGTTGCACGTGTTCAATGTTTTCCGGTGATAAGAAGAGCTGATTCAATAGATTACACTCTGCCTGATTGCCACCGATTGCTTGCTTGCGGACTGTAGTTGGAAGCAATGTGTCCTCTTGATATAGTGGGTATGGTGACATGTCTTGGATTTCACCAACACGATCGCGACGTTCGACTTCAATGGATTGCTGTGTTCGCAAAAACATGGGATTGTCTGATAACAGTTGCTGTTGTTTGACATAATCACGATTGAATTGTTCATTGAAGGCACTGTTGAATGATAAACCGAATGCGCTACCTTTAGCTTCAGCAGGAGAAGAAGCAAAATCTGACATCGTTAGAAGTAAAAGTAAACATATTTTATTTTTTTAGGTGCGCGTTTAACGACGAAATTGAAGTGAAACACGACCAGTGGGAAGTGTTACTAATCCGCGACTTCTCATTCCAACGAGTGCAGCGATAACAAAGAATATCAACGAGAACACTGGCAGCACAGCAGCCGCAATCAGAGCATTACGTTGTCCTGAGTTTTCTGGTTTGTTTCCAATGACACCAGCAATAATGCTGCCAATCAGAATCATCAGCACATAAATTCCACACATAACAAACGCTGCAATTTTCAATCCTTTGCTAGCATTAGCAGACTGTTTGGAGTACGCATACAACAGAATCAGGGCAACCATTAACACGATTGTACCAAAGCCTGTCAACGCCGATGAAGCTAACACAGCATCTTTGTCAGACGGTTGAACACTTCTTGAGGTGACAGCACTGGTGACACAAGACGCGATGGCAATGGCGGTACCAATGCCGGCTAACACAAAAAATGGGACGTTGCTTTTTTGAGTCGACATTTTTAGGTGATTAAGTTTAAACGCACAAGATAAAAAATATTTCTTGGAATCTTAATTTCAGCAAAGATGTGTGGTATTTGTGGTTTCGTTAAATATGATGACAGCAACGTCAACGCTAACGGATTATCTATCACCGATTTGCTGTCAAGATTACGTCATCGAGGTTATGACAGTTGGGGCACAATTTGCATGAATCGTGATTCGAGCAATCAATTAATTCCACACCGCAGCAATGGTCCAGTTGATACCGTCGGTGTAAACGACATAGCTACGTTCCAGCTAGGACACACACGTTACACCACTCAAGGTGATCACACTTCATTAGACGAGGCGCAACCGTTAATATCAAAGTGTGGTAACATTGCTTTAGTGCATAATGGGCAAGTTGAAACTCCAGTTGATTGGTCGAAACAAAGTGATAGTCTTTACTTGTTGAGCATCATTGAACAAGAGTTTGCCTCGTTGATTGGTTTTCGTGAGGAATCTCATAGGAAAACGAAAAAATTGATCAAACAAGCTCTCAATAGAGTTCACAGTCGCGTTTCAGGATCGTATGCTTGCATCATCCTTGTCAAACACGTAGGAATGATTTCATTTCGTGACAGACATGGCATAAGACCTTTGAGCGTGTGCTTTGGATCCAAACATATTGCTATTGCTTCTGAAAGTTGTGCATTCCAAGGAATCCGAGAAGCACGCTTTTTAGACGTTCCACCAGGGCAATTTATATGGTTGAGTGTCGACGGAACTGCTAACGTGGCTTGGACTTTTGATAGTTTACCTAATCCAAGATTAGGATGTCTGTTTGAGTTTATTTATTTGGCTCACAACGATTCTGTCATCGATGGTCTCTCTGTTAGAGAAGTGAGAACTAAGCTAGGATCACTGTTAGCTCCACTCATTCAATCATATCCAAATCAAATAGATGTTATTGTGCCGATACCACACACACCATTGTTAGCTGGACAGGAGATTTCAAGGATATTACAAATCGATTACGTTGAATTGTTACAAGTTCGTTCCAACACCTCGATAGGTCCTAATAGAACTTTCATTCTTCCAACCCAATCTTCGCGAGTGGATGCCGTTAAACAGAAATTTGACATTGACCGAAGCCTCGTCGACAAATGTGCAGGCAAATCCATTCTACTCATCGATGATTCGATTGTGCGTGGCACAACACTGTGTCACGTCGTCAGTTTGATTCGCGAACACGTCAAGCCCGCTAAAATTTATGTTGCTTCATTGGCACCACCCATCATCGGACCTAACAAGTTTGGCATTGACATTCCGTCAACAAACGAGTTGATTGCTGATTACAAAGTCGCGCATGATCAGAACTCGGAGTTAGTAGCTGAAAAGCTTGGCTTAGATGGACCTGTGATTTATCAGACACTTGCAACAATTGAAGATCACTTTGGACCTCGTTTTGAAACTAGTGTGTTCAGACCTCCTTCCGCAGTGCAAACACGAACAATCGGGGATATTCTCGGCGATCAATTTTAATCGTTAAACCGATGCTGCTAAAGGGTCTGCCAAAAGATGTTTGGAAAATCATTCTCAAACACGTTTTGAATCACGAACGCTTAAATCTTACATACCTGCATCCGTTTGATTACAATTACAGGAAAGTCTTATCATTAAGAACAGTTTCAAAAATGTTTTGCTTTGCAGTAAATGAAAACGACAACTTTTGGACTTCTGAACAATGTTAGCTTTTAGCCCTTTCAACCCCTTTAGTCCCTTTAGCCCCTAAACTCATCATTAGGTTCTGTTCAAACGTTTGTTCGTTACAAAAAAATGTCGAAAATTGTGAAAACATTCCTCCAAAAAAAGCAGAAAGAGTACGTCGTTCCGCTTTGTTGTGTGCTGAAAGCTGCAGGCTAAAACACTTTAAAAAAGGTATAAAGAAGTTTGCACATTGACAGAACGGGCAAAAGTCGTGGTTGATGACATAAGTGAGTTAAGTTCATCAACAGCAAAACCGAATAATGATTTTGTTTGCAGAAACTAAAAAAGCGTTGCTTGCTTTTTCGAGTGGTGGTGCTGACACACTAAACCGACGATTGGATGAAGAGTATGCATTGTGAGTGCTGAAAAAAAGCTTCACAAAGTTTTTGAGTGTTTGTATCAGATACAAAGCGGGGCTTACGCAATTGATAAAGCAACAGCGCGAAATCGCGAATTTAGCACAAGACTTGATGCTGACATATTTGAATCGAAACGATAAACTTGAGGAAAGGTGTGACTTATTTGATAATGACAAAAGGTTTACTTTGGAAGAAGGGTAGCAATTAAACGTTTCAACTCTTTAATTTCATCGTTCGCCTCTTGTAAAGCCTTGATTATGACTGGTAACAACTTGGAAGGCGCGATTTGCAGTTGATCCGGATTAGCATCGTAAACCAACCCTGGTATCTCCGTGTTTGTGTCGTGCTGTAGCTGTTGTATGTCTTGCGCAATGAAACCGCAATCTGGTTGATCCACTTTGCCGCCATCGCGCATGTTCCAAGTGAAATTAACCGGCTTGAGTTGACTGATAAAGTCCATTCCAGCTTCAATCGGACGAATGTCTTTCTTGTCACGAGCATCCGATAGAAACGTGTATGTTCCATAACTTCTAACAACGGTGACAGCAGAGTTACCAAGTGTGATTTCGTTAGCTGCTAACGGTGTGGATGATGCCGCGCCTTTACCAATGGCTAAGCTGTTCAATCCGTACCATGACTGATTGAGCGTGTGAATCTCTGGGTACCAACCAACAATACCTGTTGCACCTGACTGATCGATACATGTGATGTTGGCCCTGAATTGAGAGTCAATGATGGCAACAGCCATTCCAACGTTAGAACCAACGTTAGCAGTTCCTGTGCCACCTGTGCATCCAGTGAATGATGCTTGTGTGACGCTGCCGCTAGCTGTGGTTGTTCCAGTGCCTCCAGTTGCTCCTTGAAGCTGATTACCGATGATAGATGTGTAATTAACAATCTGCAGTCCGTTCAGTTGGGTTTGCACCAACACGGAACCAGACGCTGCTAACCCAGCAGCGTTTGTGACGTTGAACAGACCTGCACCAGGTGGCAGCGTTTGCGGTGATGCGGTGGAATCAGTGGTGACAGTTGTCTTTCCAGTGTATGAAACGAATTGCATGCCGTTAGCAACAGTTGTCACATACATAATTCCGGATGTGGGAAACAACGATGTCACGTTAGATGCAACGTAAATGGTGGCCGCAGGCAACGCCACAGTCGTAAGCACTGTTGTTAGCACTTGCGATCCAACAGAGACTGTTCCCGTGCTACGATTAACAAAGTCAAAGCAGAAGCCACCGCCTGATGGATTACCGGCGTTGTTCAACGTCGTTGAGACCGGTAACACGACACCTTGATTTTGTGTGCCACTAAAGTATTGCTCTTTAGCTGAGCCCACTGTTAATGTTGTCACTGTGTTTGCCGTTGCTGTCGAATTGTACACAAATCCATAAGCTGGAATTTGTCTGGCACCTGCGTTGAGTGTCATTCCCAATGTGTTTGGATTCACACTTGCAGCGTTAAGACCAAAAGACAGAGCGTATTGTGCACCAGCTGATATGGAGTTAACTCCTAGGCAAACACAATTGGCAACATTTCCTCTTGAATCATATCCAATCGCTATTGCGCCACTAGCATTCGCGATTGGAGTGTGACCGATAGCAACGGTGAGACCACTAGTCGCTTGTGCACCATTTCCTATGGCCACCGAACCAGGCGCTCCGCTTGAAAGGCAGCCAGCTCCAACAGCAAGGCAACGAGTTCCTGTTGCTTGGCAGAAAAATCCTAACGCCGTTGCATCTCCACCGTTTGCCAAACTTTGATATCCCACGGCTGTCGCGATACCTCCGGTTGCCGAAGCTTGATATCCGACAGTAGTTGAAGCATTTGTTCCACTTGCCTGATAACCAATGGCCACTGAAGCGTTTCCTGTGCTGCTTGCAAGACCACCAAGAGCAGTGGTGAAAAATCCGTTTGCCACTGCACTGTTTCCAATCGCTGTGCCAGTGCTACTGACATTTGCTTTAGTGCTCGTTCCGTACCACACACCATCAGTCTGTGGCGCCAACGGATACTTTGGTGTGGCGTTGACGTCCATCACCATATCATTTGCCGATGTAGGAAACCAACCGTTGATGTTTCCGTTCAGATTTCCACCTGCACTATCAGTGACAACAAACTTGCGTTCTATTCCCGATGAAATTACAGTCACAGACGAGATGGATGTGGACACTACAGCGCCTGTTAACGCTGTTCCAGTGCCGGCACTTGCAAACGTAAACACACCAGCCGCGTAACTCGTGTATGTGATCAGTTGCAATCCTGTTGTTGTCAGAATGTTAAACGTTCCTCCTCCACCGGGAAACACTCCGTTGACGTTTGTGACTGTTATTGTCGTCAACGGAAACGTGTAATTGGCCACGGTGGTGCCGTTGATTGGACCCGCCGCATACACAGTTGCTGTGGCAGTTGATTGATTGTTCACAATGTAAGTGAATCCGTTTTGCAATGTGTTTGAAGGTGGAAGCTGAACTGATTGTGCAACAGTTCCAGTAAAGTGTTGTAAATTATTGCTTGCAGCTGTCAACACAATTGGTGTTGTGCTCGACACGGTTGTGGTGTAGCCTGGAACTAAATTTGTGCAAATGTGGGGATTAGTGGTTCCCAGAGACGTCATTTTTGATTATTAAGGAAACAGAAATTTTAATTTTTTACAAACCAGCTGCGGCCAATCTTGCCCGTAGTGATTGAATTTCCTTTAACAGCACACTAGTGACACGATCAAACATCATACCAGTTACATTGCCGTCAGCATCGTAAGTCACAAATTCAGGGAAAATTGCTTGAACTTCCTCAGCAATGAAACCAATATGTTCACGGTCATCGCCAAAACCAGGTTTAGCTTGATAACGAACAGGGCGGAGTGCATCTATCTTTTCACTGACATCTTCCAGGTCGCGAATGTTCTGTTTGAAACGACGGGAAGAAGTGATCTCAACCAACTCGTTTGTGCCAGCCACGAAACCAGCTGGATTCACTGTGATCGCTAACGGTCCACGATGACGCACAAACAAGCCTCCAACTTGATTCGCAGTAACACCGTTTCCAATTGCAACAGCATCGTTGGCCGTGGCACTAGCGGTGTTGCCAATCACGACCGTGTTAGATAATAACGCAGTGACGCTGGTGCTTGCTCCTAACAACGTGTTACCATCACCAAGTTCTAACGTGGTTCCAGATTGATAACCAATTGCAACATTGTTTGCTCCAAGCACTCGATTCAAGGAATTATCACCCATTCCAATGTTGTTTGCCGCGATAGAATATGCAATCATTGCTGTTGTTGTGCTTAACGGGGAAGAAGTGATCGAGTACGTGCTGCCGATTCCACCTAACGTTCCAGTTAGAAGCGCAATGATTTGTGTTCCGCCAGGTACAAGATTACCTTGTAATCGCATACCAAGTAAGAATGTTCCTGTTGCTGCCGTGACCAACGTTAAGACATTAGATCCCATGACAATGTCACCGGTAAATGTGGCGCTAGCGCTCATTGTGTCAGTGCCAATCATTACATTATTAGCACCCGTGTTGTTGACATCACCCGCAGAGTTTCCGATGATGATGCCGTTAGCACCTGCTCCAGTGCAAGCAGTGTTTCCAATCGCGATGGCATTAGCTCCACTACTGGTTGAGAAAGCCCCGACACTGATTGCATCAGCCACATTGGCACTAGAATTTCTACCAATAGAAATGGCTTGTGTTCCACTTGCTCGCACTTGGAATCCTACACCAATAGCATCTGTGCTGAAAACACCATATATGCCGTTGTTATTAGTGGATCCAACCATGATGCCATTTTGACCACTGGTGACTGCTTGACGACCAATTGCAATTGCATCAGTTTGAGAAGCAATGGCTAGTCTGCCAACTGTTGTGGCATTAGTGGTGGCAAAGGACTGGTTTCCTAACGCAACGCTAAAGACTCCTGATGCGTTAGCTTGAGCACCAACAGCCACTGACTCTTGAGCACAATTTGATGCGCGACCAACGGCAACAGAAAAGATGCCCGTTCCTTGAGCAACGAATCCAAGTGCAGTGCTTCCGTTTCCAGTTGCACGAGATGATGATCCTAGTGCTGTACAACCTGGTTCAGCAAAACCACATCTGGCATCAAAACCAACAGCAACACCATTGGAGCCAGTAGCATACGTACTCACTCCTAACAATGTGTTTTGAATGGCAAACGTGTCACATTGAGCGTTGTTTCCAATCGCAATACAGCTTGTACCAGGACCACTAACGTTGGTGTTTCGTCCAATCACCATTGAGTTGACTCCTGATGCGCTCACAGTGGTTCCAATTGCGATCGCATCTGTGTTTAATGCATTCGCCGCATTACCAATTGCCAGTCCGCTAGATGCATTAGCACTGTTACCAACGGCTATGGTGTTTGCCGCCGATGCGTTAGCCGAAGTTCCCATCGCTATGGTGTTTATGGCACCTGTGTTAGCATTCTGCCCAATTGTGATACTTGTTGAGTCAAACGCATTAGCTTTCGTGTTTAGACCATACCAAACACCTTGATTCAAGTTTTGTGGATATGTCGGAGTTGCAGCACTATCCAACACAGCACCAGGACC